>WNFR01000022.1_pt1 | contig 162440 bp, 160 predicted proteins | sample 5400221 | NCBI WGS metagenome assembly WNFR01 (sample SAMN13153357, study PRJNA577476) | soil metagenome | isolation source: 40 cm soil under Madrone tree | place: USA:California | collected 2016-06-14
CGCCGCCTCACCAAGGACTTCGAAGGATCTGCAGCCACCGAAGCCGCCTGGCTCCTCGTCGCCCATCTACGACTGCTGACCAGACGTCTCGCCGCAACCACAAAACATTGATCGCTTTTTGAGTCAGACTCTGAGGAGCATCGCGAAGCGATGCGTCTCGAAGGATGAAGCCATTGAAGTAGAAATTCCGTCAGCGCTCCTCCGGCCAATAAAGCCGCATCGGGTTGTCGACCAGCAGCTTGCGTTGCAGCTCGGGCGTGGTCGCGATGTGCGGAATGAAATCGACCAGAAGACCATCGTCCGGCATGTGATCTTTCAAATTGGGATGCGGCCAGTCGGTGCCCCACAGCACGCGGTCGGGAAAAGTCTCGACCAGGCGCCGGGCAAACGGGACCACGTCGCGGTATGCGCGTTGCTCGCCATTGAGCGCGGGAGGGCCCGCCACCGACAGCCGTTCCGGGCACGTGACCTTGCACCAGACGTTGTTGTGCGCGCGCATGAATTTCACGAACAGCTCGAATTCGCCTCCGTCGGCCGGCTTGCTTACATCCGGCCGGCCCATGTGATCGACGACGATGGTGGTCGGCAGCGCAGTGAAGAAATCCCAAAGCTCCGGCAGGTCGGGTGCCTCGAAATAGATCACGACATGCCAGCCGAGTTTCGCGATGCGCCCGGCGATTTCCATCAACTCGTCTTTCGGCGTGAAATCGACCAGCCGCTTGACGAAATTGAAGCGCACGCCGCGCACACCCGCCTCGTGGAGCGCGTACAATTCGGCATCGCTGAAGTCGTGCTTCACGGTGGCGATGCCGCGCGCTTTGCCGTTCGAATGCGAGAGCGCATCGACCAGCGCGCGGTTGTCGGCGCCGTGGCAAGTCGCCTGCACGATCACGTTGCGCGCGAAGCCGAGATGATCGCGCAAGGCAAAGAGTTCGTGCTTGGTCGCATCGCAAGGCGTGTATTTGCGCTCCGGTACATAGGGGAATTCGTCCGGCGGGCCGAAAATATGGCAATGCGCATCGACAGCATTGGCCGGCAATGTGAATCGGGGCTTCGAGGGACCGGCGTACCAGTCGAGCCAGCCTTTGGTTTTCTCAAAGGTTTGGGTTTTTTGGAATTGCATGGGATGGTCGCTCAATTTTTCGGTTTGTTGTTCTTGATGGTGGCGAGGATTCGATCGGCTTCGACGCGCCAGTCGGCGCTGCGGGCGAACGTCTCGTCGCCTTTTGTGCCGAACACGCCTTGATCGGCCAAATCCGCCACCCAGGCCTGGCGCTCGGCGGTGCCCTGCGCCGACCACGGCGTCAGCCCGACTTCGCGCACGGTTTCCGCGACTTCGCGCACCTCTTCGCTGCGCCGACGACCATGTTCGATCACCCGCTGAAAGAAATACGCAGCCTGTTTCTCCCAATTGATGCCGGGGAAGGTCTCCGCCAAGGACGCCAGCACCGCGTCCTCGACGCCGTAGGCGCGTGCGGTGGTGAAACTCTCGATCACCATCGCCTCCAATCCCTTGATCATCACGCTGCGGCACATCTTGACGGCCGAGGCGATCCCAAGTTCTTCGCTCGCGACGTTGGCGTTGAAACCGAGCGCCACCAGCAGCGGCGCAAGCTCGGCGGCGCCTTTTCCCCCGAGCAGCAACGGCACCTTGAGGCGATAGGGCGGGATCGAGGTCATCACCGCGCCCTCGACGTATCGGCCACTGTTGCCGTCGATCAGGGCGGCCGCGCGTTGCTTGGCGCCGGGCGAGGCCGAGTTGAAATCGAGGAACCAGGCGCCGCGCTTGATGGCCGGCGCGCAGGCTTGCGCGACCGGGACGGCCTGGCTCGCGGTGACGGCGGAAACGATGAAGTCGGCTGAAGCGGCGAGCTCAGTATGGGAGGTTGCGAGCGTAACGCCATGGGCGGAGGCGTGATCGCGCAAAATTTGGGCCTGATCGGTCTGGAGCTTGAGATCGTAGGTCGCGACGCGCAAATCGTCCTTGCGCAAATCTTCGGCGAGAATCCGCCCGACCTCGCCATACCCGACGAGGCCGATATTCCAATGTTTCGGATCGGTCATTTTGAGGCGATCTCCAGATTACTGTTTTGGAATTCCGGCCTTCTCGATCACGTCGCGCCACTTGTCGATGTCGGCCTTCAGCCGGGCCGAGATCTCCTCCGGCGTGCTCGCTTTGGCCGCGATGCCAAGTTCGAGCAACCGCTTTTGCACCTCAGGCTCCGCCAATATCGCCTGCAGCGCGCCGTTGAGCGTTTTCACGATCGCCTGCGGCGTGTTGGCGGGCGCGAACAGCGCGTTCCAGGAGACGACGTCGTAATTGGCGACGCCGCTTTCACGCACCGTGGGAACGTTAGGGGTGCTTTCCGAGCGCACCGGGCCCGAGGACGCCAGCGCGCGGAATTTCCCGTCGGCGAGATTGCCCTTCACCGCGGCATAGCTGTCGATCATCAGTGCGACATTGCCTTGCAAAAGCGAGACCTCGATCTCGGGCGTACCGCGATAGGGGATGATCGTGAAATCGATGCCGGTGGCGGTCTTGAACAATTCGGCTGAGAGGTTTTGCGTACTGCCGATATTGATCGTCCCGACATTGAGCGCGCCGGGTTTTGCTTTCGCGGCGGCGATGAAGTCTGGAAGCGTCTTTAATTCCGAATTGGCGGCGGTCGTGAAAATAAAGTCGAAAAATCCGAGACTCGAGATCGGCGTGAAATCCTTCAGCGGATCGAACGGCAGCTTCTTGAACAGCGAGACGCTGACCGCCGTGCCGTTCGACAACAGCGCCAGCGTATAGCCGTCGGGCGGCGAGGCGATCACGGTTCGCGCCGCGTTGATGCCGCCGGCGCCGGCTTGATTTTCGACATAGAACCGTTGCCCAAGCCGCTCGCCGAGCTTTTCCGCGACGATGCGCGCGGTGATGTCGGCGACGCCGCCGGCCGCGAACGGCAGCACGATGCGCACGGGCCGGTCCGGATAAGCCGCTTGCGCATGGGCTGGATACGTGGAGGCGAGGGCCAACACGACCAGGCCTAGGGAAAAGAAAACGCGTGCAAAGCGATCAGCAAATGTCATAGGCACTTTGTTTCCGTGGGGCCACGTCATTCCGGGGCGATGCGAAGCATCGAACCCGGAATCTCGAGATTCCGGGCCTGGTGCTTACGCACCATCCCGGAATGACGCTTCTTTTAGCACGCGCCGCCGCCGAGCCAAGAACGGCTCGGCTTTCCTTCCGCAACACTCTTTCGCAACCGCGCCACATGGAATAAGAGCGGCCCCGCGACCTTGCTTAAGCCTCGTGGTGCACATGATCCGTCTCGACAACATCAGCAAACAAAATGGCCATCAAATCCTCTTTATCGAGGCCTCCGCGACCCTCCAGAAGGGCGAGAAGGTCGGCCTTGTCGGTCCCAACGGGTCTGGCAAGACGACGCTGTTTCGGATGATCACGGGCCAGGAGGCGCCCGACGAGGGCCAGGTGGCGGCCGATCGCGGCGTCACCATCGGCTATTTCAGCCAGGACGTCGGCGAGATGTCGGGCCGCAGCGCGGTGTCGGAGGTGATGGACGGCGCCGGGCCGGTAAGCCTCGTCGCGAGCGAGCTCAAGGAGCTCGAGACCGCGATGGGCGACCCGGCGCGTGCGGACGAGATGGACGAGATCATCGCGCGCTACGGCGAAGTGCAGGCGCGCTTCGAGGAGCTCGACGGGTACGCGCTCGAGGGCCGGGCGCGCGAAGTGCTCGCAGGCCTGAGCTTCAGCCAGGACATGATGGACGGCGACGTCGGCGCGCTCTCGGGCGGTTGGAAAATGCGCGTGGCGCTGGCGCGGATTCTCCTGATGCGGCCCGACGCCATGCTGCTCGACGAGCCGAGCAACCATCTCGATCTGGAGAGCCTGATCTGGCTGGAGTCATTTCTTAAAGGCTACGAAGGCGCGTTGCTCATGACCTCGCACGACCGCGAATTCATGAACCGCATCGTCACCAAGGTCGTTGAGATCGACGGCGGCACGCTGACGAGCTATTCGGGAAATTACGAGTTCTACGAGCAGCAACGCGCGCTCAGCGAGAAACAGCAGCAAGCCCAATTCGAGCGCCAGCAGGCGATGCTCGCCAAGGAAATCTCCTTTATCGAGCGCTTCAAGGCGCGCGCCTCGCACGCCGCTCAAGTGCAGAGCCGGGTGAAGAAGCTGGAGAAAATCGAGCGGGTCGAGCCGCCGCGCCGCCGCCAGACCGTGGCATTCGATTTTCTCCCCGCGCCGCGCTCCGGCGAGGATGTGGTGAGCTTAAAGAAGGTGCACAAGGGTTACGGCAATCGCAGCATCTATCAGGGTCTGGACTTCCAGGTGCGCCGGAGGGAGCGCTGGTGCGTGATGGGCATCAACGGCGCCGGCAAATCGACCTTGTTGAAGCTAATTGCGGGCTCGACCGAGCCGGACGACGGCACGGTGGCGCTCGGCGGCAGCGTGAAGATGGGCTACTTCGCCCAGCACGCGATGGACTTGCTCGACGGCGAACGCACGGTGTTCGAGTGGCTCGAGGATTCGTTCCCGCAAGCCGGCCAAGGCTCGCTCCGCGCGCTCGCCGGCTGCTTCGGCTTTTCCGGCGACGACGTCGAGAAGAAATGCCGAGTGCTCTCGGGCGGCGAGAAAGCGCGGCTGGTGATGGCGAAGATGCTGTTCGACCCGCCAAACTTCCTGGTGCTCGACGAGCCGACCAACCATCTGGACATGGCGACAAAGGAGATGCTCATCGCGGCGCTGTCGGAGTACGAAGGCACCATGCTGTTCGTCTCGCACGACCGGCACTTTCTGGCCGCGCTCTCCAACCGCGTGCTGGAACTGACGCCCGAAGGCATTCACCAATATGGCGGCGGCTACACGGAATATGTGGCGCGCACCGGCCAGGAAGCCCCGGGCTTGCGGAGTTAGACACTTCGGTGCTTGATGGCAGCGTAGGGTGGGCAAAGGCGCATTTGCGCCGTGCCCACCGAGGCCAGCGGCTGACAAAGGTGGTGGGCACGCTGGCGCTTTGCCCACCCTACGATAGCTCTCTCTTTTTTTGTTATGGCTATCATAGTAGCGCGATCGGCATCTTAAGAACTTTTCATCGGCGTTGATATCGCTCTCCGCCGTCAACGCCAGTCACTTACGGAGTCATTCGGAAAACCGGAGCCTCATCATGTCTCTTTTGGTTTCCAACGAAGCAACGCCGCGACCCGCCTTCGATTCCGCCGAAATGGGCGCGATCGCGCATCTCTACCGGGGCGAGGTCTATCGCTCGACGATCTGGCGCACGCGGCTCGATCACACCACCAATTGGGCGATCGTCACCATGGGCATCGCGCTGTCGACGAGCTTTTCGAGCCCGCAGGCTTCGCCTTTGCCGCTTCTGCTCGTCGGACTCCTCATCGCGGTGTTTCTCGGCATGGAGGCGAGGCGTTATCGGTATTTCAATGTCTGGCGCGCCCGCGCGCGTTTTCTTGAAATGAATTTCTACGCGCCGATGTTCACCGGCGAAGCCCATGACGAAAACTGGCAGGCGATCCTCGCGCGCGATTACACGACGCCCCGCCATCACATTTCGTTTGTGCGTGCCGCGGGGCGACGGTTGCGTCGCAACTACGTCTGGATTCTCGCCGTCCAGGTCATTGCCTATTACGGCAAGATCGCGATCCACCCGACGCCCGCGGCAACGTTAGCGGAATTTGCCGATCGCGCCGCGGTCGGACCCATCCCCGGCTGGGTCGTTCTGGTGATCGGCGTCCTCTACAATCTAGGCTGGCTGGCGTTTGCGCTCGGCACGCTGTGGCTAGATCGGCGCAAGCACGGCGACAAGGACGGCGTGGCGGCGATGGGGTAGCGCGCCTCAGCGCTTCCCGATCTTCTCCCACAGCCAGCGCGCTACCGCGTCGGGTGACGAGGTGCCGTCGTTGCCGGTGGCGCGCAGATTAGCTTCGCGCATAATGGAGATATCGATCTTGCCGAGCAGCGGCTGCAACGCGGCGCGCAACGTCTGATCGGCGGCGCGTTTCGGCGCGAGCAGCACGATCGCGTCGTAAGGCGGGATCGCGCCTTTGGGATCGTCCAGCACCACGAGATCGTATTTCGCGATCAGCCCGTCGCTGGTGTAGCCCGCGATCACGTCGACTTCACTGGTGGCGACCGCGGCGTACATGAAGTCCGGCTGCATCTGACGTTGTGTGCGAAACGAAAGTCCGTAAGTGCCGCGCAACGCGGCCCATTCGGGGCGCGAAAAGAATTCATAATCCGCCGCGATCGACATCGCTCCCGCGTGCGCGGCGAGATCGGCGACCGAGCGAATGCCAAGCGCCTCAGCGCGCTTTTTCGGCATCACCAGCGCGTAGGCGTTCTCGAAACCAAGCTCGCCTAGCAAGGTGACGTTCTGTTGGGCGAGCGTCGCCTTCAACTCGGCGAGCAATTCCGCGCGTGGCTTGATGTCGGTGTGGTGAAACTGGTTGGCCCACAGCGTGCCGGAATAATCGACATAGACGTCGATGTCGTTGGACACCAGCGCCTCGAAGATCACGTTGGAGCCGAGGCCCTCGCGGGTGCCCGCCGAAAGCCGCGCGTCGCGCAGCCGCTGCGAGATCAGCGCCGACAACACATATTGCTCGGTGAAGGTTTTGGCGCCGACGACGTAAGTCGAGGGCGAACGCGCGATCGAGGGCACGAGCGTGGCCGCGACCAGCGCCGCAATGCCGAGGCCGCCGAGCGTCGCGCGGACGCGGCTGCGGTGGCGAAGCCCGGTCTCGATCAGCGCCAACAATTGATCGACCGCGAGCGCGAGCACGGCGGCGGCGAGACATCCGAACAGCACGAACACCCAGTTCTGAGTCTGCAACCCGGCAAAGATATAATTGCCGAGGCTGGTCTGGCCGATCGGCGTCGAGAGCGTGGCGGTGCCGATCACCCACACCGCGGCGGTGCGGATGCCGGCCATCATCACCGGCAGGGCCAACGGCAATTCCACCATGTACAAAGATTGACGCGCCGTCATGCCGACGCCTTGGGCGGCTTCGAGAATGGCTTCGTCGACGCCCTTGAGGCCCGTGATCGTGTTGCGCAGCACCGGCAGCATCGAATAAAGCGCGAGCGCGAGCACGGCGGGGAGGAATCCGAAGGCGGAAAAGCCGACGCCGAACCAGCCGAGCGACAAGGCCGCGAGCGCGAGCAGCAGCGGATAAAACAACGCGAGCAAAGCAAGCCCTGGCACCGTCTGCACGATGCTCGCAAAGCCAAGTAGCGCGCCGCGCATCACGGGGCGGTTGCGGGCGAGAATCGCGAGCGGCAGGCTGACGACTAAACCCAGCGCCAACGCGGCGACGCTGACGCGGACGTGATTGCCGAGATAATCGCCAAGATGCGCGAGCGCTTCGCCCCAGCGTGGGTCTGAAAAAAAGCTCATGCCGCACCATCCCGCGGCAGCAAGATTTTAAGCCGCTCGGCCTGTCGGCGCGGCGTGCGCAGCAACTCGCCGACGTAAGGGTCGTCGCTGTTTGAAAGCCCCAATGGCGTGCCTTGCGCGAGCAGTCGCCCGGCGCGCATCACCGCGATGCGGTCGGCAAGCAAAATCGCCTCGGTCACGTCATGGGTGATCATGACCGTGGTCAACCCAAGCTTTCGATGCAGCGCACGGTAGTCGTCGCCGAGCGCGTCGCGGGTGAGGGGATCGAGCGCGCCGAACGGCTCATCCATCAACACGATGCGCGGCTTTGCCGCGAGCGCTCGCGCAACGCCGACGCGCTGACGCTGGCCGCCGGAGAGTTCGTGGGGAAAGCGCTCGCGAAATTGCGTGCGCTCGAGCCGCACCAGATCGAGCAGCTCGTCCACCCGCGCGGAAATCTCTTCCGCCGGCGTGCCCTCAAGCCTCGGCGTGATTCCGACATTGTCGGCGACGCTCATATGCGGAAACAGACCGCCGCTCTGGAACACATAGCCGATGCGCCGGCGCAACGCGACCGGATCGACCGCGCGCACGTCCTCGCCTTCGATTTGGATGCTGCCCGTATCAGCCTCGATCAGCCGGTTCGCGAGCCGGAGCAGCGTGGTCTTGCCGGAGCCGGAGCCGCCGACGATCGCGAGAAATTCGCCCGCGGCGACCTCGAGCGAAACGTCATCCACGGCCTTGACGCGGCCGCCGTCGAAGCTCTTGCCGACATGCGCGAAGGCGATCAGGGGTGGCGTTGGCATTTCAGGTCCGGCCCATTGCTCTCAAATGGCTCTCAAGGCGGATGGCGGTGTTTACCGTCAGTATGGCGTATCATGTTGCACCACTTCGTTGAACTTGTCGTCCCAAGACGCTAGAGCATGATCCAAACCTTGGAGGCATGCGGTGGTCGAAGCACAGCCGGTGGCGGTCGCGCTGGACGATGCGACGGTGGCGTTTCGCCTGGCCGATAACCGCGTCTACACGGCTGTGGAGCAGGCCCGGCTCAGCGTCGCGGATGGCGAATTCGTCGCCATCGTCGGGCCGACCGGATGCGGAAAATCGACGCTTCTCAACGTCGCCGCCGGCCTGCTCAAGCCGGCTTCGGGCACGGTGAAAATCTTCGGCTCGCCGTTGGTGGGGCTCAATCGCGAGGCCGGTTACCTGTTTCAGGCCGATGCGCTGTTTCCGTGGAAAACCGCGCTCGACAACGTCGCGATCGGCCTCGAAATCGCGGGCATAGCCCGCACTGAGGCGCTCGAACGCGCGCAAGGCTGGCTCACCTCGGTCGGGTTGGGAGGTTTTGCGGGGCGTTACCCGCACATGCTCTCCGGTGGGCAGCGCAAGCGCGTAGGCCTCGCTCAAGTTTTGATCCGCGATCCGAAGATTCTCTTGATGGACGAGCCGTTCGGGCCGCTCGACGCCCAGACCCGGCAGATCATGGGCAATCTTCTTCTGGATTTGTGGAACGCCGACCGCAAGGCGGTGCTGTTCGTCACCCACGATCTGGAGGAGGCGATCGCGCTGGCGGATCGGGTGGTGATCATGTCGGCGGGGCCGAACGCGCGCATCATCGGCGATTGGCGCGTAGGATTGGCACGGCCGCGCGATATTTTCGAGGTCCGGCTCGAAAAGGAATTTCACGCATTGCACTCCATGATATGGAGTGTTCTCAAGGCAGAGGTGTTAAAGAGTTACGCGCAATCGGGAGCGAGTTGAATTGCCGGGGTTTGGGCATGATCTCGAGGCTTTTATCTCTGCCTTGATTTCGATGCGCGGAATTTTTGAATTGAAAAAACAGGGAGATGTCATGCTTTTACGTGGTTCACTTCTGGCTGCGGCGGTGACGCTGGCGGCAACGTTCGGTTCTCACGCTGCTTTGGCGCAAGGCGTATTCACGCTGTCGTCACCTTCCTTCAAGGACGGCGAGCGTTTGGCAGTGAAAAATGCCGGTAACAACAAGAGCAATCCGAATTGCGTCGGCGACAACGTCTCGCCCGCGCTCTCTTGGTCGAACCCGCCGGAGGGCACCAAGAGCTTCGCGCTTCTGATGTTCGACCCCGAGGGCCGTCCGCCGGGTGGCGTCAGCCACTGGGTGGCCTATGGCATTTCGCCCTCCGTCACCAGTTTTGCCGAAGGCGAAGTCTCGAAGGCGAGCGACAAATATGTCGGCGGCACCAGTCTGATGAAATTGTCGAACTATTTCGGGCCCTGCACTCCGCCCGGCCCGCAGCACCACTACACCTTCACACTGATGGCGACCGATCTCGAGCCGACCGCGCTTGCGCCCGGCCTGACCCGTGACGAGGCGATCAAGGCGCTCGAGGGCCACGTCAAGCAGGCGACCGGTTTGATCGGCACGTTCATTCATCCGTGACGGCAAGTTTGCGGCGCTCCCTTTTCGAAGGGAGCGCCGCTTCTCTGTCGTCCCTGCGTTCGCAAGGGACGACGCTGAGTGGATTTTCAGCCATGTCGCGCCTGACGCTCCTTTCCTTGCAGGTCCTGGTCGCGGTGGTTGCGATCGGGCTGTGGCAATTTTTCGCGAGCGTTCCCGTGTTCGGCCGGCTGTTGCTGCCGCCCTTTTTCTTTTCCAATCCGGTCGACGTCGGCGCGCAGATTTTGGACTGGTTCGCCAGCGGCGTGATCTGGAAACATCTTGTGATCACGCTGTGGGAATCGATCCTTGCTTTCGCGATCGGCTCGCTTGCCGGCGTGTCGGTCGGGTTCTGGTTCGCGCGCCAACCCCGCGTCGCCGCGGTGTTCGATCCTTACGTGAAAATGGCGAATGCGCTGCCGCGCGTGGTGCTGGCGCCGATCTTCACGCTGTGGCTGGGCTTGGGCATCTGGTCGAAGGTCGCGCTTGGCGTGACGCTCGTGTTCTTCATCGTCTTCTTCAACGTCTATCAGGGCGTGCGTGAGGTCAGCGCCACCGTGCTCGCCAACGGCCGCATGCTCGGCATGAGCGAGCGGCAGTTGATGCGGCACGTGTATTGGCCCTCGGCGCTGTCGTGGATGTTTTCATCGCTACATACCTCGGTCGGCTTCGCCGTGGTCGGCGCGGTGGTCGGCGAATATCTCGGCGCGGCGGCCGGGCTCGGTTACCTGATCCAGCAGGCCGAAGGCGTGTTCGACGTCGCGGGTGTCTTTGCGGGCATGTTCGTGCTGTCGGCTTTCGTCATCCTGATCGACCTTGGTGTGACGATGGTCGAACGGCGGTTATTGGTGTGGCGGCCGGAGGCGGCAGGCCAGGGTTAGCGTCATTGCGAGAGGAGTGAAACGACGAAGCAATCCAGCTCCGTGCAAGATCGTGGATTGCTTCGCTCGCGCTCGCAATGACGGTTAGACGGCGCTTACACCTTCTCAAGAGACCCCCGTTCCTCTATCTTGCGTTCAACGAACAAATCTTCCGGAGGAAATCATGCGGATCATGTTGAACAGGCTTGCCGCGACGTTGTTGGCGCTGGTTCTGATGTCCCCTCTCGCGGCGGCGCAGAGCAAAATCACGATCGCGGTCGGGGGCGGTGCCTGCCTCTGCTATTTGCCGACCGTGCTCGCCAAGCAACTCGGCGAATTCGATAAAGCGGGGCTTGCCGTCGAACTCGTCGATCTCAAGGGCGGCTCGGACGCGCTCAAGGCCGTGCTCGGCGGCAGCGCCGACGTGGTCTCCGGCTATTTCGACCATTGCGTCAATCTCGCCGCCAAGAAGCAGGAGTTGCAGTCCTTCGTGGTGTACGATCGCTACCCGGGATTGGTTCTGGTGGTATCGCCCGCGCACACCGACGAGATCAAATCGATCAAGGATTTGGCGGGCAAGAAAATCGGCGTCAGCGCGCCGGGCTCTTCGACCGATTTCTTTCTCAAATATATCCTGAAGAAAAACGGCCTCGATCCAGCGGGCGCCTCCGTGATCGGCGTCGGCCTCGGCGCGACCGCGGTGGCGGCGATGGAGCAGGGCCAGATCGACGCCGCGGTCATGCTCGATCCGTCGGTCACCATCCTGCAAGGCAGCCATCCGGACCTGCGCATCCTTTCCGACACGCGCACCCAGAAGGATACGCTGGAGGTGTTCGGCGGCGAATATCCCGGCGGCGCGCTCTACTCGACCACGGCCTGGATCGCCGCGCACGAGAAGGACGTGCAGGCCCTGACCGACGCGATCCTGAGCACGCTGGCCTGGATCGCGGCGCATTCGCCGGAGGAGATCATGGCGAAAATGCCGCCGGAAATGGTCGGCAAGAACAAGGAGCTTTATCTCGCCGCGCTCAAGAACACGCTGCCGATGTATTCGGCAACCGGCAAGATGGACCCGAAGGGCGCCGAAGCGGTGCTTGCGATGTTCAGCGCGAGTTCGCCGGAAGTCGCGAAAGCCAATATCGACCTGGCCAAGACCTGGACCAACAAATATGTCGAGCAGGCCCGCAAGACGACGGGGACGAATGCGAAATAAAGCGGCATGACGCGCGCGCTCATTCACCGCGTCACCACGCTCGATTTGCCGCTTCAATCATGGTCGTGGCCGTTCGCGGAACAGCGCCGCGCCGAGATCGACGCGCATTTTGCAGGCGTACAGCGCGAGAAGCCGAAAATCTGGAACGGCCGCGTCTTGTTGGGACGCAACCCGGTTTTTGCCGAGAGCCGTTTCACGGCGTCGTATTTCGAGACCGATTTCGCCAGCTTCCTGGCGTGGCGCGACGGGGGCTTTGCGGACAAAAGCGTGTTCAACGGCTTCGGAATGGGCGCGTTGCGCTGTTCCGACGGCGCGTTCGTGTTGGGTGAAATGGGCGCGCATACGGCCAATGCCGGGCGCATCTATTTTCCGTCCGGCACACCCGATCTCGACGACATCGCCAACGGCGCGGTCGATATCGCCGGCAGCGTCGCGCGTGAAGTCGCGGAGGAAACCGGCCTGACACCGGCCGATTACCAAGCCGATGCGACTTGGCATTGCGTGGTCCTCGGCGCGAGCGTTGCGATTATCCGGGTGCTCGATGTCGACATGCGAGGTGAGCGCCTGCGCGCGCGAATCGAGAAAAACCTTAGCCAACAATCGCAGCCGGAACTTTCCGCGATCCATCTGGTGCGCAGGCCAAGCGATTTCACCGCGGCCATGCCGCGCTTCGTCACGGCGTTTCTTGAGGCGCGGTTTGCGTAGGCCGTGTCCCGGACGCGGTGCAGCGTTCTTCACGGTGCACCGCAGAGCCGGGACCTACACAAGCGCCCAGTGCAATCGTGGACCCCGGATCAGCAGCGCACCGCAATAGTGTATCAAGACGCGCGTGAACGCGCTGGGGGCGCTGCGCTGCATCCGGGGAACGCTGGCGTCGTTTACTTCGTCCTCGCAATGACGAACTGGCGCTAGTCGCTCCCGCGTTGTATCGTTCGAACGTTTCGACCGGAGTTCCTCGCTCATGAGCAAGAAGCCTTCGAAATCGCTCGTTTCCGACTTGAAGCCCTTCATTGCGCCGTTTCGCTTCGACGGATCGGGCGCGTTTCATCTTAAATCGCTTAAGACCGACGAGAGGAGCGGGCTCGACAAGGACAAGGCTTCAAGGCTTCTCGACGCCAATCGGAAACGCCTGAGCGATTTTCAGGAAAGACTTTACGCTCAGGATCGCTGGTCGGTGTTGATCATCTTTCAAGGCATGGACGCGGCCGGCAAGGACAGCGCGATCAAGAACATTTTCGCGGGCGTCAACCCGCAAGGCTGCGAAGTGCACTCCTTCAAGCAGCCTTCGACGACCGAACTCGATCACGATTTTCTTTGGCGCCACGCGATCGCGCTGCCGCGACGCGGCAGCATCGGCATTTTCAATCGCTCGTATTACGAGGAATGCCTGGTGACGCGGGTGCATCGCCAGCTCCTCGCCAAGGAGAAGCTTCCCTCGAAGCTCGTCACCAAGAACATCTGGCGCGAACGCTTCGAGGACATCTGCGCCTTCGAGCGCTATCTCGCGCGCAACGGCACCGTGATCCTGAAATTCTTTCTCAACATCTCCAAGGAAGAGCAGCGCAGGCGGTTCCTCGATCGGCTCGACGACCCCGCGAAGGTCTGGAAATTCTCGATGGCCGACGTCGCCGAGCGCGCGCTGTGGCAGCGGTACATGGCGGCGTATCAGGACATGTTGCGGCACACCTCCAGCGCCGCGCCCTGGCATGTGGTGCCGGCCGATCACAAATGGTTCGCGCGTCTCGTGATCGGCTCGACGATCCTCGACGCGCTTGAGGCCTTGAATTTAAGATTTCCGCGCGCCGACAAGGCTTCCTTTGAAGAGTTCAAGCAGGTGCAGGCTGCGCTTTTGAACGAAGGCAAGCGGCGTGCGGTGAAGAAGCCCGCCGCCAAAGGGCCCGTCGCTTAAAGCGCGCACATGCTTTGCGGCTTCGGCTGGCGGGGTTATGCGAGAGGCCGAAGCGCTTGATATTTCGTTGGAAAAGGCGGCCGTCCAAGTCGCGCTCGGGTGCCGAGTGGTTGGCGTGCCGCCGACGTTTTTACTTCAAGCCCGATCGGGGCGGATGGTAAGGTAAACGCCAAAGCCCCTGCGACGATCGGGCATAATTCTTTGGCATTGCGCGCCAAACAATGCGAAAATCCAGCTTCGCGCCGGGAACGGAATATCGGGGAAGAAACCATGTACAAGCCTGACCACGTCAAGACCTCGCCGGATTTTCCGATTCCCGACAAGATGCGCGCCTGGGTGCTCGGCGATCCCGATCAATTGACGCTGACGACCAAACCGGTGCCGGTGCCGAAGCGGGCCGAGGTTCTGGTTCGCATCGACGCGGTGGCGATCTGCGCGACCGATCTTGAGATCATCTCGCACGGCCCGCCGGCGATGATTCAGGGCGGGTTGCCCTACAACAAGAATTTCACCCCCGGCCATGAATATATGGGCACGGTCGCGGCCCTCGGGCCCGGCGTCGACGAGTACAGAATCGGCGAACGCGTCACCGTCGAAATCCACGCCGGCTGCGGCCAGTGCAAGCGCTGTCGCGAGGGCATGTATACCGCGTGCCACAATTACGGTTTGAACTATGGCGACGTGGACAAGGGCCACCGCGCCAACGGCTTCACGACCGACGGCGGATTTGCGGAATACGCCGTCAACAACATCAACACGCTGGTGCGCGTCTCCGACAAGATGTCGGACGAGGAGGCGACGCTGGTCGTCACCGCCGGCACCGCGATGTACGGATTGACCGAACTCGGCGGTCTGGTCGCGGGCGAGAGCGTGGTGGTGACCGGTCCGGGTCCGATCGGGCTGCTCGGCGTGGCGGTCGCCAAGGCGCTCGGCGCCCAGCCGGTGATCCTGACCGGAACGCGCGACAACCGCCTTCAGATCGGGCTTGAACTTGGCGCCGATCACGTCGTCAACGTCAACAAGGTGAACGATCCCGTCGCCGCGGTTCGCAAGCTCAATGGCGGCAAGGGCGTCGATTACGTCGTCGAATGTTCGGGCGCGCCGGACGCCGTCGATCAGGCGGCGCGCATGGTCAACCGCGGCGGCCGCATCTGCCTCGCCGCGTTCCCTAGCAAGCCGGCCGAAGTCGATATCGCCTATCTCGTGCGCAACAACATCTACGTGTTCGGCATCCGCGGCGAGGGCAAGAGCGCCACGCACCGCGCCGAGGCGTTCATGGCGCAGAAGCGCTTCGACGCCACCAAAGTTCACACCCACACTTTTGCGCTGGAAGATCTGCCGACCGCGCTCCGCTACGCGCGCGAGCGCATCGAGGATGCGATCAAGGTCGTGGTCAAAACCCACGGCCATGCGGCGATCAACAGCGTGGCCGCCGAGTAGTTTGAAATCTGATGACCGCGCTCGAAGTCAATCATCACGCTTCTGAGGCTCTCGGTAGCCATGGTGCGTCTTCCGCCGCCGTGCCAATGGCCGGCAAAACCCCGCTCTATCGCAAGCTCTACGTCCAGGTGCTGATCGCGGTCGTGCTCGGCGCGATTCTCGGCTACGCCTATCCGGACCTGTCGAGCGCGCTCAAGCCGATCGGCGACGCCTTTGTGCGCGCCATCAAAGTCATGGTGACGCCGATCATTTTCACCACCATCGTGGTCGGCATCGCCAAGATGGGCGACATTCGCCGCGTCGCCAATGTCGGCGTCAAGGCGCTGATTTATTTCGAGGTCGCCTCCACGCTTGCCCTCATCATCGGAATGGTGGTCGGCAATCTGTGGAAGGTCGGCGTCGGGCTCAACGCCGATCCGGCCGCGTTCGACCTCAAGGTGGTCGAGGGTTATGCCAAGCTCGCCAAGAACGTCACGCTGTCGGAGTTTTTGCTCTCGGCGATCCCGACCTCGTTCGTCGCGCCGTTCGTCAACGGCGACATCCTGCCGGTGCTGTTTATCGCGCTGCTGTTCGGATTGGCGCTCTCTCTCGCGCAGGCGCGCGGCAGACCGGTGGTGGCGTTTTTGGATTCGGCCTCGGTCGCCTTGTTCGGCATGGTGCGGATCATCATGTATTTCGCGCCGCTCGCGGCTCTCTGCGCGATGGCGTTCACGGTTGGCAAATACGGCTTGCGGACGCTGCTCGAACTCGGCCAGCTCGTCGCCTCGGTCTATCTCGTCAGCGTGCTGTTTGTCGTGATCGTGCTCGGTGGTTTCTTGCGGCTTTCCGGCTTCAAGATTTTCCGCGTGCTGAATTACTTCAACGACGAGCTTCTGTTCGTGTTCGCGGCGACCTCGAGCGAGACCATGATGCCGCGCTCGATGCAGAAGCTCGAGAAGCTGGGCGTCTCCAAGGAGGTCGTGGGCCTCGTCATGCCCGGCGGCTTCTCCTTCAACATGGACGGCACCGCGATCTACATGACCATGGCGGTCTTGTTCCTGGCGCACGCCTTCAACGTCGAACTCTCGATCTGGCAGCAGTTGAGCGTGCTGTTCGTGATGCTGTTCACCTCCAAGGGCGCCGCCGGCGTCACCGGCGGCGGCTTCATCGCGCTCGCGGCGACGCTGCCCGTGATCGACGCGGTGCCGGTTGCCGGCATCGCGTTGTTGCTCGGGGTCGATCGCTTCATGGCGGAAATCCGGGCCGTGACCAACCTGCTCTCCAACATCATCGCGACGCTGGTGGTGGGACGTTGGGCCGGCGGCGTCGATATGAAGATCGCGGACGCGGAGTTGCGGAGCGGTTTCGTGGAAACGGAGGAAACCCGCGCCTGGGACGGCGGCCACGCCACTGAGACGCAAGCCGCGCGATAAGCAGGCCGTTGGATTAGGCGTTATAGTACCCAGAATCTCAAATCGATATTACAGCCCATCCTTCGAGACGGCCGCTTCGCGGCCTCCTCAGGATGAGGTTCCAAGGTGTTGAAACAAAACGACCTCATGCTGAGGAGCGAGCCATAAGGGCGTTTACGCCCGTCTTCGCCGGCTATGGCGAGCGTCTCGAAGCATGGGCAACAAGCGACTAACTGACCTCGCATAGTCAGTAATAATTCACTAAGCTGGGCCTTCATTGATCGGGAAGCTTTGTCCATGCAGCAGCAAAAATTCGACCGCGCCGCGGAAGACCTCGGCAACGCGATCCATCTCGAACATGTCAACGTGCAGGTGCCCGACCAGTATCTGGCGACCTTGTTTTATGTCGCGGGCCTCGGGCTCACGCGCGATCCTTATTTGATGGTGTCCGACGACAATATGTGGATCAACGTCGGCAAGAACCAGTTTCATTTGCCGCGTGGGCAAGCGCAGGTGGTTCGCGGCCATACCGGCCTCGTCCTTGCGGGTCGCGAAGCGTTGCTGCGTCGGCTTTCTTCCGTCGCCGGCAAACTCCAAGGCACGGCGTTTTCGTTTGCCGAACACAACGACCATGTTGCCGTCACATGTCCCTGGGGCAATCGCCTGCGCTGCTACGAACCCGACGCCGCGCGCTTCGGGCGCATCACGCTCGGCATTCCCTATGTCGAGTTCGAGGTGCCGGTCGGGAGCGCGAAAGGCATCTGCGACTTCTATCCGCAGATCATGGCAATGCCCACTGAGCTCGACAGCGCCGACGGCACGCTCGTGCGCGTCAAAATGGGCAAGGACCAATATCTCCAGTTCCGCGAGACCGATCGGCCGCCCGGCGACTACGACGGCCACCATGTGCAGATGTACATCACGGATTTTTCCGGCCCTTACCGGAAGCTCTCCGAGCGCGGTCTCATCTTCAGCGAAGACAACCAATACCAATACCGCTTTCGCGACATCGTCGATCCCGCAACCAACAAGCCTCTGTTCACGGTCGAGCACGAGGTGCGCAGCGCCACCCACCCGATGTATCTGCGCCCCTTGGTCAACCGCAACCCCGCCCAAACCAACCGCACCTACGCCCCCGGCCACGAGCAATGGGCCTGGGCGATAGGGCCGGACGCGTATGATGGGTGAGGGGGGTGCCACGCGAGTTTAGCATGCATCTCCTTGTGTAGGGTGGGCAGAGCCAACGGGTCGCGCGAAATGCGCGCCCGATGATAAACTCCGCGTGCCCACCCTCTTTTTTTTAAGCGTGACGTCGTTAGGTTGGTGGGCACGGCGCAAGTGCGCCTTTGCCCACCCTACGAATTCCATGCGATTTTAAGCTTCGCCAGATGGAATGCACCCATGGACGAACGGCCGAAGTTACCACACTACGATCCTGATTATTGCCTGAAGATTGCCACATGGGCTGCGTCGATCTGCGTTGGAATACTGGCGTTCGAGCTGCTTGTGTTGCTCTTTGTTGCCCCAAGCGACAAATGTCCGGGGTGGGCTATTTACGCCGAGAACGGATCGGCTACGTCGGCATGGATTTTTGTTGGATTGTTTACCGGACTGCCCACGATCTGGATTTGTTATGTGGTTTTGCGCTGGGAGCAAAAGTTTTCACAACAAATGTACGACGCCATCGCTTACAGAGACAACCGTTCGATATTTCCGAACCTTGGCTTCGGCACCAAACCCAAGCCCGATCGCCAGCAGCTCGATCCCGAGCTGAATTTCGAGCAAATATTTTTGCTCAACGCCAATGCGCTGTTCCTGCGGGTATGCATAGGCTGGTGCCTGTTCTGCGTCGTTCCCCTTGTGCTGATGATCGCCAAATGCACAAGCGCTCCGCGATATCTCGGATACTAGACTAGCCCTACGAGCTCCTTGACCGTTGAAATTCAAGGTAGCTTAAGCGCGCGCTCCTCGGGATGAGGCTTCGGCAGATCGCAAGATGGGTTGAGCCCTTCGCGAAACCCATCGCCGTTGTATTGAAAAGGATGGGTATCGTTGCGCTTTGAGCTGGTCCCGCTTGTCTGAACAAAACATCCGCGTCGATAAGTGGAGCCTCTGCCGGGTTTAGGCTGCCAAGCGGAGTGGCAACGCAGCTATCGAGCATTCTCAAGCGATGTGGACGTTGAGCAGCGCGGCCATGATGAGGCTGGAGGCAACGACTCCCATAGTGATGAGGGCCAGCGCGAGCCGATTGGCCGTCGCCGTTGAAACATTATGTTGCAGTAAGACCCATCTCAGGCCACAGGCAACGTGGGCGACAATTGCGATCGGCCCCACCCAATAATGGGCAATCAGGCGAAGTTTGAAAAGACTAGCCAGCAAGCTATCGTTGGGGCGGGTCAACCAGGCCCAATTCGTGTCAATTTCTGCATGGCGCGCCGCAAACACCGCCGTCATATGGGCGAGAAAATAAACGCCGACGTATGCGCCGCACATGGTCTGCACAGTGCCGAAGGTATCGCTCGGCATTCTCATCCGCCGTCGCACCAGTATGGTGCCGCTTAGAATCTGAAAACCGATCAACGCCAGTAAAATCGGTTGGACAATATCGTCGCGATAGACACGGCGCGCGGCGTTCATGATTTCAGTGTGTACTGATCCGCTCCAGAAGCCGGCCAGATGATTCCCGATGTGAGGCCCGACGAACAGCAGCAGGATTGCGAGAGCGGAAACGCCATGGGCAACGGCCAGTCGGCGATATCCGACGGGCGATATGGCAGATGTTGCCGATGACGACCTGGAGCCCAGCAGGACGATCATCGCCATCAGCGTCCAAAAGATGAGCCATGCGACTGGCACTGCTGAAGGCGCATCCAGCACGCCTCCGACGTTTGCGAACCCCACATAGAGAGAGGGTGTGGCGAACGCCAGAAGGGCAACGCATCGGGCGCGAAAGTCCTCGGGTCTCCCGACATGTGGTGATCCGAGCGTCAGTCCAAATACAAAGCTGACCAGCATGACCGCCAGCGCCAGTGTCAGCGACCCGATGGCACTGACCCAAACGATCGGTCCGTTCGGCGAGTCCGACCCGTGCACCAGGACAAGGCCAGCGGATAGCCAACTCAACAGCGACGGATAAGCCAACGCGCACAGTGTGGGGATAACGAGCAATAGGCGATGAAGCGATACCGCACTCAACCCTAAAAAGCCGCCGCGACGGGCGTCTTGGGACGCCATGATCGCTGACAGACTGAGAGCGTTACGTTCATTCATCGTATTTCTCCTCGGTGTTCACGCCCATCCGAATTGCAAGCTCAACAAATTTTGCCCGACGGGCAAATCAAAAAATTCGTGTCCATCCCCCTTTCAAAGAATATTCCGCTTCGCGAATAGGTAGAAGCAGCGGTAGATCAAAAGGGTCTCATCCCCAAAAGAGGGGCGGCTCGCGATCGTCACGAACGTGGGGGATGGGATGCGGTGGACGTGGAAGCGGCGAGCGCAAATTTTTGCGCGGACGAACGGCGCTTTTGCGGACGGCGAAGTCGTGTGGTCCTGACGCCCCGACGCTGGCGTCAAGTTGGCGGAAGAAATCTTCCGCTGGCGATGGTGGCAAACAAGCCCGGTCACCAAGGAGAGCGCGAAGGAAACCGTTAAAACCATTGCGCAGGGTTTTTGGGCGAAATGTTTCATGCATCGCTCGGGCGCTATCCGTGCCGCGGGAATGCGGAGGTGTGTTTTTGTCGTCCCTGCGAACGCAGGGACCCATACGCCGCGGCGTGTGTTGTAAGAGGTGCTGTTCGACGGCTTTCGCGCGACCACTGATGCCTGTGGTTATGGGTCCCTGCGTTCGCAGGGACGACAGCCTGAATTAGGTCAGCCCGCCTGACCATCTTTTGGCGTTGCGGTTGGGCGCGGTTGTCGTTTAGAACGAAAAGGAAGGCGGTTCTCGGCAACCAACTGTCAATGGTTTCGACCGAGAATTGGCTTCTCAAAGGGTTTGGCATGTTGATTCGCGGCGAAAAGTACGGCGTTCAGGGTGGGGCGGCATTTGCCGTTGGTCCCGAGGCGATTCCGGCTGCGTCCCTGCCCACCCTGCTTCTTGGCGGGCTTCTGCTTCTTATCGGCCCCTGAGGGCCGTCTGGGCGGTTTGCGCCTGGGCACTCAGGGGTTGCGCGAGATGACAAGAACCCCTCCCAGCGCTCAAAAAGCAGGCGCACCAGCTAAAGGAACTTCCCGATGACCACCATAAATAAATCCGCCAAGGATCGCGTCGTCATATTCGACACCACCTTGCGCGACGGCGAACAATGCCCTGGCGCCACCATGACCTTCGAGGAGAAGCTCGATGTCGCCGAGATGCTCGACGACATGGGCGTCGACATCATCGAAGCCGGCTTCCCGATCACCTCCGAAGGCGACTTCCAAGCCGTCAGTGAAATCGCGCGCCGTTCGAAGAACGCGGTGATCGCTGGGCTCGCGCGCGCCCATCCCAAAGATATCGACCGCTGCGCCGAAGCCGTGAAGTTTGCCAAGCGCGGCCGCGTCCACACCGTGATCGCGACTTCGCCGTTGCACATGCGGGTGAAGCTCAACATGACGCCGGAGCAGGTGATCGAGACCTCGATCACCAACGTCACGCGCGCGCGCAACCACATCGACGACGTCGAATGGTCGGCGGAAGACGGCACCCGGAGCGAAATGGAATTTTTGTGCCGCATCGTCGAGGCCGTGATCAAGGCCGGCGCCACCACGGTCAATATTCCGGACACGGTCGGTTATACGGTGCCCGATGAATATACCCACTTCATGCGCACGCTGATTGAACGCGTGCCGAACTCCGACAAGGCGGTATTCTCCGTGCATTGCCACAACGATCTCGGCATGGCGGTGGCGAATTCGCTCGCCGGCATCGCCGGCGGCGCGCGGCAGATCGAATGCACCGTCAACGGCATCGGCGAGCGAGCCGGCAATGCCGCGCTCGAAGAAGTCGTGATGGCGATTAATGTGCGCAACGACAAGTTTCCGTACTGGAACAAGATCGACACCACCATGCTGACGCGGGCCTCGAAACTGGTCTCGGCGGCAACCTCGTTCCCGGTGCAGTACAACAAGGCGATCGTCGGCCGAAACGCATTCGCCCATGAAAGCGGCATCCACCAGGACGGCGTGCTCAAGGACGCCTCGACCTACGAGATCATGCGCCCCGAAATGGTGGGCTTGAAGCAATCTTCGCTGGTGCTCGGCAAGCATTCCGGGCGGCACGCGTTCGTGCACAAGCTCGAGGAGATGGGCTACAAGTTAGGTGCCAACCAGCTCGAGGACGCGTTCGTTCGGATGAAGGCGCTCGCCGACCGCAAGAAGGACATTTACGACGAGGACATCGAGGCGCTGGTCGATCAGGAAATCGCAGCCTCTCATGACCGCATCAAGCTCGCGTCGCTCACGGTGATTGCCGGCACCCATGGCCCGCAACGCGCCACCATGAAGCTTTCCATCGACGGCCAGACCAAAATCGAGGAAGCCGAAGGCAACGGGCCGGTCGACGCGGTGTTCAACTGCATCAAGGCGTTGGTGCCGCATGAGGCGAAGCTCGAGCTTTATCAGGTTCACGCGGTCACCGAGGGCACCGACGCGCAAGCCGAAGTCTCGGTGCGATTAGCCCATGAGGGCCGCTCGATGACGGCGCGCGCGTCCGATCCCGATACGCTGGTGGCTTCCGCTAAGGCTTATTTGGGGGCACTCAACAAGATCGTGATGAAGCGCCAGCGCGACATCCCGGCGGTGGCGGCGAGCTGATCGCCCTTCGCACGGCCGTCTTGCCTCTCGCGCAACGGCATGTTTCCCTGCCACTTCCCCGCAGGCTAGCGGGGGAGTGGGCGAAGCGGAAACAGCTTCGCTCGTCACACTACGTCAAGACAAACAAACGGAAGCCGCAGGTCGTTGAAACCAGCGCGGCTCAAACGGGAGGTTAAAGCATGTGGAATCTTTGGGTGCGTCGCGCCGCGTGCGGCCTCGTCGCGGCGGCGATGCTGGGCGGAAGTATCGTTTCCGCGTCGGCGCAGACGAAGCTGAAGGTGATGGTCTTTCCGGGCGCGCAAAATCTGCCGCTGTTCGCAGCCCAGGCGAAGGGCTTCTTCGCCAGGCATGGGCTTGAGGTCGAGGTATTGGGCGCGCCGAACTCGCAGGAATTGCGGGACGGGTTGGCGCAGGGCCGCTACCAGATCGTGCACGGAGGAATCGACAACGCGGTCGCCATGGCGGAGGTCGCCAAGGCCGACATCGCGGTCCTGATGGGCGGTGACAACGGTTTCAACCATCTGTTCGTACAGCCCGGGATCGGCACTATTAAGGATCTGCGCGGCAAGACCGTCATCGTCGATGCGCTCAACACCGCCTATGCGTTCCAGGTCTATGCGGTGCTCAAGCAGAACGGATTGAACAAGGGCGATTACGAGGTGAAGCCCGTCGGCTCCACGTTCAAGCGATTTGAGACGATGGCGCAGGACAAGGATGCCGCCGCCTCCTCGCTGAACCCGCCTTTCACGATCCTCGCAAGCCGCGCCGGCCTCAAGGACGCGGGCGAGATGGTGAAGATGCTCGGGCCCTATCAGGCGACGGCCGCCTGGGTGATGCGGTCCTGGGGCGAGGCCAATGCCGAGACCCTGGTGCAATATCTGCAGGCCTATATCCAGGGCCTGCGCTGGGCGGTCGACCCCGCCAACAAGGCCGAGATGATCGCCATGATGGCAGAACGCCTCAAGCTCGCCCCCGACGTCGCCGCCGAGTCCTACGCGGTCGTGACCGATTCGCAAGCGGGCCTCGCCAAGGATGCCAAGCTCGATCTTGAGGGCTTCCGCAACGTCTTGAAGCTGCGCGCCGAACTCGAAGGGCAGTGGGGTGGCACCCCGCCGCCGCCCGAGAAGTATATCGACGCCTCCTATTACGACCGCGCGCTGAAGGGCTTGTAGGCAGGCCTATGACGCCCTCCTTGCGCGGTTGTGCATTGCACAATGGTTTCCCATGGCCCCTGCTAACGAGCAATGGCGTTTCGGCCGGCTTCTCTGTATTTGTGCCGCTGGCATACAAGAAGCTGCGCCGCTCGTGCGCGTTCTGAGAAATCCCGCGGGAGGAAACATGCGCAAATTGATCCTGGCTGCCGCGTCGATCGCGGCATTGGCCCTGAGCGGGCCGGCATCGGCGCAGGCGCCGATCGTCATCAAATTCAGCCACGTCGTGGCCGCTGACACGCCGAAGGGCAAGGCGACCGAAAAATTCAAGGAACTGGCGGAGAAGTACACCGCCGGCAAGGTCAAGGTCGAAGTCTATCCGAATTCGACGCTTTACAAGGACAAGGAAGAACTGGAGGCGCTCCAGCTCGGCGCCGTGCAGATGCTGGCACCCTCGAACTCGAAATTCGGCCCGATCGGGGTACGCGAGTTCGAAGTGTTCGATCTGCCCTATATTTTGCCCGACCTCGCTACTTTACGCAAAGTGACCGACGGGCCGCTCGGTGCCAAGCTGCTCAAGCTGCTCGAGCCGAAGGGAATGACCGGTCTCGCTTATTGGGACAACGGCTTCAAGCAGATGACCGCGAACAAGAGGCTGATCGCGCCCGCCGATTACAAGGGCGTGAAATTCCGCATCCAGTCCTCGAAGGTGCTGGAGGCGCAATTCCGCGCGCTCGGTGCGATTCCGCAGGTGATGGCGTTCGGTGAGGTGTATCAGGCGCTGCAGACCGGCGTGGTCGACGGCCAGGAGAACACGACCTCGAACATCTACACCCAGAAGATGCATGAGGTGCAGAAGTACCTGACCACGACCAACCACGGCTACATCGGTTACGTCGTGGTCGTGAACAAGAAGTTCTGGGACAGCCTGCCCGCCGACATTCGCGCGCAGTGCGAACAGGCGATGAAAGAAGCGACCGCGTTCGGCAATGGGCAGTCGGCCAAGGAAAACGACGCCGCGCTTGAGGAGATCAAGAAGGTCGGCAAGACCGAAATCCTCACGCTGACGCCGGATCAGGATGCCGCCATGCGTAAAGCCATGGAGCCGGTCTACAAGGACGTCGCGAGCCGGGTCGGTCAGCCCTTGATCGACGAGTTCATCAAGGAAACCGGCGGGGTCGGTCACTGACCGGAAAGCCAGCGCGTTCTACCGGTCGGTCAAGGTCTAAGGGGGACATAGGTGTTGCTGCGTATCCTTGATCGGCTCGAGGAAATCCTGATCAGCGCGCTGATGGCGGCGGCGACGATCTTGATTTTCGTTTCCGTCGTGCACCGCTTCGGCACCGGCGTGCCGTTTCTCTATCCCTATCTGATCGCCATCCACATTTCCTGGGCGCAGGAATTGTGCATCTACATGTTCATCTGGATGGCGAAGTTCGGCGCCGCCTATGGCGTGCGCACCGGCATCCATGTCGGCGTCGACGTGCTGATCAACCGGCTCAACCCGCATTGGCAGAAGCGCGTCATCCTGTTCGGCCTGCTCGGCGGCGCGCTGTTCACGTTGATCGTCGGCACGATGGGCGCGAAATTCGTGTTCGAATTGATGAGCACCGACCAGGTCTCGCCCGATCTGGAACTACCGAGCTGGCTGGTCTACGCCTGCATCCCGCTCGGTTCTTATTTGATGTGCTTCCGCTTCCTGCAGGTGGCGTGGACTTACTTCTGGACCGGCGATCTGCCGCATCATGACGCGACCCATGTCGACGGCGTCGAGGTCAGCACCAAGGCGCCCGTCGCGCTCGGAGAAGCGTGATGAGCGCCGCGCTTATTTTCGGATTGCTGTTTGCGCTGATGCTGACCGGCATGCCGATTTCGATTTCGCTCGGCCTGACCGTGCTCACCTTCCTGTTCACGATGACGCAGGTGCCGATCGAGAGCGTCGGACTGAAATTGTTTTCCGGCCTCGACAATTTCGGCATCATGGCGATTCCGTTTTTCATTCTCGCCGGTACGTTCCTCACCCGCGGCGGCGTCGCGCGCCGCATGATCGCGTTTACCACCTCGATGGTCGGCCATTTGCCGGGCGGACTTGGGCTCGCCGGCGTCGCGGCCTGCGCGATGTTCGCCGCGATTTCCGGATCGAGCGTCGCAACCGTGGTGGCGATCGGCTCGATCATGATGCCGGCGATGGTGGAACACGGCTATCCGCGCCGCTTCGGCGTCGGCGTGATCTCGACCTCGGGGGCGCTCGGCATATTGGTGCCGCCCTCGATCATTCTCGTGCTGTACGGCGTTTCCACCAACACCTCGATCGGCGCCTTGTTCATGGCCGGCATCGTGCCAGGCATCATGCTGGCCTCGATGCTCGCTTTGGTGACCTGGTTCATCGCCTGGCGCAAAGGCTATCCGCGCATGCCGAAGGCAACGTTGCTGCAGCAATGGCAGGCGTTCCGCGAAAGCGTCTGGGGCCTGTTGCTGATCGGCATCGTGCTCGGCGGCATCTATGGCGGCGTCTTCACGCCGACCGAAGCCGCCGCGGTCGCCGCGGTTTACGCTTTCTTCATCACCGTGTTCGTCTACAAGGAACTCAAACTGGGCGAAGTATCGAAGGTGTTGTTGCAGGCGGCGAGCATGAGCTCGATGCTGCTTTACATCATCACCAACGCGGTGCTGTTCTCGTTTTTGATGACGCATGAGCAAATCCCGCAGGAGATGGCGGCCTGGATCATCGACAAGAATTTCGGCGTCTGGACGTTCTTGCTCGTGGTCAACATCATCTTGCTGGCGGCGGGCAATGTGATGGACCCGTCGTCGATCCTTTTGATCATGGCACCGATCTTGTTTCCGCTCGCGACCAAGATCGGGGTACATCCGGTTCACCTCGGCGTGCTCATGATCGTCAATACCGAAGTCGGCCTCTGCCATCCGCCGGTCGGCCTCAATCTTTATATCGCCAGCGGCATCGCGAAGATGGGCATCAGTGAAATCACAGTCGCGGTGCTGCCGTGGCTGTGCGCGATGCTGGTTTTCCTCGGGCTCATCACCTACGTCCCGGAAATTTCGCTATGGCTGCCGCGGCTACTCGGCATGATCTGAAGGCGCTCGAAGCACGCCATGGCGGGAAGATTACATCTTGGTAAGAGGTGGCACTGTTGCCAAACTGTAAGTTGATTGCGCCGGGAAGGGCGCTCATCCTGACGTGACCTTTCAAGGGAGGTTCGCATGAAGAAAATTCTTCTCGCCGGCATCGCCGCGATCGCCATCGCGGGCTCGACCATGGTCTATGCCCAGCACCGGCAGTGGTTTCACGAATATGCGCGGATGAACCCGGAGGATCGGGCCGCCTTCGTCGACGCGCGGATCGCCGCCGTGAAGGCCGGGCTCAAGCTCACGCCCGATCAGGAGAAATTGTGGCCGCCGGTCGAGGCCGCGGTGCGGGATTTTGCGAAGCTGCGGATCGATCGCGCCAATGCGCGGATGAACGCGCAGCGCGACGATTCCCGGGATTCGCAGCGGCCGGGCGATCCGGTGTCGCGGTTGCGCGAGCGCGCCGACGCCATGGCGGCATCCGCGGCGGCGATGAGGCGTATCGCGGACGTGGCCGATCCGCTCTACAAGACCCTCGACGAAGGCCAGAGGCGTCGCCTCGCCATTCTGACGCAAAGGGACGGCCGTTTCGGCGGCGGCGGCGGCTGGGGGCACCGCGGATTTGATCGCGGTGACGGCGATCGCGGCGACGGCCGGGGCCGGGATGGCGGCCCCGAGCGGCTCTAGCCTTTCGAGCCTTTCAACCGATCACGAGCTCAAAAAAAGCCGCCGGATTCCGGCGGCTTTTCGCTTCTCCCCCTCGGTGCCGATGGCCGTGGAATACCCGCTTCGGCTTGCTAGACATCGGGGGGACGCTTTGCTAAACGACGCCCTCTTGCGAAGGCTTTCCCGGGCAAGTTCCGGGCGCATAGCTCAGTTGGTAGAGCAGATGACTCTTAATCATCGGGTCCCAGGTTCGAGCCCTGGTGCGCCCACCAAGCCTTTCAAAGACTTAGCCAGACCGCAATAAGAAACGAGACAGGCGCCGTTGAACATCGAGTTGACGCCTCGAAAGTTCAGACGGAAATCAGGCCGCGCTGGATTCCTTTGACCACCGCGGTGATCCTGTTATTGACACCCAACTTCCTAATCGTGTTTGACACGTGAATTCGACCGTTTTTTCCGAGATATGGAGAATTTCTCCGATTTCCCAGTTCGTCTTTCCTTCCTTGCACCACCTGAGACACTCGATCTCCTTCGAAGTGAGATCGCTGGTCGCGTGGAGTTCCTCGCAACTAAGTTCGCTCAACCTCAGTCTGTATTGATAGGTCAGCCCATAGATCGCCGGAAGTCGTTCCGGCGCCGGCCCCTTCTCGTCCCGTAGGCTAAGACTGATGAGATCAACGTCGGTACCGGGACCGTGAAGTGGAATAGTCACCCCCGAATGGACACCCAAATCCCGGCAATTCGCCATGAAAGCTTTTTGGGCGGCCGAGAGTCTTCGGTTTTCGCAGGCTTCGATCCAGGTAAATGGCCGCCGGGCACGATGCACGAATTGAATCACAGGGTCTATCGTGTCCCAACGGTTGGCGACGTAAGTATTCACATAGTCCTTTGGAAACCTCATCCAAGGCATGTCGACAATCGAACGATCGCGCGTCCTGGCGTATACGGCGTTCTGATAACCTTCGGCCTCCACGGCTGCGAGATAGAGATCACGTAGATCCTGCGTCGTAAGCGCGGATCGAGATGAACAAATGAAACTCTCTAAATTGCCAATCATGCTGCCACCAGCTTGCCCCGGCTAAAGTGTATCTACTACGGCCAGGAAGTTTCCGAAGTGGCGATTGAATTCCGTGGGATGGCTCCGATAGGGAGCATGGCCCGCCTTCAGCAATATGGGATTCCTCGACCAGAAGTACGTCAAGCGGCTAAGGTGTCCGAGGCGTATGAACGGATCGTTTTTCCCCTGCAGAATCGCGATAGGTCAGTTCACGAACCGATAGGAAAAATGAAGACGAAGTCAGTCTCCTGGACTGATCAGGAAATGGCGCTACTCTATGATATCGAACCTGATCGCCTTGGCGACAGCTTGCTCGAGAGTGGTGCATTCCAGTTTCTGCCGAGCCTTCCGCAAATAGGTGTGCACGGCGCTCGCCGATAGGCCGAGATCCGCGGCCACTTGGCCAGGCGTTTGGCCCTGCAGCAGGCCCTCAAGGCACTGCCTTTCACGTGGCGAAAGCGGGGGCATCGTATGACTATGGCGCAGACCCGAAAGCCGCATGGCGCGATCGTGAAAATAATCGGCCAGCAAATGAAAGTCCTTGAGGTGGGTGAAGCGCCAACGATGCCAGTGCTCGTCGGTGGCGTTAGTGGTTATCGTAAAAAGCGCGCGCTCACCAAGAGGGCCGCGAATCGGCAGCGTGAAGCCATGACGTCCCACCCCGTAGCGCTCAGCTTCGGCAAAGAAATGCCGTGCCTGTGTGCTGTGATGCTCGACTGTCATCCAGTCGATCGGCAAGAAACCTTCGGAGCCGGCGATCACCACCGGATCTATTCGAAAATAATCGCGCTCGACGTAGCGCTTTACCCACGCATCATCATAGGTCAACAGCAGCAACGGATTTCTCTTGTCAAACGCAGGAATATGCACCGCGTGATAGACAAGATGCGCCAAGCCGCTTTCATCGCGCATATTCGCAAGAACGCGGGAAAGCTCATCAACGCTTTGCGCCTGTTCTATGTCTCTCAGTGCGTATTCGAACTCCAATCACCCCTCCGCGCGCGCTCAGAGTTGAGCGGCATAACATGATTCAAGCCATCCGCTATAAGATGGCGCCATCTTCCGCAATTTGTATTTTACAAGCTTGACAGGTTGGGAATCACGTAGGTGGTGCCGCGCACTGGCGCCAACAGTCGTTTGCGATCCCCTCGCGTCCCTGTTCTTCATCCACTGACCAACATTAAGCACGATTAGCCGAGGATCGTCCTTTGAGCTTACGTGCGCGCGGGCGCCTCGCGTAAGAACGCCAAAACGGGCCTTTAATGCGTGCTGGCCCGCCGCTCTTAACCCTTTGTTCATCAACGAGGCCAAACCTGTTGTATTTCAACAGATTGCCGACGAATCGTGTTTCGGTATGCTGGCGTTGCGGTTTTCGCCAACAACGAGGAAGTGCCATGAGCGCTATTGCCACATCGGGGACATCGTCCGGCTTGAGCGCAGTGGCTCAGTTTTTGGCCAATTCTGTTAGCACCGCTGCTGCTGCAACTCCGCAAGCTGGCCCATCCAGTTCGGGGACGCCCGCCGCGGCGTCGAGTAACCTGTCCGACAGCCTCGATCTTTCTGATCACGCCAAAGCGACCTTGGCGCGCGCGCAGCAGGACCAAATTGCCGCGGATAAACTTCAGGCATTCCTGCAATCCGCAAGAGACTCGAAGGGAGCGGGCAACTCCTCCAGCCCAAGCCAAGGTTCAAACCAGAGCTCAAACCTGGCCCCCAACAACGTAACGAAGGCCTTCGATCAACTAACCGGACAGACACCACCGCAAGGACAACAGGGTTCGGCGCCCGCGCCGGGACAATCTTTGGACGATTTTCTAACAGCACAATTTAAAGCACTTGAAGCGAATGCGAAGCTGCCCGATGGGACAATCGGAAACTATTCTGAGACTTTCAATGACATCTCCTTCGCTCCGACAACGCCGGAGGCAATCGACAATTGGTATCAGACTAACGGACAGGCAGCCATTCAAACGGCACAAGATATTGCGCAATTCGCCCCTGGCTCGCCGCAAGCTATCAATGCCGCGATTTATGCTCAAGCAGTCGAGAACCACACCGTCACGTTCTTAAATGCCTTCGACATTCCCGGCCTCGACTTCCACAACTCACTGACAATTGATGGTGGCGAACACGGTGGCCAGAATAATGGGAGCGTGACGTACAACCACGATGCCGCGATATTTAAGGATCCCACTACGAGCTATGCGATTGGGGGCAATGGAACCGTTATCTCCTGGAAAATTCCAGCGCCAAGCGGCGCGGCATCATCTTGAGGTCGAAGCGTTGCCGAACAGCTTGGCCTAGCAGAGGAGCGCAAAAGTATTTCCTTTGTCAGACTTCAATTAGCCCAAGATTGATAGCCCGAGCGATGGCCTGGTTGAGAGACGCGCAGCCCAATTTGGAACGTGCGCTTTGTAGATACAGCCGAACTGCCGTCGGTGAAACGCGCAGCTTCGCTGCTATCCGCTTTGGCGCTAGGCCGCTCGCTACAAGCTGTAAGGTCTCGCTCTCACGCGAGGAAAGTTGATATCTCGCCGCAGAAGAGCGCTGGCCCGCGAGCCTGAAAACCTGATTGTGAAAAACGTGCGCTATCAAATGGAATTCCCTCATATAAAGGAGCTTCATTTGTTGCCAGTCGGGTGATGACTCTTTTGATATAATGGAGAAGATGGCGCGCTCTCCACCTGGTCCGCGTATAGGGAACGATAATCCATGGTATCCAACGCCATACCCTTCGGATTCTTCGAAAAATGGCTGCGCCTGGGATGACTCATTGTCAGCAGAGGTCCAGTCGAGCGTTAGAAAGCGGTCTCCGTCGCTGGTGACAACAGAATCAAATCGAAGATTTTCACCGGTCGTACAAATCGGCATCCACTTCGGTTCGACGGCGGTCAAAACAATCGGATTTGGCGAACAAAGAAGATAGGTGGCACGATAAACGACATATAACAGATCGTAGCTCTCTCGCATCTCATCTAAGAGAATTGATAATTCATTCAAGTGAGGCGCTTGAACGATTCTGTCGTAAGTCATTTCGAACTGTGAAAGCGTAATTTTCCTCATCTTTTTTCATAGATGTAAGCCATCGCTCAAGCGCGAACGCAGATATGTTCAAAATCCCAGAATTGTTGGTTTGATTACTTTCTCTCCTGGAAGGAATGATTTGCTTACCGTTGATGTGGGGTGCGTAACATCTGAAAGGGCGTTACGGAGCTGCCCGATTCGTAGATCATTTCTAGTCGTTCGACCGATGGAGACTACTAGGATAGTTCCTAGGTGCGGAATTCCACAGCGCTCCCCGGTGACGTCAGTGCAGCGCCGCACGTGCCAGCGGATGAGGTGGCATGAAGTGGACCGTTCCGTCTGGACGAGGGGCGCGGCTCGACTTTGCTGGAGTTATAGATTGGCGCGGACGCCTACAGGCTCGGCAAATCAGTCTGGCATCTTGAGTAAATGATGGAAGTCGGGTCCCAGGTTCGAGCCCTGGTGCGCCCACCAAGCTTTTCAAGCATTTGGACAAACCATAACGGGACGCTGTATACGGTCCGGCATTTGCGGCCGCCGACCTACGGTGCGATCGGCTGCAACCTTTGTCGGGGGGTCGGCGGCGCGGTTCCGGGGGCTCGCTGTTACGGCTTGCCCTCATGGCTCCAGGGGAAGAGAGAGGCCGGGAAATCGGCCGCATAGCGCCGTCCTTTCGGCGGGCGGGGTTGTTCTTGCGGAGGATTGGGGTCCGGCTCCACCACCTTTCGATAAAGATGCCAGGTGGCATGACCGAGCACGGGCAGAACGACAGCGAGACCGACGAAGAACGGTAGCGAACCGATCACCAGCAGCACCGCAACAATCAGCCCCCAGACGGCCATGGGAAGAGGATTCTTCATCACAGCCCGTACCGAGGTCTGGATTGCGTCGATCGCGGTCGCATGCCGGTCGAGCATCAACGGAAACGAAACAACACTGACGCACAGCGCCAGGACCGCGAACAGAAAGCCGACGCCGCAGCCGACGATGATGAGCGACCAGCCTTCCGGCGTCGTCAACACGCGCGCTGCGAAATCGGGGATGCTTGCGGCTGGGGCTTGTCCGAAAGTTGCAATGTAGATGGCATCCGCGGCAACGATCCAAACTCCGAACAGAATGAGCAGGAGCGTGCCGAGTTCGAGCATGGCGCTGAAAGACGGAGCGCGCAGCACATGAACAGCGTCCCACGCAGCCGCTTCCTCGCCGCGTTCGCGGCGACGGCTGAGTTCGTAGAGACCGAGCGCGGCAAAAGGACCAATCAACGCAAAACCGGCGGCCAGTGGAAACAGCAGCGGTAGCACCGAATAGCCAAGGACCATTCTGAACAGAACAAAACCGAGAACGGGATAGATTACGCACAGCATAATGGCGTGAGTTGGTATGGCCTTGAAATCCTCCCAGCCCAGACGCAGCGCGTCGCGCAAGTCGGCCAGGCCGATTTTGCGAATGACAAATGAGGTGGCGTTGCCGAATACGCGTGTTTTAGGTTTGGTGACGTGGGAATATAGTGTGGCCATGGCCGCAGTCTCCCTTGCTGGTCGCAGCGATGAGAACAACGCGCCCCCAAGCCACGCGGTTCCGCCCTCATGTGCGAAAATCGCGGCCGAGCCGGGCAAACCAAGTTCAACAAAAAGAGAGGCTGTGCCGGACGAAGCCGGCGGCGACCTGTGCCGTGAGTCTATTCCTATTGAAGTAAATTATCCCTCACGGTTGAGTGAAGTGTGCATCTGCACCGTCGTTTGGTGCGTTGCGGTCACCAAACGACGAAAGGTGCCGGCCGATGCGCGCCGGCTTGTGCGGCATTGGGGAGAACGCACGCCCAGAGTGTATCATAACTTCTCTTTGATCTATTGACGCTAGGCCCGACGGGTACCATTATAAATATACAAAGGCCTCTAGCTCCGATGAGATTAGCGGCCGTAACGTGTACTCTATGTCATGTTTTGACGTGATGTTTTGATGCAGCGACCGGTTGAATGGGCGAGAAGAGGCCCGACGGTGGCAAATGAGAAATCAGCCATCGAGACAGGCGTGAGCTTCGCCCTTTAATTCGGATCCGTAGCCTTCAACGGCAAGGATGAACGAGGGATGGCTGTCGCACTCTTACTGCTTTTGGTCGCGGTCGCCTCGGTGCTGTTTCACCTCTTGAGCCCCTGGTGGTGGACGCCGATCGCCTCGAACTGGCGCTACATCGACGACACGATCACCATAACGTTCTGGATCACCGGGGCGGCTTTCTTCGCGATCGTCGCGTTCATGGCCTATTGCGTCTTCCGCTTTCATCACAAGGAGGGAAGGCAGGCGGCCTACGAGCCCGAGAACAAAAAGCTCGAATGGTGGCTTACCATCGCGACTGCGATCGGCGTCGCAGCCATGTTGGCGCCCGGTTTGGTCGTTTGGCATCAGTTCGTCACAGTTCCGGCCGATGCGACCGAGGTCGAGGTCATGGGCCAGCAATGGCGCTGGAGCTATCGGCTTCCCGGAAAGGACGGCCGGCTTGGGACCACCGATGCCCGCAATGTCAGTTCCGACAATCCTCTGGGATTGAATCCCGACGATCCAAATGGGCAAGATGACGTTGTCATTGAAAACGACGACTTGCACCTGCCGGTTGGGAAGCCGGTGAAGGTGTTGCTCCGCTCAATTGACGTCTTGCATGATTTCTATGTGCCGGAGTTCCGGGCGAAAATGGATATGATACCGGGCTCAGTCACTTATTTCTGGTTGACGCCCACCCGCACCGGAACATTCGAGGTTCTCTGTGCGGAACTGTGCGGCATCGCGCATGCGCAGATGCGGAGCAAGGTCATCGTTGAGGAAGAGAAAGATTACCACGCGTGGCTGGAGAAGCAGAAGACGTTCGCGGAATTATCGGGTCAACGTAAACTCGCGAAGGCGGCTTACAAGACAGGCGGCGAATGAAAAATACCGACGAGGAGACGCCGCATATCGTGAGTTGAATGAGCAAGACCAAGGAGGGCATTCCGATGGTTGATGTCCCGTATGACGTACTTACAGGTATCCCGCCGGCTGAGGTGGGCGAGGTCGATCTCTATCATCCGAAAAGCTGGTGGACGCGGTACGTCTTTTCGCAAGACGCCAAGGTTATCGCCATCCAGTACTCGGTCACGGCGATGTCCATCGGAATGGTCGCGCTGGTGCTCTCGTGGCTGATGCGGTTGCAACTCGGCTTCCCCGGCACGTTTTCGTTTATCGATCCCAGTCAATATCTCCAGTTCATCACCATGCATGGCATGATCATGGTGATCTATCTTCTCACCGCGCTGTTTCTGGGAGGTTTCGGAAACTACCTCATCCCGCTGATGGTCGGTGCCCGGGACATGGTTTTCCCGTATGTGAATATGCTGAGCTACTGGGTCTATCTGCTTGCCGTGTTGGTGCTGGTTGCGACCTTCTTCGTGCCGGGCGGGCCAACCGGCGCGGGATGGACGTTGTATCCGCCACAGGCAATTCTCTCCGGCAGCCCGGGGCAGGAGGCGGGCATCATTCTGATGCTGGTGTCGCTAATCCTGTTCATCATCGGCTTCACCATGGGCGGGTTGAATTATGTGGTGACGGTGCTGCAGGCCCGCACGCGCGGGATGACGCTGATGCGGATGCCGCTGACGGTGTGGGGCATATTCACCGCGACCGTGATGGCGCTGCTTGCTTTCCCCGCCCTGTTCGTGGCCTCGGTGATGATGCTGCTCGACCGGATTCTCGGGACCAGCTTCTTCATGCCCACACTCGTGGAGATGGGCCAGCAGATGAAGTACAGCGGCGGCAGCCCGTTGTTATTCCAGCATCTGTTCTGGTTCTTCGGTCATCCCGAGGTCTACATCGTCGCGCTGCCGGCTTTCGGCATGGTCTCCGACCTCATCAGCACTCATGCGCGAAAGAACATTTTCGGTTACCGCATGATGGTGTGGGCGATCGTCGGGATCGGTGCGCTGAGCTTCGTGGTGTGGGCACACCATATGTATGTCAGCGGCATGAACCCGAAATTCGGATTCTTCTTCGCCACGACGACGCTGATTATTGCGGTTCCGACAGCGATCAAGGTTTACAATTGGATTTTGACCCTGTGGCGTGGCGACATTCACCTCACCATTCCGATGCTGTTCGCGCTCGCATTCATCATCACCTTCGTCAACGGGGGCTTGACCGGCCTGTTCCTCGGCAACGTGGTCGTGGACGTTCCCTTGTCCGACACGATGTTCGTCGTCGCGCATTTTCATATGGTGATGGGGGTGGCGCCAATCATGGTCGTGTTCGGCGCGATCTATCATTGGTATCCGAAAGTCACCGGGCGCATGCTCAATGAGGCGCTTGGACGATTTCATTTCTGGGTGACGTTCCTCGGGGCCTATGCGATTTTCTTCCCCATGCACTATCTCGGCCTGTTGGGCGTGCCGCGCCGCTATCACGACATCGGCGAAACGGCCTTCATCCCGGCATCCGCCCATGACTTGAACGCGTTCATGAGCGTGGCGGCGTTGATCGTCGGCTTCGCTCAACTTGTGTTCGTGTTCAATCTCATCTGGAGCCTGTTCAAAGGCAAGGAGTCCGGGGGCAATCCCTGGGGCGCCACGACGCTGGAGTGGCAAACCCCGGAGACACCGCCGGGACACGGCAACTGGGGCAAGGAACTCCCGGTGGTCTATCGTTGGGCCTATGACTACAGCGTGCCGGGCGCGGAGCAGGACTTCGTTCCGCAGAACCAGCCGCGGGCGGCGCGGGCCGTTCAGGGAGCCGCATTGTGAGCGCCATCATCCTGTTCATGGCGGTGATCGCGGTCATCGCCGGATGGTGGCTCTCGCAGCAACGGCTGACAGCCAAACCCTGGCTGGAAGAAGATGGGATCGGTGACTTCCCCGCCACAGCCGCAATGACCTTGCCGGCAGCGAAGATCGGGCTGGGCGTTTTTCTCGCTGTCGTCGGCTCGTTGTTCGCACTCTTCATCAGCGCTTACTCCATGCGCATGAACATGGCGGACTGGCGGGCGCTGCCCGTGCCCAGGCTGCTGTGGTTTAACACGGGCGTCCTGGTCTTGAGCAGCGCGGCGCTGCAATGGGCGCACGTGGCCGCGCGCCGGAACGACATGGATGGTGTCATCGTCGGCCTGTGCGCGGGGGCAGCATCCGCCATCACATTCCTGGTTGGGCAGCTCTTGGCGTGGCAACAGCTGAGCGTCGCGGGGTATTTCCTGGCGTCCAATCCAGCCAATTCCTTTTTCTACATGATCACCGCGGTGCACGGGTTGCATCTGATGGGTGGTCTGGTGGCCGTAGGCAGAACGACCACCAAGGTGTGGCGTGGCGCTGAGATGCTTCAGGTGCGCCTGAGCGTGGAACTCTGCGCCATCTACTGGCATTTCCTGCTGTTGGTCTGGCTGGTCTTGCTCGGCCTGCTGACGGGCTGGACGGACGATTTCATCAACATCTGTCGTCAGTTGCTGACCTAGAGCATGATCCGGAAAAGTGGGAACCGGTTTTCCGAAAAGATCATGCTCAAACAAAGGAGATGAGGGCAGAGATGGCGGAAACTGCGCTGACACACACCGGAGCATCCCCGACACGGCCTGCAGGCTGGCGAGGCATCGCCGCCGACTGGTCCTCGGATCAGCGCGCTTTCAAGAATGTCTCCTGGGGCAAGGCCATGATGTGGATCTTCCTCCTGAGCGACACCTTCATCTTCAGCTGTTTTCTGCTGTCGTACATGACGGCGCGAATGTCCACGACCGTGCCGTGGCCCAACCCCAGCGAAGTCTTCGCCCTCACGGTCGGAGGCACGAAAATCCCGCTCATCCTGATCGCCATCATGACCTTCGTCTTGATCAGCAGCAGCGGCACGATGGCGATGGCCGTCAATTTCGGTTACCGCCGCGATCGCGCCAAGACCGCGGCCTTGATGCTGGTTACAGCGGCATTCGGCGCAACGTTCGTCGGAATGCAGGCTTTCGAGTGGACCAAGCTGATCATGGAAGGCGTCCGGCCCTGGGGCAATCCCTGGGGCGCGGCGCAGTTTGGCTCAAGCTTTTTCATGATCACCGGATTCCACGGCACCCATGTGACGATCGGCGTGATTTTCCTGATCGCGATCGCGCGAAAGGTTTGGCGGGGAGACTTCGATGTCGAAAGGCGCGGCTTTTTCACGAGCAGGAAGGGGCATTACGAGATCGTCGAAATCACCGGCCTGTACTGGCACTTCGTCGATCTCGTGTGGGTGTTCATCTTTGCCTTCTTTTATCTTTGGTGAGGTCGGCGCATGACAAACGCAGCGGTGCATATAGAAGGACCACAACACGCGCTGCACGCCCATGTGCATGACGTCGTCGCTTCAGGAGCCGCGCAGGCAAAGGGCCAGCAGCACCCGATCAAGCTCTATCTCGTGGTCTGGGGATGGTTGTTCGTGCTGAGCACCTGTTCCTATCTCGTCGACTACTTTGGCCTCCATGGCTATCTCAGATGGTCGCTGATCCTGTTGTTCATGGTGTTGAAGGCTGGCCTGATCGTCGCCGTCTTCATGCACATGGCATGGGAGCGGTTGGCCTTGGCCTACGCCATCCTGCTCCCGCCGGTGGTGGTGTTGGTATTCGTGGCGATCATGGTGTTCGAATCCGACTACACGCACCTCAGCAGGGTATTGTTTTTTACGTCAGGGACGTAGGGGCTGCCTCGTACCGGAAGGAGGAGGGTCATGACCACATACGTCATACTTGCAAACTGGACCGACCAAGGCATGCTGAACGTGAAGGACTCGCCACGTCGTCTGGACGCGGCAAAGAAAGCTCTCAAAGACATGAGCGGCGAGTTCAAATCCTTTTTCCTCACCATGGGCGACTATGACATCGTCGCGATCTACGAAGCGCCGGACGATGCTGTAGCGGCGCGTTTCAACCTGCAGCTGGGCATGTTGGGAAACGTCCGGACGCGCACGCTGAAAGCGTTTCCGGAAGCAGCCTATCGGGAAATCATCAGCTCGCTGGGTTAGAGCGTTTTCGAGCGAAGTGGATACCGGTTCGCGTCAAGAAAACGCGTCAAACAAAGAAGTAGAGCCTCCGTTCCGATTCAATCGGAACGGAAAAAGCTCTAGAACTTACTCGTTGACCATGGAGAACGTAGGATGCGCGTCCTCATTCGCACTCTCGGCGTCGGAATTTTCGCAATCGCCCCCGCATATGCTCAGGATGCGGCTTCGGGCGAGAAGATCTTCGCCCAATGCAAGGCGTGTCATCAAATCGGGGAGAACGCAAAGAACGCAGTCGGCCCGGTGCTTAACGGGCTCTTTGGGCGCAAGGCCGGGATGATTGAAGGTTACAGCTATTCTGCCGCGAACAAGAATTCCGGAATCACCTGGGATGAAGCAACTTTCCGCGAATACATCAAGGATCCGAAGGCCAAGATACCCGGCACCAAGATGACCTTTCCAGGTTTGAAAGACCCGAAGCAAATCGACGATGTCGTCGCCTATCTCAAACAGTTCGATTCTACGGGAAAGAAGGCGGGGATTGTCCCTGCCGGAAGCAGGCTCGCGAAGGTAACCTATTGATCTTATTAAGGCTCAAGGTCCGAAGATTTGGCAGCTAAGCCATTGTTTTATCGTCGTAAACGTGAGACTTTCAATCATCGGGCCGCAGGTTTGAACCCTGGTGCGTCCACCGAGCTTCCCAGGTCATTGGCGATTCTGTCGGCGCGAGAACCAGCCGTGTGTTTGTAGGTTTTGACAGCGCGCCGGCGCGGCGCGTATCACGCGCGGGCTTGTCGGCTTCGTGAACGGGGATGTAAGAGGGGCGAGAAGCAGCAAATCCACTCGATCGATATTCGAAGCTGACCAACAGTCATCGACAACACGAAGGCACCATCTATGCAAAATTACAAGATTCTCATTCTCGGCGCGTCCTATGGTTCGCTGCTCGCCTCCAAGATCATGTTTGGCGGCCATCACGTGAAGCTGATCTGTCTGCCGGCCGAGGCAGATCTCATCAATTCCGAAGGCTTCCGTGTTCGCATGCCGATCCGGGGTCGCGCGGCGCCCGTCGAGATCGATTCCCGTAAACTGCCCGGAACGGTCAGCGCCGCGGGTCCGGCCGATGTCAATCCGAAGGATTACGACCTCATCGGTCTGGCGATGCAAGAGCCGCAATACGGCTCGCCGGGCGTGCGCGAACTGCTCGACGCGGTGGCGAAGTCTCGCGTGCCGTGCATGTCGATCATGAACATGCCGCCGCTTCCTTATGTCAAACGGATTCCGGGGCTGAACACCGACAAGGTGAAGGCCGCCTACACCGATCCGACCGTTTGGGACAGCTTCGATCCGGCGACACTGACATTGTGCAGTCCCGATCCGCAAGCCGTCCGTCCGCCGGACGAAAAGGTCAACGTGCTGCAGGTGACGTTGCCGACGAATTTCAAGGTCGCTCGTTTCGGGAGCGAAGCGAGCACTGGCATTCTGCGGCAGTTGGAAAAAGATATCGATGCCATCAAGTTCGACACGCCGGAGGGTAAGATCGATCTGCCGGTCAAGCTTCGTGTCCATGACTCGATTTTCGTGCCGCTGGCAAAATGGTCGATGTTGTTGGCTGGAAACTATCGGTGCATCACCGTCGACGGCATGAGGACCGCCCAGGAAGCCGTTCACTCCAACATCGAGGAAGCCCGATCGGTCTACAACTTCGTGATCGACGTTTGCGTGAAGCTTGGGGCATCTCGCGACGAGCTTGTGCCGTTCGAAAAATATGCGGCGGCGGCGGAAAGCCTTTCAAGGCCGGCGTCGGCGGCGCGTGCGCTCAATAATGGCGCGAAAAACATCGAGCGTGCCGACAAGCTCGTCCAGCTGATCGCCGCCCAACTCGGCATGCGCCATCCGGTCATCGATGGCATCGTTGCGCTGGTCGATCGCCGGCTGGAGGCGAACCGCGCCAAGGCCGCCTAAGGCCTGATCTAGCCGCGCAAACGCGTTTTCGCGTTTGTCGCGTCGAAAACCGGTTTCCGCCCCGCAATCCAAGTGCGGGGCGGGCTTTTCCGGATGATGCCTTAAAGATGCGGGACGCGCCAAGCACGCTGGGAGGAGAACGGCAAACGCGTCCCGCGGGCCGCCTGGGGTCTCAGGCGGCTTCCTTGACCTCGATTTTCTTCGGCTTCGATTTCGCGGGCTTCGGAATCGCAACCTTCAGCACGCCTTTCGACATCGTGGCCTGTATGCTCGACGGATCGACGCCGGGAGGTAGCTGCAGCATGCGGACAAACACCCCGTAACTGCGCTCGCTGTGTTGAACGTTCTTGTCCTTCTGGCTTTCCTCGATCTTCTTTTCGCCGCGAATGGTCAGGACGTCGTCGTCGATCGATATCTCGACATCCTTGCGCTCAAGCCCCGGCATCTCCGCACTGACTTCGATGGCTTTGTCGGTTTCGGAGATTTCGATGTTGGGAATGATGTTCTGCGCGCCGCTGGCGCCTTGCGCAAATTCGCTGAACAGCCGATCGATCTCGCGATGCAGACCGAACAAGCCGAAATCGGGCCGCATCAACGCGCCGCTTTCCCGAAATGGAGCCAGTGATCGTAATCTCATGGGGTCCTCCTTTCTACCTTGGGGCTGTTGTCATTCATTGTTGTGCTTGACCGCGCCGGGTGATGTTTTCGCCGTCGAAATCGGAATCTCACTTCAATTCGTCCTGAACGTCGCGTTCTGGTTGGATTTCATGGTGCCTTCTCGTCATTGGCGAATGGCACTTCGGCCCGGAACGGAACCCGGCGGGCATATCGTTGTTCGCTGTCAATCTGAGCAGGGCAACTGGCACGGCCATGACGATCATCAATTTCCGGCTCCTTTATCGAAGCGTGTCTAGCAAGCTTGAATGTTTGCGGATGGACGGGCTGCCGTCACGGCCCTTCGATTACTGTAATTTTACGTAAGCAGATTCGCGTAATGCCTGAGGTCCGAAGTATGGAACCGTTCATTCGAATGAACGGTTGTTGCTCGCCGCGAAGGGTGGTCCCGACGAAAGGATGCGGTCATGAAAAATAAAGGCCATGCAGCAGACTATTATCGGCGGATACTTTCGGTGCAGCCCCATCCGCTCAAACGCCTTGATGCGTTCGCGGCGATCATGCATTGCCATCGCGGACAAGAAATTGCCAACGATTCAGGTCTCACAGACTATTGGTATTATGTTGTCGCCGGCGCGGTTCGGCGATGCACAATCCGTTCGGACGGTCGGCGGCAAATCGTCGATCTGATGTTGCCGCGGGATTTCTTCTTTGTCGCGGGCAGCAAGAAGGAGGAGACGATCGAAGCCATCGTCGAGGAGACGGTGCTTGCAAGCTACTCCGGGGCAAGGGTTGAGCAGTTCGCGGAGCACGATCCCCGATTCGCGCGGGAACTCCGCGATGTCGCGTTTCAGTCCCTCACGCGATCGCACGACCAACTCCTGATCCTCGGGGGCATCACCGCCCTCGACAAGGTCGGTTCCTTCCTGCTTTCGCTCGACGGCCGGGCTTCCGATAAAAGAGGGCAGGTGGAACTGCCCGTCACGCGCTACGACATGGCCGAATATCTCGCGGTGTCGGTCGAGACGGTGTGCCGGGCCATGACGGATCTGAAACAACGTGGCGTCATTGCCCTGGCCGGCAAGCGAACGGTCAAGATTTTGAACCGAAGCGCTTTGGAAGATCGGGCCGGGGAAAAGTTCAATGGCGGCGGGTCCGCGCGGTCGCGGCCGCAGACCCTCAAATCTTCTGATTATATTCGCCGACCTCGGGATGGGTGCGCAGCACCGAATCCATCGCCTCGAACATATCACGCATCCGCTGCTCGCTGACCGGGCTTTCCACTACCACCACCAGTTCCGGCTTGTTGGATGACGCCCGCACCAGGCCCCAACTGCCGTCCTCGACCGTGACGCGCACGCCGTTGACGGTGACGAGATCGCGGATCGGTTGGCCTGCGACCTTCGCGCCCTTCTGTTTCATCGCCTCGAAGTGCTTCACCACCTGCTCGACGATGCCGTATTTCGTCTCATCGGCGCAATGCGGTGACATGGTCGGTGACGACCAGGTTTTCGGCAGCGCGTTCTTCAGGTCGGCCATCGACTTGTCGGGTGCGCGATCGAGCATCTCGCAGACCGCGATCGCCGAAATCAGGCCGTCGTCATAGCCGCGGCCGAACGGCGCGTTGAAGAAGAAATGGCCGGATTTCTCAAAGCCCGCCAGCGCCCCCAATTCGTGGGTGCGGCGCTTCATGTAGGAGTGCCCGGTTTTCCAATAGGTGGTTTTGGCGCCTTGCTTTTGCAGCACAGGATCGGTCACGAACAGGCCGGTCGATTTGACGTCGACCACGAATTGCGCGTTCTTGGTGATGGCCGACATATCGCGCGCGAGCATCACGCCGACCTTGTCGGCGAAAATCTCTTCCCCGGTGTTGTCGACCACGCCGCAACGGTCGCCGTCGCCGTCGAAGCCAAGCCCGACATCGGCTTTGTGCTCGAGCACCGCGTCGCGAATGGCGTGCAGCATTTCCAGATCCTCAGGGTTTGGATTGTATTTCGGAAAGGTGTGGTCGAGCTCGGTGTCGAGCGGTACCACCTCGCACCCGATCGCCTCCATCACTTGCGGCGCGAAGGCACCGGCGGTGCCGTTGCCGCAGGCGACCACGACTTTCAGCTTGCGTTTCAATTTCGGACGTTTGGTCAGATCGGCGATGTAGCGCGCCGGGAAGTTCTCGTGAAACTGATAGGAGCCGCCGACCTTGTTCGTGAAATCGGCGTTGAGCACGATTTCCTTCAACCGCGTCATCTCGTCGGGACCGAAGGTGAGCGGCCGATTGGCGCCCATCTTGACGCCGGTCCAGCCATTGTCGTTATGCGACGCCGTTACCATCGCGACGCAGGGCACATCGAGTTCGAACTGGGCGAAATACGCCATCGGCGTCATGCACAATCCGATGTCGTGAACCTTGCAGCCCGCGGCCTGCAGTCCCGAGATCAGCGCGTATTTGATCGAGGCCGAATAGCCGCGGAAATCGTGACCGGTCACGACCTCCTGCTTGGCGCCAAGTTCCGCGATCAGCGATCCCAGCCCCATGCCCAAGGCCTGAACGCCCATCAAATTGATTTCCTTGCCGAACAGCCAGCGCGCGTCGTATTCGCGAAAGCCGGTCGCCTTCACCATCGGCTCGGATTCATAGGCGTAGGTATTGGGAACCAGGACGGATTTGGGCTTCGGAAACATCAGATAACCTCGATCACGAAACAGACGAGAAACAGACGAAGAGAATGGCACCGTAGCCATAGCGAAGGCTCCGGTGCATCGGAAGCATTACTTGTCCTTTAGTTCCAGACAAACCACCCTGCCGAGCGTTTGAACGCGCTGCGTTCCGCCTATCGGGGTATTGATCTCGGCTTTGACGGCCTCGGCGGCTTTCTTGCAAAGCTCTTCCGTGGCAAATCGACCAATTTGCGCGCTGGTGGGGGCCGTCGGACTTCCGTAAACAACCCACTGCAAAGAGACGAAAAGAACCCATTCCATCCGCGATCTCCTGCTGGCTGTCACACTAGATCATGATGCGATTAAGTTGAATCGCATCATGATCTTATCTCTTTGTTTGAGCATGATCTTTTCGGAAAACCGGTTTCCACTTTTCCGGATCATGCTGTAGAGCCTTTTCCGTTCCGATTGAATCGGAACGGAGGCTCTATTTCTTTGTTTTGACGTGTTTTCTTGACGCGAACCGGCATCCACCCCGGATCGCGTCCGGGGCAGACTTCGCTGGAAAACGCTCTATCATGGCCGCCGATCAATTCGCCTGTGAACGGCAGCACGGGTCCGGTAGCTGCAAGCAGCCAACGGCTGCGGCAACTTAGGGTTTGCCGGATCACGAATGATGAATTGCGAGCTCGACCGTCTCTTCGATACGGCTGCGCCTAGCTCGTCATCCGCAAACGACCGCGCGTTGGCGTTTGACGCCGTAGGGCGTCTCAACCCGCACGGTCTTGATGCAGCCGGGATAGACGGCGAGGCTGTAGTGGTACGGTGCCAGATCGAAGTAGCCATGGATCGGGCAGAGATAGGCGAGATCCGGTCCGCACCGGGTCAAGGGATAGAGGCGTCCGCGAGCCGACGCCTCGCTCGATACCCCGCCGAGCACAGCAACGAATGCAGTCACAATCGCGATTCTAGTGGCGTGCGACATTTCCTGATCCTTGAATTTAATTTTCGGACGGTGATACTTGCCAATGGCGGACCATAGACCCTAATGCGACGGTCCGCCAACAACGCTATCCGAAATGCCGGTCGCTTGCCATTCTGACGGGCGAGCCGAAGCCGGGCGATACCGGTGAACTTTGCCACCGGGGCGAGCGACGGCTTTCTCGTCCAGGGTTCTCATGTCGGACGCAAACGATCATGAAAACCATTGTTTTTCAATAGGTTAATGAGGTGTGCAATCTTCGCGAAGGTTTTGTCGGCAACCCAACACAGTCATGCAATCGGAATTTCCAAGGATCGATCGGGAAAAGGCGATCTCGCCTCACGCGCAAGAGGTCGAGTACGCCCTTATTCTGTCGCGCATGATCACCACTGTGAAGGAAGATGCTTCCCAGTTGCGCCGCACGATCTATGAGTTCGCGCGCGCCCGGCTGAGGATCGAGACGTCATTTGCCGATGAGGCCGAGCGACAGCGGCTTGCCGACGCACTCGAAACCGCAATCCAGGGCGTTGAAGACTTCTCGCTGCGCAGCGACGAGCAGGAGCGCCTTCAGCCGCCTGTTGCCTACCCGCAAATTGCGCCTGCGGCTTCTCAACCGCCCTCGACCTCGATGGTGGCGATCCATCAGACGACTTCGCCACCCACCGGCTTTGCGAAATATAGCCCCGCGTCGGAAGCGGCCTATTGGCGGTCCGATGCGTCGCCGTTGTTGTTGGAAGCGCGAAGGCGCGTGTTTCTGTCGCGGCTCGCTCGGTTCTGCATCGGCATGGTACTGTTTGCTGCCGTCGTGGGCCTCGCCGTCTACAAACCAAACTCGTCTTTCTCTTTATCGAAGACGGAGCCTCCACCGGCGGCATTGACGGTCGCAAAGCCGGCCCCCGCGCAGCAGGCTGTGCTTGAGCCGAAGGCGGCGGTGGCTTCCGTTGTTTCGCTACCTTTTCCGCTGCCGAGCGATTACGGCGTCTACGTTGTGAGCAATACCGCGTTAAGCGAACTTTCTCTGCTGCCGGAACAGGTGCCGGACAAGCGGATCGCGATGTCGACGCCGATCAATCAACCCAGCCGCACGACGCTTCCTGATGGAAAGGCCAAGTTCGTCGTGTTCCGGCGCGATCTCGCCGGCAACGCGCCCGAGCGGATCGATGTTCGCGTGGTCGCGCGCGTCGTGCGCGCGCTGACGTTTGACGCCAAGGGCAAGGCGAGCTTCTCGCCGGTCTCGGACGCCTGGAACATCCGGAATGTATCGTATGAATTCAGGGTACGGCCGATCGCCGGAAACCCCGAAATGCTGCTGATACAGGCTGCCGATCCCGATTTCTCGCTTTCCCCCGGTCGCTATGTTCTCGCTCTTAAGAATCAGGGATACGATTTTACGGTCGCTGGAAAGGTGACCGATCCGTCACAGTGCCTCGAGCGCACCGATGCGGCGAACGGAACGTTTTATTCGGATTGTCAAAAGCCTTAGAGCCTTTTCCGTTCCGATTGATCCACAGGTCCGTCGGTGGCTCTCGTCAAAGGATGGGCCGTGCGCGGCGATTTGGGAAAAAAAAAGCTCGCACCAGCAAGCCCAGAAAATAGCAGCCTTGAACGATGCTTTGCGCGACCATGATGGTCAGCGCGGTCTCCAGAAAGCTAAAGCCGCGCTCAAGCGAAAAGCCGATCGAGCCGATGAGCAGCAACGCGAGAATCGGCAACAGGACTTTCAGGCGGAAAACTAAACCAACCGCGAACCCTAACACGGCTAGCGCGACGGCGGCTTCTCCCATCCCAATGTCCCCCTGGTTAGCGGCAGGAATTAATAGGCGGTACTATCGGTGAGAGGCAAACGTTATTTCGTGACAAGTCGCATTCAAGCGCTGGCAGAGTTTTGGACCGACTGGTTCAGCAAAACGAATCTTACCCTGTATTGAATCACGACGTTCAACAAAAGACAGCTCCATTTCGAACCTCGGGTGCGATGCTGGCATCTCCACATATTTGCTCCGATTCTCGTGCGGCAGATGGCCCGGCCGTCTGCAGCTTTCCGGGGATCCCAGCTAGCCAAGGAATTCCACAGGGCCCCGGCGGAAACGACCGAGGCTGCCTCGGGACCCCAAGATCATGATGCGATTAAATGGAATCGCATCATGATCGCATCTCTTTGTTTAAGCATGATCTTTTCGGAAAACCGGTCTCCACTTTTCCGGATCATGCTTTAATCGGCTTTCGCCGATTGGAACTTCTGCGGTCGATCGCATCCGGCGCGGCCAATACCCTGTAAAATTGAGCTTTTCGTCAAGTTTTCATCCCGGGTACAACTTCTAGTGTTTTTAACGCGCCAACGCACGAGGTCGCGGAAATTGTGTGGCTAGAATGCAACGAGTCGCGCAAAACGGTTGCTGGATTGGACTGTGCTCTTGCTGCGGGAAACTCCCTCTGTAAGTTCTCCTTGGGGAAGAATCCGGTGGGCTCTGCCTCCGGGTATGTCGAATGAACTAAATCCATTCGGCCAACAAATTAATACTCCAGGGGCGGCGTTGGAACTCTGTATTCCACCTATTGTGACGACCGGAGGCTGGTCAAATTCAGTCAGGCGTTTGCGCCTGGGCCGGGCATTCGCGGTTGCCAATTTCAGCGATCGGCGAAGCGTGTCGCGATGCTAAAACGACTGGGTTCCGCGCTTTTTGCACTAGGTATCGCGGCGTTACTGCCGGCATGCTCGCTGATTCCGGGAACGGGGCCGTTCAGTGACGTCGTGGAGGGAAATGCGACTACCGGCGTGCGCTCCGGCGCGTCATTGCCTTACGCGTTGGTTGACGTGTCCGCCGACACCATCGGCTTCCTGTCACAGCCCAACCTGGTCTCATTCAAGGGTGAATTCCCCGACAAGCGCACTAAGCCGAACCAGGTGATCGGTGTCGGCGACGTCCTCAATATATCGATCTTTGAAGCCGCGCCGGGCGGCCTGTTCACGCCCGGACAAGCGGCCGGCGCTCGCCCTGGCAATTTCGTCGATCTGCCCGCGCAGGCTGTCGATCAGAAGGGCAGCATCTACGTTCCCTACGCGGGTGAGATTCCCTCCGCGGGACGAACGATTCCGGAAATTCAGCAAGCCATCGTGGCGAGGCTGCGCAACCGCGCGATCGAGCCGCAGGTGGTCGTCGCCCTCAATCAGCAACATTCCAGCGTCGTCAGCGTCTTGGGCGACGTGAATACGCCCGGCGTTTTGGCGCTCAATAGCGTCGGCGAGCGGTTGCTGGCGTTGATTGCCCGTGCCGGTGGTCCGAAGTTCGAGGCGATCGAAAGCTACGTGACGCTGCAGCGGGACGGCAAACGCGTCCGCGTCCTGTTGAGCCGCGTGGTGCATGACCCGCGCGAAAATATCTTCATTCGACCGAACGACGTGATTTTCATCACCCGCGAATCGCCCACCTTCACGGCGCTCGGTGCGCTCAACCAGAACGTCTTCGGCTTTAACTCGGAAATTCCGTTCGACGTGGAAGCGCTGACGTTGAGCCAGGCGATAGGCAAAGCGGGCGGCCTCAACGACCAGCAATCCGATCCGGCCGAGATTTTCGTCTACCGGTTCGAGGATCGCCGTTTCCTGGAGAAGCTCGGTATCGACATCAAACGCTTCACGTTTGACCGGATCCCGACGATCTATCACGTCAACCTGCGCGATCCCTCTGGGCTGTTGCTGGCCGCCGGTTTCCAGATGCGTTCGAAGGATGTGATGTACGTCGCCAACGCCAAGGTCATCGATTACTACAAGCTGCTCACGATCATCAACAATACGGCGGCCTCGGTGTCTAACACGGCGAACGCAGTGACTAATGTGAACACCGCTCGCGTCTCAGTTAAAGGCCGGAACTAAACGTCTCGTCGCTGTATTTGAGCATGATCTGCGCGCAAACGCGTTGCGTTTGTCGCGCGGAAAACCGGTTTCCACTTTTCCGGATCATGCTCTAACATCGATGGCAATCGGGATTTTTCGGCGTGACGGTCAGCTCCATCCAGCTGGGGACGACTATCGTCGTATTGGTGCTGGCGCCGCTGTTTTTCGGATCGGTGGATCTGTTTTGGGTCGCGGTGTGGACGATCCTGCTTTCCGGTAGCGCTCTATGCGGCGTCACCGTGCCGATGAATACCGAACAGCGCCGGATATTGTTGGGCTTCCTTGTTTTGTGCTCTGCCAGGGACGGATCTCTTCGGTGAGATTGTCCATCACGACACCGCCCTTTGTCGTCGCGACGACCAGAACGAGATGTCCGATTCTCGCAGCTGTCGTGACCACCGACAAGCGCAATGCTTTGGAAGGCAGACCGTTTTCTACGAGTTCGTGTCGTTTGGTGACGGCGTAGTCGTTACAATCTCCTCTGTCCGGCGCGATCGTCCATTCATCTTCGAGGTTCGAGCCGTAGCTCTTGAGCCTCGGAGCAATCGACATGTTGACGCTGCGATTGACGCGTTTCAGCAATTCCGAGTTCTCTGCGTTAAGCTCGATGCGTTCGCCTTCCATCGGCTCCGATTTACAATCGGTAGGATAGCGAAGACAAAAGCGAACGTGCTGAAACGGTGCCAATGTCGGCGAAGCTTCCGCAATCGGCGTCAGCGGGCCCGAATCCTGCTGAGGTTTGTTGCGCGCGTCGGCATCGTTGGTCGCAAACATTCCGGCAAGGGCGGCAAGGAACATCACCGAAAAAAAGCGCGCCATGAAACAACCAACGATCGAGGGATGCTGTCGCTTGCAAACGCTTACGCGATTGGTCCCGAGGCGACGTTAAATGCTCGCTATCGAATTGCGCCGATGAAGCCTATGCCAATGGAGCCCGCTGCACCGTAGCGAAAATTCAATTCGCTGCAATTCGTTTCCCGCATGGCTGGATCACGCCGGCGGATGGTTCGAATGCCAGTTCCATGCGGAACCAATGATCGCTTTGAGGTCGTGTTGGGGAGACCAGTCGATCGTCGTTTTTGCCAGAGCGTTGTCGGCGACCAGCGCCGGTGAGTCGCCTTGGCGACGTGGCCCGTATTTGATCTCGAAATCTCGACCTCCAACCCGTCGAACGGCCTCAAGCAGTTCCTTCACGGTCGTCCCATGGCCTGTTCCGAGATTGAGGGCATGGCTGGTGCCGTTGTTGAGGAGGTGTTCGATCGCGCGTGAATGTGCGTCGGCAAGATCGAGAACGTGGACGAAGTCGCGGACGCAGGAACCGTCACGTGTGTCGTAGTCGGTGCCCAAAACCTCAAAATGCGGCCTGCGGCCCAAGGCGGTTTCTATCGCGATGGGGACGGCGTGGGTTTCCGGCGAGTGCCATTCGCCGATCCTGCCCTCTAGGTCGGCGCCAGCGGCGTTGAAGTAGCGCAAAATGAAAGACCGAAAACCCTGGTAGCGGTCCAGGTCGTTCAAGATTTGCTCGATGATGAGCTTGCTCCGGCCGTATGGATTGATCGGCAGTTGGGCATGAGCTTCGTTCATCGGAATCGATGAAGGTATGCCGTAAGTGGCGCATGTCGAGGAGAACACGATCTTGTCGATGCCCGCGGCTTGTGCCGCGCGAAGCAGACTTATCGTTCCTCCAACATTGTTGTCGTAATAGGCGCCCGGATTTTGAACCGATTCCGCAACTTCAATGGCGGCAGCAAAATGCACGATCGCTTCGGGTTTGTATTTCTTGAGCACTTCGTCGAGTCTGTTGCGATCCCGAATGTCGCCAATCTCGAGCGGTCCCCATTTAGTAAATTCGGCATGACCGTTCGAAAGGTTGTCATACACGATCGGGGTGAACCCCTTGCTGAATAAATCAAGGCATGTGTGAGACCCGATATACCCCGCTCCCCCAGCAACAAGAATATTTGTCATTCAGTTTAACTTCCAAAAACAAAAGAGTGCCAACTCGCCAAGTCTGGGCGCAAATAATGGCTTACTTTTGAAAGCGATCCAGCAGAAAATCTCGGCTCCGGTCGGCTGAAGGGTTGCGTTATCGCTCGCCTAAATTGCTGCATGGTGGTAGATAGTATCAGGATACTTGAGTGATTTAGCGTTTAGGGGGTGACCCGTGAACCCCAGAGATCACTACGCCGCGCTCGATGGCTTGCGAGGTTTCGCGGCGCTTTCCGTGGTGTTGCATCATTTCGGCCATTGGCTGAATGCAGCCTCACTTGCGGCCAACAGCCATCTCGCCGTTGACTTGTTCTTTTGCCTCAGCGGCTTTGTTCTGCCTCTCGCCTATGAAGAGCGCTTTCGCGTCTCGCTCACGCCGCTTGAATTCTTCCGTATACGCTTGATCAGATTGATGCCTCTGGTCGTCCTCGCTACGATCGTCGGCGCGGTCTACGTCCTCTTTCGATCCCACGTAAATCGAGGTCCGGTTTCATATGGCGAATTGCTGGCCGCGACTCTTTTAGGGACGTTGAATCTTCCGTTTTTGACGGCGAGCAGGGCAATAGGGGGGCCTCAAATTTTCCCGTTGAACGGACCTCAGTACTCCTTGTTCTTCGAGATCGTCGTGAACATCGTTTGGTCCGTCGCGCGTCGTTTTTATCAACCCTGGCTGTCGTTGATCTTCTTCTTGGGCTGTACTGCTTCGTTACCGATTGTCGGACTCGGTGGCGACGAGGCGACGACTTTTTGGTCGGGATTTCCTCGCGTGGGTGCGTCATTTTTCGCGGGCGTCTTGATCTTTCATTTCGATCGAACCCATCTTCGCAAAATGGAGTTGCAACGCGCGTTCTGGTTTTTCGCGATCTTGCTCGCTTTGAGCTTTTACTATCCCGCTCGACTGCCGCCTGCGGTGCATATTGCGTTCATCGTCCTGGTGTCGCCGCTCGTCGTGTTGACCGGCTCCAGGGTTCGCCTGTCCGGCAAGTGGCAATCGATCGCCGCGTTGGGTGGCGCCTTGTCGTATCCGGTTTACGTGCTGCACTACCCGATCTTTTGCTGGATCAACGGGTTTTATCAATTCGCGACGAAGCAACCTCAGAACATCTATATCGAAGGCCCGCCGCTGCTCGCGGGCATACTGATCGGCAGTTATTTCTTGCTCAAGGTTTTTGACGAACCAACCCGCTATGCCCTTAGTCACGGGGCTTGGCCGACGCTTCGCAGGTCGGTGAAGAAAGCGTGATGGAGCCGAATTGCGGGGAGGGCGATTGTCGTTCCGTCGTGGATTTAACTGGCGGCGAAGGGTCTACTTCTTTGTTCTGACGCGTTTTCTTAACGCGAACCGGTATCCACCCCGGATCGCGTCCGGGGCAGGCTTTCGCTCGAAAACGCTCTGAAATTCAAAAAAATGTCGTCCATAGATTTTTAGAGAAATCCCATAGCCACTGCGACATGGCGATAAATCCCCAACCCAGGAAACCGAGCCAGCCGGCCATGACCGATACGATCAAAATGGCAAGGCCGTAGATCGCGACTTTCCTGCCCGATTGCTTGGATAGTAAGCGGGACTTGGCCGAAGAATTCTGCAAATCGACATGCGGTTGTATAGTTCTCTGGAAATCATTCATCCGGTTACCGCCAATTGACAGACAATGAGCAATGCAGCGCCCGGGACCGGAAATGCCGGCGGGCGAATTGGAACAAGGGGCTGGGCATAGTTCACGAACGCGGAACAGAATCGTGACTTCTGTCCTGTCGCCCCCTGCGCCATGGCATGGATCGACGAGCGCCTTTGCCAACGCTCGTAGGTCTGTCGATGGAGACCTCCGAATGGTTCAACCCGCGAGAAACTATGCTGGTTGACTGCGAAGACACACCTTTTCCAGCGATGCTGCGCGGGCACCGTGCCGAGAGGGAACTTATGCGAATCCGCGCTTTGAAGGCGGCCGACGTCAAGAAAACGCGTCAAAACAAAGAAATAGAGCCTCCGCTCCGATTCAATCGGAACGGAAAAGGCTCCGGGTTAGCGGACTTCCTCCCAACGGCGCCGCCGGCGAGAGGCCGTCGTATGTTCAATACGCGTTGTCGGTAAACAGCAGGGACGGGATCGTTACGATCAATATCTTGGCGTCGAGGGCTAGCGACCATCTATGCGCATAGAACGTGTCACACGCGACGCGCTTGCTGTAGGTCGTTGTGCTCCGCCCGCTCACTTGCCAGAGGCCGGTAATGCCGGGCCGGCATGCAAGGTAGGCGTCTTTGGCGCTGGAATACCGGATCAATTCTTCCTCGGTAACGGGTCGAGGCCCCACAATGCTCATCTCGCCGCGAAGGACGTTGAACAGCTGGGGCAGTTCGTCCAGGCTGGATTTGCGAAGGATCTCGCCGATCACGGTGATGCGGGGATCGTGCCGTAGCTTGTAGTTGGCTACCCACTCGGCCGCCGCCAAAGGATCCGATTCGAGGAGTCGACGTAACCGCTCCTCTGCATCCGTGACCATCGTCCGGAATTTCAAGCAGTCGAAGTATCTTCCGTTGAATCCGACACGCCGATGGCGGAATAGCGCAGGCCCAGGCGAAACAACAACAGTCGCAACGAAACAGATAATCAACAGGGGAGCGAGTAAAACAATTCCGGAAGCCGCCAGCACAATATCGATGAGCCGTTTCGAGGTAAGTCCGACCGGGCGCTGTGATTCCAGAGAGGGAAATTGCAAATTGGTGTGTGTATCGACCAGGCCATGCATCTGGATACTCCACAAGCAACAAATACGCTGAAAAGAAGCCCCCTATTTTCCCCGCTTTCTTCACTCTTTGTTATTCTTAGCAAATTTTTAAGCGGTGCACAAATTGCAAGAAAACTTCTTTGATTGGAACCTTCCTAGCGCAAGTCGCTTAACTCCCATTTTTCGTGGTTAGTTTTGATGCACCCTTAGATTGGATGCACCGGAATGAGACGCATCCCCGGAAAATTACGGGGGACGCTTTGGGTTCGGGGCTAGCAAGAAGTCACCGGTGCGACGCTCGTCCTTGTCGCGGCCGACAAAGACCAGGAAGCCCCGGCTGGTGGCAACAATGTCGCCTGGCTGAAGACTGGGGTCGTTCATGGCCCGTTGATCCGCTACCTCGGCGTCCTCCTGTTCGGAGGAGGGAGGGTCGGCAGTCCGGTTGCGGGCGTTCGCGACGAACGCCTCGGAGCGTTGACGGGCGTCTTGCACGCGTTGTTGCCACTGCTCAAGCGTGAGTGTGGCGTCGGTAAGGTTCTCCGCCTCTTGTGCGAGGCCGCATGCCGATGAAGCCAGCAGGGACGAGGTAACGAGCAGGGCGGCGATCCGGAGCGTCATGACAGGATTTTTATTCCTGATCCGAATGCCGCACAATAGAACGTGGAGTTCGCGAAAAAGCCTATAAAGAACGGACCTTCTGCAACGCCTCTGAAAACCCCTTCCGTCGGGTGAGGTCGAGCTGCTCTATTTTGGTCTGAAGCAAGGCGCGGGGCGTACTCGGCGCGCTCTCGCTCGCCAAGGTGCGCTCTGCCATCGCCCGACTGAACGTTTCGAAACGCAGCAGGCGGCCTTCGAGATCGAGAAATTCATCAGCCGCTTCGCTCCAGGGGAAAGTGAGGATTTCCCAGGCGAGCCCCAAGCAGCCGATTGCAAGGATTGCAGCTCGCTGAGTGCGCAATCCGGAAAGCGCTTTTGGCCGGAGGACGCAAGGTCTAGGCGGCTTCCGCCGGAGTTTTTTCGTCGGTGTAGTAGGAATAACGCCGGTCGGAATAACCTTCAAAGCGACGCATGACGGCTTCATCGGCCTTGTTGAGAACGGCGCCGAGAAGTCGTTCCAACAAAATGGGAGAGGCGTTGACCGCCTTGAGAATTTCGTCGGTCGAGGTGCTACCCCACTCGACTACCAAAACAAAGGCGTCGAACAGATGGGCCGCGGCCTTCACGTCAACCACCGGGAGGATGGGAGGCAGGTCGACAAGAATATAATCGTAACGGCCCTTGGCTGCCTTCAACATATCCTTCACCGCCGACGAATTCAGGATGTCGAAACTGTTGGCGGGCTTGATTTGCGTCGACGAGGGCAAGAAATCGAATTTGAATTTTGAATCCGTGATGACGAGATCGTCGAAGTCGGATTTCTCCACGACCAGGTTGAGCAGGCCCGGCGCGTTGGTATAGCCAAGGGCGCGGGTCATCGAAGGATTTCGCAAATCCGCGTCGATCAGCAAGGTGCGCGCGCCGCTCTTTGCCACGAAGGCCGCAAAACCGGCGGCGACGGTCGTCTTTCCTTCCCCGGGAAGGGCCGATACGATCCCGATGACCTTGCCCCCGGTCGGATGAAGATCGATGGCGACCTTGATGTATCGCAACGCCTCCGCGGTGGCGGAAAACGGCGCGACCTCGCTGATTTGCCGAAAGGCTCGCGTATCCTGCGTTGCCCGTATTTTGCGCATGCTCGGCAGCTTGCCGAGGGCGGGTTTCTGCTCCTCGGCGAACGCCGGGAGAACCGCAAGGCAGCTGATGCCCAGAAGTTTTTCAAGCTCCGCACGGGTGTGAATCTGACGGTTCATCTGCTCGCGGGCGAACGCCAACATCACGCCCAAGCCCAATCCGCAGAGGGTTGCGAGCGCCAGCGTCAATCCCATCTTCGGCGAGCTCGGCGCTCGCGGCGCGGACGCCGCGGTCACGACGCGAGCCTCAGTCGAAGGAAACGACTGTTGCTGCACGGACTGAGTGAACCGCGACAGAAATGTTTCGTAAATCCCGCGATAGGTATTCGCGGCGGTTTCCAGTTCGCGCAAACGAACCTGCGATTGGCGTGTTGCGCTAGACTTCTGGAACACCTCGATCATGCGCTTGTCGATGGATTCTTCCTGGCTTCTCGCGATCTGCAACTCGCTCTTGTAGCTCTCCGCAATGCGGGAAATCTCGTCCCAGATCGCGCGCTGCAGCGCCGCCATTTCCGTCCGCAGATTTCGGGCGGCGGTATGATCCGGCCCATAGCGAGCGCTCCACTCGGATTCCTTGTTTTGATCGTCGAAAAATTGCTGCCGAAGTTTCGTGATGACGGGGTTGCTCAGCGCATCCGTGACGACCGGGTCCGGGATATTGAAGCTCTCCTTGTCCGACCGTTGTTCCAGAACGCGCGATATGCGGTCGAGTTTGGCCCTCGCCTGACTGGTATCGGCGCGCGCCTTGGCCAGGGCTATTCCAAGTTGGTCAAGCTCGACTTCGCTTGCCAATTTGCCGTCGACGCCGATGATGATGCTGTTTTCGGATTTGAAATCCTGAACCTCCCTATAGGCATCGCTCGCCTGCTGGCGCAGCTCTCCTATTCGTTGCTCGAGCCAGACGCTGGCGCGGCGGGTGGCCTCGAACTTCGCCTGCAACTGGTCTTCGATGTAGGCATCGGCGAAGGCGTTGGAGATCCTGGCGGCCTTACCCGAATCAAGGGAGGTATACGCAATCTGCTCGATGTAACTGCGCCCCAAACGGGTAACGCGCAGATTGTCTCTTAAGGTGACAAGCGCGCTGCGAATCAGATCGTCGTTTGTCGACTCCCGATCCGGCCCAGCGGTCCATTTGAACATCGAAAAGATGCGACGCGTAAGCCCCCGACCTGCGCCGATGAATTCAGGATCTTCGTTGAGATGCAATCGACGTATGACGGCGGTTGCGACCTTTTCGGATTTGGTGGTCTCGATCTCGCTTTCGACGGAAGCATCTTCGAGCGCGCGGTTTTCGGACGCCATTTCGGCCTGGGTCCAGGTAACCCGCTTGGTGTCGATGATCATGTCGGTTTGCGCGGTATATCTCGACGGCGACATGGCGATGTAGATGGCACCGAAGACAATTGCAAAGCCGGTCACCGCAGCGATGAGACGCCACTCGCGGCCGAGGAAATCGCGCATTTGAACCATGGATAACGTTCCGGAGCCCGGATCGTTATCTGTCGCCGATGTGTAGGGTTGAAATTGTCCGACAACGTTCATCTACATTTCCTCGAACTGACCCAAAGCTTCAGCGATCCCCCTCAGCGATGTCCCCCAATCCTTCCTGAAGAAACTTCAACGTGTCGGACTTACCGGATTTGCAGCCGTCGTCGCCGGACTGGATGTATTTTTCGTCGTCACCGTGGTGGTCGCGCTGGACGTAAACTGGAGCGGAGTAGAGAATCCGCCGCCGCCGGGCGATGGGTTCGTCGCTGGCGACTTGTTCGGATTGGTAACGACGACGCTGCCGGCGGAGCTTGCCGCAAAGCCGGCCGCAGCGGTCGAAAGATCGCCTGCGGCCGCCGCGAAAGCGTTTTGGAATTCTCCATTCGGGAAGCCGGCGACCGCTTGCTGAATGAGTAGCGATGCCTGTTGTTCGAGGCTCGTACAGGCTACCGCGGCTTGAGCAAGCCCGGCAGCGATCGCCATCTGAAATCGCGGCGGGGTTCCTTCCGCGACGCGAACGATCGCCGCGGCGAGCGAAGCATCCGTCCCTGCAAGCTCCCGCACCGTCGTTTCAATGGTGCGCGGGTCGGAACTCGAAGTGAGGGAGTGAGGATCTGACTTGAATTGAGCTATCGATTGAGCGGAAGCGGGCGGCTTCAAACATGCGGCCCAACCCTGACTCATGGAAGCGGTGAGCAATATCTGAACGCATAATGCTCGCGCTATAGATGTAAATCTGTCTCGCATCGAAGCACTCCAACTAATTGCTTCCGATCCAAATTACACGCTGTAGCCTACCTTAGACTGGGTTCGGTATCAAACTAAACTTCAGGCCGCCGGCCACGCCGTGGCCCTTAAGACGGCCGCGTTCTTCGTTAATGACCTGAAAAGCCGCAATCTTCTGGAAGGAAGTTCGCTCCAGGCGGTATTTCGCCTCCGCACTATATGCGCGATAGTCCAATTTGTTCCAAAAGGGCTTACGGATCGATTTGCTTGTCGCGCGATCCGGCGGGTAGATTGGCGTGGGTGCTGTCGAGAGGCGGGTTGACGGGTGCTGTCTTCTGTTTCGAGCTTTCGAGAACTCAAGCTGCGGGGGCGTCGTCCGTCGCTACCGGCGGGCTTGCGGATTTATGCCGTCGGCGACATTCACGGCCGGCTCGATTTGTTGGACGAATTGCTGGCGCGCATCGAATCCGACATTGCCGAGCGCCCGACGGCGAGGCCGGTTTTCGTCTTTTTGGGCGATTATATCGATCGCGGGCCTTCATCACGCGAAACCATCGATCGATTGGTCGCGCATGGCGCGGCGAACGAAACCGTATTCTTACGGGGTAACCACGAGCTGATCGCAATCAAATGCCTGAGCGATCGCAGCCTGTTCGATCAATGGATGCGTTTGGGTGGCCTCGAAACCCTGGCCTCCTACGGGGTGCTTCCCGAACCCAGGGTAAGCGGCAGGCAGATCGTCGAGCTGCAGTCGGCCTTTCATCATGCGTTGCCGCAAACGCATTTTCGCTTTTTTCGAGATTTGCAAAACACCCACGCGTGCGGCGACTTCTTCTTTGTCCATGCCGGAGCGAAGCCCAACGTCGAGCTGTCGCAACAAAAGGAAAGCGACCTGCTTTGGATAAGGGGAGAATTTCTGTCGTCCACTTACGATTTCGGCAAGATTATCGTGCACGGCCACACGCCGGCCAGGGAAATCGAGGTGAGGCCAAACCGGATCAATATCGATACCGGCGCCTTTGCGACTGGTCGGCTGACATGCCTCGTGCTTGAGGGCGACTCGCTATCGGTGATCGACACGTCTTTCGACGCGTGAGGCGTGGGCAGCCAACGCGCTTCGCTTTGCGGCCAGAAGGCCGTCGATGTGCGCGCGCATCCTTTGAAAGAACTGGTCCCGGCCGAACTGGGCTGCGTGCGCGGCGATCTTTTTGGGATCGATTTCGATATTTGCCAGGCTTCCGACCGCTGACGAAATCGCCTCGACGCTTTGTTCGGCAAAGAAAACGCCGGACACGTCCTTTGCGACGGTTTCGGTGGCGCCGCCTCTACCAAAGGCGACGACGGGACGCCCGCTTGCCATCGCTTCGACCGGCACCATCCCGAAATCTTCCTCACCGGGAAAGATCAACGCGCGGCATCTGGCATAATGTTGCTTCAAGACCTCGAATGGCTGCGAACCCAGCACCGTGACGGTGGGGCCTGCAAGGCGCCGGATTTCGGCAAGCATGTCGCCGCCGCCGATGACGACGAGCTTCAACTTCATTTCGTTGAAGGCGCGCACCGCGAGGTCCGGTCGTTTGTAGGAAACGAGTTCGCCCGCCATCAAATAATAATCGCCGAGTTCGGACGGCGCCGCGGGTGAAAAGGCGCCGGTATCGACCGGGGGATGGATGACCACCGAATTGGCCCCGTAATAGCGGTGAATACGCCGTGCGACGGTTGCCGAATTCGCAACGAAACTATCCACCCGGGCGGCTGACGTCACGTCCCACATTCGCAAGTAATGGGCGAGTGGCGGCATCATGAGCCGCGCCACCCGGCCAGCACTGCTCCGGTAGTCGTGATACATGTTCCAGATGTAGCGCATCGGCGTATGGCAATAGCAGACGTGCACCGCGTCGGAAGGCGCGATGATTCCCTTGGCCGGGCCGGATTCGCTGCTGATGACGAGGTCGTAGCCGCGCAGATCGAGCTGTTCGAGCGCAAGCGGCATCAAGGGAAGATAGGTTTTGTACATCGTGGCGGCGCGCGGCAGCGCGTTGATGAAGGTCGGAATGACGCGGTGCCCTCGAATCGTTTCGGAAACCATTTCCGGCACGTAGACGTGGGTGAAAATATCGGCCTGCGGGTACATCTCGCACAGCGCCTCGATCACCTTCTCGCCTCCCCGCATGCCGACGAGCCAGTAGTGAATGATCGCGACTTTCATCGAGTTCCTCTCGTTTAAGTGATCGATGTAAGCACTTCGTTGTCGACGGATACGCCATATTGAGGGAGTACTCTAAAGTACCCGCTGTCTTTTATGTCGTTCCAATTTCGTTTATGTTCACTTGGAGTGAAGATCGACCGGTTTAGAGACGCGAGAAAATCATGAATAACGAAATTGTAAAAAACTATGGAGAGAGTTTTTACGCTCGACAACGAGAGGGATCACTCAATTCGGCGAAAGCTATTCTTCCGATCGTCTTCGATTTCTTTAAGCCAAAGTCTGTCGTCGACTTTGGGTGTGGGGTTGGAACCTGGCTCGCAACCGCAAAGCAGCTCGGTGTGGACCAATGCCTTGGCCTGGAGGGGGCGTGGGTTAGGACGCAGCCCCTGGCGGCGGCTCATCTCGATATCCGGGACATAGATCTCGAGCAAACGGTTTCGCTCAACGAGCGGTTTGACCTTGCGATGTCCTTGGAAGTTGCTGAGCATTTGTCTCCCACGCGTTCGGACTCATTCGTGGCTGATTTGTGCAATGCATCGGACGTCGTCCTGTTTAGCGCCGCTGCCCCAGGGCAAGACGGGGATGGGCACCAGAACGAACAGTGGCCATCTTATTGGGCAAAGCGTTTTACCCGGCACGGATATTTTCCTCTCGATATCGTCAGACCCATTGCTCAATCGAATTCGACAATCGAAATTTGGTATAGGACGAACGTGATACTCTATGCTCGACAGGAGCAAGCGCTCTCAATCCTGATGAATCTCAAGCAGAAACATCTGACTAATCTTGATCTTCCGAACCACACTGAAATCGTTGGGCTGAAAATGGCTACTACGCAATTCTTGGAGAGCACGAAGACGCTGTTTAATTGGGCGGTGCGGCGGACGAGGGAACATTTACGGTCACCATAGTCGGCAGATACAGGCAACTTCGCACAAGTGAAGTCGAACGGCGCGCGTTTCTTCTCGGTGGGCGTGCGCAACGCAAAGTATCGGTGCGATCAGCTAACGCGGATCGGACCGCTATGATTCATCCTCGAGCAAGGGCCGTCAGTGAGACCGTCGTTCCTAGCCACGTGGGCCTATTTCTGAATAAACGCGAATGTAATCCACAAACATGTAAGACGGATTCGGCGTCTCAGTGATCGGCCACCCGGAGCCGAGGGCCAGATTGACGAGGACGAGCAGGGGGCGGTCCAAGGCGGGTGGCGTCTCGGTTCGCCATACCTCGGTTCTGTTGAGGTAGAAGATCACCTCGCTCGGCCTGACGAGGACGCCATAGGTGTTGAAGTCGTCGGAAAGAGAATTGGCAGGCACGTTGACGAACGTCCCGGATCCGGAGTCGCTGGCCGCTTCGGAGGGGGGAAGCTGCCAGGTGTGCACGGACGTCTGATAGGTGCGTGGATCGTGGCCATAAAACTCCATGACATCGATCTCGACCTTCGATTTTGCCTTTGGGTCTTGGATCGTGTGCAACCAGAAAGCCGGCCAGACGCCTTTGCCCTTCGGCAGCCTGGCCCGCATTTCAAAATAGCCGTATTGCTGGGAAAAGCCGCGGCCGTTTCCATCGGCCGACGCCAGCAGGCCGGATTCCCATTTGCCGTCCTTGTTCTTCCGCGCCTCGATGCGCAGCATTCCGTTGTCGATCGTGAAAGGAAAAATTCCCTTCATGGGGTCGGCGAAACGCGCATCGCCAAAATCGCCGGCCCAAGGAGTGTGTGCGATCCAGCGCGTGTTGGGGCCCCAAGGCGATACGTCGAGTTCATCGAACTTCTCGCTGAAGGTCAGCCGAAATTTACTGATGTCGACATGGTCGGCCGCCCGCACGTTGGCACGATAGAAGAAGGGGAGAGAAATGGACGTAGCGGCGACAAACAGCGCTATCAATCGGTATTTCCACGACATTGGGAGACTCCTTTACTCGCCTCACAACAAGATCGAAAATAGAAGGTTTCACGTCATCCCGGATTCCGAGGCGGCGGATCGATCGTAGGCCTGAGAAGAACGGAGCTTTGCGGAAAGTGCGAATGAAGGCGAATATTTCGGGGCGCCGTTCGCGCAGGCCAGTGCAGCAAAGAAATAAAACGCCGGGCCGAGCTCGATCAGGGGATCGGAAACGCTGCCCGAGATGAGCCATGCAAGGCACATATATTTGGCTCCCTGCCGGGCCACGTCCTCGACCGGATCCAACGTCGCGCCGCGGTGAGAGCTGAAAAACAGGCTGAGAAAAAACAGGCTAAATAACGCGGTGCCGAATAGTCCGAGACTTGCAAGGACAGCGATCGGAAAGCTGGAAGCCCGGCCGCTTCCATTGCCAAAGCCAAAGCCAAAGGTGTCGAAGAAACTCTGAAGGGCATGCTGGTTCCATGCCGAACGCTCCAGGCCCGAAGAGCTGGAGAGCTTGTTGAGTAGGAAGATGTCGAGCAGGTTTTGAACATATTCCGAGTAAGATTCGCTCAATGCGATAAAGATCGTGATTAATGCCAGCGCAAGCGGCAAGCCGACGAGAAAAATAAGCATCTGCCGTGTGAGCGGGCGCATCATCGCGCGTATGACAAGCTCCAGATAGGCAAACGCCAGCAAACCAGCCAATCCCACATACGCAGTCGTCGAGGTCGCAAACAGGGTCGCGCCGAGGGAAAGAGACGACAGGGTAAGGGTGAGGCGCGGGCGATAGCCGAGAAGCCACAATCGACCCGTGAAAGCGAAATAACCCAATGTGCAGCCGCCAAAAGAAGAGGCCTCCACGAACGCTCCTACGATTCGCTTGAAGCCGGCGAGCTCGGTTTCGACCAGCAGGTTGTAGTTCGCATTGCGAATAATGGAGAAGATCGCGGTGCTGTTGGTGAAATAAGTCAGCAGGTCGAGCGCCGCGAACGTCAAATTGGTAATCGCGACCACCAAGACGACGTTCAACATAACCTTGATTCCGTCACGGGTTGCCGCATAGCCGGACATGACCAGGAAGCAAGTCGCGTCGGCTATGAAATAGACCGATTGCGTTACATTCGACGTCGTTGGTTCGAGCGGGACGAAGCCGTAGATCGTGGCACGGACCGCGAACACCAAGGTTTGACCTTGAAACAATCGCGGCATGAAGAACGCGGTGATGAGACTTGAAATCACCGTCAACGCCAACCAGAAGCCGGGCCGGCCGGGCTCGAGGGCTTCAAGCGCCTTCTTCCGGATATCCCGTTCACCCAAGAGCCTGAAGAAAAGAAAACCGAGCAGAAAGTGCACGGGTTGGATGCTCAGACCCCCGAGCGAATCGAGGTTGAATGCTGCTGCAGCTCCGAGCAGGCTCGAGCACGCGAAAGCGTAAATGATGAATGTCGGAGGACGAAAGATACTCAAGATCCCAACGACGAGCGTAATGACGCCAATGAGTTCGACTGTCATGCCGCTACTCGCATATTTCTAGCTTTCCTGCGCAGCCACGCGGTTATTCAGGTGCTCCGTCGGAGATCTGGCGAAACCGCCAATATTCGCGTTGCATCCGCCGGTCATTGCGACGAAGCGCGATGTTGGCTCGGATTTTTTTCAGCTTGGCGATCGTCCGGTTGAACTGCCACGCCAGATTCTCCCAACGACCAAGTTCTCTCACGTAAGGGGGCATCGGAATGGATGTGGGAGAAAATCGTTCGATGATCGGGTAAGGAAAAATCGAATAAATTGGCAATTGAAGGTCCCAGAACCGATCCATCGCCAAATCGACCGTCGCATCGACCGAACGATAGCGTTCCAGGAATTTGCGGACGCCGGCTTTGGACATCAGGTAGGCTTGGGCGCCGGCGGGACTGCTCTTGTAGCGAAGGATCGAGCGATCGAAGAAAAACCCGAGTCGCACAGCCTTGGCGTAGTGTTTGCCGAACAGTCTGATGTAGTCGATGCCCTGCTCGGAACAGAACGTGCAGAATTGGTTGAGCGGAAAATCGGTATCGAAAATGACGTCGTCCTCGAGGACAAGAACGTATTCCGTAGATCCGCGTTCCAGGAAGTCGCTCAGCGCAGCCACTTGACTGGAGCAAACGGCAATTTCAGGCGCGGATAACGTGCGTCCGAACCGCTTCTTGGCCTCATTGGGGTCGTATCGCAACCCGGCATGCTTCAGCGAAGTATGCGCGTCAAAATAGGACCATTTGAGCCCGGTGCCCTCGAACTGAGCGTCAATCTTTCGGCGGCGTTCGGCAGCGTTCTGGAGACTGATGACAACGATCTCGACCGTGGCGTTCCGCGCGCCATTCCAGGCTGCGTCGACGCAGCGCGATTCATCGATGCCCGGCTTGCTCAAGATATCCGTAACGTTCGTCATCATCATGCTCTATGAAAGCGACTTGCGCAGCATTTTTGCCCTGAGTTGCATAAAGGCGAACGGATATTGCGCGCCGAGCGAGACGCGACAGGTCCGCGACAGGATGTCGAGGGTGCGGCTGCACATGTCGTTCGAATAGGTGATTTCGCGATTGGCCCATTTCCAGGGGTTCATGCGCTCGTGAAAGGTCCGCTGCGTCATGATCGGCACCCAATTGGTGTAGACGTGCCGACCGGTATCGATCAGCCGTTCGACGCCGGCGTGGGTCGCGAACGCCTTCGCATCTTCGGGGGAATCGAAAATCACGGTGAGGCCGACCGCGTTCGCGGGGTCGTTATGCGGCGAAATTCGCAGCTTTTTGGTTTCAGAAAGATACTTCGTCATCATGGCGTGACGCTTGCGAAGCCGCCTCAGTAGTGGGTCGAGCTTGGGAAGTTGGGCATAAAGCACCGCGCCGGTCAGCTCGGAGACCCGCAAATTGACGCCCGCGAATACCGCTTCATTGCTTTCGAATTCGTACTCGCGGGTATAGCTGCCGACATCGTGGTACATTCGCGCGCGGGTGAAAATCCGGTCGTCGTTGGTAAGCACCGCGCCGCCTTCGCCGGAATTCAGGTTCTTGAACTGGTTGAAGCTGAAAGCGCCGGCTTCGCCGATCGTGCCAACGCGGCTGCCTTTGTAGGTGACGCCCACGGCCTGACAGGCGTCTTCGATGACTTTAAGCCGATGTTGTTGTGCGATCGCCGTGATCGCATCCATGTCGCACACCAGATTCAGCATATGGACCGGGATGATCGCTCTGGTGTGCGGCGTGATCTTGCGCTTGATGTCCTCGGGGTCGATGGTCAGGCTTTCATTGACATCGACGAGGATCGGTACGGCGCCCACGGCCAGCGGCGCGATGGCGGTTGCGACCCAGGTATAGGCTGGCACCAAGACCTCGTCACCGGGACCGATGCCGGCGGCGGCGAGAGCCGAAACCAATGCGCTGGTTCCGCTGTTGACCGTCAACGCATGCTTGACGCCGAGCTGTTTGGTAAGCGCGTTTTCGAAGCGCGTGGTGAAGCCGTGTTCGCCGCCCCGATATCGGAGCAACTGTCCGCTTGCGATCACCCGACCCAGAGTGATCAATTCCGTGACACCCACGCGCGGCATGAGGCTTTCCCCATTTGGCTTCGGCTAATAAAGATCGGTTATCAATTCAGTGTCGCATTTCAACACGAGGTTCATGCATCGAGTTCCATTTTCGGCGGCCGATGTGCAGAACGGGACTCTTCGTGGCGGACGCGCAAGCGTCGATTCCGGCCTTAAGGCTATGATGTGATAAGAGGAATCGTATCGAGGCATGCCCTTGAAGACGTGCGAGAGGATATTGCCGCACCAATGAAATCCTAGCCGGAGGCATTCGGACCTGCCGCACGATGATACAGCAATGCTTACCCATGGCTTCTCTCGCGAAACGCGTTTGAGGTAGCATGCGGGTGCCCGAAGTCCGAGGGCGAGGGGACGCTTGTGCATTGACCGAGAAGCGGCAAAGCGAAGGCTTAAAAATCGAAGCGGGCGCGGCACCGGTTTCGAGCCGTAAGCTTGCCTTCGGGGCGGCTGCGTCAGGAACGGTGAGCCTCATCAAGGTCGGCTTGCAGCTGTTGCTGCTGCCGGTGATGGCGCGCCTGTTGGGGCCTGAGGAATTCGGGATCTACGCGTTGGCTCTCCCGACCGTTTCGTTTGTTGCCTTGTTGGCGGATGGCGGTTTGGGCGCAACGCTGGCCCGCGAGCCCGAAACCTCGTCGCTCGTTTGGTCGAGCGCGTTTTGGTTTCTGGTGTTTACGGGATTCACCTTGGCGCTGGGCGCAAGCGTGTTCGGCTTTTTTTTAGCCGAACTCGTCCACCAGCCGCGGGTCTCTGCGATGATCGCGCTGCTGTCGCTCAGCGTTGTGTTTCTCGTGCTCTCGGTGCCCGCGGGCGCGCGCTTGATGCGGCGGAGAAATCTGGGCGTCGGCGCCGCGGCCGAATTGACGGCCAATCTGATCGGCGCGGCAATCGCCGTCGTATTGGCTATTCAAGGCGCCGGGGCGTGGAGTTTGGTCGCGCAATATTTGTCGATCTACGCGATCCGCGCCGTCGTCCTCAACATCTCGGCGTTTGAGATGCCGGGATTTGAGTTCAGCATGCGCGCGATCCGACCGCATATGGCATCGGGCGGCCTTTTGATCGGAACGCGGCTCTGCGAATATCTGGGCCGGGTCGGCGAAAACGTCCTGATCGATCGGATGTTCGGCACGGCGTTGTTGGGCAGTTTCACGTTCGCCAATCAAATTTCGCGATTCGCCGCCGAGACGGTCGGAAACGTCTCGTGGGCGACTTTGTATGTTCAGGCCCTCACCAGCGACAGGACCAGCGTCGTCGATATTCATCGCCGGCTCTGCCGCATGCTGGCCGCCATCCTTTTTCCGACGACGTTGCTGGCTGCCGCGGCGGCGCCTGAACTGATCGACTGGTTGCTCGGCCCGAAATGGATCGACCTTTCGTTGATGCTGAGGGTGTTTTTGCCGATGTCCGCGCTGTCGATTATCGCGGTACAGGTCGGGCCGGTTTTGCTTGCGATCGACCGGTTCGAAATCCATTTCTGGTGCTCGGTCGGATTGGGCGTGGGGCGATTGCTTGTCGTTGCTGCCGGGCCGTGGATCGGTCTGGCCGGCGTGATCTACGGCCTCGCAGGCGTCAGCCTCTTACACTTTGGCGCCTTGCTGATTTTTGCGGAGCCCCCGACCGGGTGTCGCATCGTGCCGATGTTGCGTGGTTTGGTGGGGCCGGCGATTTCGAGCCTGACCGCCGCCGGCGGTTGCCTGCTCGCATTGAGATTATCCTTACCGAGCCTCGGTTCGACCCTCATGAGCCTGACAATAGGCCTTGCAATATTCGCGGCCTGCATGCTCCTGGTCGATCGAAAAGGGCTCGTCGATGACTGGAAGATCATGCGCCAGATCATGTCGGGCCATAAGCCTGCGGCCTAGGCGCCATCCGATCGAGGTAATCTTCGGACCCGCTTTGTGGGTGAAGGGGTCGCCGGCCCGATAGGGTAGGCGGCCGAAAGAAGATAGAATTGCCGGAGAATCGCAAAGATTCGGAATCAGGAGAGGTGAATGCTTTCGACCAACCCCGACAGTGCCGTCCTTGCGCATACCAAGGCACGGGAGATCGCCGTGCTGGTTCCCTGCTACAACGAAGAAATTACAATTGGGAAGGTGATTGCGGATTTCCGCTTCGCGCTGCCCGAGGCGTCGATCTATGTCTACGACAACAACTCCACCGACGATACGGTGAAGGTCGCGCGTTCGGCAGGCGCAATCGTGCGAAAAGAACAGCGGCAAGGCAAGGGCAATGTCGTTCGCCGCATGTTTGCCGACATCGAAGCCGACATCTATGTCTTGGTCGATGGCGACGACACCTACGACGCTGCCGTCTCTCGCGTGCTCGTGGACTCCTTGATCGAGGAACGTCTCGATTTCATCAACGGCTTACGGAAGTCGACCGCCAAGGAGGCCTATCGCCCCGGCCATCGCTTCGGCAATTGGCTTCTCACCGGGCTCGTCCGCGGCATCTTCGGGCGGCAGTTCAACGACATGCTCTCGGGCTACAAGATTTTGTCGCGGCGCTTCGTCAAATCTTTCCCCGCGATGTCGAGCGGATTTGAAACGGAGACGGAGCTGGCCGTTCATGCGTTGGAACTCAGAATGCCGTGTGCGGAAATCGCGACCGACTACAAGGAGCGGCCGCCGGGCTCGGTGAGCAAATTGCGAACCTACAGCGACGGCGCGCAGATCATGATGTTGATCGCGCGCCTTTTGAAGGACGAGCGGCCGGTGCGCTTCTTTGGGTTGTCCGGTCTGGCGCTGATCTTGCTCGGGGTCGCTCTTAGCATTCCGCTGCTGGTCACTTATCTGGAAACCGGACTGGTCCCGCGCATTCCGACCGCCATCCTGAGCGTTGCCTTGGTCCTTGTCGGCGTGCTCAGCATTTTTGCGGGCCTCGTTCTCGATATGACAACCAAGACGCGCCGGGAAATGAAGCGGTTGATCTATTTGTCTCTGCCGGCCATGCGATAGCGAATGTCGTTCACGGGTTATGTGCCACGCGAGTTGCTGCGGGTTTTGCGTTTCGGCGTCGTCGGTACCGCCGGCTTTGCCGCGGATGCCGCCATCCTGGTGTTCGTGGTCGAATGGCTGCATGGCAACCCGATCGCGGCGCGGCTGATTTCGGCGCCGGCCGCGATCGTCCTGACCTTCGCGCTGAACCGACGCTGGTCGTTCTCGGATTTGGAGCAACCCTCGATCGTTCGATCCTTTGCGTCGTATCTTTCGGTGCAAGGTTTCGGGTTTTTTCTCAATCTCCTGCTTTACGCGCTGGTTCTCGTCATCGTGCCAAGCCCGGTTGCCGCGCTCGCGGTTTCGTCGGTCGCCGTGATGGTGCTGAATTATCTTGGGGCCCGATTCTGGGCCTTCGATGGATCGCAACCGCGATAATCACACGAGGCCGCATGTGATCCGGAATCAAGCAAGCCCGGATTTGCAAGCAAGCTTGGATTTAATCGTGTCGGCAAGGCGTATCGCAAGCGCAAGGATCATCAGCGTGGGATTGGCGTGGCCGCTGGTTGGAAAGACCGATGCGCCTGCGATGTAAAGCCCGCGGACGCCGTGAACCTGGCAGTTTTCATCGACGACGCCCGACCTTGGATCTTCCGACATGCGCGTGGTGCCCAAACTATGCGCCATATCGATGATGACGCCGTCCGCCAAGCGTTGCTCGGCGACCCACGATTCCAGGATTGGTTTGGGAAGTCCGGCGCGTGCAAAGGCATCGCGGGTGAGATGAGCGATACGGACGAGGGTCCGACGCTCCTCGTCGTTGATACGCCAATTGACTTTCGCAAGCGGCACATCGAGCCGATCTTTTCGCTTCGAAAGAGTGACGCGGCTGTCGGGATCGGGGCGTTGTTCGGAGATCGCGTCGATCCAAACCCCGGTCAATTTGTGCGGCAAGCCTCGGCTCTGAAATTCTTCGGCCACGAGATTGGGACGATACCGTATCGCCGTATCGACGATGAAATCCTTGAGCATCGTGGGCGTGGCAGGACTGGACAGCACTTTCATGCCGATACCGTTTGCGAGCAACCGGGCGCCGGACGCCACAGCGAGTGCGTCACGAGCGGGGCTAAAGCTTTTCCCCCGTAACAGGCGTTTGAGGGCGTCCCAGGGATCGTCCGGTGAGCGCTCCGGCATGAAATAGACCGCCGAATGGAGCAGTTCTTCGCGCTCCTGAAGAGCAGGAGAGAGTGCCAGCCCATGCATGTACATGGAGGTCTGGCCGTCATGCCGCACGCCGTAAAAGCCAAACCGCTTGGCGATCGGTGCGAGGCCCGCCTCGTCGAACCGGCCGACCCGCGCTCCCGCGTGATCCATCAAGAAGCGTCCGACCAGATCATGGGTGTTGCCAATTCCAGGTGATTGGATCGCGTTCGAGGCCAGCAGAAGTCTGGGGTTCTCAATGCCGCTCGCCGCGATTACCGCCGACTTGGCTCTGACCGTCGATCGCACGCCGTCAATGGTGGAGACTTCTAACCCGTCGAAGCTGCGGCCGTCTGTCGTGAGCTCGATTTGCCTCACGGTGGCATTGAGCAGAACGCGAACATTGTCCGCTTTGAGCGCCACGAACTCACGGCCGAACCGCATGATGTCGAGGTGGTCGAGGCGTGAACGCGCGAACTGCCAGAAGAACGCGCGAAGCCCGTCCATGTCGAGCCGCGGCTCGGGCGGCGCGATGCCGATCAGCTTCCACAGATTTTCGTCATAGGAGTTCGGACCGAGATTTAAGACATGCGCGGCACGATCGAGATAGGGAGCCAGATTCTGATGCGCGATCGGCCAGCCGGAGAAGGGAACCCAAGACCGTTGCGCAAAATCGATCGGGTCGAAGCCTGCGGACTTGCCAGCCCAGGCGTGGGTCGATCCGCCAAGCGCACGGCAGCGAACCCCGTAGGGCTGTAACGTCTGCGACCACAGGTGCGCGCTCGCACCGTGGAACGCCATACGCTTTTGCTTTTGCGCCTCTGTTCGCGGCTCGCCAATGCTCTCCAGTTCGGCCAGCGCGGCGTGGTGCGGCGTCTCATCGAGCAGGCCGCTTTCCAAAACCAGCACCCGTACCGACGTGCCGAAAAATTCGCGCGCAATCGTCAGGCCGGCCGGCCCACCGCCAACGATCGCGATATCCGCTTCAAAAACGGTGCCGGCAGAAAACGTGGCGAGGTTTTCAGTTTGCATCGCGCTCTACGGCATGAAGCTTGCCGCCTAGGATGGTCGCCGTCAATTTGGATCAACACATTACAATCGAATTGTATGCTCATTCTCACCCAAAAAGTTGCGCAAAGCAGAGAATTTGGCGACTTCTCCTCCTCGCGCAACCGCGGTGCAACAATAATTATTTTCCAGAGTCGACGGACTTGAAATGGCTTCAAGCGCTGCGCCGCGGTAAAACAACGTGCTATCATTGCTTGATTAGAGCATGATCCGGAAAAGTGGAAACCGGTTTTCCGAAAAGATCATGCTCAAACAAAGAGAAGAGATCATGACGCGATTTCACTTAATCGCATCATGATCGAAGGACCATCCGGACTATTGGAAGGTTGTCGCTTCGATGCCCTCCGAAACGGTAAAAATTTCTCTCGTCGTCGCAACGCTTGGACGGACAGTTCAACTGGACAGGCTCTTTGAAAGTCTGGCTCGCCAGGATTTTACTGATTTTGAAGTCATTGTCGTCGATCAGAATCCCGACGACCGGCTGGAGTATCTGTTCAAGCGCAGCTGGGCGTTTCCGCTCAGCCGGATACATACGCCGAACGCGCGCGGGCTCAGTCGAGCACGAAATGCCGGCTGGAAGGTGGCCAAGGGTGAACTCGTCATCTTTCCGGACGACGATTGCTGGTATCCGCCTTGGCTTTTGTCCCGCGGCACGAAACTTCTCGCGGCCTCGCAAGGAGATGTGCTCACGGGGCGTGCTGCCGACGAGTCCGGTCGCGATATCAACGGCAGGTACTCGAAAGCGCCGCATAGGGTCGATCGCTCCAACGTTTGGATCTCGGGCATCGAATGGGTGATGCTGTTCAGGAAATCCGCGTTGCAGGCGGTGAAGGGATTTGACGAAGAGATCGGCGTCGGCGCGTCCACGCCATGGCAGGCCTGCGAGGGCCAGGACATCTTGCTAAGGATTCTCGACAAGGGGCTGACTTGCCATTTTGATCCAACGTTTTTCGGGCACCATATGGAGTTTGATCAGCTCGCGCCGAAAGCGATGCAGGCCAAGGGGCGGGAATATGGGCGCGGCCTCGGATACGTGTTACGCGTGCACCATTATGGTTGGCTCGCGGCCGCGTGGTGGGTCGGCCGCCCCCTCGTGAAGCTTTTTCTATCGATTCTAAAGGGAGAATTTGAAAAGTGTAAGTACCTCTTCAATGTCTCTCTCGGTCGTTTGGAAGGCTATATGCGGCACGCGCCGCGGCCTAAACTGTAGTGCAAGGGGGTCGCGAGGCCGATGTTCCGCTGGTCTGCGATTTTTCTCTTGGTATCCCTCATCGTCGTTTTCTCGACGACGGGCTTGGCCTTCGTCATTGGCGGAATCTGGCTGGCCGCGCTCGGCGGCTCGCTCTATTACGCGCTCGCCGGATTTTTATTTCTTTCGATCGCAGTGTTTTTGTTTCGCCGAAATACCTGGGCGTACTGGGCTTACGCGATGCTGATCCTGGCGACCCTGATCTGGGCGGTCCACGAAGTCGGCCTCGATTGGTGGCAGCTTCTGCCGCGCGGAAATTTTATCGTTGCCTTGGGCATGGTTCTCGCTGTTCCCTGGATCGCCCGACTCTTCAAGCCCGCTTATGATCCGGTCTTTCAGTCCGGCTATGCCGCTCTCGTGGGATCATTGTTGCTATCTGGAGCCGTTGCGCTGTTTGGCGCGCTTCATCCGCGTCACGACATGGCCGGGACTTTGCCGGAGCGATTGGGGCATCTGGCAAATTCCGGTTTCGAGGCCGGGAAGGATTGGACCGCGTATGGTGGCACCCATGCCGGCGATCGGTACTCAACGCTGGATCAAATTACGCCCGACAACGTCCACCAATTGCAGGTGGCCTGGACGTTTCATACCGGCGACGTGCGAGGAAAGAACGATCCCATCGAGACGACCTATGAAGTAACGCCGCTCAAAATCGACGACACGCTCTATCTCTGCACGCCTCACGACCTTGTGTTCGCGCTCGATGCGGAGACGGGTCAAGAAAAATGGCGCTTCGATCCGCAGATCAGGCAGCCGCCCTTCAAAGACACCCAGCATCTAACCTGCCGTGGCCTTTCGTATTACGACCCCGCTCGCGTCAACGCCGCGTCCGACCTCTCGGCGACCGACGTCGTTGCCGATGATTGCGGCAAGCGCCTGTTTCTGCCGACGGTCGACGGCCGGTTGATTGCCTTGAGCGCCCGAACCGGGAAAACTTGTTCCGGCTTTGGCGGTCCCGATGGCGCCGTGGACCTGTGGCGGAACATGCCCAATGTGACGCCCGGTTCGTACTACTCGACGTCGCCGCCGGTTCTCACCGAGAATTTGGTCATTGTCGGCGGCGCGGTGAACGACAATGTCTCGCTGCATGAACCCTCCGGCGTGATCCGCGCCTTCGATATCAACACCGGCGCTTTGGTGTGGAATTGGGATAGCCGCAAGCCGGATGAGACGGCTCCGATCGAAACCGGCGGCGTCTATTCGGAGAATTCTCCCAATAGTTGGAGCATCTCGAGCTACGACCCATCGCTCGGCCTGATCTATGTTCCAATGGGCAATCAGCCTCCCGATCAGTTCGGCGGCAACCGCGACGGCAATGTCGAGAAATATTCGTCTTCCGTCGTCGCGTTGAACGCCAAAACCGGCGCAGTTGCCTGGGTTTTCCAAAGCACCCATCACGATCTGTGGGACATGGATGTGCCGGCGCAGCCGAGCTTGGTCGATCTTACGATCAACGGAGAAAACGTTCCGGCGTTGGTCGAGACGACAAAGCAGGGCGAGCTTTTCGTGCTCGATCGGCGAACGGGCAGGCCGATCTTGCCGGTGACGGAGGTTCCGGCGCCGCAAGGCGCGGTGGAAGGCGATTATGCCGCGGCAACGCAGCCCGTATCGGCGATCTCGTTCAATCCACCGCCGCTGACCGAGGCGTCGATGTGGGGATTGTCGCCGTTCGACCAGCTTGCCTGTCGTATCAAGTTTCGTTCGTTGCGGTATGAAGGTCGCTACACGCCGCCGTCTTTGCAAGGTTCGATCATCTATCCGGGCAATTTGGGCGTCTTCAATTGGGGCGGCGTTGCCGTCGATCCGGAACGGCAGGTTATCTTTGCGATGCCCGTTCACATGGCCTTTACGTCAACCTTGAAGCCACGCAAGGACGACACGACGCGGGTTGTGACATCGGCAAACGACGCTCCGTTCAACGAGAATTTCGGCGCGCGATACGCCGTGAAGATGACGCCGTTTCTTTCGCCGATCGGCAAGCCGTGTCAGGCCCCGCCATGGGGCTACGTCGCAGGCGTAGACCTCGTCACGGGCAAGATCGCCTACATGCACGTCAACGGGACGGTGCGGGATCTCTCGCGGATTCCGTTGCCGTTCAAATTGGGCGTGCCCGGCATCGGCGGTCCGCTTCTCACCAAAGGAGGGGTCGCCTTCCTGAGCGGGACGCTGGACTATTTTGCTCGCGCCTATGACGTTACGTCCGGGCAACTGCTGTGGGAAAGCCGATTGCCCGCCGGCGGCCAAGCGACGCCGATGACCTATTGGTCGGAGGCCAGCCATCGGCAATTCGTCGTCGTCGTGGCGGGTGGGCACGGGAGCATCGGAACAAAGGCGGGCGACGCGATCATCGCCTATGCTTTGCCGAAGCGATAGATTCGGTGTTCCAGCTAAGCCATCGAGGCTTTAGACATTTCTAGTTCAATGACTTCATCCTTCGAGACGGCGCTTCGCGCCTCCTCAGGATGAGGTCTTAACCCTCATGGTGAGGAGCGCGGCTATGCCGCGCGTCTCGAACCATGCGGCCATCGCTCTAGAACTTTTGCGCGCTGACGTGATCGCTGTAGATCAAACGCCCATCGAGTTCGGAAAAACACGTCTCCATCCCGGTCGAGGAGGGGGCCGTGATCAAATGCCAGGCCGGGGGAAAGCGGACGCTCATCGGTCCGGTAAAGGCAAGCGGCATGCATTGGGTGACCATCCGGTAGTCGATGTTTTCCGCGAAGCAATCTCGCCATGCGCCGTTGCGGCCGGCTTCCGATAGGTCCCAGCTCAAAAGATCAAAGGGCACCCAGCCTCGGTCCTCAAGCCAAACCTCGCTCCAATAGTGAAAGCCGGGCGCCAAAGAATAGAGCATGAACCCGCTCATGAGGCGCGCCGGAATCCCGCGCGCTCTGCACATCGACGCGAACAAGGCCGAGCCCAATTGGCAATCGTACCACCCGGTGTCGAGCACCCAATCGCCGGGCGTCTCAGCGCTCACCTGATCGTAGTGCACCATCCCGCAGTTCAATTCGTCGATCACGTAATGCCAGAGCGCGGTGACGATCTTTTGTGGAATTTTCTCGAGCCCGCTCAGTTGGTCGGCAAGCGCCTGAATGCGGGGTGAAACGCGAATGAGACCTTCCTTGGGACGAAGGTAAAGCTCGGCCTCTTTCGGATCGAGGCCGCCGCTTACGACATCCGTCGTCGTACCGGTCGTGGTGAACGAAAATTCGGCGGCGATCTCGACAATGGGGTCTGTCGGAATCTCAAGCTGAACGTCCAGGCGGCCATCGGAGCGCGCGACATCCGCCGACAAATTCTTGGAGACAATTGACGAAACGCTTATCTCGCCGATGGCCCAGTCGGAAAGCGGCGTGGGAAGGCGCAGCCGTATTTTTGACCCGCGTCTGAATTGTTGCAGATCGAATCGTCGCCGCAGCATCACTTTGAATCGCGCCGGAGTTCGACGGCCGCTTCTCGAATGACCGCCTTCGTGAGCGGCGGCCCCATCCCAATCGCGCAACAGCGCGCGGCCGGTGGCGACGAAGCGGTCGACCCAAAAGCTGTCCAGTCCGTTCAGCCCCGCCCACTTCATGCCGTTGATGACTTCAACCGGATCAAACAGGCGTTCTCCGTTCTCAGAGACGCGATAGCCCAAGCCCAGCGAAATCAAATTGTCCAAGGTTGCCGCAGTGGACGTCGTTGCTTCGTGGCGGCGGCCGGCATGGAGTTCTCTCACCCAGCCTGCCGCCAAAAGTATATCGACGATGCGTGTTTCCGCGACCGTGCGGTAACGGTCGTCCGTGCGGCTTCCCAACCGCGTCTCCATCGAAGACGTTCGTCCGTTTTTCTCGGAAGCCGAAATTTTCATCAATGTGTACGGCCTTAGTTGCTCCGGCTACACGCCGTAAACGCCGGACTGGATGAAAAGTTTGACCAGTTCATCACAGCTCTCGTTTCGAGGCGAGCTATTTCGAGCGGTAAAGCCTTGCTCCTTGAATTTACCGCGCGCGGTTACGCGAAGAGGTCAAGGTTCCGACGAGAAGTGTGAAAAAAAGGCCTGACCGAAAAGGTTAATTCGGTTAGTATGTTCCTTTATGCGCTTGCGGTCCTCGGGTTTTGGGGCGTCATGTGAAGCGTCTAACTCTGTTTGCAAAAGGTAATGTAGACGTTCACGATTCTCTCCACTCCTGCCGTATCGGTGGAGAGGTTCGTTGGAACGGGATAAACGAAGTCGTTCGCGGCCAGGCGGATGTGTTGGTCCGGTTGCGACACGAAACGTGGACGCGATCCGATGCCGTGCTCGAGGCAACCGGTGCGGTACCTATTGAAATCTCCTCGCGTCAGTTGCCGCTCGGCACTTATCCCGCGCCAAGCCAATTCGGCACCGTTCTGTTCGACTCCGATGTCGATGCGGTCGTTCTGTCGATTCTCGGCGAAACCGCAACGACGCTGGTTCGGCACAAGCGCGATGGCTTTCTGTTCTACCCGGCGGACACCGAGAGCTGGTCGGCGAGCGATCGCGACTGGTTGAGGACCGACTTTACCCGAAATGATTTGCTCGACGTTGCGGCCTCGATGACGAACTTCAGGCGGATCATCGATCGGATTCGCATGAGGTCGGAAGTGCCGATCCTCATTTACAACGTATCCTCCATCATCCCGGGCGAGACCGTTCATTGTCTTCAAGGTCTCGGGGAAATCTATTCGACGCGATGTCGCCGCTTCAATCTGGGTCTCGCTGAGCTTTCCGAGGAGACCGGCGTCTCGATTGTCGATGTCGATACGATCATCGGCCGCGCCGGGGCGGACGAATTCAAGCTCGATGCGATGCATCTTACTCCCGAAGGGTATCGACTCGTCGCCGAGGAGGTGGTTAGGGTGTTGGGGGACCTTGGGGTGATGCCGACCGTAAGGGAGCCCGCATGCGCGCCAGCGTAATCATCCGGTCGAAGGACGAAGCAGACCGTCTGCGGTTGACGTTGAGGTCCCTGGCGCAGCAGTCCATGCCGGCCGAGGTCGTGATCGTCAATGACGGATCGACCGATCATACCGAAGCGGTAATCGACGAGGCGGCGGACCGCCTGCGGCTTGTAAAAATCACCCACCGCGTTCCGCTTGGACGCTCGGAGGCGGCAAATGCCGGGGCCGCCCAGGCCTCCGGCGACATCTTGATTTTTCTCGATGGCGACACGCTGCCGGCACCGGACTTTGTCGAGCGGCACGTCAACGTCCATGCCGAGCGACCCAGGACTGTTGCGCGCGGTGAAACTTACCATCTGCGTTGTACGCGCTTTTTCGCCGACCCGGAGACCGGCTCACCTCGAGAGGGTGAGGAAGCGCGCGTTGCCGGCAAGTCCGAGGCCGAGCTGGCGCGTATGCGCGTCACGCAACGGGACATTGTCGAGCGTTTTCATTCGATCCACGACCGTGCCCAGCCGGGAATCTATCCGGGCGCCGGTCCGCGGCTGCTGTTCGATCTGGAGATGGACGCGCTGCGATCTCGTCCCGATTGCGGCGTGTTGTGGGCAGCCGCTTCGGGTTCGAATCAATCGGTCAACCGCGATGCGTTTCTGAAGGTCGGCGGGTTCGACGCGGCGCTGACGATCAACGAGCACCGCGAGTTGGCGCTTCGCCTATGTCAGGCGGGTTTACGGATGGCGCCGGCCGATGGCGCATTTAGCTATCACCTGACCCATCGCAGCGGTTGGCGCGATCCTGTCGCCGACACCGCCTGGGAAGAAATCTTCTATCGAGCCCATCCTATTTCTGTCGTTCCGCTGCTTTCGGTGTTCTGGGCGAGCCTCTCCGACCCAATGCCGTTTCCGAGCGCGGCGCGCATCACCTCGCTTCCCGAGCTTGAGTCCGCGGCCAAGCGCTGCGCCTGGGCGAGCGGAATCGAGGGAGTTCGCCAAGCCCATTTCAACACGTCCCGGATGTTGGCCTCGGAGCTCAATTCGGAATGACTGGTTCCGAGATCACGCTGCAGGCGGTGGTTGACGACGGCGAGCAGTCGGCGGTCCGCTTGGCCGCGGAACGGCTTACCAGCAGTCTCACCGCCTCGGCCGGGCACCCGGTGGCGGTTCGCTACAGCTTCGTTGCTTCGCTCGAAGCGTTGGAACGGCGGGGTGAGGATTCCATCGTCATATCCTCGCTCTTGCCTGAGGTTGCCAATTACGACGAGGCCTGGCCGCAAGTCGAACATCGTCTGCGCGCGAGGTATGAGGCACTTTCAGGCACCGGCGCCGTGATCTTCCTCTGCACGGTTTTACGCCATGTCGCGCGTTCGGAAGGCGCCAATCAGGCCGAATGCAAGCTCATTCGAATCCGCCGTCTCAATCTGCTCGCCGCTGAGCTGTCGCGCGAAACCGGGGCTTGCGTCATCGATCTCGATCGCAGTCTCGCCGACATCGGCGCCCGTAAGCTCCAAACGGACTATCGGCTAAATGGCCAATATGCTTGCGAAGCGGCGGCGAAATTCATCGCGCTTGCTGTGCTGTCGGCCGGTTTGGACGCGCATGTTTCATTTGAAATCCAGGACGCCGCGAAAGCGATCGTCGCCGGTTTACAATTGAATTTGGGTGTACCCGCTCTAGCTGTGGCGGACATCGTTCCGTCGAATGTTTTAACGCTCGGAGCCGGTCGACGAAAGCAAGTGGTGGCGACGGTGGTCGATACCGACGAGGGCAGCCATGCCGGCTGGCTATTTCATCTTTTGCTGACGCGGCAGTTTGGAATTCGAGACGCCTGGGAAAAATTGAGGCAATCCGTCGCCCAGCGCGGATTTCTTGCCAGCGCCGCGATGGTCGCTGCCGCGCTCCGGCAGGCGCTGCGCGGCGGCACACGCGTGGGCAGATAAATCATGAGCGCGTGCGAGCGAACAAAAATGCTTCGGACGATGATGTTGATCCGCGCATTTGAGGAGGCGCTCGCAGGCCGCAAAGATCACGGCTTCCAATTGCTTTCATCGGGCGAGGAGGCCGTCGCCGTCGGCCTTTGTTCGGCGCTCAACGACGACGATCAACTGCTCACGGGCGGCCGTTCGATCGGGCCGGCGCTGGCGCGTGGCCTTGCGCCCAATCGCGTCATGGCGGAGCTGTTGGGCAAATCGTCGGGAACCAATCGCGGCAAGGGCGGGCGAGGTCATCTCGCCGACCCGGCCGCGGGATTTTTTGGCGCCCATGCGGTGGTCGGCGGCAATATCAGTATCGCTGCGGGTGTCGCTTTGTCCAAGCAGATGTCTGCAAGCAAGGGCATCGTGGCGGTGCTGTTCGGAGACGGGGCGTTCGGGGCGGGTGGCCTTCATGAGAGCTTGAACATCGCGGCGATCTGGAAGCTGCCGCTATTGTTCGTCTGCAACAACAATCAGCTGTCGGTATCCACGCCCCGCGCAGCCGCGCTCGCGCCGAAGAATTTGTCGGACATCGGCGTGGCCTTCGCCATGCCGTCTCAAACCATCGACGGCATGGACGTGGAAATGGTGGCAAAAACCATGCGCGAGGCCGCAGAGCATGCGCGTGCCGGCCGCGGGCCGGCTTTCATTGAATGCATTTCATATCGATTTGCCAGTCATTCGACGACCGCTCGGGAAACCCGCAGTCGGGCTGAGTTGGCCGCGATCCGGCAAAAATGTCCGATCGTGCGCTATGCCGCGGCTCTCACGACCGCCGGAATTCTCGACGCCGAGTTGAGGGCCGATCTCGCACGCCAGGTTTCCGAGGCCGTCGCCGGCGCGCTCGCCTTCGCCGACGCTTCCGAATATCCAGCCACTTCCGAAGTTCTGACCGATGTCTGGTAACGTCCAAGAACCCATCGAGAGAATGTTCTTTCGCGAGGCGATCGTGCGCGCCATGCGAGAGGAGATGACGCGCGACGATCGCATCTTCGTGTTGGGTCAGGATGTCGGGGCGTTCGGCGGATCGTATCGAGAGTTCGATGGGCTGTTCGCCGAATTCGGTGCGTCGCGCGTTCGCGACGTGCCGGTCGCCGAAGCGGCGATGGTCGGCGTCGGCGTAGGGGCGGCTGCGGCCGGATATCGGCCGCTCGTCAGCATCACCTATATGGATTTCATGATGATCGGCTTCGACCCGCTGATCAATTACGGCGCAAAGCTGCGCTACAAGACCGGCGGGCAACTGACCGCTCCCGTTGTCGTCAAGACGACGGCGGGGGCCAAGGGCCAGGGTGTTGCGCATTCCCAATGCATCGAGGCTTGGCTGATGAGCGTGCCGGGCCTGAAGGTCGTCGCGCCTTCGACGCCGGCGGATGCTTGCGGATTGCTCAAGACCGCTCTGCGCGAGGACGGCCCGGTCGTCTTCGTCGACCATAAACGGTTGTTTCCGGTCGCCGGCGACGTTCCGCTCGCCGAGACGATCATCCCGTTTGGTCTCGCGAATATCTGCCGTGCGGGAACCGACGTGACCATCACCACGCATTCTTTCATGACGCGGGTGGCGCTCGAGGCAGCAAAAATACTCGAGGCCGAGGGGATTTCCTCTGAGGTGATCGACCTGCGCAGCCTCGCGCCACTCGATATCGACACGATCGTGGGTTCGCTCCGCCGAACCGGCGCGCTGCTGACGCTTGAAGAAGGACAAGTCACGTGCGGCGTAGGCGTCGAAGTCATCGCGCGTGTTCAGGAGGTTCTCGGTCCAATATCGGCTGCGCGGATCGGCGCGTTGCCCGCTCCGGTGTCGTCCAACCGCATTCTTGAGCCGGCATGTTTGCCGGATGCGCCGCGCGTCGCGATGGCGGCGCGGGATTTACTGAAGCAACGCCGGAGCCCGGCGTGGCCGAAATTTGTTTGACAAAGTGGAGAGCCTTGAAATGATTTACCAGATCACCGTTCCAGCGGTCGCCGATGTCGAGGAAATTCGTGTCCTCGAATGGCATGGCGCTCTGGGTCATCGATTTAGTCATGGAGACCTCATCGTCGAACTCGAGACCCACAAGGCGATCGTCGAGGTTCGTGCCGGTCAATCCGGCGTGCTCCGGAAAATTCTCTCGGAAGCCGGGAAATGGCAAGGCATCGGGCTGCCGCTCGCGATTTTGAGCGACAACGATAGCGAATCTTTGCCCGACGGCACCCAGCCCGTCGCGGATCTCCCCGTGGACTTCGAGGTCACGTGATGTCAATGCGCTACCTCAAATTATCCAGAATGTGGAAAATTTCGGATCGCACCACCGCCTGCATGGTGCCGCTGTGGTGGATTCCATCCGGCAAATGCTCCGATCCCCCGAGGTCGGCGGCGATGGCATCGACATCGACAACCGAAACGTCGCACTCATTGGCGAGGTCGTGCAGCATCAAATTCATTTCCTTGGCGGCGATATTTTCCAGAGTTTCTCCCATCGGCGCGTCGAACGGCGCATAGCTCGTGATATCCTCAAAGCCGGATGTCGACATCCGGTTGAGGATCAGGACCCTGGCGCCGGTTTGCGCGGCGACGGTGTCGATGAGTTGTCGGTAGTCACGCTGAACGTCGGTCATGGAGCGCTTCACCGGTTCGAAGGCTGAAGCGAGCCACGATCGGATCGCGGGCCCTGCCGCGGCTTGGCGATGGCGCAGCATCTGGATCGAATAGCCGAGCTTCTTGTGTCTCAGGACCGATTGAACTTCCGCGCTCAGCGACAGCAGAAGCGTATCTGCCGGCCCGATTGCGTGCAAACCGGTCGGGGTCAAAACATCATATTTCTCATGAATCGGCGAATGTTGAAGCGACGACATCAGCGCGCCCGCAAATATCCAATCGTCCGCGCTCGGCGCCGCGCGGCCGCCGGTCAGGCCGCTGCTCAAGTCTTGCGCGATCGCTTCTTTCTGCGCGGCAGTCCGCACGAATTGCTCGAGCAAAACGGGTGCGCAGGGCACCAGCGGGTGATCGGGCACATAAACGAATTGCGCAGGCGCGGTGGTGGCCTCGAACGCTTCGACAAAGGGGGTGTGGTTGCCCCGGATTATCCCGGCGGCGTCGCATATGCCCAGGCACAGCAACGTCGAAAGATCGCCGTTGGATCGATCGCACCACCAGGCTCGGCTTCGATTGTGCCAGCCCGGAAGAACGCCGAACTCGACATCGGCCAACCCGTTCATCCGCCTGCCGGCGAGCATCAGAAGTCGCAATTCGCCGGCATTTGTTCGATCGAGCTCTTCGCGAGCCGAAATCGGCTCCAGATGTCCCAACACGTCGTCGGGATTCCAGGTGTGGAAGCCAAACACGTTGAGATAACCGCCGGGCGAATTTCCACCCGCGATCCGAAGGCGTCCGCCAAATTGTGGCGCGAACGCCACCTGAAGCTCCAACTCATCCGCCAGCGGTAAGCTTAAGGAACGATGGCCGGCGACGTGCTCCAGGGTGATATTGCTGAAACCCACCACTTCGTTCGGACGACATAGATGGCCGTCCTCACACAACCAATGGATACCCGAGCGTCGGATCAAAAAACCTTCGGCCTTGAGCGGGCCGCATGTGAGCGGAAGAGGGGTCATTGCTCACCCGCCGACCACATGCCCGGATGATGGGCGATACCCGCGGTGGTGATCCGCAACGGTCGGGCCGGAACCTCATCGTCAGGGTCGTCCTGCGCTTGGCTAAATACCGCGAGTAATTGTCCGATCTCGCAAGCGTCGCCCGGGACCACGAGCGTCTTTCGGAGCCAGACCTTCTCACGCACGACAACGCGGAAATAGGAAATTGGCGGGCAATATTGTGAAAACCCGCTGCTGAGATCGACACTGAGATCGAACAGCTTGTCACCGACCTTCAGCGACGTTCCCGCTGCCGTATAAAGGCATTCGACGACGGCAACGCTCATATTCGGGTTTATTTTTCCGAGCCGCAGCTCATATAACATGAACGAACGCTCCCAACGAAGGTTGGACAAATTATATGAATGTCGTTTCGCAGAAAGTAGCCGGCTACTCCAAGAATTCTTGATCGAATGAGGGCGTTTACCTGTTCGAGGGCGTTATGTGTTTGACCGTTCGCGACAGGATATGTACTTTTTTCGATATCAGCAAGTGTGTGGAATTCGAAGGCGGTTCCCGCGCGGCGGCACATATTTTCATCGTTGTTGGAAACAGAGCGTTCTTCGATCGTTGGAGCGATATCATCGCGGCATTGTTAGGCTTCGCTGTAGTTTTCAAAAGATGCCGAGCGGGTTCATATGCCAACTGAAAAATTGAACATCGTCGTGGGTATCGCAACGTCTGGTCGGCGCGAGGTTCTTGCTCAGACGATCGCTCTTCTTGCCGCGCAGTCGCGGTTGCCCGACGCTTTGGTGATTTGCCCTGTTGTCGCGGAGGACATCGACAATTTGTCCTTGAAAGAATTTCCGAGACCCACACGTGTCGTGCGCGGGCCGCTCGGCCTGCCGGCTCAACGCAACAAGATTTTGTCGGCCGTCACGGATGCCGACATTATTGTTTTCTTTGACGATGATTTTTTTGCCGACACCCGCTACCTCGAAAATCTCGAGGTTATTTTTCTCGGTCACCCTGACGTGGTTGCCATAACCGGCGTTCTTCTTGCGGATGGTGCAAAAGGGCCGGGCTTGAGCGTGAAGACGGGCTTGCAAATCGTTCAGTCGATTGCGAATTCGCCGGGTTCGGGCGGCGAAATATTCGATTGCTACGGGACGTATGGTTGCAACATGGCGTTTCGGCTCAAGCCGATCGCCAGTCACAACGTTGCTTTCGACGAAAATCTTCCGCTCTATGGCTGGCAGGAGGACATCGATTTTTCCCGACGCGTGCTGCCTTACGGCCGGATCGTGAGGTCTGCAAGCTTGCGCGGCGTTCACCTGGGAATAAAGCTCGGACGAACGTCCGGCGTTCGTTTCGGCTATTCACAAATTGCCAATCCGGTCTATCTGATCCGTAAAGGGTCGATGTCGTGGCGTCACGCCGTCAAGCTGATATGGCGTAACCTGGCCGCCAATCTGCTGCGCAGCGTCTATCCGGAACCGTGGATAGATCGTAAGGGGCGTTTGAAAGGCAATTGTTTGGCTATCGTCGACATCGCGATCGGACGCAGCTCGCCGGGTCGTATTCTTCAACTGGATTAGGATTGCACGGGGCTATTGGCATGTGGAGGCGAGCGATCGGCTGTTAGACGTTCGACGTCGAGACCAACCCATTGCAGGTGGTGTTCGTGAAAACGAAATCGAAAGCGATGAAGGCGTTTCTGGGCTCGTTTGCGGCCGTCGTCATCATCGTCGCCGCCATAGGCTATGGGGTGTTTGGAGTCAGCCCATGGCCGTCGGCTCTCTATGTTCGCAGGGCGATGGATCAGGGGGGCGTTGAGATAGCGCAGGCGCTCGAGAAGCACGTTCCCGCCGGCATTGTGGCGCGGCGTAACGAGCAATACAGCGAGAACGACCCCGATGCCTATCTTGACGTCTTCTCACCCTCCCAAGCCGACAAGGCGCTGCCAGCCATCGTCTGGGTCCATGGGGGTGGGTGGCTCGCGGGCAGCAAGGATCACATCGCCAACTATCTGATGGTCCTCGCCGCGAGAGGCTACGCGACGGTCGGCGTCAATTACGCACTTTCACCGGAAAAAACCTATCCGACCCCTGTCAAGCAATTGAACGCGGCGCTCGGCTACATCGCGAGCAATGCAGCGCGGCTGCACGTCGATCCGTCAAGATTTTTTCTGGCGGGGGACTCGTCCGGGGCGCAGATCGCCGCGCAAATGGCGGCGATCATCAGCGAGCCATCCTATGCCAAGGTCATGGATATTGCGCCATCGATCGACCGGGCGCAGTTGCGTGGCATCATCCTGTATTGCGGGCTCTACGATGGTGTGGCGCTCAGGGGTGCCAAGCTCTCTTGGACGCTCAAGACACAGTTGTGGGCGTATTTCGGGACGAGGGACGCCTTGAACGACCGGCGTTTGGAGGAGTTTTCCGTCGCGCAACACCTCACTTCGCGATTTCCACCGATGTTCATTTCGGTCGGAAATGCCGATTGGCTGACGCCGCAATCGCTACGGTTCGCCGAAGCCGCCTCGACGCTCGGCGTGGCCGTCGACAGACTTTTTTTCGCGGCCGATCATACCCCGCCGCTCGGACATGAATTCCAGTTCGATCTTGATGCCGATTCAAGCCGCCTCGCGCTGGAGCGGTCGATCAAGTTTCTGGAAGACCGAAAATTTCCCGAGGATCGCAAATTTTTGGAAGATCGGTTGCGTTAAAGGTCAATCCGAGATTTGGTTCAGCGGCATCCTCAACGGCATCCTTGGCGACGTTTATGGCCTTTAGGAATTGCTGACAGAGAATCTCGCGTGCCGGCGGCCGCAGAATCGAAAAATGGGTGCCTCCCACCGAAATGATTTCGAGATGGTTCGCAAGCACCCCCCAAGTCGACAGGGCTGAGGACTGCGGAAATTCATCCGTTCGGAATAGATAGGTCGGCGCTTGGATCGGCTTTAGCATCCAGCTGTGTCTTGATTGCACTCTCAGATGGTAATTAAGATGATAGTGACGTTTAAACGCGGTCGGTGCCGGCAGCAGCGAGGTCAACTCACCAATCCCGTGCAAAACCCCAAATGCCGAGTTTCTCGCAAGGACTTTGAGCGCGGTCACCTCGAGAGACGCCGGATGCAGGAAAATTTTGCGGACAAGGTTTCCGATTTTTGAAAGCTTGCTTTGGTGCTCGGGCAATTGAAAGTCGAATTGCGTGTCGATCAGGCCGACAAAGTTGACGCGACGATGGAGTTCCGTCAGACGGCGCGCCACTTCTGAAGCGACAAAGCCACCGAACGAGTAGCCGGTGAGAAATATATCGCCGTCACTCTTTGCAAGGATCTGATCAACGGCTGCCCCGACGAGTACGCCGAAATCTGCTCCGGCATCGATCATCTCCCGCCATTGTGGATACTCCACCACCTCAAAGCGGATTTGATGGTGAAACGCGGCGCGGAACTGCGCCTGCAGCGGCGTGTCACCATCGGCGGACGGCAGAAAGAATACCAGCGGAGCCAAGGAGGTTGTTACCGCCGACGAGCAAAGCTGCCTCTCGACCTCGGCAATGAACATGGTTGGGGTCGCGTTCAGTTCCAGCCTGTCGATGGCGAGTCGCGTGCCAAGCGCCTCCTCAATCAGGCACCAGAGTTGAAGTGCCGCGAGCGAATCTCCACCCGCTTCGTCCCAAGGCATGTTCGCTTGAAACGCTCGCCGGCCGACGATGGTCGTCCAGGCATGGGCCACCGCGTCGTGGACACGAGAATCGCTCGATGTCGTGGATGGGACGACGGAGGGGGCGAATACTTCGTCGCTCGAGGAATCCAACGCCGCAAGCTCGCGCTGATCGAGGCGCACGAGGGCCTGGACATCCGTTTTGAAGCCTCGGAGCCGGGGGAGAGAATCGAGTATGCGAAACTGTGCGGGGCACATTCGCCGAGGCAGGTGTTGGGCAAGCGTGGCCTTAAGGTCGGCTTCGAATGTCGGGCTTTGTGTACCGCGCGGCACCACGTAGGCAACCAAGGCACTCACGTCCTCGCCCTGGCGGCGGGGGATCACCGCGACGTCCGCAACATTGACGCAACCGCGTAAGACCGCTTCCACCTCGGCGAGATCGATGCGCGAGCCGCGCATCTTGATTTGCCGATCGAGGCGTCCGGTCATCTCGACAAGGCCATCGGGACGCAGCCGCACGCGGTCCCCGGTACGCAGGATTCGAGCACTCGGATCGGCCGAGTCAGTTTGAAACGGGCCTGTCTGGAGTTGCCCACCTTGCCAGTGGCCGAGCGCCAGGTAGCGGCTCCTGACAACTAATTCGCCCGCGCCGTCCGCCTCACCATCAGTTTCTATCTTAAAATCCATGCCGACTCGGGCGTACCCGATCGGCAGCCGCGTACTGTCGGGTTGCCAACCACGCGGTACGAACCACTGAAAGATGGTCGGCACCTCGGTGGAGCTGAACGCGAATAAGATACGACAAGACGCAGGCAACACGGCGCGGCACAGCTCGAGATCTTCTTTAACCGGCATGTCGCCGCCGATCCTGATGATTCTGGCTTGAGCGAATGCAGCTCGTGCATCAGGCGCGGCCAGAAGCTGCCGCAGCAAGGCCGGCACGGCGTAACCGATCGTGGCGCCTACGCTGGAGAGCATCTGCAGGACGCCATTGATGCCGAGCCGATTGGGATCGGTGACGTACAGCGTCGCGCCATTGAGTAGCGCCGAAAAGGTTTCTCTCACGCCGGCGATGGTGCCAGGGGCGCTGAGAAGGAAGAACCGGTCACCAGCATTCACGTGACAAGAATTTGTAGCCTGCGCGACCCGCTGTACGATGGCTCGCTCGTCGTTGCATATGCCCTTGGGTCTGCCGGTGCTCCCGGATGTGTATAGGATCACGGCGGGGCCGCCCGGACTCGCGATAACAGAAGGTTGGTTGTCGGCGCCATCGAGCAGCGAGGTGCCGATATCGAGGCAGGGCAACGAGCTGCCCCCATAAAAAATCTGCCCGTCGATCCGGTTGATAATTATCGCCGATAGGCCGGCCTCTTCCCGGATCTGGTCAGCGCGTATCGACGGATATGTGGGATCAATCGGAACATAGGGTCGTCCAACCGTTAGGCACGCTAAAGCCGCAACGGGAAACAGTGCATTATTTGGCAGCAGGATTCCGACAGGTCTGCCGGGCGGTACAAGAGCATCGATGCGGCGAGCCAGATGAAACGAGGCTCTTTGCAGCTCGCGATAAGTCAGGCTTGTTGTCTCATCGACGATGGCGATCTTGCTGCCGTGACGACTTGCGATCTGATTGAAAAGCTCGGCGATCGGCCGTTCAATTCGGTCATCATCGAACCTGTCGAACACGACATCGATCGGTCCCTCATGGTCGATCGCCAAATCGCCATGTGGGATGTGCCATCGATCGTCATCGTTTCGGCGTTGCAGCATCTATTGTGCTCTCAAGCAGAAAACGAGACAAAAATATCATACATTTGGACTCAGGCACAGCGCGTATTGCTTGGTCGAATCTCCTAAAGTTCCAGTTCAAATATAGCAGAGGGGTCAATCCGAGATTTCGTACTCGCTCTGCCCTTCTTCTGCGCATTTGGATACTGACGCGCGGCATCGATCGCGTTCCGCCTTTCCATATTTAATGCCTTTGACGGCCCAATTGGCGTCGCCGGGCGACCCTGGAACGACACGCTCGACAATAACTCCGACCAGGGCACTACACTCTGGACTGGTTTTTCTTACGGCTTCGGTCAGTGCCAATTCCAACGCGGCGCGGGTAATCGGCACGCGTCGTGGTGCGAGCTGCGTTTCGTTCTTTGAACCCCTCTCGTAATCCACATTTTGGATAACGCCATTTTGGATCGGAATCGCTTCATCTGCAGATACGTCCTTCATCGGTTCATTTATTCGCAAATTTTTCGCGGCTGCCTTGCCTTCATTGTCGAAGATTTCAAAGCTCAGCTTCTGGCCTTTCCGCAGACCCGCAAGGCCGGCCTTCCGCATCGCCGAGACATGGACGAAGACCTCCTCGCCGTCGGAGTCCATTCGTATAAAGCCGTAATGTTTGGACCGATTAAAGGATTTAACGGTGCCTGTGGCCATCACCCGTGCCCTTCGAGCATAACTCAAAGCCGGAACTCCAGGAGCGCTGTTCGATTTGGGGAACAGCACAAGATTCGAGGCGACATCTGCGGGCGAGGCATAAATTGCCACAAAGACGGCAAAATCTCTAAGTGCGTGAAACGTTCCCGAAGGAACCAACCTAAAATTATTGATATTTCAACATGCCCGATGGCGTCGGCAGGTCGGCTCGAGCTGCGAAGCCTACCGGATGTTTCGCGCGCCGCCTCTGTATCTCACTAAGGTCGAAGATCGTCCACATTTGGGACATCCGGGAAACCCATTCGGACAGTCTTCTGCCGAAAATGACGTTGTTAGGTAGGGGACGGCCATGTCAGGATTCAAACATCCGTATCTCGGTGCGGAGCCGGCACGGCGCAATGCCGGTCAAACCCAGCATGCGATCGGCAAGCGGAACGGAACAACCGCTCACAACCTGCAATATTCATCGCCGTGGCCCTGGATGTTCGCCGTTGTCATAAGCCTTGCGATGTGGGCATCAATCGCGTGGCTCGTCCGGGCGGCCATTGGATAAGCATGAGCGGTGTCTACCTGCGCAGACGCAGGATTTCGTCGAGATACAATTGCGCGCTCCGCTTCCAGGAAAATAGCGCTGCGCGCTTTCGCCCCTGCGCCGCCATCGTCGCGCGAAGCCCCTCATTTCCCGCCAAGCCGATAATCGCTTCCCGCCAACGATCGCCGCGATCGGGGTCCGCATAGATGATGGCATCGCCTCCCACCTCGACAAGACTCGCCGCATTTGAAGAGATGACGGGGCAACCCCTGGCCATGGCTTCCAACGACGGAATCCCGAACCCCTCCGTCCTGGAAGGGAAGACCAAACACAATGCGCCTTCATAGAGAGCCGCCAAATCGTCGTCGCCGACATAACCGGCGTGGCGAATATTAGACGCTGCAAAATTCGGCGCGTTTTCGGAAAAGATACGCGAAGCCGCGCCGACCACGACGATGTCGATGCCGGCTGCATCAAGTCCCTGCGCCTGATCGAGGACGACATCGATGTTCTTGTGCTTCGCGTGGCTTCCGAGCAAAAGCACATAGGGGCGTTTCAAATCGTGCAGCAGTGGAATGTCGGCCCGGCTGGCGTCCCAGCGCAATGCGTGCTCATGCCCGTTGGGGGCGACGAAGATTTTTTCCGCTCGACAGACGCCATATCGGACCAGCATGTCCGCGGAAAAGCGGGATACGGTTGCCACCCGCGTGGCACGCCTGCCGATCCAGGGTAGCAACATGCGATAGGCGAGGGAGAAAGCGTGCGAATAGCTTTCCGGCTGGATGAACGTATTCGCGTCGTGAATGCATACGATGTGATTTCGCGCGAGCACCGGGCCGAAATTTCCAAGGCTCAACACCCCCGATCCGGCATATAGCGGCAAGGCGAATTGATCCCAGGCGTGACCCGATCCGAATCGCGTTTGTCGGATGCCGATTTTGGAAAGGGCGGGTTTCGCTTCCACGCCGGGCGGCAGAACCAGCCGTAAGCGCACCCGGCTGGCGAAATCGCGCTCCGACAAAAGCTCGTCGAGCGCGGCAACGATTTCATGCGCATAGCGTTGAACGCCGGTCATGCGCTGCGTCAGAAAGCGTCCGTTGATGGCCCAATCTGGCGTTCCATCCGCGCCATCGTCCGAAGTCATCATGAGCGAGCTTCACCAGCGTTAGACGTTATGCCGGATCGCCAGGGACCGCCCACGTTCTAGCCGAGAACGCGCTCCGCTTCGGCAATCGCGCAGACGATGTGATAAAATGACGAAGCCGGAATCGAATCCACCAGCGATCGATTGGCGCGATCGAACTGGTCGTACCAGCCGCCCTGGACCGGGTGGCAGAGATAATATCGATATAGCCGGGCGAGGGCGTTTCGTGCCTCGTCGGCCGCGGCTTGCTCTCCGGCCTCGGCCTGTGCGAGCCAGGCCTTTGCGATTTCCGTTTGCGGCCATAAGCGCCGCGTGAATTTTTTGATGCTCCCGTCCGCGGCGCCTTCGTCCAGCAGGCAGCCCGTCGCATCGTCACGGTAGCGCAGCGCGGATGCCAGCAGGCCCGCGCGTTGTCGGCCGGTCGGGCAATTGGTGATCCGCTCAAAGCCTTTCAGCAGCCACACCCATTCGGCCTGATGGCCGGGTTCGACGCACACCGGCTCTATTTTCGACCAATCGTCTTCGAAATATTCGCCGAGAATTTGGCGCCGTGGATCGTATAGATTTGCAATAAAGAGGCCGAACAATTCGCCGGCGCGGCTCTGATACACCAAATCTCCGGTCGCATCGAATGCCGCGATCATCGCCTCGAACAAGTGCATCTGGGGGTTTTGTCGGCGCGGCAACGTCGTGGGAATTCCCTCGATGAACCCGCCATGCGGGGAGCGCAGGTCCGTATCGAGAAAGGCGAGCAGCGCTTCGATCTCGCGCTTGATCTGGGCGTCGTTGTTCAACTGATACGCCGTGGACAGCGCGAGCAGAACGAATGCGTGGTCGTAGGCATCGCGCGCAAAGTTGACGGTGGAACCGTCCGGCGCGAGCAAATGAACGAACCCAGGACGGCCGTCGGGGCTTTTGGATTTCGACAACAGATAGTCGAGGCCCTTCAGCGCGATTTCCCGGCCTTCCGGATACCAGCCGGTTTGTGCGGCTTTGGCGAAACAGTAAATCTGTCGTGCTTGAACGCGCACCCGCCGCGGTGCCGCGCGATCCGCCCGACCTTCGATGTCGAGCTTTTCGATAAAGCCGCCGCTCGTTCGATCCCAGCCCTCTCCAGACCACAGCGGCAGCGCATGCTCGATCATCAACGTCCGCAGGACGTCGATGATTTCTTGGGAGTCATGCTCAGCGGTCGTTTCCGTCATGCCGGCGCCATCGTTCCTGTCTCCAACCGCGCAGCGCCGTCGTCGGACGCGCTGAAGAAGGCACCTTACCAATGTGATCGGTCATTGAACAAGGATAGATCGACCTTTCGTCCAGAGCCTTTTCCGTTCCGATTGAATCGGAACGGAGGCTCTATTTCTTTGTTTTGACGCGTTTTCTTGACGCGAACCGACATCCACTTCGCTGGAAAACGCTCAAGGAATTGTCAACTCAAGCGCGCTCGCGGCTCGGCCCCATCACGACGACTCGCGGCCTTAATTTTTTGGCGCGCATCGCTATTCGAGTCTCCGGCAGCATCCGCTGCATGATCCGGTCGCGAAAGATAAATGTGTGCGCCATCGCGGCCGCCACGTGAGAGCCGATCAGCAAGAACAACGCCAATTCCATCGTCCCATGCCATCTGGCGACCGAACTGCCAAGCATTGCGGCTTCCGAAGTCAACATCGGCAGCGGAATCGCAAAGAACAGGGAGACCGACCAGCCGTGATGCGATGCCAGCAGCCAGCCCGTCATCGTGGTCGCAAATACGAGCGCATAAAGCAACCAATGTACCGCCTCCGATATCAACTGCTGCCAGAGAGGAAGCGAACGTTCCGGCGCGACAGGATGGATGATGCGCCAAATAAAACGAAAGGTCATGAGCGCAAGGATGGTAATGCCAAAGGAAATGTGAAACGTCATCGCTCCGCCGGGTTTCATCCCACGATGTATCTCCGGCATCAGCCAGCCGAGCGGATATTGAATCATGAGAAGTGCCACGATCAGCCAATGCAATGCTTTCGCAGTCGTTCCGTAAGTTAGTTGTTTGATCATGCCGTTCCTCAATCTCGTTCCGGTGACCGACGCTACCACCGTCGAAAACGATGGGTGCCGGCGCTCTGGAATCTAAGACCGTTTGAACAGCGAAATTATTTCAACGCGACGGATGCTTTCACGGAAGAGTGCAGGCGGGAATAAAACGTCCTGGTATCGAGTCGCCCCCACAGACGCCGTTTTTTTCGATGTCGGTAGTAGCTGATGAATAATCAGGGTGACGAATAATTGAGCCTAGAGATCATCCGACCGCGTCGCCGAGTTTCGATTTTATTCCGAGCTTCTTGAGCAATTCGGAATCGCGGTCACGCTGCGGATTCGCCGTCGTCAGCAGAACGTCGCCGATGAAAATGGAGTTTGCCCCGGCAAGGAAGCAAAGCGCCTGCATTTCGTCGGTCATGTATTGCCGCCCGGCGGAGAGGCGCACGACGCTTTTCGGCATCATGATCCGGGCGGTAGCGATCATCCGTACCAGCGAGATCGGGTCGGGGCGTTCGGCGGTGTCGTTTACCGGTACGCCTTTGACTTCGTTCCACAGGTTGATGGGAACGCTTTCGGGGTGGCTCGGCAAATTCGCAAGCAGCAAGAGCATGCCGAGCCGGTCTTCGACCTGTTCGCCCATGCCGACAATCCCGCCGCAGCAAACCTTGAGGCCGGCGTCGCGCGCATGTGCCAGCGTGTCGATGCGGTCCTGCATCGTCCGCGTGGTGATGATCTGCCCGTAGAACTCGGGCGAGGTATCGACATTGTGATTGTAGAAATCGAGGCCGGCTTCGCGTAGCCGTTTGGCTTGATCTGATGTCAGCATGCCAAGCGTAGCGCATGTCTCCATACCAAGCGCTTTCACTTCGCTGACCATGTCGCAGACGTGGTCGAGATCGCGCTCCTTCGGATTGCGCCACGCCGCCGCCATGCAAAACCGGCTGGCGCCGGCTTGTTTTGCGCGCTTCGCGGTCTCAATCACGGCGGTCTGCTCCATCAAGCGCGTCGCCTTGATGCCGGTCTCGTAATGCGCGCTTTGCGAACAATAGCCGCAATCCTCCGGGCAACCGCCGGTCTTGATGCTGAGCAGGCTTGCGGTTTCCACGTGATTTGGGTCGAAATTTTCGCGGTGGATGATTTGCGCCCTGAAAATCAGGTCGGAAAAGGGCAGACCGTAGATTTCCTCGGCCTCGGAGCGTTGCCAATTGTACCGCGGCTGGAAGGCAGCCATATCGGGGCCATTGACGCCATCCATCAAGACGGGTTTGGGATTCATCGCACCATTCCTCTACGGTCCGCAGGGTCAGAAATTGGGGTATTTCCTGACACGCTCTGGGGCTTTTGGAAAGCCGCAAGACGGCCGATTTGGCGCTTAAAGCGGGGCCGTTAACGCGTAAAGATCAGGTGCTCGAGGCTCAGGTGGTCCTGCCACTGGTGACGAACGAGCTCGGGGTCAAGGTGCTCCTCCACCGGCCTGCCGATGCAGAGATAAGCAATGAGCGTCCAGGTCTCGGGCACGTCGAGCGCGCGGCGCACGACCTCCGGCTCCAAAATTGAAATCCAGCCGACCCCAAGGCCTTCCGCGCGCGCGGCGAGCCACAGCGTTTGAATGGCGCCGACCACCGAATATTGCACGGTCTGGGGCATGGTTTGACGCCCCAGGCCGCTGCCCGCTTCCGTCGCTTCGTCGGCAAAGACCGCGAGATGGACGGGGGCGTCGCTTAATCCTTCAAGCTTCAGCCGCGCATAGAGGGCGCGTTGTTCGCCGTCGTAATTTTGCAGCGCCCTGGCGTTGGCGCGGAGAAAGCTCTCTTTCACGGCTTCGCGGCGCTCGGCGGATTCGACAAGCACGAACCGCCACGGCTGGCAATGTCCGACGGAGGGGGCGTGGCTGGAAAGTTCAAGGAGAGATTGGATGAGCGCCGGCTCGACGGGATCGCGGTGGAAGCGACGGACGTCGCGGCGCCAAAGCACGAGCTCGCGGAACGCCTCGCGAAAGCCGGCGTCGAACGCGTGAGGGGAGGGCGCTTGCTTCTTGGTCATCCAACGGCCCTGTCGATCATGTGAAAGAACGTGCCCGTGGTCGAGCCTTCTCGCGCGCCTTGTTCCGGCACCTCAGTGCCATTGGCATCGCGGCAATCGACCAGCGGATCGCCGCTTGTCGAGAGGATGCTGGCGTAGTGGAATTCGTGGCCGAATATTTCTTCGCCTTGTCTGCCGAGCGCACAAGGAGCGCGAAGCCGCGCACGTCGGTAGCCGAGATGCAATTTGCGGCGCGCGAATGACGTTTCAAGCCCGAGCAGGCCGGTCATTGCGTGGCGGTTACCGTCCGCGTCCTCCAGCCCGCGCCCGAGCACCATATAGCCGCCGCACTCGCCGTGGATCGGAACGGAATGTTGCGCCATTTTCCGAAGACCTTCCCGGAAGATCGTGGCATTCGCGAGCGCGCCGGCGTGAAGCTCGGGGTAACCACCTGGCAACCAGACCGCGTCGGCGTCGGCATCGGGCGCCTCATCGGCGAGCGGGGAGAACGGGATAATTTCCGCGCCCGCAAGCCGCCAGCGCCGAAGGAGGTGAGGGTACATGAAGGAAAATGCCCGGTCGTGCGCGAGCGCGATGCGTTGTCCGGGCGGGCGCAACCGTGGCCGAGTTTCATCGGATCCGTCGCGGATTGCGGTACGTCGCGCCGCTTGCCGGATCGCATCGAGATCGATCGCCCCGCCGATGACATCCGCAAGCGCGTTCATGCGATCCTCGATCGCCGTTGTCTCCTGGGCCTGGACGAGACCGAGATGCCGCTCAGGCAAAGCAAGACGATCGTCGCGCAAGATCGCACCGAAAATCGGCATCTTCATGCGCTCGAACGCCGGCGCGATCAGCGCGCGGTGGCGCTCGCTGGCGACGCGGTTGAGAATGACCCCTGCGACATCGACGCCGTCTTTATACCGCGCGCAACCGCTTGCGACGGCAGCCGCCGTCTCGGTCTGCCCGGTGACGTCGAGCACGAGCACCACTGGCCAGCCGAGCAGCGAAGCGAGGTCGGCGGTCGCACCCGACCCGGCTTGACCTTGCGCGGTGACGCCGTCGAACAGCCCCATCACGCCCTCGGCAATGGAAATATTGGCTCCGGTTGAGGCTTGCGTCGCAAGCGCCGCGATCGACGCTTCGTCCATCGCCCAACTGTCCAAATTGAAACTCGGTCGTCCCGCGGCGATCGCGTGAAAGGCGGGATCGATATAGTCCGGTCCGCATTTGAACGGCTGCACGACGCAGCCGTGACGCCTAAGCGCCCGCATCAGCCCAAGCGTCACCGTCGTTTTTCCGGCACCCGAGCGCGGCGCGGCGATGATGAGGCCCGGTGGTGCGTGGGAAGCCGTCATCGCCACCCGACCATGTTCGCCAAAAGCTGCTGCCGCATCGCGGCGACGGCGCCGACGATCACGATCGCAGGCGCTGTGATGTCGTGCTTCGCCGCCTCCACGGCGGCGGTCGAAAGATGCGTCTCGATGACGCGTTCTTCCGAAGTGGTGGCGGAGGAGATGATGACGGCGGGCGTATCGCGCGGCATCCCGCCGCGCTCGAACGCGCTCATGATCTCAGCCAAATTTGCCATCGGCATATAGAGGATGATCGGTTGCCCGACGCGCGCGAGTTTCTCCCATTCGACGCTCGAAGTTCCATCCGCCGCGCGGCTTCCTGCCGCGAGGATCACGGCGTGGTTGGTTTGCCGCATCGTTGCGGGAATGCCGGCCAATGCGGCGGCGGCGAGGCCTGAGGTGATCCCGGGAATGATCCTGAACCGAAGCCCGGCACGCGTCAGCGCCAAAGCTTCCTCGCCGCCACGCCCGAACACGAAGGGGTCCCCGCCCTTCAGGCGCAGGACCCGTCGGCCCATCCGGGCGCGCTCGATCAGAAGGTCGTTGATGTCGCCTTGCTCCGACGAAGGCCTGCCGCCGCGTTTGCCCGCGAAAATCAGCTTTGACGGGTTACCGGCGAGTTCCAGAATGCGCGGATCGACGAGGGCATCGTGAACGATGTCGTCGGCCGTCCTCAACGCCTGAAGCGCGTATAGTGTTAAAAGACCCGGGTCGCCCGGACCCGCACCCGCCAGCCAGACTTCGCCGGGCAGGAAATCCGGGAAACGTGGGAGGCCGTCGCCGAGCGGATTCATGGGTAAACCGTGATAGATTTTGGCGCGCCCAAATGGAGCACGAATTGAGCGACGCGATAGAGGCAAGTGAAACAAGACCGGAAGGACCGCTTCGCCGCGGCTGGACCACGGGCGCTTGCGCGGCTGCCGCGACGCGCGCCGCGTATGAGGCGCTTGTGACCGGCGAGTGCCCCGATCCCGTCGCGGTGTCGCTTCCCGGCGGCGCGCGCCCAAGTTTCGCCGTCGCGTCGTTCGAGACCTTCGATGGCGGTGCGACCGCAGGAATCGTGAAGGATGCCGGCGACGATCCCGACGTCACCCATGGCGCGCTGGTCAAGGCAAGCGTGCGGGCGGGCGCCCCCGGTTCCGGCGTCCGCTTTGTGGCGGGCGAGGGCGTAGGAACGGTCACCAAGGCCGGCCTGCCGATCCCGCCCGGCGAACCTGCCATCAATCCGGTGCCGCGCGAGATGATGCGAGCAGCCGTGCGCGAAGTGACGGAGCGGTTCGGCGCATCGGGCGATGTCGTCGTCGAGATTTCGATTCCCGGCGGCGAAGCGCTTGCCGCCAAGACGCTCAATGGGCGCCTCGGTATTATCGGCGGGCTTTCGATTTTGGGCACGACCGGGATCGTCATTCCCTATTCCTGCGCGGCCTGGATTCACTCGATCCACCGCGGCATCGACGTGGCGCGCGCGAGCGGCGTCACGCACATCGCAGGCTCGACCGGATCGACTTCCGAGACGGCCGTGCAGAAGTTGCACGGTCTTCCTGAGCCGGCGCTCATCGACATGGGCGACTTCGTCGGCGGCATGTTGAAATACGCCAAACGTCACCCGGTCCCGCGCATCACCATCGCCGGAGGCTTTGCGAAGATGACCAAGCTCGGACAGGGCTTGCTCGACCTTCACTCTCGCGCCGGCAGCGTCGATAATGTCTGGCTTTCCGAGCTTCTGCGCGAAGCCGAAGCCCCAAACGACCTCGTCGAGCTTAGTCGCGGCGCCAACACGGCGTTGCAGGTGTTGCGGGAGGCTGAGGCCCGCGGAATACCGGTCGGCGAATTCGTCGCCAAAGCGGCGTGGACGACGGCCGCGCGCGTCCTTGATGGGTCGTCGATCGCGCTCGATGTCGCCGTGTTCGACCGGGAAGGGAAGATCGTCGGGCGCTGGGGATAGAGCGTCGATCACGCGTCGCGCTCCCGGAATCGTCGTTGATACGCGGCATCGTAAAGTGCGCTCTCGCGGAAATCGCGCGTTGCCAACACGTCGCCGACGAGAATGAGCGCGGTACGTTCGATTCCAGTCTTCTTTACTTCATTTGCGATCGTGCCGAGCGTGGCGCGGATGATCTTCTCGTCAGGCCAACTGGCGCGAAAGATCACGGCGACTGGGCAATCTTCGCCGTAAGCGGGAAGAAGTTCCTCCACGGTTTTGTCGAGTGCGTGAATCGAGAGATGAATCGCAAGCGTCGCGCGGCTTTGGGCGAAGGTCGAAAGCTTTTCGCTTTCCGGCATCGCCGAGGCACGGCCGGAAGTACGCGTCAGCACCACCGATTGTGCGACTTCGGGCAAGGTCAATTCCTTGGCGAGCGTGGCGGCGGCCGCGGCGAAAGCGGGGACGCCCGGCGTGACCGTGTAAGGGATATTGAGCCCGTCGAGCCGCCGCAACTGTTCGCCGAGCGCACTCCAGATCGAGAGGTCGCCGGAATGAAGACGGGCCACGTCCTGGCCTTGCTCGGTCGCGCGCACGATTTCCGCGACGATCTCGTCGAGCGACATCGGCGCCGTATCGAGGATGCGCGCGGCGGGCGGACAATAATCAAGCAGGGCTTTCGGCACCAGCGAACCCGCGTAAAGGCAAACCGGGCAGGCCGCGATGAGATCGCGACCACGCACGGTGATAAGGTCGGGCGCGCCGGGTCCGGCGCCGATGAAGTGAACCGTCATTTTAAGTGAACCGTCATGGGCCCTCACCGATGGCGATGGCACAGGTGACTTTCTCGGTGGCAACGCGCGCGCCGAGAAGCCGGGCGTTGCGACCGGCCGCGACGAGCGCTGAGGCTTCCGCGATCGAGGGAACGCCCTTGAGTGCCTGAACACGCGACGAGCGCGTCATGACTTTGTCGGCGACTTCTTCCAGATCCGCGATTCCGCAGCGGATGAGGCGAACCGACAGGCATCTCGCGGCGTCTTCGATCCCGCGCTCGTTTGCCTTTGAGGTTTCGGTCGCGATCGCATCGAGTTCTTCGCGCTGAACCGAAAAACTCGCGAGAGCCGCGTGAACCAAATTCACGATGTCTTCGGTGAGCGTGCCGCGTCGACACCCGATGCCTGCGACGATCATGGCTTTCTCACCCGCCATTGCGTGACCGGCATCGCCGGACGCCAGCCGGACATCGTGCCCACTTTGTCGGCCCGTGCGACCTGCAGGCGAATGAGTTCGCCGCCGAAGCGGTTAAAATACTCGGCAAGCCGCGCCTCGGTCTCGATCGAGACTGCATTGGCGACAAGACGCCCGCCGGGTTTCAAGGCCTCCCAGACCGCCTCGAATACGCCATCCTTCGTCATGCCGCCGCCGACGAACACAGCGTCGGGTCGGGCGAGCCCAGCGAGCGCCTCCGGGGCGCGGCCGTGCACGATCTCAAGCTCCGGCACGCCGAGGGCGGCAGCGTTGCGCGCGGCACGCTCCGCGCGCTCTTGACGCCCCTCGACGCCGATCGCGCGCAACGAGGGATGCCGCAGCAGCCACTCGATCGCGATAGAGCCCGCGCCGAGCCCGACATCCCACAGCAATTCGCCCGGTCGCGGTTCCAGCGAGGACAGCGTCACCGCGCGAATTTCGCGTTTGGTGAGTTGGCCGTCATGTTCGAAGAACGCGTCGTCGAGGCCCGGCGTGAGCGCAACGATCGCGGCCCCCGGTTCGGCGATTACCTCGATTGCAATCGTATTGAGCGCGGCGATGTCATCGATATTGAACTTCGCGGCCGTCGCGTGACGTACACGTTCGCGCGATCCGCCGATCGCCTCACACACCGTGATCCGCGATTGGCCCATGTGGCGCGCGGAGAGAAGCTCGGCGAGCCTCAAAGGCGTCGTGCCGTCCCAGGACAGCGCCAGAATGCGGTTGCCTGCGTGCAGATGTCGAATGATGCCGTGGAGCGGGCGACCGTGCAGCGTGACGAGCGAGACGTCCTGCAGCGCCCATCCCATCCGCGCCGCGGCCAGGCTGAAAGCGGAAGGTTGCGGCAGGCAAAGAAACTCTTCGGCGGGCACAAATTCTGCGAGCTGTTTGCCGACGCCAAAATGAAAGGGGTCGCCGCTGGCGAGAACGACGACGGAGTGGCCCCGGTGCCGCTTGATCTCGTCAAAGGCGTCGCTCAGCGGGCTCGGCCAGGCGAGACGCCGGCCTTGAATAAGGCTATTTGCAAGCTCGAGATGGCGCGTGCCGCCGACGACAAGCTCGGCCGAACGGATCAGGTGACGGGCGACGGAGGAAAGCCCTTCCACGCCGTTCTCGCCGATGCCGACGATGGACAGCCAGCGCTGGCTGTCGCAGATTGCGGGTGCAGTCTTCATCTCAGCATCCATCTCAGCATTTTTGGAGTGAACCTCGATGCGCGTTCTCATCCTCGGCGGAACGACCGAGGCCTCCGAGCTGACGCGTCTGCTTGCAAGCGACCCTCGCTTCGAGACCACCGTTTCGCTGGCCGGGCGTACCGCGAATCCCAAAGTGCAACCTGTTCGCACACGAATTGGCGGTTTCGGCGGCGTCGATGGCTTGGTCGCATGGCTGGCGCAAGAAAAAATCCAAGCCGTGATCGATGCGACGCACCCTTACGCCGATCAAATCTCTGCCAATGCGGTGGCCGCGTGTGATCGGCTTGCGCTTCCGCTCGCTTCGATCATGCGCCCGGCTTGGCAGGCGCAAGTGGGTGACGATTGGCGCGAGGTCGCCAGCGCGGACGTCGCCGTGGACGCGCTGGGGCCCGTACCACGCAACGTCTTTTTGAGCCTCGGCCGTCTCGAACTCGGCGCTTTCGCAAACGCGCCGCATCACCACTATGTGGCCCGCACGATCGATCCGCCTGGTGATGTCGCGCTGCCGCCCGATATTCGCTTGTTGTTCGGCCGGGGTCCTTTCGACCGAGAAGCCGAAACCTCGCTTCTCACGCGCGAGAAAATCGACGTGCTCGTCTCCAAAAATTCGGGCGGAGCGGCGACCTACGCCAAAATCGAGGCCGCGCGCGCGCTGAGAGTTCCGGTGGTGATGATCGCGCGCCCCGACAAGCCGCATGGGCATCCGCTTGCGAGTGCGGAGGAAGCTCTCATCTGGCTCGAACAGCGGCTCGCTCATCGCGCGGTCTCTTGCTCTGCGCGCGGTGTGTAAACCCAGGGCGCCCTCCTATTTCGCGAGACGGAGCGCGTGGCCGAAGCACCGACGATGACGAGCGTGCGCATATCGGCGAGCGCCGAATTAGCCTCCGCGAGCGTTGTCATGACCACGCGTGCTTCCGACGTCGCCGCGGCTCTGACGAAGAGCACGATGGTCTCGGGCGATTTTGTCGCTCGCAGCAGATCGAAGGCGCGGCCAAGCTGATGCGGACGGGCCTTGGACGCAGGATTATAAAGCGCGATGACGAAATCCCCTTCCGCCGCGGCGCGCAGGCGTCGTTCGATCGTCTCCCATGACTTCAAATTGTCCGAGAGCGAAATGGCGCAGAAGTCCGCGCCCAATGGCGCGCCGACTTCGGCGGCCGCGGCCAGCATCGCTGTGATCCCGGGTTCGACGCGAATATCGAGTTCTCGCCAGGCGGGTTCGCCACTCTCTACCGCTTCGAAGACCGCCGCCGCCATGGCGAAGACGCCGGGATCGCCACCCGAGACCACCGCGACCTGCCGGCCTTCGGCGGCCAACTCAAGAGCGTGACGCGCGCGCTCGACCTCGACGCGATTGTCGGACGCGTGACGACGTTGATTGGGAACGGATTCCGCAATTCGATCGAGGTAAGGACCATAGCCGACGAGGTCCGTCGCGGCGTGAAGCGCTCTCGCGGCGGCCGGCGTCAGAAGGTCGGCCGATCCGGGTCCGAGCCCGACAATGACGAGCGCGCCGCTCATAGCCGTCGTCCTTGGCCGGGAATCAGCACCATCGAAAAATACGGTCCGCTGCCGTCGGGGCATTCCGACAACGGCATGATCTGCTCGCCTTGCATCGTGCCGCGCTCGACATAGATCGCTCGCCCCAGAAGCCCGGCGGCGGTGACGGCGCGGCGGACTTTTTCCAGGTTCTTGCCGACCTTCATGATGATTGCGGCATCGGTCTCGGCGAGGCGGCGCGTCAACTGCTCCTCGCCCAAAGTGCCCGGCAGCACCGAGAGGATGTCGTTGCCCCAGGTGATCGGTGCATTGGCGCGAGTCCAGCAGCCGGACATGCCGGTGACGCCCGGAACGATTTCGATTGGGAAATCGCCGTCAAGGCGGCGCCATATGTGCATGAAGGAGCCATAGAAAAACGGATCGCCTTCAGCGAGAAGCCCAACGGACTTGCCTTGTCGCAAGAGCTTGGAGAGGACCTCGACGCTCTCCTCATAGAAGCGCTTGATCTGCTCTTGATAGACGAGGTCTTCCGGCGGCATTTCGTCGGTCACGGGATATTCGAGCCGAAGCTCGGTTCGTCCGGGTGCGATCAAGGGATCGACGATGGCTCGGGCATTTCCTTGCAGACCGCGCTTGGCGAAAAAAGCCACGACGTCGACGTCGTGCACAAGCCCTGCCGCACGAAGGGTCAAATAACGGACATCGCCCGGCCCGACGCCGATGCCGTAAAGGGTTCCGCCGGTCGCGGTGCCTGCGATCGCGTCAAAGCCCGTCATTCGCGTTCACTCGCCAGCGCGTTGACCGCCGCGACCGCCATGGCGCTTCCACCCCGGCGGCCGCGCACGATGAGGAAGGGCACGCGGGCCTGCATCGCGAGCGCCTCTTTGGATTCGGCGGCGCCGACAAAGCCGACGGGGACGCCGATGATGGCGGCGGGCTTTGGGGTGCCTTCGTCGAGCATTTCGAGCAACCGAAACAGCGAGGTCGGCGCATTGCCGATCGCGACGATGGCGCCTTCGAGATGAGGCCGCCAAAGCTCGAGCGCCGCGGCCGAGCGCGTGTTGCCGAGTTCAGTGGCAAGACGCGCCGTTTCGGGATCGTCAAGCGTGCAAACGACGTTGTTGGCGTTCGGCAGCCGGCTCCGTGTGATGCCGTGCGCAACCATCTTCGCATCGCACAGGATCGGCGCGCCACGGCGTAGCGCGGCAATGGCGCTCTCGGCAAAGGTCGGCGACATTTCGACGGCGCTCGCGATATCGGTCATCCCACAGGCGTGGATGATCCGCACCACCACCTTTTCTTCCATGTCCTTGAAACGAGACAGATCGGCTTCAGTGCGGATGATCGCGAACGAGTGACGATAAATCTCGGCGCCGTCCCGGATGTAAGTATATTCAGTCATGGCTTGGCGGCTCCGGCCGGCTTGAGAACAGTGAAGGGATCGGCCGCAAGCTCGGCGAAGGAAGAAGTTCGGAGAGGACGATCCTGAGCCGTGCCGTGATGCAGGACTCCGTATCGCCCTTCCGCGCCGACGAGCACGAGATCGGCCGAGTCAGATTTGGCGCATCCTTTGGCGCAACCGGAAACATGCGCCGTGCCGGTGAAATGCGAGCGTGTCAGGATATTTGCGAGGCGGCGGCCATCGCCGCGGGTGTCAAGGGAAGTTGACGCGCAAGCCGGCGCGCCAGGGCAGGCCTCGATCCGAAGCAGGGGATCGGTCGAATCGGCAATGAAGCCGGCTTCCACGGCGGCATCGAGGATGGTCTCTGAATTTTTTTGAGTCGCCGCCTCGGCATACAACGCACGCCAGGGCGACAGCCTGATTTCCTTGACGCCAAGGTCAGAGACCGCGGCGGCAAATTGCAAACATTGATCGGTTTCGACGCGGCCGAAGGGAGCGGCCATTCCGACGGCGAAGCGACCCTCTCCCAGATCGAGGAGGCCGATGCGCCGGGATAACGCCGCATTTGGCCTTTCCGGAAAAAGGATCATCGGATCGAGCCGCGATTTCATCGTCGCGCGAAGCGACGCAAGACCTTCCGTGGAAAGGTCGCGCATGCGTTGCCGCGATTCGCGCGATGTCACGGCGAGGAAGGCGCGCGCGGTTGCCAGCGCCGCTGCGGCGGCAGCGTCGGGCGAGACAGAACCAAGCCAGTCAACACCACCCTCGGTGTCGATGCCGATCGCGATGACAACGTCTGCGCCAACGCGCATGGCCACAAGACGAATATCGGCGCGCTCGCTCGCGAGCGTCAGGGTGCCGCCGCCATCGAGGATGAAGCCGAATTTTGTCGGCAGCGTCCAGATCGCCGGATCGGACGCAAGCGAACGCGCGAGTTCTACCGCGATCGTTCTGACATCGAGCACCTCGGTCGGATCGACGCCAGCGAGCGGGCCGATCATGAGATTGCGCACCGCTTCGCCTTCCGGGCTCTCGTCGAGCAGTCCGAGTTCGCCGATCGCCTCGTGCAACGCGGTTAAAGACGTCTCGCTGACGCCGCGGATTTGCAAATTCGCCCGCCGCGTCAGATCGATTTGCCCGTTGCCGAAACGAGCTGCGGCCTCAGTGAGCGCCACCAAGGTGGCAAGCCTGAACGCTCCAGCTTGCGGGCGCACGCGCACGATCAACCCGTCGCCGCTTTGCATCGGCCGCAATGCGCCGGGACACCAGCCTTTGACCTCGAATACGGCGGCGTTACTCATTTCGCGGCCTCCATCGACGGCACGCGAATATCGCGCGAGGTTGCGATGGCGCGATCGAGTTCCTCGGCGACGGAATTTCGCCGTGCTACCCACAGCCCGCGCGCGAGCGCGTCACGGAGCCGCGACGCAATGGCGCCGGCGCCTGCCGGATTGGCTTCCACCATCCGCTGAAGGATCGCCTCATTCGCGATCAAGGCTTCATGCGTCAGGTCGAATAGGTGCGCCGGCACGGCAGGCGTTGTTGCCGCAAAAGCAAAAAGCGCATCGACACCTTGCGCGAGTTCGGCGACGCCGCGATGACCGTGGTCGAGCATGCCGGCGATCCATCGCGGGTTGGTGAGCCGTCCGCGCACGACGCGCGCGATCTCCTCTGTAAAGTTGCGCGCTTTTGGTTTCGACGGCTCGCTGGTGTCGAGATGATAGAGCGTGGCGCGGTTGCCGAGCAGGGAGGCTGCCGCCGAAAAGCCGCCGACGAAATCGGCAACCCCGTCGCCATCGAGAAGATCGCGTTCGCGGTCGTCTTGCGGATGGACGAGCGCATTCGCCGCAAACACGCGGGCGCGGAAGCCGTCGCCCGCGTCGGTGACGGCTTCCGCGCCGCCGTAAGAATGCGTTACCGCGGAGAGATAGGCCTCGCCAAGCTGTTCGCGCGTTTGCCATCGGCTGTCGAGCGTGAGTGAAGCCGTTCCCGCGCCGTAGCTGCCGGGCGCGCCGCCGAAGATGCGGGCAAGGTTTTCGCCGTGCCGGCGCGCGGCGGCGAGGGGATTATCGGCACAGTCTTCGTCGAGCGCGGCGATCTTGCGGATGGCGGCGTCAAATAGCGCGATTTGGGCTTCGAAAATGTCCCTGAACAGTCCCGAAATACGCAGCGTCACATCGATCCGCGGCCGGTCAAGTGTGGCGAGCGGCAAAATCTCGACGCCGGTGACGCGGTTTGACGACATGTCCCAAATGGGTCGCGCGCCGAGATAAGCGAGCGCCTGCGCCAGATCGTCGCCGCCGGTTCGAAGCGAGGCCGAAGCCCACAGGTCGATCACAAGCGCGCGGGGATATTCGCCGTGATCCTGCAGATAGCGGCGCACGACTTCATCGGCGGCTCTCACGCCGAGCGTCGCAGCCGTGCGGGTCGGAATCGCGCGGGGGTCGATCGAGGTGAGATTCCTGCCCGTCGGCAAAACGTCCAACCGCCCGCGGCTTGGGGCGCCGGCCGGACCCGGGCCGACGCGGCGTCCGTCAAGGGCCGCCAGAAGCGCCCGTGCCTCGTGCGCGGCGCTGGTGCGGACCGCGGCTTCGACCTGTTGGCGCTTGTCGTCGCTTATTGGCGCTCCATAGGCCGCGACGATCGCCTCAACCAGCGACGCCTGCGCGTCATTTTCGGGCGCGCGGCCGAACACATGCAGCCGGTCGCGGATACTGAGCTCCTTGATGTCGCACAGCCGCGCGTCGAGCTTCGCAATCGCCTCGCGCGTCGGTTCATCCCTTGAGAGGTCGCATTCGGCGGCGAGACCCGTGGTCCAGGCTCGATCGATGATCTCGCTTTCGAGCAAGGCCATTCGTCGCCGGTCGAGTCCGGACGCATCGGCATATTCTTCGACGAGGCCCTCAAGCTCGGCCATCGCGCCATGCAACCCCGCAGCACTCAACGGCGGCGTGAGATGACCGATGGTGACCGCGCTCAGCCGGCGCTTGGCCTGCACAGCTTCGCCGGGATTGTTGACGATGAAGGGATAGATCACGGGTAGCGGCCCCAACACCGCCTCGGGCCAGCATTCCTCTGAGAGCGCCAGCGCCTTGCCGGGCAGCCATTCCAGCGTGCCATGCGTGCCGAGATGAATGAGTGCATCGATCTTAGCCTGCTCGCGCAGCCACGCATAAAACGCGACATAGGCATGGCGCGGGGGAACCGACGTGTCGTGATAGCCGCTCTTGCGCTCGTGCAACGAGCCGCGATCGGGCTGTAGGAAAATCGAAAGTTTGCCGGCGCTCAGAATGGGAAATGAGAATCTATCGTGTTCGACGGCTGGATCGGTCGCGTGATCGCCCCAGGTGCTCTCGATCTCGCTCTGCAATGTTGACGGCAGCGCCTTCAGCCAGGTCGCGTAAGCGGCGAGCGGGATTTCGAGGCGATCGGCGCAGCCTTTGAGCAGCGCCTCGACGTCGGCGGTGCACCATTCGCGCAGGCCTGTGTCATACCCTTCCGCGCGCAGAAGCTCGATGATTTGAATGACGCTCTCGGCCGTATCGAGCCCGACGGCGTAGCCGGCGCGGCCGGCCCGCGCGGGATAGTCGGAAAGAATAAGCGCGAGGCGGCGTTCGAAGCGCGATGTCCGGGATAGGTTAGCCCAGCCGGCGGCTTGGCGCGCCACGAATGCGATCCGGTCCGCGCAAGGGGTGTGCCGGACGGTTGCGAATTCCAACCGGGGATCAAGCGCGCCTTCCGCTTTGAACGAGATGGCACGGCTCAGCAATCGCCCGTCCAGTTCGGGCAGCACGACGTTCATCGCAAGGTCCGCTGGAGACAGACCGCGCGGCGACGACACCCATGCCTCATGTGAGTTGCTTGCCAGCACGACTTGCAAGACGGGAACGTCCGCCGCGTCGAGAACCGTCGCGCCGTCGTCGCGCCGCGCGGAGAATACGGTGGCGTTGAGGATGATCGCCGGGCGTCGCGCCGCGATCAAGCGCTCGAGGAACTCTCCGGCCAAGGGGTCCTTGAGGCTTGAGACGGCAACCACAACAGGCGCGAGGTCTCGCGTTTCGAGTTCGGCCATCAAAGCGGAGATGGCTTCGGTGTCGGCCGAGAGCAGGCTCGATCGATAGAACAAGACAAGCGCAACAGGGCGGACGTCGGCCGCGTGAAGTAGCCCTTCGAGCGGCATCGTGCGTCCATCGGCGGCAAATCCGACCGCTGGGCCGATTGGCATGGCGTCGTTCCATGCGACATTCCGCCCCAGACAGCTTGCGACATATCGGAGCGCGTGGCCGACATTCTCCACCCCGCCTTCGCGAAAGAACCGATCGAGACGCGCCAGCATCTCGGGCGGCGCGGTGGAGATTTCGGCCAGACGGAAATCAGGGCGATCGTCGCCGGGTAATGCCGCAAAGACAATCCCACGTTGGCGCGCGATCGCGGCGATGCTCTCTAACCCATATCGCCAGTAATCGAAGCCGCCGAGACAGCGCACGATCACGGCCCGCGCGTGCGCGATGGTCGCCTCGACATAGAGGTCCACCGACATCGGGTGCTTGAGCTTTTTGAGGCTTGCGAGCCTCAAACTCGGCAATATTTCAGCGTCCGCCTGCCAGGCGGCGGCGAGAGCGGAGAGATCGCTGTCGGCAAAAGAGAGCACGACGACCTCGGCAGGCGACTGTTCGAGATCGATGGCGGCATCGGTCTCGTCGAGTTTCGCGCTGTGGGTCGCCAGCAAATGCATCTCGTGATCAACCTTAGACTACCCTTGGATCAGGTTCCGGATCGCCTCGGTATCGAGTCCCTTCTGGCCGATCACGACCAGTCGGCTATGGCGTTGCTCGTCCCGAGACCAGGCGCGATCGAAGCGGTGCTGTATGCGGGATCCGACGCCTTGAACCAGAAGCCGCATCGGCTTGTCTGTGATTTCGACGAACCCCTTGACGCGAAGGATGTCGTGGCTTGCCGCGGCTTCCGCGATTTTCCGAATCAGAACTTCCGGCGTCTCGATGCGCTTGAGGTCGACGACAAAAGATTCGAAGTCGTCATGGTCATGCTCTTCTTCCGCGTCGTGATGGGAGGGTCGGTTGGCAAGATCGTCTTCGGCGGCGACGCCGAGCCCTAAAAGAACGGTCGGCGAGACCCGGCCGTTTTCCACTTCCACGATCTTGACCGATCTGGAGATTACTTTTTCGATCTCGCTTGCGACGATGCCGCGTTCTTCCGCCGACATCAGATCGGCTTTGTTCAGCACGATGAGATCGGCACACAGAAGCTGATCCTCGTAGACTTCTTCCAACGGATTGTCGTGATCGACCGATGTGTCCAGCGCGCGCTGGCGGCTCACGGCATCCGGATCATCCGCGAAGCGTCCGGCGGCGACCGCGGCCCCGTCGACCACGGCGACGACGCCGTCGACGGTGACGCGTGAGGCGATCTCCGGCCATTTGAACGCCTGCACCAGCGGCTTGGGCAACGCGAGACCCGAAGTCTCGATCACGATGTGCTCCGGCGGCACCGGATGATCGATCAGGCGCTTGAGCGCGGGAACGAAATCATCCGCCACCGTGCAACAGATGCAACCGTTGGACAATTCGACGATGCGCTCTTCGGGGCAATTCTCGATGCCGCAGCTTTTGAGGATATCGCCGTCGATGCCGACGTCGCCGAATTCGTTGACGATCACGGCCAGACGTCGCCCGCCGGCATTTTCAAGCAAGTGACGCACGAGCGTCGTCTTGCCGGCGCCGAGGAAGCCGGTGACGATCGTGCACGGGACTTTGGCAAGAGCTTTGGCGTGAGATGTCATGGCGAAACGGTCTCCAAATCTCTTGTGGTTGAACGGGGAAGCGGCGGGACACGCGCAATCGTGTTCTTGCGGACATGAACCGGGCGCTCGCGCCAGACCGGAAGGCCTTCGGCATGGGCGTGGTGAAGCCGCGCGAAGTGAAGCACATCTTCGGCATGCTGTGCGGGATCGAGCGCGCCGATCACGTAGGTCCACTTGCCGGGGGCGGTCACCGCGACCGTGCAGCCGCGGGTGCAATTCGACAGGCATTCGACCGGCACGATCTCGATGTTGTGCGCGATGTCTGGCTCGCCGGCCTCAATGATCTGCGACAAGGTCTTGATCAGTTGTGCGCCGGGGCGCTCTTCTTGATCTGCGACAGCCTCATTGTTCAGGCGGCACGTAATGCAGACGAAGAGTTTCGAGGTGGACACGCGCTGGCATGCCTCGGTGTCGATGAGGGCTGTCATGTGATTTTTCGCGCTCAACCCGGAAATCCGGCAGCGGCAAACGTCACGCTCAATCTGGTGGATAACGTCTTCATCGTGGAACTCCGTCGTCGTGGGCATCGAGAGCCCTGGCTTTGGTGCCGTTTCCGACGGAGCCCAGGCGCGACGATACTTGTCGTCGGGCTGGTGAGCCTTCCCAAGACCATCGCGACGCCCCGCGCGACGAGTCGGATAACAGCGTTCTCGACGGCAGGTCTCCTGGCTCTCGGGTCTCAGCATTCGGCCACCTTCCCGGTTTCCCAGTGGTATTTCGGCCTTCAGCTCACCGACTACAGTTGCGGGGGCAGCCGCGGATTGAGGACCGGATTGATCCTTTGCCGCATTCCCGTTTCAATCCCCTTGCGGGGAACCGTCACCCGATTGATAACGGCAAGGTTCAACCCCCGTCAATCGAATTCGCCGATATGAGCACCACCCCTTTACCGCGTCTGACGTTCGTTCTCGGCGGTGCGCGCTCGGGAAAGAGCCGATATGCAGAAAAGCTGGTAATGGACGGCACGCCGCCTTGGGTCTATGTCGCCACCGGGCAAGCCCATGATGACGAAATGTCGGCCCGGATCGCCACACACCAGGCCAGGCGCGACGGCAAATGGCGCACGGTCGAAGCGCCGCTCGATTTGCCTGCAGCGATCGCCGCGCACGGCAATGAAGGGCACCCGGTGCTGATCGATTGCCTCACGCTCTGGCTTAGCAACGTCATGCTGGCCGGACAGGATTGGACGACCGAGTTGCAGCGGCTTGTGGCGGCTTTGAGCAATGTGAGAGGACCCGTCGTGGTCGTCTCCAACGAAGTCGGTCTCGGGATCGTCCCCGACAATGCGCTGGCGCGGGAATTCCGGGACGCGCAAGGCCGCGTCAACATGCAGATCGCCGCCATCGCCGACCGGGCCATCTTGATTGCGGCGGGTTTGCCGCTCATTTTGAAATAACTTATTCGAGGAGTTTGCTTCCATGACAACCGAGTCCAACGAGGAAGCGCGCCACAAGGCCAAGATGGCGAACCGCAAGGCCGTGCAGGACGCGGAGGTGGCGGAGAAGACGATCGAGAAGGGGCTGCTCATCGTCCATACCGGTAAGGGCAAGGGCAAATCGACGGCGGCCTTCGGTCTTCTGCTCCGCGCGGTCGGGCGCGGCTTTCAGTGCGGCGTGGTGCAATTCGGCAAGGGCGCCTGGGAGACGGGCGAGCGCGCCGCGATCGAACGTTTCAAGGATCAGGTGACGTGGTACACGCTCGGTGAAGGCTTCACGTGGGAAACGCAGGATCGCGCGCGCGACGTCGCCGCCGCGGAGCGGGCGTGGAGCAAGGCTGTGGAGTTGATGGAAAATCCGTCCGTCAAGTTGCTGATCCTCGATGAACTCAATATTTCGTTGCGTTACGATCATCTCGACCTCGGCAACGTGCTCGCGGCGTTTGCGAACCGGCGCCCCGATTTGCACATCGTCGTGACCGGGCGCAATGCCAAGCCCGAATTGATCGAAGCCGCCGATCTCGTCACCGAGATGCTTGCCGTGAAGCATCACTTCGCCGCCGGCGTCAAAGCCCAAGCGGGCATCGAGTTCTGATGCGCGCACGCGCCATTATGTTGCAAGGCACCGGCTCCGACGTCGGCAAGTCGCTTCTCGTGGCGGGTCTCGCGCGGGCATTCACCAATCGCGGCCTTCGGGTGCGGCCGTTCAAGCCGCAAAACATGTCGAACAATGCCGCCGTGACGGCAGACGGCGGCGAGATCGGCCGCGCGCAGGCGCTGCAGGCGCGCGCTGCGCGGGTGCCGCCGAGCGTTCACATGAACCCGGTTCTGTTGAAGCCGCAAAGCGAAGTGGGCTCTCAAGTGGTGGTGCAGGGCCGCGTCATCGGCAATGCGAAAGGCCGTGAGTATCAGGCGATGAAACCTGGCCTGCTCGCGTCCGTGCTGGAAAGCCTCGGGCATCTTGCAAGCGAGGCCGATCTTGTCCTGGTCGAAGGCGCGGGCTCGGCCTCGGAAGTGAATTTGCGCGCCGGCGACATCGCCAATATGGGCTTTGCGCGTGCGGCCAATGTGCCGGTCGTGCTGGTCGGCGATATCGATCGGGGAGGGGTGATCGCAAGCCTCGTCGGCACCAAGGCCGTCATCGATCCCGAAGACGCCGCGATGATTGTGGGCTTCATCGTCAACAAGTTTCGGGGCGATCCGTCGCTTTTCAACGACGGCATGGCGCGTATCGCGCGAGACACCGGCTGGCAGGCGCTTGGTCTCGTGCCGTTCTTCGACGCCGCGCACCGCTTGCCGGCCGAGGACGCGCTCGGAATTCCTCTCGGCCGATCGCGCGGCGAGGGCGAGCGAAGCTTGATCGTCGTCCTCGCCTATCCCCGCATTTCGAATTTCGACGACTTCGACCCGCTCCGTCTTGAGCCGGGCGTGGAGCTTGTATTCATCAGACCGGGCGAGCCCATTCCCGGCAACGCATCGCTGGTCATTTTACCCGGCTCCAAGGCCACGATCGCCGACCTCACAACGCTTCGCGAAGCCGGATGGGACATCGACCTCAAAGCGCATGTGCGCCGCGGCGGGCACGTGCTCGGAATTTGCGGCGGGTATCAGATGCTCGGCACTCGACTATCCGACCCCGACGGAATCGAGGGACCCACCGGCGCGGTGGCGGGGCTTGGCCTGTTGGACGTCGAAACCGTGCTTCAGGGCGACAAGGTCCTCGTCGAAATTTTTGGCGCGAGTGCCGACGGGAAGGCGCCGTTCAAAGGATACGAGATGCATGTCGGACGCACGACCGGCGCGGGATGTGAGAGACCGTTGTTGCACTTCGCGGACGGACGAAAAGAAGGCGCCGTCGGCGCTTCCGGCCGCGTCGCCGGTTGCTACGTCCATGGGCTTTTTTCCGACGATCGGCAGCGTGACCATTGGTTACAGCGCATTGCGGACCAGTCTTCGGGGTTGATCTACGAAGCCGATGTTGAAGAGACCTTGGATCGATTGGCCGCTCACATCGAGCGGCACGTCGACTGCGATCGCCTGCTTGAGCTGGCACGCGTGCCTGGCTTCAAAGAAACGCCGTAGCCATCGCGAGTCCGGCGACCACCGTGAACTGGATGGCGCAGGCGACGCGGTATTGCGTGAGCGCCACGCGAATATCTCGAGCGCTCGCGTGCTCGCGGCCATCGCCGATCCAAGGTTCTTCGAGCGTCGTTCCGTCATAGGCGCGGGGACCCCCGAGCCGCAAGCCGAGCGCGCCCGCCATCGCGGCCTCCGGCCATCCGGCATTCGGCGAGCGGTGTTTGCCGGCATCGCGCTTTACCGTTGCGGTGGCGTCGCGGGAGGAAAGCCCGAGCAGAATGGCGGACGCCAACACCAGCCACAGCGCGGCGAGCCGCGACGCCGGCAGGTTGACGAGATCGTCCGTGCGGGCCGAGGCCCATCCGAAGGCGCGATAGAGCTCGGATTTGTGGCCGATCATGCTGTCCGCGGTGTTGATCGCTTTGTAAATGAAGGCACCGGGAAGGCTTGCGACAAGGAGCCAGAACAACGGCGCCACGACGCCGTCGGAAAAATTCTCGGCGAGGCTTTCGATCGCCGCGCGGCTGACGCCGGCCTCGTCCAGTTCCGCCGTGTCGCGCCCGACAATCTGTGACACGGCGTGACGGCCACCCTCGATCCCCTTTTGCTCCAGCGCGTCGGCAACGGCCCGAACATGTGCATCGAGGCTGCGTTGGGCGAGACACGTGCTCGCCGCGGCGCCGCAGACGAGCATGCTTGCGAAACTGGGAAGAAAGCGTTCCGCCAACAGAGAAACCACCATCCCCGCGACGCCACAGACCACGATCAGAAAAACCAGTGTGGCAATACCAAACATGCGCCGGGTGAGGGGTAAGAACTTGCTGCGGTTCCAGAGGTACTCGCGCCGTGCTATCAGTGTTCCGATCCAGCTTACGGGATGGCCGATCCGGCGATAGATTGCGTCCGGAAATCCGAAAGCTACTTCCGTGGCGAGCGCGGTGAGAGCGAGTTCAGCGAACATGCGAAATCCACAACGCCTGAGCAGCGCGAAGTCTATGCCTATCACGCAAGCCCCTGACGCGGAACCCCTCGCGCATGGCGGCGATCTCGACGCCGCGCGAAAACGGTTTTCCGCTGCGCGAGGGCCGTGGATCGATCTTTCGACCGGGATCAATCCGGAGCCGTATCCTATTCCCGCGTTGGTCACGGATGTCTGGTCGCGCCTGCCGACGCGCGCGGAGGAAGAAGAATTGTTGGCGGCGGCAGCATTGCGGTATCGAGTTTCCAGCGCCGAGATGATCGCCGCCGCATCCGGCACGCAGGCCTTGATTCAGCTTCTTCCGCGTCTCGTTCCGACCTCTCACGTCGAGATTCTCGGGCCGACTTATGAGGAGCACGAGGCGTGTTGGACGAGACAAGGACATAGCGTTTCGGTCGTGAAGGATTTTGGCCCAAGCGACCGCGCCGATGTGGCCGTCGTCGTCAACCCCAACAACCCGACCGGGCGCCTGATTTCGGCGAACGCGCTTCGCGTCGTTGCTTCAAGGCTCGCGAAGAAAAACGGACTGCTCATCGTCGACGAGGCCTTCATCGACGTGCTTCCGGAAAGCGCGAGCCTCACTGGCGATCTCCCACCGGCAACGATCGTTTTGAGGTCGTTCGGGAAGACTTACGGGCTGGCGGGATTGCGACTCGGTTTCGCGATTGCCGAGAGGTCGCTGGTACGCCGCATCCGCGCCGAGCTTGGTCCCTGGGCGGTTTCGGGTCCCGCGCTTGCGGTCGGCAAGGTGGCGCTTCGCGACGAATCCTGGCTTTCCGAGACGGTTACTCGGCTGCGGAGCGATCAAGCGCGCCTTGATGGGATGTTGGAAGCGGCGGGCTTTGCGATCATTGGCGGAACGCCGCTTTTTCGTCTTGCCCGTCATTCGAGCGCCCCGGCAATCGTAGAGAATTTGGGACGCCACGGTATTCACGTCCGTGCCTTTTCGCATGAACCGCAGTGGCTGCGATTTGGCCTGCCCGGCGACGAACCCGCATGGGAGCGCATATCGATCGCGCTGTTGGGTTAAGCCGCCGATCTGTGTTAGGAGTAACCACAAAGGCGCATGGAGCGGAAGACTCCGAAAGCGCGTGGGGCGGAAGACGGCGGGACGGATGGCAAAGTTACGCATCATCGGCAGTGTTCTCGTAATTCTCTTGGTCGGCGCCGCGCTGGCGGCGTTTGCGATCATCTGGCGGCCGGCGATTGCCGAGATCGATCCGCCCGCGCCACAATCCTTCAGTCCGGATCTGGTCAAGCGCGGGCGCGAGCTTGCCGCGATCGGGAATTGCGGCGATTGCCACACCGTGCGGAGCGGCAAAAATTTCGCCGGCGGGGTCCCGGTGCCGACACCGTTCGGCACGATCTTCTCTTCGAACATCACGCCGGACGCGGAGACGGGCATCGGCCGCTGGTCGGAAGAGGCGTTCCGGCGAGCGATGCGCTCCGGCGTCGACCGCGAGGGGGAGCACCTCTACCCGACCTTTCCTTTCGATCATTTCACCAACGTCACCGATGAAGACGACCGCGCGCTTTATGCTTATTTGATGACGCGCGAGCCGGTGCGCGCGCCCGAGCACGAAAACGAGCTTTCCTTTCCGTTCGACCAGCGCTTTATGATCGCGGGCTGGAAATTGTTGTTTCTGCGTCATGGGACCTATCAGTCGGACGCGTCGCAAAGCGCGGAGTGGAATCGCGGCGCCTATCTGGTCGAGGGGCTCGCGCATTGCGGCTCTTGCCACACGCCGCGTAACGCGCTCGGCGCGGAACGCGCAAGCGCGCCATTCGCCGGCGGTGACGTCGACAATTGGCACGCTTATGCGATCAATGCGCAGTCGCCCGCGCCCGCTCCCTGGGACGGCGAGGCCTTGTTCGCCTATTTGCGCAACGGCTGGCATCCGGATCACGGCGTGGCGCGCGGGCCGATGGCGGAGGTCGTCAGCAATCTTTCTTCGATACCGGAAAGCGACGTGCGCGCCATCGCCGTTTATATGGCGAGCGTGTTCGGCGCGCCGACGCCGGATCGCAAACGTCAAGCCGAGACGGCGTTGGCCCAGGCCAAATCGCCGAACAAGGCATCGGAAAGCTCAAAGACCAACGCAACCGGTGCGGCGATTTACACTGCTGCCTGCGCGACGTGCCACGAGACCGGTCGGGCGTTGCCTTATGGCGGCTTGCATCTGGCGCTTTCGACCGCGATCAGCGATCCCGATCCGCGCAACCTCGCCAATATCGTGCTGTCGGGCGTTCGTCCCGTGGAGGGAGCGCGCAGCCCGATCATGCCCGGCTTTGCCAGCAGCATGGACGACGGCCAGGTCGTCGCGCTGATGAATTATTTGCGGGCCCGGTTCGGCAACCAACCGGCATGGACCGGCGTTGAAAAGACCGTCGAGACGGCCCGTCGCACGCAGACCGTATTCCTCCGGACCTCGCCCGGGCCACGCAACGCGCCCACTGACGCAACGCAACGAGGCAAGCCATGATGACATTGAAGGTCAACGGTCACGATCATCAGGTCGACGCCGATCCGGATACGCCGCTGCTTTATGTCCTGCGCGACGACATCAAGCTCAACGCCGCCAAATTCGGCTGCGGCCTCGGCCAATGCGGCGCGTGCACGGTGATCGTCGACGGCAAGGCGGTGCTTTCTTGCGTGACGCCGCTTTTGCTTTTGCAAGGCAAGCAAGTGACGACGCTTGAGGGGCTCGGCACCGTCGAGGCCCCCGGACCGATCCAGCGCGCTTTCATGGAAGAGCAGGCGGCGCAATGCGGCTACTGCATTCCCGGAATTATGATGCGGGCGCAAGCGCTGCTGCAAAAGAATTCCAAGCCGACCGACGAGCAAATCCGCAGTGAGTTGGAGACGCATCTGTGTCGGTGCGGCACGCATATGCGCATCTTGCGCGCGGTGCATCGCGCCATAAGGCTGATGGATACGGCGGACGCGTCTTCGGCAAGCAAGGGGAGCGCGCCATGAACGAGCAAAACATGAACGTGCCAATGATGAACGATCCCCTCATTCTCGATCGTCGCGAGGTGCTCTTCGGGACCGGCGCCTTGATCGTCAGCTTCTCGCTTTCGGATGCCCTCGCGCAGGATCAAGCGGCGCCGGCGTCGAAACCGCCGGGCAGTCTCGCAACCGCGCCGTACCTGGATTCCTGGGTGCGGATCGATGCGGATGGCAGCATCACGGTCTTCACCGGCAAAGCCGAACTCGGCCAGGGTTTCAAGACCGCGTTTGGGCAGATCGCCGCCGAAGAACTCGACGTCCCCTTTGCCTCGCTCAAGATCGTCACCGCCGACACCGGCCTCACGGCCAATGAAGGCTACACCTCCGGCAGTCATTCGATGCAGGACAGCGGCACCGCGATCCAGAACGCGGCGGCGCAGGCGCGCGAACTTCTGATCGCGGAAGCCGCGCGGCGTCTTGATCTGGGCGGTGAAAATCTTCGCACCGAGAACGGCGCGGTGATTGCGCCGGATGGTCGGCGCTTAAGTTACGGCGAACTCGTCGCGGCCGACATGCTGCACGTGCAGGCGCAGCCGACCTCGAAGCTGAAGGACGCCGGGACCTACAAAGTGATGGGTCAATCGGTGCGGCGGGTCGATATCCCGGCCAAGGTCACCGGCGGCGCCGCTTACGTTCAGGACATCCGGCTTCCCGGCATGGTGCATGCCCGCGTCGTGCGGCCGCCGAGCTACGGCGCGCAATTGACGGCGTGCGATACGTCCGAAGTCGAAAAACTGCCCGGTGTCGTCAAGGTGATCCGTGACGGCAATTTTCTCGCCGTGGTCGCGGCAAAAGAATTTCAGTCGATCAAGGCGATGAACGCGTTGTCGGCGGCGGCGAAATGGCAGGAGAGGCCGAGCCTGCCGAAGCAGGAGGATTTGCCGCGCGTTCTCACCGGCCTGCCGTCGCAAGATTCGACGATCTTTGAGCGGAGCGATCCATCGGCCGCAGGGCAAAGAACGATCGAAGCCATGTATACGCGGCCGTATCAGGCGCACGGCTCGATCGGGCCGTCCTGCGCGGTGGCGCAATTGCTCGACGGCAAGATGACGGTGTGGACTCATACGCAAGGGGTCTATCCCGACCGTCAAGGCATCGCGGAAATGCTGCATATGCCGCCCGCGGACGTGCGTTGCATCCACGTCGAAGGTTCGGGATGTTATGGCCACAACGGCGCCGACGATGCGGCGGCCGACGCCGCGTTGATCGCGCGCGCACTGCCCGGCACGCCGGTTCGCGTGCAATGGATGCGCGAACAGGAACATGCCTGGGAGCCCTACGGCCCGGCGATGGTGACGAAGCTCAAAGCCTCGCTCGACGGCAGCGGCAAAATCTCCGACTGGAATTTCGAGGTCTGGAGCAACACCCATTCGATGCGGCCGGGCGGCGCCGGATCGATGCTGGCGGCGCAGCATATGGCGCAGGGCTTCGCGGTGCCGGCGCCGAAGCCCATTCCGTTGCCGGAAGGCGGCGGCGACCGCAACGCGATCCCGATCTATACTTTCCCCAACGCTCACGTCGTGCATCATTTCGTTCCGGCGATGCCGGTGCGAGTCTCGGCGATGCGGGCGCTCGGCGCTTACCACAACGTGTTCTCGATCGAGAGCTTTATCGACGAGTTGGCGAATGCTGCCAGCGCCGATCCGGTCGAATTCAGGCTGAAGCATCTCGACGATCCGCGCGCGCGTGATGTGATCGACAAGGCCGCGCGCGAATTCGGCTGGCGGAAGGGTCAAGAAGCGCTCGCCGATCGCGGCTTCGGCTTTGCCTTCGCGCGCTACAAGAATCTCGCGGCCTATTGCGCCATCGCGACCGAGGTGGAGGTGAACAAGGAGACCGGGCGTCCGCGGCTGGTGCGCGCGGTGGCGGCGGTCGATAGCGGTCAGGTGGTCAATCCGGACGGGCTGATCAACCAGATCGAAGGCGCGATCATCCAGTCGATGAGTTGGACGCTGTATGAAAGCGTGACCTTCGACGATACAAGAATCACCAGCATCGATTGGCAGACCTATCCGATCCTGCGTTTCGACGCGGTGCCCGACAGCGTCGAGGTTCACATCATCAACCGGCCGGGCCAGCCTTTCCTCGGCAGCGGCGAAACCGGGCAAGGACCGGCGGCGGCCTCGATCACCAACGCCATTGCCAATGCCACCGGAAAACGGCTGCGCGATTTGCCGTTGACGCGGAAAAAGATCAAGGATGCGATCGACGCGTAAGCGATGCTAGATCATGATGCGACTAAGTGGAATCGCGTCATGATCTCATCTCTTGTTTGAGCATGATCTGCGCGCAAACGCGGTTTCGCGTTTGTCGCGTGGAAAACCGGTTTCCACTTTTCCGGATCATGCTCTAGCGTCCCGCCCCCGTGGTTGTCTCTGTAGGACCGGCGGCCGGCGGAGGTGTCCCTTCTACTGCCGTCGAACCCGGTGTTCCGCTTGGTCCGGGATTGCTCGCGACATGCTTGGGGTTCCACGGTCCCCATACGAGGATAAGCAGGATGAATACGAAGGCCGCCGCGATAGCGGCCAGCGTCCTGCCTCTGGCCGCGCCGTTCTGCTCGTGAGGGTCCCGCATGTGGCGCTCCTGAATCATGATGCAATGAGGTTGAATTGCATTATGATCTCATCTCTCTGTTGACGCATGATCTTTTCGGAAAAACCGGTTCCCACTTTTCGCTAACGCGGCCCTCCGGGTCCGGATCATGCTTTAGGGATATCGGCTGAGAACGCCGGCCTCCGCACGATGGTTCCGGCGTTTCCATTCCAAATGAAGCGTCGCATATGCGGCAGGATGTGGACAGGAGGGTGTTCCTCCTCGACGGTTCGGTGCATATGATGATCATCGCGGCCGGCAAAGCCGGCTTCGCTCGCGACGGTTTTTCGGTTTGTCATCTCGCTTAAGGGGTAAATTCCATGACGCACGCCATCCGCTTTCATAAAACGGGCGGGCCCGAAGTTCTCGTCTGGGAGGACGTCGAAGTCGGCAAGCCCGGACCCGGAGAGGCGCGCATCCGGCACACCGCGGTCGGGCTGAATTTTATCGACATTTACCTCCGCTCCGGGCTTTATCCGGCACAGTTGCCGAGCGGGCTCGGCGGCGAGGGGGCGGGCGTCGTCCTGGAGGTCGGCCCCGGCGTCACCGATCTCAAGCCCGGCGACCGCGTCGCCTATGGCAACGCCCCGCCCGGCGCCTATGCCGAAGAGCGGTTGGTGAAGGCCGACGTTCTCATCAAGCTACCCGACGGGATCGACGACAAGACGGCCGCCGCCATGATGCTGAAGGGCCTCACCGCGCAATATCTGATCCGTCAGACCTACCGCGTCAAAGCCGGCGATACGATCCTGCTCCATGCCGCGGCGGGCGGCGTCGGCCTCATTCTCAGCCAATGGGCGAAGCATCTCGGCGTCACCGTGATCGGCACCGTCGGCAGCGACGACAAGGCGAAGCTCGCCAAGGCGCATGGTTGTGCCCACACCATCGTTTATACGCGCGAGGATTTCGTCAAACGCGTGGACGAGATCACCGAAGGCAAAAAAGTGCCCGTGGTCTATGATTCCGTCGGTAAGGATACGTTTTTGAAGTCGCTCGACTGCCTCGCGCCGCTCGGTGTCGCCGCGCTGTTCGGGCAATCTTCCGGCAGTGTCGAGCCGCTCAATCTCGGCATCCTGGCGCAAAAGGGATCGCTCTACGTCACCCGCCCGACGCTTTTCACCTATGCCGCCAAGCGCGAAAACCTCCTCGCCATGGCGAAGGAGCTGTTCGACGTGGTGTTGTCGGGCGCGGTGAAGATCGAGGTCAATCAAACCTATCCGCTCAAGGGCGCCGCCAACGCGCATGCCGATCTCGCCGCGCGCAAGACCACGGGCTCGACGGTTCTGCTCGTCTGAGAATTCTGCTGCGATGGCACGCGTCCTCATACCTCTGCCGGCGCGGGATTTCGATCCGAGCGAAGCGGCCGTGAGCTGGCGCGTGCTCGTCCGCGCTGGACACACGGTCAGTTTCGCAACGCCGGACGGGCGGCCCTCGCTCGCCGACGACATGATGCTGACGGGGAAGGGCCTCGACCTCTGGGGCGCGATTCCTTTTTTGAGGAATCTGCCGCTCGTCGGACTTCTGATGCGGGCCAATCGCGACGCACGCGAGGCCTATGCTGAGATGATCGCCGACCCAAATTACAGCACGCCGCTGCGTTGGGATGCCGTCGACCCGTCCGCGTTCGACGGGCTGTTGTTGCCCGGCGGACATCGCGCGCGCGGCATGTGCGATTACCTCGAAAGCGAAATTCTGCAGGGTCATGTCGGCCATTTTTTCGATGAAGAAAGGCCGGTGGCGGCGATCTGCCATGGGGTGCTTCTGGCCGCGCGCAGTATCTCGAAACGGACGGCACGTTCGGTTCTTCATGGCTATACGACCACCGCGTTGACCTGGGCGTTCGAAAACAGCGCGTGGTCGGTTGCGCGCATCACGCGATTCTGGGACCCGAACTATTACCGGACCTATCTGGAGGAGAATGGCCAACCGAAAGGCTTCATGTCGGTGCAGCAGGAGGTGACGCGCGCGCTTGCGCGTGCGGAAGATTTCCGCGATGTGCCGAAGTCCGATCCGAATTTTCGTCGAAAAACCTCAGGCCTTGCGCGCGATTCCATCGACAATGAGACGCCGGCCTTTGTGGTCCGCGACCGCAATTACGTTTCGGCGCGATGGCCAGGCGACGCACACACCTTCGCGAAGACCTTTGCGGGTTTGCTGAAATAGCCATTCTCAGTCAGTGAAGCGGGGCCGTGACCCGGAAAAGCCGAGTTATGATCGTGAGGGAACGTTTTTCGCGCTCGCGCGCTTGAAAGGTGGACCGTTCATACAAGAGGAGGTTCCCCGTGCGCAGCCGCATCATCCACCTCATCAATCCGAAGACCGATTCCCTGACCACGCGTCCGATTTACCTCAACCGAGCGCTGTATTCTCCCTTGGCCGGCTTGCTGGCCGTCGCCGCATGTATTCCGCGCGACCGATATGAGGTCGTGCTCACGGACGAGAACATCGAAACCATCGACTTCGATCTGCACACCGATCTCGTCGGAATTTCCGCCATGACGAGTTACGTCAAGCGAGGCTATGAAATCGCCGATCGATTCCGCGCCAAAGGCGTGCCGGTAGTCATGGGAGGCGTCCACCCGAGCTTCATGCCGCAGGAGGCGTTGCAGCATTGCGATGCGGTCGTGATCGGGGAAGTCGAGCTTGTGATCGACAAATTGCTTGACGATCTCAGGCACGGGTCGATGCGGGGAACCTACAAATCCGAGAAGCTGCATCCGATGGTCGGGATGCCGATGCCGCGTTACGATCTCCTCAAGAGGAACCGCTACGTCAACCGCACATTTGTCCAAACGTCACGCGGCTGCCATCAGGGTTGCACGTTTTGCGCCGAACCGCTGATGAACGGCCTCAAGTTTCGTTATCGTCCGGTCGCCGAGGTGATCCATGAGATGGAAAACTGCGGCGCGCGCACCGTTTCGATCAACGACGCCGATTTTTTCGGTACGCCTGAACGCCCCAAAGAGGTGATGCGGGCCTTGAAGGGCCGTGGCATTCAGTGGCAGGCCGGCGTGACCTCCAAACTCGCGCAGGATGAGCGCATGCTCGAACTTGCGGCCGAAAGCGGCTGCACGATGCTGAGTATCGGGTTCGAATCGATCTCGCGGGAGACGCTGAAAAGCGTGCATAAGCACGTCAATCGGCCTGAAAATTTCATGGCGCTTGTGGAGAAGGTCCACTCCTATGGCATCATGGTGTTTGGCCTGTTCATGTTTGGATTCGACGGCGACAACACCTCGGTGTTCGACCAAACCGTGAACTTCAATATCGCGGCCAAATACGATGCCTGTGCCTATTCGGTGTTGACGCCTTATCCGGGCACGCTGACTTGGTATGAGATGAAGCGTGCCGGCCGCATCGTTTCGTTCGATTGGACGATGTACGATCAGGGCCACGTCGTCTACCGACCGGCGGGGATGTCGCCGGATGAGCTTCGGATCGGTCAGGGCAGTGCCTATGAGGGTTTTTATTCGACGTCTTCGATCGCCAGCCGTTTTCCGTTAGTCGGCAAGCGACATCGCGCGCAGTGGCTGATTTACAACCTTTTCATGCGCAAGGCTTCGCAAACCGAAAACATCGAATCCATCGCGGCACCGACAGCAGAGCCGGATGTTGCGCCGATGCCTCCGATCCTGCCGGTGAAACGCGAATGGCGAGCGGCGGTATTGGAAGCGGCCGAAGGTGCCGGACCGCACATGATGTAAGAGTTGGTGGCGGCCCGCTTCAATGCGTCACCCGCCAGATCGTGCCGTTGCCGTCTTCCGAGACGAGCAACCCGCCGTCGCGGGTGACGGCCACACCGACGGGCCGGCCCCATACGTCGGAGTCGTTGAGCACGAAGCCGGTCACGAAATCCTGGTACTCGCCGGTGGGCACGCCGTCCTTGAGGCGAACGCGAATGACCTTGTAGCCGGTGCGTTTGGACCTGTTCCACGAGCCATGCTCGGCCGCAAAACCGTCGCCGACATATTCGTTTGGAAATGCGCTTCCTTCGTAGAAGGTAAGCCCGAGGGAAGCCGAGTGCGCCTGGATCAGAACGTCGGGAACGGTGACCATCCCCTTCAAGTCGGGACGTTCGCTCGCGTGATGCGGATCTTCGTGGTTGCCGATGTAGTACCACGGCCAGCCGTAGAACGCGCCTTCCTTCACGCGGGTGACGTAATCGGGCACCAGATTTTCGCCAAAGCCGTCGCGCTCGTTGGTCGAGCAATAGACGTCGCCGGTTTTGGGATGAATGGCGAGGCCCACGCAATTGCGGATGCCGGTGGCAAAGACGCCGAGGCGTTTCCCTTGCGGATCGAACGTCAGCACGTCCGCGCGATCGGTCTCATTTCCCCACGCGGCGCCGAGCGCGTGGCTGGCGCTCCATGATGGCCATCCTCCCGGAGCGCCATCGATGCCCTCTGCATCGTTACTCGCCGAGCCAACCGATATCAGCATGCGCTTGTTGTCTTTGGTGAAGACAATGTCGCGCGTCGAATGACCGCCACGCGGCAATTTCGCGACGACGGTCTCAAGCTTTTCGGCGGCTTTGACGTCGCCGTTACGGTAGGGAAAGCGGACGACGCCGTTGGTGTTGGCGACGTAAACCCATTGCGGATTGTCCCCGTTGGGGAAGAAAGCGATGCCGAACGGCCTGTCCAGGCCGCTTGCATAAATTTCGTTGACGGAAGGTCGCGAGCTTCCCTCGGTCGCTCGCAGCACGCGAATTCGTCCTGCGCTCGTTTCCGCGACGAAAATGTCGCCATTGGGCGCGACCCGCATCTGGCGCGGGCCGCTCAGCCCCTCAGTGAACAGCTCGATCTTGAAGCCGGCAGGGACCTGCGGGGTGGCCGACGACGGGCGTGGGACGATGCGCGAGACGTTGGCGGCCGAAGGCGTCGCACCTAGCTTGGGCAAGTCCTCTGGCCTTATCAGCCGGCTTACGCCGGGTCTGTCGGCGTGCCAGTCACCGAACGCGGCGCGCCCCGTCAAAGGCCCCGGTTGGCCCATGGCGACAGTGCAGGCAGCGAGGATTGAAACCAAGGTGACGCCGTTCAGGAGCCAATGATGCGCTCGTCGCATTGTCCCTCGTCTCGAGAATGTTAAATCGGGAGAATGGTGAGCAGTAACCGCGAAAGGCCCCTTAAGCGCAACCAAATTGCCGTGGCGCGTCAGGCCTGGGAAGCCAAGGCCTGCGCGCCGCCGGCAATATCGCGATTCGTCACGGCACCATCGAAAGGAAATGCCGAAGGATTCCGCCGACTCGGGCATGGTGACGGCGACCGCGCGTGGTCTGCCCGGCCGGCTGATCGGAAATGCCCGAGCGCGCCGGCCCGATCGCCTCGAACTGCGCCTTCTGCTCGTCGCTCAACGAGGCATAAAGGTTGTCCAACGCGGCGCGCACCGTCTTTACCGCCTGCAGCATGGCGTCGAGCCGGTTGGCGACCGCCTCGAGCCGCGCCGGCGGCGTGATCGCTTCTGCAGGCTGGCACGAAGCCTTGAGCATGTTTGCGGCCCCGGTACCGGCCTCCTGAAGCGCGGTGAGCGCGGCGCGTTGATCTTCGTTGGGATGGAGCCTGGCGTCGATCTCGGCGGTCGGCCAATCCGTCACGCCGGCTTGCACCGCGCTGCAGTTTTGCGCGAGCGAGTCGTTTGCATTTCGCGTGTCTCGCGCGGTTCGGCTCCTGCGGTTCTCTCCGCGGTTCTCTTGGCCGAGCGCGTTGAGCCGCGCCCTCTGCTCGTCGTTGAGAAGGTCGTAAAACTTCAGCAGCGGCGGCTGAACCATTCCGACCGCGGCAATCATCGCCTCGATCCGATCTTGCATGGCGGCAAGCCGGCTCGGCGCCGTCAACGATATCTGGGCCGGGCAGGCGGCCTTGATGGCTTGTGCGGCCTTCACCGAGGCGTTGGCGAGTTCGTCCAGTGCGGCGCGTTGGGCGTCGTCGAGCTGAATCGCCTGCTGAATTTGATCGATCGGCAGGCCCGCGATGTCGCGGCTGTCGTCGCCGCACATCTGCGCGAGCTGGTCCGGCATCAACGCGCGGGCGTTAGAGGCCAGTCCGACGGTGACCCGAGGGCCTCCGCCGCCCGACGGGGGCATATAGCCGAGGAGGTCGTCATAGGCGTAGGGCGCGAACAGGCCGGCATAGATGTCGTTGTAGCCGTAATCCCAAAACAGCGGATCGTAGCCATAGCCCCACAGCGCGTAGTCATACATGTCGTAATAGGCGAACGGCCAGAACACCGGGCCGACCCAGCCGAAGCCGCCATGGCGGTGCCGCCACCATCCGTCTCCGCCATGGCCTTGCTGCCATCCAGCCGTGGCCGCGCTGGCGGCGATCAGCGCGCGGGTGCTTGGATTGTGCAGCGCCGTTCTGTTGTGCAAGGTGCCGGCGAACGCGTGCGAGTTCAACACATTCTGTACCGCGCGCGTTCGTAGCGCCGCATTCCTTTGGCTCAAGGCTGCATTTCGCGGGCTGAACGCGGCATTTCGCGGGCTGAGCGCGGCGCCTCGATTGACGTTCACGGCCGCCGCGCGGCTGACGGCGCGATTTCCGCGGATCGCCACCGAGCGCTGAGCGTGGAAACTCGGTCGCGCCGCGGATCGCGATATCGCGGCTCTGCCGCCGCCGACCCGCGCGCCGCTAAAACGGGCGCCTCCAACATGGGCTCCGCCGAAGTGCGCACCGCCGCCACCGCCGCGGGCGACGCCGCCGAAATGTCCACCGCCACCGTGGCCGCCTCCACCAAAGTGGCCGCCTCCGCCACCATGGCCTCCGCCGCCACCATGGCCGCCGCCACCATGGCCGCCGCCGCCGCCGCCTGGACCTGCGTAAGCAGCGCCCGCCAGCGCGGTCGCCAACACGAGAATTGTGCAAATCTTGAATCTGGAAATTTTGAATCTGGACATGGCACCCTCGACTCGCGCGCCCCCAGGAGGAGCCGCTCTCATACGAGCGGCTCGATGATTTAATTAGGTATTGAATAACCCCGAGGTGACGCGAAGGTTCCGCTCTGGCGGTGGAAGCGGGACATAGAAAGAGTTCAGTTCGGTCGTCCCTGACAATTCTTGCGGTGCCGAACCTTGGTCTGAGCATTCGAAGGGTGCCGGCGGTGAAGGATGGGCTCCGCTCGTGGCGCATCCGCTTTTAGTCAATCATGACACCTCATGCTTCCGCAGATCGCGGGCATGATCGAAATAGCTCGCCTGCAGGTCGGCGCCGGTCATTGGAATTTCAGGAAGGGTGGGAATTTCGGGGAGGGCGGCCTCGGCGAGAATCTCGGCGGTGACGTCGTCGACCGAGTAATTATCAACCTCGTGAATGAAGCTGATGTCCTTGTATTCGCCGGACGCGACGCGGGAGACCACTTCCCGGCGCGTGACTTCAGGATCGACGATGGCTTCGCGGCCACGCCGGCCATAGTCGATCATCACGACGAAATATTGCATGGGGAGGGCCCGTTGTGTCGCGGGGAGGGCGGGATTTGTAAGCCGCAATATTTCTGAAAATCAGAAAAAAGTCAATCATTAAATTCTGAAAAACAGAAATAACGGTCCTGGCGGCGCAACTCGGCCGGGAGGCGGGGAAGAATCACGCCGGTGTCCGGCACGGCTTCGCGGGAGTCTTCACTTCTTCGCGGGCCCGCTTTGGGCTTTGGCGGCCTTGCGCGCCCGCGCCGCGGCCTTTGCCCGCAAGCGCTCGATCTGGCCCCTTGGCAGAGTGACGCAGATCTCGCCGATCCATTCCAGTTTCACGCCGATGATCGGCTTGGCGTTGAAGCTCAGGAGGTTGACGAGCGCTTGGGCTTTTCCTTGCTCGATCGTCTTCAAGTAACGCTCGCCGGTCTTGAGCCGGACCGCGGCCTCTTCGCCGTAGAAGCTCGAAACCGGATGGCGTTGCTCCCGGTACACCACGATAATGTCGCCATGCTCGTATTTCGGCAGCATCGAATCGCCGGCGACCTCAAAAGCGACGGTTTCCTCCGCGATCGGGAAGGGAAGCTCGACGGTGCCGAGACCCTCGGGTGGCACTTGCTCGTGCTCCGGCTCGATCGATGCGCCGGCGCCGATGCGGCCCATGATCGGCACCGAATTGAGCTCAAGATAGTCGATGATGGGTTGAATTTCGGAGGCCTTGATCAGCCGCGCATCGGCCAAAATCTCCGACACCGCGCCTGGGCGCACGCCCATCGCCGCCGCCAGACCGCCCTTGGTCTTGCCCGGCCTCTCCAGTCCCCGCTCGATCATCTTGACGTCCAGCATGGCGCATCTTTTCCGAATTTCAGAAATAATAGCAATTCCGATTATCAGAAATCAGGCTTGACATTTATTTCGGAATATCAGAAATATCCGCCGTGGGCAAGCGATCATGGCCGAGTCGATGTCGTCGCCTTGCTCCTCGCTGAAACAAAAAACGCCCCGGGGAGACTGCGCGAATGCAATCGACAAACTGGACGCCGGAACATTGCGCCGCGCTGCGGGAAAATTTCGCCAAGGGGCTGTCCTATGCGCAGATCGCGGGTGTACTCAACGCCGCGTTCAAGACCGCCTTTACCCGCAATGCCGTACTCGGCCGCGCCAAGCGAATGGGGCTTGCCGAGTCCGACCGAGCCGAATTCCAGCGAAAGCCGTGGCCGAAGCGTTCGCCAAAAGCGCGGCAGCCGAGCCTTGCTAAATCAAGCCTTGCTAAATCAAGCCTTGGTAAATCGCGCAAGCGCCGCCTGCCCGAGATGTGGTGGCCGGTACCGAAATTCAAACGAACCGAGACGGCCGAGCTCCGCTGTGTCGAAATCGATCCCCGCCATCTCTCGCTGATCGATCTTAAGTCTGCCGACTGCCGCTATCCTTATGGTGGCGACGAAGAGGGCGAAGCCATCACTTTTTGCGGTCATCCGCGGCGCGAGGGCTCAAGCTATTGCCCTGCGCATTTCAACTTGAGCCGCGGCCCCGGCAGCGCGTCGGAACGGGCCGCCGTGGCCATCGCGCTGAAGTTGGTGGCGGCGGCATGACAGGCACGTCCACCATTTCAGCCGGCAGAATGAAACGGTTGCCGCGCCAGCACCGGATCGCGCATCTGCGCGCGCTGATCAGGCAAACCCCCGCGCGTTCGATCCGCCGGTTCGAGCTCGTCGCGCTGTTGCGCGACGAAGTGGCGGATCAATCCAGCGAACATTGTGCCCCATGAACCGACCCTGGATGCCGCTTTATGTCGGCGATTATCTCGGCGACACCGGCCACCTCACCACGACACAGCACGGGGCTTACCTGTTGCTGATGATGCATTACTGGCGCAAGGGCGGGCTTCCCGATGACGACCGGCAACTTTCCAAGATCGCGAAGTTGCCGCTCAAAACCTGGTGCGAGTATCGCGCGACGCTGCAGGATTTCTTCTATGACGATTGGAAGCACAAAAGGATCGAGGCTGAGCTGCAAAAGATGATGCGCGTTTCTGAGCAACGCGCGATTGCCGGACAAAAGGGCGGCCTCGGTTCGGCGCTTTCGCGCATGAAACTGGAAAGCCGCGCGCAGTCTCGGCAGCTCCCGCCTCGAGCAATTGCTTTGCATTCGTCGAGCCCGGCTCCAGCCAACGCCGACTACTCACATTCACATAAGAATCTTCTTAAAGGCGAAGCGCGCATGGAAGCGCCGGGTTCTGACGATCCTCTGAAGCAGAATATTGGCGAACGCGCGCAACGACCGGCCATCGCCATCACGCCTGAGCTTGCGGCCTATATCGCCAAGCACAGGACGTGAACGAGCGATCCAACCATTCAATTTCATCACCTGAAGGAGCCGTCGAACATGCCACGCGCCAAACGCAACAAGCTTCATAAATCAGCCAAGGTTCACGACCGCCGATCGCGCGACCTGCTGCGCAACGCCAAAGTCGCGGCCATTGAAGTCGACGATCCCTTGGGGCTCGAGCCGGGCGAGAAGATCGTCACGCTGCGCTCGATCCGCAACGATCCGCTCGCGCGCCTGCACAGCCATCGCCAAATCGACGAAGCGCAATATCAGGGCGGGCGGGCGTTTCAGGACGATTGGGAAAGGGCCGAGCGCGGCCCGCAGGCCGTCGATCCCACCCGCGAATATGTCGATGGCGGGCGAATGCGTGAGCCGATCACCGAGCGCCAGCGCAAGGCCGTGCTGCGGCTCAACCGCACTGAGCGCGAACTCGGCGCCGACGGTTCGATGCTGGTGCACGAGGTTTTGATCCTCGGCCTGACAATGGAGCAGATCAGCCAGCGGCGCGGCGTGACCGGCCAGCGTTGGATCGACTATTTAGCCAAGCGATTTCGGGAGTGCCTCGACCGCCTGGCGCTGATGTACGGGTTTGCGACGGAGAGAAGATCAGCGGCCGGGTAGGGGCGCTCGCCGCGCAAAGCCGCTTGTCCGGGCCTTGCTGACAATCTGCCTTCAACTTTCCGGAAGTTGCTACCGGTCTTCCGCCGTTCCGGCCGTCATGGTCGGCGGCGGCGCGATGCCGCTGTCTGGCCTTACCACGGCCCAGACCATAAACAACGCCGCGAACAAACATATCGCCGCAATCAAGCCGGCATATTTTGAACCTCGGTTACCTCCAGGTGGTTTTTCGTAAACATCCATGATCCTCTCCCAGGTCATGATTGTATTGGCTCATCTCCATGAGCATGATTGCCCCGGTAACGCCGTTACACCGCGCCCGCCGGTTGGGTTCGCGCAACCGGCGGGCACGCCGATCGCGATTATTGCTGCCCGTGCCGGGTCATCTCCTGATCGCTCAGTTCCCAGTCCTGCCACAACTGCAGGGCCGCCAGCAGCACCACGAGGCCGCCGAGGCTTGAATGCCAGAACCGGAGCAGGCCCTCACCGGAATAACCGAAGACGTAAGGCGAGGCGATCAGCCACAGCCCAACGAAGATTTCGGCCACTTCTTCCCAACGTTGCAGTGCCACATATTGAAGCTGGGCGAGGCCGAATATGACGATGCCGACCGTGAACGTGTTCAAAACCACGTAACTGCGGTTTGCGTCGGTAAGCCCATGGCTGCCGTCTGTGGGGAACCATGGCGAGAGTATGATCAGCACGCCAAGCAGCATGCCGAGCCAATCTTCCCACGTTCGATGCGTGTTGAAAAACCGAAAGTCCGACATCGTAAACCTCCCTTGAACAGAGGCATACGTCTGCGGCTGGCGAGCATGACACTCCGACTGTCAGGCGACCGAACCGGCCGCATCGGGGGCGTATGTCTACCTCAAAGCTAGGCACCGCCTGAAGTTTGACAAGCCGGGAGCGAAGCAATCTTTGGCGGCCCGCGACTCGCCGTGCGGCCTGCGTTAACCACGTAAGGGGGTGCGGGACCCTATCTGCGCAGTGACAAAGTGCTAGTCTTCGGGCTGTGCATCAGGGGAGAGGTGGGACGAACACGTTTTAAGACGAAGGATGAGGATACGATGGGCTGGATTTCCGTTCTTGCGATACCGGGAATTTTTTACGTCTTCGTTTCGCTTCGCGTCTTGAAGCAATATGAGCGCGGAGTGGTGTTTTTGCTGGGCAGATTTTCCGGCGTCCGCGGGCCGGGCCTGACGCTAATCTTCGCGCCGTTCCAGCAAATGGTGCGGGTGTCGCTGCGCACCGTCACCATGCAGATTCCTTCGCAAAAAATCATCACCAAGGACAACGTCTCGATCGATATCGCGGCGGTGGCTTATTATCACATCAGCGATCCGGAAAAAGCCGTGATCGCGATCGAGAACGTCTACAACGCGATCAGCCAGATCAGCCAGACCACGGTGCGCAACGTGGTCGGTCGCTTCAGCCTCGATCAACTGCTCTCGGACACGGCCGCGATCAACGACCAGATCAAAAACGTCATCGACCGGCACACCGAGCCCTGGGGCACGCAAGTCACCGCGGTCGAGATCAAGGACATCACGTTGCCGGAGAACATGCAGCGGGCGATGGCGAAGGAAGCCGAGGCCGAGCGCGAGCGTCGCGCCAAGATCGTCGCCGCCGAAGGCGAATATCAGGCCTCGGTGAAGCTCGGTCAGGCCGCCGACATCATCGCGCAACACCCGGTCGCGCTTCAGCTCCGCACCTTGCAGACGATGGCGGAAATCTCGATCGAGAAGAACTCCACCATCATCTTCCCCGCGCAATTCATGACCACCGTGCAGGAAGCGATCGCGCTGTTGTCGAAGGATTCGGGGTTGAAATGAGCCGTTCACGCTCAGAGTTTGAAAATCTATTACGGACCTCATCCTGAGGAGCTTGCGAAGCAAGCGTCTCGAAGGATGGCCACAACCACCGCTGGGGGCCACATGGTTCGAGACGCGCGAAGATGCGCTCCTCACCATGAGGGTCTAACCGTGCGTCAAACGTCCTCGCGCTTCGCCGGCTTGCCCGCGAACGGAATGCATAAAAGCCCGATCAACGCCACAAAAGCGAGCAGGGCCCAGGCTTCGTTGGCACTCAGCGCAAAGGCGGCTTTTTCGACCATCGGGCGGACATAGGCCTCGGCGGTGGCGTCCGACACGTCGGGCGGCCGGTTCGTGAAAAGCTTCACGCTGAGCCCGATGGCTTTCGCCGCGGTGACGTCGCCCGCGATCAGGCGATCGCGCAAGGCTTCGGCGTGTCCGAGGGTGCGCCCATAGAGAATGGTGTCGATCAACGCGATGCCGATCGCGCCGCCGAGGTTTCGCATCAGGTTGAACAGGCCGCTCGCGTCGGGCACCTGCGCGTCCGTCAGCGCGCCCAAGGCGAGCCGTGTCGGCGGCAACAGGCAGAACATGATCGCGACGCCGCGCAAGACTTGCGGCCAGAACATCTCGTCAAAACCGGCGACGCGGCTTTGGAAGGCACTCCAACTCAAGCCGAGCGCGAACAGGGCGAAGCCGGCCGCCGACAGCCAGCGCGGATCGAGCCGGCTTTCCAGTGCGCTGACAACCGGCGCCGCCACCAGTTGGGCTACGCCCGTCACCAGCATGACGATGCCGATCTCGAACGCGTCATGGTTTCGCACATAGGCGAGAAACACCGGCATCAGATAGACCGAGCCGAACAACCCGACGCCAAGGCAAAAACTCAACGTACACCCGACCGCAAAAGAGCGCGCCTTCAAGGTCGAGAGTTCGACCACCGGATGCGCCGCTTTAAGCGTTCTGACCGCGAAGCGGGTCGCGGCCACGGCGCTCAAAAGAAACAGCACGGCGCAAAGCGGCGAGAGCCAGCCATATTGCGGGGCATGCTTCAGGCCGATCACGAGGCTTGCGAGCGCAACCGCCATCAAGGCGAGAGAAAATCCGTCGAGCGTCGCGACGTTCTCTAAGCGCGGCTCCTCGTTCGGCAACAGGAACGGCGTCAAGGCTGCCGCGATGATGCCGGGCGCGACGTTGATCAGAAACAGCCAATGCCACGAGTACGTCTCGGTAATCCAGCCGCCGACCACCGGACCGACGGTCGGCGCCAGCACCGCCATGATGCCGGCCAGGGTGGTGGCGATCGGATGCAGACGGATCGGAAACAGCAGGAAGCCGGCGGAGAACACCGTCGGAATCAAGACGCCCCCAGTGAAACCCTGAAGCACGCGGAATCCGATTAGCGTTGCGAAGTTGCCGCTGAACGCACAGCCGACGGAGGCGAGGGTAAAGAGGCTGATCGCGATGCCGAACAGCCAGCGCAAGGTCAAGACGCGCGTCAGCCACCCGGTCAAGGGAATGGCGATCACCTCGGCGATCAGATACGCGGTTTGAACCCAGCTCATCGCATCGCGCGATATCTGGAACGCTCCCTGGATGGTCGGGAGCGAGGTCGCGACCACCTGAATGTCGAGGATCGCCATGAACATGCCGAGGCACATCAGGATGAAGCCCAACCAGGTGGCGGTGCGGACTTCGCTCGGCTCTGCAACCAGCACGGTCATGGCGCGCCGCGCGCCGTTGTCGCGCGTGTCGGCGCGAGGGCGCGGTTTTCGGCGCGGATGCGGATCGCAAGGACTATGGCGTTGAGGATTGTGAAAATCAGGGCGACACGCGGCAAGTTGAGGACCAAGGGAAGCACGGCGATTTCGCCGACAACCACGGCATAATTGGGGTGCGTGATCAATCGATAGGGGCCGGCGGCGACCAACGGTTGTTCCGGCAGCACGATGATACGGGTGGTCCACCGTGGCCCAAGCGTGCGCATCACCCAGAAACGGAGTCCTTGCAGAACGAGATAAAAAAGCAGTGCAACGAGGTTGACCTCCTGATCGCGGCCGAAGACCCACAGCGAGATCAGCCACGCCGCGTGCACGGCGACCATCAGCGGATAATGCCCGGGCGCGACCTCGATCGCGCCGCGCGCCATCAGGCTTTGGGTGTTCCGGCGTGAAAGAACAAGTTCAAACAGGCGCTGCAGCGCGACCGCGGCGAGAATGACTTCCGCCCAAGTCACTTCCCCCCATGTCACGCGGCGTGCCGTAGCGTGACGCAGCTGGCCGTGAAGCCGGGGCCGAGCGCCGTCACCAGCGATCGTGCCGGCAGGCCTTTGGCCAGCGCGCGTTCGAGGATGAACAACACGGTGGGCGCCGACATGTTGCCGTATTCGGCGACGACCTGCCGTTCGTGTTCGAGCGTGCCTTGATCGAGCGAGAGCGCGGATTCCAGCGCGTTGATGACCTTGGCGCCGCCGGGATGGCAGATGAACCGATCGATGTCGGCGAGCGTAAGCTGCATGCGCCCGAGAATCTGCAACAAAGCGGGTTTGAGTTGGGTGGCGACGAATTCGGGGACCGTGCGGCGCAGGACAACACCGAAGCCTTCCGGATCGACGTTCCAGCCCATGATGTCGAGCGTTCCGGGCCAAAGGTGTTCGCCGGTATGCTCGATCCGCGTCGCGCCGCCATCGCCGGCGCGCAGGATGATTGCCGCGGCGCCGTCGCCGAACAGGCTGACCGAGATGATGTTGGCCTTGGTGAGCTTGTCGAGGCGAAGTGCGAGCGAGCAAAGTTCGAGCGCCACCAGAAGCACGTTGGTGCCGGGTCGGGCTTGCGCCAGCCGCGAGGCGATCGAGAGGCCCGAAACCCCGCCGGCGCAACCAAGCCCGAACACCGGCACGCGGCTGACGTCGGACCGGAAACCCATGCGGCGGGAGACCCGCGCGTCCAGGCTCGGTGTCGCAATGCCGGTGGAACAAATGGTCACGACGGTGTCGATATCGGCAGCCTTAAGGTTCGCCGCCGCCAACGCTTTCTCGGCGACCTCGACATAGAGCGCCTCGGCGCCTTCAAAAAACGCTTCGGTGCGCTCCGGCCAACCGCGTGTCGCCAGATACCAGTCGAAGGGCTTCACGGCATGGCGTTTGACGATGCCGGTATTGGAAAAAATACTCGAAAACCGTTCGAATTCAGGAAAGCGGGATCCGAACACGTCCCACGCCGCGGCCAGGACGTCCTTTTGCAAAAACACATGGGGCGGGACCGATGTCGCAAGCGAGACCAGGGCAGGCGTCGACATCGTGTGCACTCTCCTCGAGGGTTCGGGTCAGGAGAGATAACATCAACGAGGGAATTATTCGATTGTTATGAACCGCGATGCGGCCGAAGGCTTCACTAAAAGTTGAATTTCGTGGAAAAGTGGGCCGACGGCGTCGCGCGCCGGGCGGTCCGACGGCAAAAGGCGCGCGCCTCGCTATTTCCCGCGGCCGGTGCCGGAATCTTGCGCGTTTTGCATAGACGGGTTCGGCAAAACGCCTTTGTTGGTGTGGGGCTTGGCTGTAGAGGCAGAACCGGTCGTGATGCCGGGCGTTCTGTTGGACTTGGTGGCTTTGGCTCCGGTTTTGGCTCCGGTCATGTCTTTGTTTGAAGTGCCGGGCCCCCGTTGTGCTTGTGCAGGAGCGATGGCGGTCGCTGCGAAGAGGGAAGCGACCATGAGGACCGAGATTGCACGCCGACTGGATCGCATGGGAATCTCCTCCGTCGATAATGGCGATGCAGCGAGACAACTGGCGGTATGGATTTGGGTTCCAAGCGCGCCGGCAACGCAACCGGCCGGCAACCGCACAGACGCCGTTCCCTGGATGTGGTAGCCTTCGATTTAGGGTTGTGCCGCCACTTAACTTGGAGACCGCGATCATGGTTGAACCGAAATTGGAAGTCCCAGCCGAAGTGCGCGAATTAGCCGAAAAAACGATCGATCAGGCGGAAAAAGCCTTCGGGATGTTTTTTGACGCCGCAAACAAATCGATGCCCTCGATTTCAGGGCCGGGAACTGAGATTTCCAAGCAAGCGCTTTCGTTCACCGAGCAGAACATGAAGGCTGCGTTCGATCACGCGCGAAAGCTCGTTCATGCGACCGACCTTCAGGAAGCCGTGCAAATCCAATCGGACTTTTTGAAGAGTCAGTTTACAAATGCGGGAGAGCATATGCGGCAAATCATGTCTGCGGCGAAGCCGAAAGACAAATTCTGAAAGACAAACTCCCGAAGCAGGATGCCGACGCATGATGCGATTAAGTGGAATCGCATCATGATCTCATCTCTTTATTTGCGCATGATCTGCGCGCAAACGCGTTTCGCGTTTGTCGCGTGGAAAACCGGTTCCCACTTTGCGCTAACGCGGCCCTGCGGGTCCGGATCATGCTCTAGCCGGGACGGGCTTCATGTGCCGCGGCGTTCGTGGTGGGGCGCTACATCGGCCGTAGAAAACTCTCTTCTGAGTGGCAGGGTATGCACCGATAGGTCACGAGATCGAGGTTGCGATCGCGCGGTTCGATCAGGGTCAGTCTCATCCGCGCCCCGCATTTCATGCAGGGCATTTCCACGGTGGTTTGAAAGCGCGTACAGGTCGGCGTCGGCTTGGTTAGCAGCATCGTATCCCCTATCGTACAGAGGAAGACGCAACGCGGAAGACGCAACGCGATTCACTTAGACCAAATAACTTGGACCAAAGACCGGTAACTCTATACCTGATTCGTCGCGAGATGTGGCGAGCTTCGGATTCGGGACACCAGATCGTGATCCGATTAGGTTTAGCCTCACGATTTGGGCGCGGCTTCGATCGGGTTCGAAACGATCGGGTGGTCGGTGTCTACCGGCGCGAGGTCACTGGTGTCGCTGGCACCAAGGAAACGATTGAGCGTCGCCTGAATGCTTTCCTTGACGACATTGGGGCCCCGGTCGCTCATATCGGTGTGCTGGGCATTGGTGTTGACGATATAGACGCCATCTTGCTCGACCGGCGGCAGCACGCCGGGATCGGTCTTGAAGTTCGGGTCCTTTGAGCGGAACGATAGAATCTGCAGATTTTTGCTAGGCACGAAAGGAACGCGCAAATTGTCGAGCGTGATCACCTTCGACACCATCTCCGGATGATGCTTGGCGCAGAACATCGCGATGTCGCCGCCATTGGAATGTCCGACCAACGTCAGATGGTCGTAGTCGGCGTGCGGTTGCAACTCCTTCAACTTTTCGACCACGAACAGGATGTTGGCCTCGCCCTTTTCGTACACGTCGCGGCGGCCGACATAAGGCAATCCGATGTTTGTCACCAGCGGCGGGTCGCTCGGTAGATCCTGCTGGATGCTCGCGACCAGATAACCGCGCGCCGCAAGCACGTTCGCCAGGAACGAATATTCGGTGTTCTTGACCGTGTTGCCGTTGCTGATGAGCGCGATCGGAAGATTCCAGTAACCGGCGTTCGCCTTCATCTCATAGTCGCGGCGCACCGCAAGATCGACCGCCACCGGCCGCTGTCTTACGGGGTCAAACAGATCGAGCGTTTCGTGCCGAATAGCCCACTTGCTGACGGCAAAGTAACCGCCGCCTGCAAGCAGGCAGACGCAGGCAAAAATGGCGAGTGTCCTCTTCATCGCTTCCGTCCCGACATCTCTTATTCAACAGATGATGTTGAAACGCCGCTGGTTCGAGGATGGGCGCGGTGCCGCCGAAATTAAATTTCAGTAAGAATCCGGATCGGGTGGAACCTTTCGAGAGAAAGCTGGCTACCGACTTTTCCGCGAAATGGAGCGCATCAGCGCGCGGGCGAAATAGTCCCGCGCGATCGCGTCCAAGGCGGCGGTAATCGCTTCCTCGGGCTCGGCCGCGCGTCCCTTGTTTTCGGCCTCAAGCCGCTCGGCCTCCTGAAGATACTCGATGGCAAGTTCGCGCAGTCGCTGGAATTTGATGTCGTCGGGGGCCGGATAGGCCGTCGCCAGCAGGTCCCTGGCGCGTGCGCGGGCGCGATCATTTCTCATGCGTGCCATGAGCGCCTCCCTCAATCACCTGTCATTTCGCTATTGCAGGGTGCTGCCCAACCGCGTCCACGAGAGCCCATCATCAACAAGGGCTGAACAGCGCACCGTGAAGGCTAATGTATTCGGCCGATGTCTTGTTCCCGACAAAGCGGCCATCTTCAAAATTTTAGCCGGTCTGCCGAATTCCAGTCGGCCAAGCGGACGATTTTTTCTGGCTTACGCCCCAGCCCTGGCGTCGAGTACCGAACAGACAACCGGGCGTTGAGGGGTTTAGCTTGGGTTCCATGACGGTAGGTGAGTCGGTTCCATGTCTTCCGACAAGAAAGACCAGCGGACCAGGTTCGATTTGGAAGCCGAAGCATCGGCAGCGCTGAGCAAGGCGCGCGCGATGCCGCCGGGTCCTGAGCGCACCGAGGCCATGAAGCAGGCGGGCGCCTTGCGAAATGCTGTCGATTTGCAGGGAATAACTTTTGCGAAGCGGGGAAGGCCGACGAAGACTTAAGCCCGGTAAACGTTGGTGGCGAAGGAACCCCGCTTGTCGCGAGGACGTGGCCACTCATTTGGGAACGAAAGGGTGGGCTCGACTCTTAGCCAAAGGGCAGATCGAACGAGGAGACGAGTTATGAAGAAAATCGCCATCACGCTTTTTGCCGGCGCTGCCGCGTTATTCGCAGGCAGCGCAAGCGCCGCTGATTTTTATACCAGCAGCGAATACGTCGCGTCGGACGTTCCGCTCGTGCAGCCCGTTCGGATGATCTGCAACGAGGACGGACGATGCTATCGAACCCGTGGCGACCGTCGCGTCTATATTGACGATTCCTATAATTATGAGCCTCGTGAGCGATACATCGAGCGCCGCTATCGCGATTATGATGAAGGCCCGCGGGCCGGCTTCGGCTTCTCGGCCCCCGGCGTCAGCGTGGGCATCGGCGAGCGTTGGTAAAGTCGACGAACCCGACATCGTCAAACGAACGAGTGAGCCCCGCCGACACGTTTCGGCGGGGCTCATTCGCAAGTTCGTAAGCAAGTTTGTGAGATTACCGCTCGCATGCGCGCCCAATGCCTCAGCGTCGGCGCCGCATGGCCATGCCGAGCATGAATGCGACCAGCAGACTCGCAAGCGGGGCTTGCCGGGTCACGGCGCTGATGGTGGCGAGCGGCTTTCCGGGCTGGCGCGCGCGGGCGAGGGCGGAGCTTAACCGATCGACCGCCGCTTGAAGCGCCGCGGAGACCTCCGCGATCGTGCGCGATACGTCGGTGGCGGTATCGATGGCGCGCTCCGTCATGCTGGGTTGGAGCGGCGTTTCGTGTGTGTCGTCGTTCACGGGATGCCTCGTGTCGATGCCGACCTTACAAAGCCGAATGCGCGTGAGGCGGGACAACAGCCTCGTTTTCGAAAATTCGGACCTGAGAATTTTGTTCCTTGGCTGCGGTGATTGTTTGCGGTATTGGACGAAGCACGCGGCCTGTGAGGTGATCCCAGTGAAGACCTCTCCTTTGCGTTGTTGGTTCGCGCCGGACATGACGCTGTGTCTGCGATCGGCGCTTTGAAACCGGAGCCTTTGAAACCGGAGCCTTTGAAACCGGAGCCGATGCGCAACTCCGCGCAGACGGGCCGGATCGCGCTGCTCGGCGCCCCCATCGATATCGGCGCGTCGCAACGTGGCACCCTGATGGGCCCCGCGGCGCTGCGCACGGCCGGACTTCTGACCCTGCTCGACGGCCTCGGTTTTGAGGTGAACGATCACGGCGATCTTGCGATCGGCGACGTGGCTGAGCTGGCGGACCCTCCGCCCGACAATGCGAAACACTACAGGGAAATTCAGCGCTGGACCCGAACCGTGAGTGCGCAGGCTTACGAGCTGGCGCGATCCGGCGCGGTCCCGATTTTTCTCGGCGGCGACCACACTTTGTCGATGGGTTCGGTGAACGGGGTCGCGCGGCATTGGTATGAGGCGGGCCGCGAGCTGTTCGTGCTGTGGCTAGACGCGCATGCGGACTACAACACGCCCGCCACCACGCTGTCTTCGAACATGCACGGCATGGCGGCGGCGTTCCTCTGCGGCGAAAGCGGGCTCGATCGTCTTTTGGGCGAAGAGCCGCGCGCCTCGATCGATCCGGATCGCCTCGAATTGTTCGGCACCCGCTCGATCGACAAGGGAGAGAACGACCTGTTGCGGACTCGCCGCATCAGCATTGCCGACATGCGCCAGATCGATGAGTTCGGCGTCGGAGTGCTGATCCGCCGCGTCATTGACAAGGTGCGGGCACGGGGCGGCGTGTTGCATGTCAGCTTTGACGTCGATTTTCTCGATCCCGATGTCGCACCCGGCGTCGGCACCACGGTGCCGGGCGGGGCGACCTATCGAGAGGCGCATCTGGTGATGGAGATGCTGCACGATTCCGCTCTCGTGCGATCGGTCGATATCGTGGAACTCAACCCCTTCCTCGACGAGCGCGGCCGAACCGCGCGCACGGCCGTCGAACTGATCGGAAGCCTGTTCGGTCAGCAGATCACCGACCGGCCGACGCCCTCGAATGCAATCGAACCCGGCGAGTGACGCGCGGAACCCTTGCTTTAGGCGGAACTTTCACCTCCGGTCGTGGGTTGATTGAACGAGGAAACAAATCAGGCGCGTGCGATGCAAGAGAATCATTCGGGAGACGAAGATCGTTCGAAGCGAAGCGCCGACCTTCCCGCGGTGATCGCGTTGGCGGTGGCGATTTTCGGGCTGCTGGCGATGCTGATCGTTGATCACGGCCCGTGGAGTGTACCCATGGTCCAGACTTCCGAGGTGGCCAACTACGGGATGACCGGTGATGCCGTGCGCGCAGCCGGAGCGAAAGTAACCCCGACCGCCCCAAAGCCGGAGATCGAACCCGAGATGCCCGGGCCGAAGCCCGTGCAACCGGGCGACGTTCCCGCGCCGAGATCGTGATCAGCGCATGCTGACGAACGCGCCCCAGACCCCGGCAAGTACACCGGCGATCAGAAGGTAGATCGGGTTGTCGCAAAACGTCCCGCCATATCGGCACATTTCGACGCCGAGGCTGCCGAGTTCGTGGTGACCGGCGGCATAGAAGAGGCCCGAAAGAACGACCAATATTGCGGCGACAACATACATCGGAAGACCTCCGGGCAGAATGCCATGGGTGGAAGGCGATATTTTTTTGCATCGCCAGAATGTAATTATGCGCGCGGGAGAGGGTCAATAGTGATGGCCGCGATCGCTGCCGCGTTTGACAGAATAGGTCGCCGCTACATGCCCAATTTGATGTACACGCCACGGCCGACGGGATAAGAAATGAACGGTATAACCAGTTCGGGCTCGGGGTAACGTTTGATGCGACGGCGTGAATTTGTTGGGCTTCTGGGTGGCGCGGCGGCGACGGCGGTTTGGTCAGGCGCCGGCCGCGCGCAACCGGCCAAAATCTTTCGCATCGGGTATTTGGGTTTAACCGCCGCTGACAGCCAGCTCAAGCACATCGAGGCCTTCCGCGCGGGCTTACGCGATCTGGGTTATCAGGAGGGGCGGGATGTCGTCATCGAGTATCGGAAGGCGAGCGGCAACTATGACCGGCTGCCGGCGCTAGTTGCGGAACTGATCAATCTCAACGTCGATGTCATCGTCACTCAGGGAACTCCGGGTGTGATGGCCGCCAAAGCGGCGACATCGACGATTCCGATCGTTATCGCAACGGCAGGCGATGCAGTAGCGTCAGGTTTGGTAGCAAGCCTGGCGCGCCCGGGCGGAAACATAACCGGACTGACGTTTTTTTCGCCTGAGCTGAATGCGAAGCGGCTTGAGCTACTCAAGGAAGCCGTGCCTGACCTGACGGATGTTGGGGTGCTCTTGAATCCGGCCAATCAGATGAACGAGTCGGTGCTGCCTCAGGTGGCTCAGGTGACCAAGTCTCTCAAGCTGGAGTTGCACCAATTCGGTGTGCGCGAACCCGGTGAATTCGAGCGCGCCTTTGCCGCTATGGCGGCAAGGCGCGTTCGCGCTCTCGTCGTATCCGACGATGGGATGCTGATCGGCAATGCCAAAGCGGTGGCCGAGCTCGCTTTGAAGTATCGTCTTGTTTCCTGCGGCTTTCTCGATTTTACTGCCGCGGGCGGTCTGCTGGCCTATGGCGTGAACTTCTCCGACATGTACCGGCGCGCCGCGACCTTCGTGGACAAGATTCTGAAGGGCGCCAAACCGGCCGACCTGCCGGTCGAACAGGCGACCAGATTCGAGACCATTCTCAATCTTGCGACCGCAAAGGCGCTCGGCCTGAACGTTCCATCGTCCCTGTTGTTGCGCGCCGATGAAGTGATCGAGTGAAACGGCGGGTGGTGTTTCATTTGAAATTCGGTGAACTTATGGATTGATGTTCTTGCCTTTCAACACGGGCTCCGGTCAAACGGGCAAAGAGAGTTGCTGACCGGTAGATCGGCCCTTAATCGCGTCATACGGGTTGGGAGCCATCGTTCTATCAGCACATCTTTCTCTAATGGCCTTTAGGGGTTTCGCCGCGACGTAGTAGCGGCCACGCTTTTCTCCGACCGGCATAAGCAGTCCTAAGTCGCATAGTCGTTTTAGATCGCGGCTCGCGACAACGTCGGAGATTTCATTCTCCTGCCGGTATCGGCCATTTCTAACCTTATAATTGAAGGCGGCATCCATCATCGCGATTTCCATCCGCTCAGGAAGACCGAGCTCTTTCCTTAGCTTTTCCATTTCTCCAAACATGCGCCCTATGACGGCGTTGCGCTTCATCAATGTTGCTGCTTGCTGGTAGTGAGCAACCAGACAAAAGCGAGCCCACGGCAGAGTATTGTTCTTCGGATTCCACTTTCCCTTACCAACTTCCCCCAAGATCGCATAATAGGCATCGGTATTTCGACCCAGCCATTCCTCGATGCTGCAAAAGACCGGGCTCACCACGTTGTTGCGGGTGAGCACGAGTGTTTGGAGCGCGCGCGACATTCGACCGTTGCCATCGCGAAATGGATGGATCATCGCCAAATTGAGGTGGGCCATCGCTGCCAATACCGTCGAGGATTCGACGCTCTCGTGGTCCAAAATTTGCGCCACCAACTCGTCAACAAGCTTAGGAATTTCTCGCGAGGGGGGGCCTTCGTAGACCGTCTTATTGGTGGGTTCGTGGACGACGCGGATTGGGCCGGGGCGCCACTGGCCCGGCATCATCGTCATGTCATAGTTCAGCATCATGAAATGAAGGCTACGGATAAGCTGAGCATTTATCTCAGCGTGCGGATCGTCATGGAGCCGCAAGATGTAAGTGAGCGCGGTCCGATAACAGGTCAAAGCTTTTTCAGCTTCTTCCTCCAAGCTTTCGGGCTTTTCCTCATCCACAATCGCCACCGCTTCCGCCAAATCGGCATTGATCCCCTCGATGCTGTTGGAACCCTGTAAAGCCCTGGCAAACGTGTTCCTACGCAGAAATCCGGTCCATCTGACCGGATTTACGTTCACCTGGTGCCGCAACTCGCGGCGCAATTCTCTAATCATCTCAAGTACGTCGCGATCGGCCTGTTCGAGCTTCGGGTACTGGAAGATCATAGTCGGTTATCCTGTTTTTACTCGTCTCTACGACGATATGTAACTGACTATATGACGAAGTCAATCAATATAACCGACATGGAACATCTACTGGTAGGAAACGCGGCGAGATTGCACACTAAGACACCGTCGAAAGGCGGATGTCAGCGTCACACTCGGTGGGCGGGCTTTTGCACGCCAGTCAGATAAACTGAAAATCTAACGCTCAATAACTGACGCTTAAATTCTCGCGCGGTCGCACCCGCCGCCTGTTACGCGGTCTTGTTTTGGGCGACAATCCGCTCGAGCCGCGCGATGTTTTCGAGCAGGCGCTGGCTGGTCAGCACGAGGAAGTAGTAACCGAATTGCGGGTTTTGAAAGTAGATTTCGAGCAGCTTTTCATAAGTGATGGTGAGAACGTGCCCGGCCTCCGTGCATTCGACGGTCGCCGTCCGCCGGTTGTCGGGTGAAAGGAAACCAAGTTCGCCCATCAGACGTCCCGGCGGCAGCTCGACGTTGATTTCCTTGACCAGGAAGTTTCCGGTGAGGGTCAAAAACATTTCGTTCGCAGGGTCATCTTTTTTGAATAGGACGTCGCCCTTGCGATATTTGCGCTCGGTCATGAACGGCTTGAGCCACTCCATCGAGGTGTCGCCCTGGGTCGCGCTCCTTGCCTTCTTGACCAGGTTGAGCATCTGCCGAAGCCGAAGCGCGTTGATGGGAAGCAACAGGAGGTACAGGAGAAAGGTCTTGACGTCTCCGGCGAGCACGCCAAAGGCGGCGAAAAACGTGCAGCCGACCATGTTCGCGACGCGCAGCGGCACCATGGTCTGGGTCAGCAAGGTAGCGACAAAGAAGATCGCGCCGATCAACGCGCACATGTTGGCGAGCGTGATGTTGGCGAGCCCGATTTCGACGAGACGATTGAAGATCGCGTCGTAGGTGACGTTGTCCGGATCGAGGCCAAGTTGAACCAGGATCTTTGCGATCCTGAGGTTGTCCGCCGCGGCATCGAGGATACGATCCATGATCGTCGACACGTTTGCACTACTGAAATTCATCGGACCCTCCGAGCAAAATTGTCGGTAATCGCCGGACATCCCGGATTTTGTGAAATCAAGCTCGTTCGCAATAGTATAAGCGCAGTTACTAACGCTCTCGATGCGAACGATCAACTCTCGCGCCGGGAAGCGGCTTCGGCAACAGGTTTTGAGCCCATGTTGGAGCCGATTCCGTCGGCAATCGGTTTCCTGGCACCCGGCAGCGCCCATGTGACGATCTTCGCAAAAATATCCATGTCGCGGGTCTGCTTCTCGCACAGCCTTGGCGGCAGCCAATGGATGACGTTTCGCCGCGTGGTCCTGCCGCTGATCGCGCCCGGCGTCGGCTCAGGCGCCTTTCTCGCCTTCATGGCCTCGTTCGATAACGTCCCGGTGTCGCTGTTTCTCGCCGACGAGCGCACGGAAGTGTTGCCGATTCATCTGTGGCAGCCGATCGACACCAATCTCGACGTCCGCACGGCGGCCGCCTCCGGTCTGATCGTGATCTTTACGGTAGTCCTGATGTTGATCGCAGAACGGATGGCGGGATTGACGAAGCAGATGCGGTAGGGGCGTAGAACTCGATCTGATGCAAGGAGTTTGCGGGGAGGTGATGCCAATCCGGCGGGGCCGCGTTGCTTAGGTTCAATTGATGGTCTTTCAATCACAGCTATTAGTTCGCTTTCGTTTCCTTCGAAGCTGGCGATCATGGCTTTGAGCATGGCATCCGGGTCAAGCTTTTCCAGGTTAAGCTTCTGACCCGCGCGATCCGCCAACAGGGCAAAAAAAAGTTAGTTGGGTACGGCCATTGCCCTCGCGGAACGCGTGAATCGCATTCAATTCGGCAAGGAAGTGCGCGGCCTTCGTGCTAAATTCTGCGGGCGGCAGCTCCTCCAGAAACTTCGCAGCCTTCAGCTCGGAGAACAGTTGGGAGGCCTGAGCGTCAACATGCTCGGGGAAGCAAAAGGGATTGCCTTGCTTCGATATTCGTACCGTGCGCGGGATTCCGGCCCAATCGTATCTAACATCTTGAAAGAGATGTTTACGGACCGCGCAGTAATGCGCAAAGTCCAATTCTCCCTCGGGTAGCGGTTCGTCAGCGCGGGCGTTAGAAATCTCCGCTTCGAAATCATCGAGCGCGCTCTGGTCACGAAGACCGAGCTTGTTAACGAGCACCGTAGAGTTTTCGTAGGTGTAGGGATCGTCGATCGCATCATACATGCGACTACGGCTCAGGCCTTGCGGTGGGCGCGGATGATCGACTTGCGGTATTCTTCCGCTGAGAGGCCTTTGCCGCGGGCTTCAATCGCCCTCTTTTTCATAGCCGGCTTCAATCGAATGCCTTCCACTGCGCTGATTTTGGCAAAGCTTTCGTGGCCAATCACGAAGCCGGTCTTGCTGCTCTTGTTCGATCGCTTTTGCTTTGGTATAGCTAGAGTCTAACACATTTTTTCCTGTTTACTACGCCGGGATGCCGGTCTGGGCTATCCCTGCTTGCAGCCTTGATTCGTGGGCATCGCTTTTGCGGCCACGATAGTTTCCCCTGTTCGTCCCAAAAACGCGCCAAGCTTTGACGTTTTTGGCCACAATCGAAAACGAATCTCACGCGAGGACCAAGCGCGTGTGTGATTCGGTCTTGTCCTTGAGACTTGGGGCGAGGGCGATGCTTTCGGTGGATCAATTTCTCAGGCTCATCAGCCTGCCGGCCATCGTGGCCGCGCTCCTAACGAGTAGCCGGTAAAACGACCCAATGAGTTCGCGGGATCGTGCGAATGCACGACCGTGATGAATCGTGCCGGTGTGCCTCGAACAATCTCAATTCCCAATCTTTCCAATGAATATCATCGAGCGCGCAGAACCTTTTACCCCGCCCAGCGTTGGGCTCAACCACTGCCAAACGATAATAGGAGAACGACGTGAAAAGAACTTTGATCGTTACCGCGGCGGCCATGCTGGTTAGCTCCACCAGCCTCAGCTTTGCCGGTTCATCCGGCAAGGGCGCTTCGAGCTCTGCACCGGGCACCGAGATGCACAATTCGACTTCGACGACCCGCGGCGCCTCCGAATTTTCGCCGGGCGACAGAAAGAATGACCTGACGACGGGCACGTCCAAAGGAGCTTCGGAATTTAGCCCCGGCGATAGATTCAATGACGCTCGTAAAAAATAATAAGAAATAAAATCAGATCGACGATCATGACGAAGCCCCGGTCGCACCCCGGGGCTTTTTCGCGTCCAACGCCAACGCCGCAGCCCCATTCCGACCGCTTGCCGAGCCATTGCGCAGGCATCCCGTCAACTGAGGCGAGAAAACATCTACGGCTGCCAAGGCGTATTCCGTTCAATCGCAGCGTGCCGGCTGTCCGGCTTTTTGCTGCGCTGCACTCGTCATTGCAGACCCCGTCTGTCACCCCATCTATATGCTGCTCACGGTTTGGTCCGGATCAAGGTCGGCTCCTGCGGTGGGACAATGAAATAACCCAACGTCAGAAATTGGAGGAAGCCGGCCCCGAGCGGAAAATGGGAGGGAGACATGAGTTCGCTCGCCATCAAGGGAAATGGGCCTCAGTCGAAGCTGCTCTGGGCCGCGGTGATTGCGCTCGGTGTGCTTTCTTTCGGAATCGTCGCGCTCAGCCGAGGCGAGAGCGTCAACGCCGCATGGCTCGTCATCGCCGCGGTGTGCATCTATCTCATCGCCTACCGTTTTTACGCGCTGTTCATCGCCGAGAAAGTGCTGGGCATCGATCCTACGCGGCAGACCCCTGCCTACCGACATAATGACGGCCTCGATTACGTGCCGACCAACCGCTACGTGTTGTTCGGTCACCATTTCGCGGCAATTGCCGGCGCCGGCCCTTTGGTCGGCCCAGTGCTCGCCGCTCAGATGGGCTACCTGCCTGGCACCCTATGGATTCTCGCGGGCGTCGTCTTCGCCGGTGCGGTGCAGGACATGACCGTTCTCTTTCTCTCCACGCGGCGTGACGGCCGCTCGCTCGGCGAAATGGTGCGCTCCGAAATGGGGCCGGTTGCCGGCGGCATTGCGCTCGTCGGCGTGTTGGCGATCATGGTCATCCTGCTCGCGGTGCTGGCGCTGGTTGTGGTGAAGGCGCTGGTCGGCAGTCCGTGGGGTACCTTCACGGTATTCTGCACCATTCCAATCGCGCTGTTGATGGGCGTCTATGCTCGCTTCATCCGGATCGGCCGCATCGCGGAAATGTCGGTGATCGGCGTCGTGTTGCTGCTTGCGTCACTAATCTACGGCCGGACCGTGGCGGAAGACCCGGAGCTCGCAGCCTGGTTTGATCTGCGCGGCGAGACGCTGGCGCTGATCATTATCGGGTACGGCTTTGTTGCCTCGGTGCTGCCGGTGTGGCTGCTGCTAGCGCCACGGGACTATCTGTCGACCTTCCTCAAGGTCGGCACAATGGCTTTGCTCGCGGTCGGCATCATCTTGGTCCAGCCTGAGTTGAAGATGCCGGCCGTCACCAAGTTCATCGACGGCACCGGCCCGGTGTGGTCCGGCAGCCTATTCCCGTTCCTGTTCATCACCATCGCCTGTGGCGCGGTATCCGGCTTCCATTCGCTCATCGCCTCGGGCACGACCCCGAAAATGGTAGAGAATGAGAGTCAGATCCGCTTCATCGGCTATGGCGGCATGCTAACGGAATCCTTCGTCGCCATCATGGCGATGATCGGCGCGACTGTGCTCGAGCCCGGAATCTATTTTGCCATGAACAGCTCGAGCGGCGTGATTGGCACCACCGCCGCGCAGGCGGCGCAGGTGATCACCAGTTGGGGCTTCATTGTCACGCCCGACATGATCAACCAGATCGCCCAGGACGTCGGCGAGAAGACGCTGCTGTCGCGCACCGGCGGCGCCCCGACACTCGCGGTCGGCATGGCATACATCCTGTCCGGCATGTTCGGCGGCCGCGTCTTGATGGGGCTCTGGTACCACTTCGCGATCCTTTTTGAGGCGCTATTCATCCTCACCACCGTCGACGCCGGTACCCGCGTCGCCCGCTTCATGATCCAGGACATGGTCGGCAGCGTCGTGCCGTCGTTCCGTAGGACCGAGTCGTGGGGAAACAACCTGATCGGATCGGCGCTGGCGGTCAGCGCTTGGGGCTATTTCCTCTACCAGGGAGTGATCGATCCAATGGGTGGCATCAACACGCTCTGGCCGCTGTTTGGAATTTCCAACCAGATGCTGGCGGGAATGGCGCTCATCCTGTGCACGGTCATACTGTTCAAGATGAAGCTCCAGCGCTACGCCTGGGTTACGATCGTGCCCACTCTATGGCTCTTGGTATGCACGCTGACGGCGGGGTTGGAGAAAATCTTCAGCACTGTGCCGGCGATCGGCTTCATTACCCACGCGCAAGTGTTTGGCGATGCCGCGGCGGCGGGTAAGATCCTGGCGCCGGCGAAGACGATGGCCGAGATGCACCGCGTCATCGTCAACGATTACGTCGACGCCACCATGTGTGCACTGTTCGTCATGGTGGTGCTGGCGATGATAGTCTACGGCGCCATCGCCATACGCCGGGCGTTCGGCGATCCGAAGATAACCGCCATCGAGATCGGCGTGCCGGCAACCGTCTAGAGTATGACTCTAATTGGATCATGATCTAGGAGCGAACCTTGTCTGACATCATGACGCTGAAAGAATGGTCGGTACGCACCGCGCGTCTGATGGTCGGTATTCCCGACTATCAGACGTATGTGGAGCATCGCCGGCAGATGCATCCGGACGAGCCGATCATGACCTACGAAGAATTCTTCGTGGAGCGTCAGAACGCTCGCTACGCTGTCGGCAAAGGCCGCTTCCGCGGCTGTTGTTGAACGTAAAATTCCCGCAGGCCCGCTGGTGCGAAATGCGTCGGCAGGAAACCGCGTGACATGCAGGAAGTGCTTTTGAGGCTGCGCTTCCCGATAATCCTCCCTTGAGATATAGCTTCGCCGTGCGCCGCCACCCCTATACGATTGTCGGGAACCCGCCGGTCGGCTCATATTTGTTTTTTTTGCATGGATGGCACTTTGAACGAAAATCGCACGCCGGACGCCAGAGAAGTTGCGCGGCAGGTTCCGAGCGGCAAGCTGCCACTTCTCGCTTTGTCGGCACTCGGGATCGTGTTCGGCGATATCGGGACCAGCCCTCTTTATACCTTCAAAGCCATTCTTGGTGCGGCTGAAAAATCTCCCGACGCAAGCGTCGTGCTGGGCGCGCTTTCGCTCGTGCTCTGGACGCTTTTCATCATCACCACCGTCAAATATGTTTCGTTCGCCATGCGCGTCGACAATGACGGCGAGGGCGGCATCCTGGCCTTGATGGCGCTATTGGGCGTGAAAAAGCAGCATCGGCCGGCCATCGTGGCCGCCGGCCTGTTCGGCGCGGCGTTGATCTATGGCGATGGCGCGATTACGCCGGCGATCTCGGTGTTGTCGGCGCTCGAAGGGCTCAACATGGTGACGCCCGCGCTGCAGCCTTATGTCGTTCCCGCAGCCGTTGCGATCCTGCTCGCGTTGTTCGCCATCCAGTCAAAGGGAACGGCGACGATCGGTTATCTGTTCGGTCCGGTGATGCTGGTCTGGTTCGCCGCCATCGCGATCATGGGCATTTGGGGCATCGTGCAGCACCCATCCGTGTTCGCGGCACTCAATCCACTTTATGGTTTGTCGTATCTGTTCTCCCACGGCCTCACCGGCTTTCTGGTGCTGGGGGCGGTGTTTCTCTGCGTCACCGGCGCCGAGGCGCTTTATGCCGACATGGGTCATTTCGGCAAAGGGCCGATCAAATTCGCGTGGTTTGCGATCGTCTTTCCAGCCCTGATCCTCAATTACGCAGGCCAGGCCGGGCTCGTGCTTGCGGGCGCTCCGACGGACGGCAATATTTTCTATCGGCTTTGTCCCGAACCGCTGCTGATTCCGCTCGTCGTGCTTGCGACGGTGGCGACGATCATCGCAAGCCAATCGATCATCACCGGCGCTTTCTCGATGACGCGGCAAGCGATCCAGCTTGGCTGGTTGCCGAGGCTCTTGATCAAGCAGACCTCGTCAGAGGGCTACGGGCAAATCTATGTCGGCGCGGTCAATTGGCTTCTGATGACCGTGACCGTTGGACTGGCGATCGGTTTCGGCAAGTCCGACAATCTGGCCGCCGCCTACGGCATTGCCGTTTCGCTGACGATGCTGATGACGTCGGCGCTTCTTTTCATTGCGATGCGCGAGATCTGGGGCTGGAGCCTGTGGGCTGCAGGCTCGGTCGCGGGATTTTTTCTTGTCATCGATGGCGCCTTCTTCCTTGCCAATCTCAGCAAGGTCGCCCAGGGCGGATATGTGCCCTTGATCCTCGCCATTGCGGTGTACGGCGTGATGTGGATCTGGCATCGCGGCGCCGCGGCGATCTCGGCGCGGACGCACGAAGCGCTGATTCCGGTGCCGGAATTCATGGCGCGAATTGCCGCCAAGAATATCCCGCGGGTTCCCGGCACGGCGGTGTTTCTGACCCGGACCGAGCGGGACACGCCCGCGGTGATGGTTTGGCACGTCAAGCATAACCGCGCGTTGCACGAGCGGCTCTTCGTGCTGCGCGTCGAAATCATGTCGGTGCCGTGGGTAGCATTCTCCAATCGGATCGCGGTCGAGGAAGTGGCGCCGAATTTCTGGCGCGCGAAAGCGCGCTACGGATTCATGGAACGTCCCAACGTTCCGGAAATGCTCGCGCTCGGCAAATCGCTCGGCTGCACGATCGACCTCGACGATGCTACCTATTATGTCGGCCGTGAAACGATCGTTCCCCGCGAGGATGGCACAGGGTTGCCGCGCTGGCAGGTGCGGATCTTCGTTGTGCTGGAGCGCAACGCCGTGCATCTCAGCGATTTCCTCAGCCTGCCCAGCGATCAAGTCGTCGAGATCGGGCGGCAGGTTTCGATTTGAAACAAGCGGCAGCTCGTCGCTATCGTCGGCAAACGGCAAACCTATTCGCCCGATGAGACGTATCACCGCATCCTTCAATCCGGACGGGATGTTGATTCACCGCAAAAATCCAAATACGCTGAAATGTCGATGGGCGCTGGAGGCCCGCCGGCCACGGAAATTCGGGGGAGAAGCGCTTTTGAAGGGTCGATTCACGATCAAACGCGACTACTACGCCGGCGGGCTGATGCTTCTACTGGGCGTCGGGGCCGCGGCCACCGGAAGCGGCTACAAGTTCGGCAGCCTTGCCAGAATGGGCCCGGGATTCATGCCGGTCGTGCTCGGCATCGTGCTGGCGTTTCTCGGCCTCCTGATTGCCGGCACCGCGTTAGGTTCGTCCGAGCCCGACGACAAGAAGTTCCTGCCCGATAATCCGCAATGGTTCGGTTGGCTCTGCATTATCGGCGGGCCCATCCTGTTCATCATCTTTGGGGAGTTCGGCGGCATGATCCCGGCGGTGTTCGCTTGCGTCTTTGTCTGCGCGTTAGGCGACAAGACCGCTACTTACAAATCGTCGGCCGTCCTGGCCGCCGGTGTCACCGTGTTCGGTGTGCTGCTGTTCCACTATGTGCTGAACATTCCGTTCCCGCTGATCCGCGGGGTGAACCTGTGATCTCCACCGCAATTACCGATCTCTGGTACGGCTTCGGCGTCGCGCTCGAGCCGCACAACCTGTTCTATTGCTTCCTCGGCGTGCTGGTCGGCAATCTGGTGGGTGTGCTGCCGGGCATGGGGCCGGTGGCGACGATCTCGATTCTGTTGCCGCTGACCTTCGGGATGCAGCCGGTGCCGGCGATCCTGATGCTCTCCGGCGTCTATTACGGCGCGCAATATGGCGGAGCGATCTGCTCGATTCTGTTGAACCTGCCGTGTCATCCGCCGCACGCCGTGACGTGCCTCGACGGGTTTCCGCTCACCAAGCAAGGCAAGGGCGGCACCGCGCTCGGCGTCACCGTGATCGCGGCCTTCGTCGGCGCGTCCTTCGGCATCACCGAGATGATTTTCCTGGCGCCCTTCCTCGTCAAGGTCGCGCTCGAATTCGGCCCCGCCGAAGTTTGTTCGCTGATGCTGGTGGGATTGCTCGCCGGCTCGACGCTGGCGAAGGGCTCGCCGCTCAAGGGCATCGCGATGACGGTGTTCGGTCTGTTGATCGGCATCGTCGGATCGGACATCGAGACCGGGCAACCGCGCTTCACGTTCGGGATCACGGAATTGTTCGACGGCGTCGAGATCATCGCGCTGGCGCTCGGGATGTTCGGCATCGCCGAGTTCATGAACAGCATCAACAATACCGAAGCCGTCGACATGAAATACGCCAAGGTCGGAATCTCCGACATGTTTCCGTCGAAGGCCGATCTCAAGCGTTCGTTCTGGCCGATGATTCGCGGCACGTTCATCGGCAGCCTGTGCGCGCTGATTCCAGGCACCGGGCCGACGATCGCTTCCTTTGTCTCCTACGCCACCGAGAAGAAGATTTCCAAGACGCCCGAGCGTTTCGGCCACGGCGCGATCGAAGGCGTCGCATGCCCCGAGGCCTCGACGCATTCCTCGGTGCAGGGCGACTTCATCCCGACCATGAGCCTCGGCATTCCGGGCGACACCGTGATGGCGCTATTGTTGGGCGCGCTCATCATTCACGGCATCGTTCCCGGCCCGCAGCTCATCACCCAGCACGCCGACATCTTCTGGGGGCTGATCGCGAGCTTCTGGATCGGCAACATCCTGCTCGTCATTCTCAACGTACCGATGATCAGCCTGTGGGTGAAGCTCTTGAGCATTCCCTATCGCTATCTGTTTCCGAGCGCGATGTTCTTCGTCTGCATCGGCGTTTATGCCGCCAGCAACGACATGTTCCAGGTCGGCGAGACGGTCGTGATCGGCATCGTCGGTTACATCTTGCTGCGGCTGGACTTCCACCCCGCGCCGATTTTGCTTGGCTTCGTGCTGGGACCGCGCTTTGAGGAAAACTTCCGGCGCAGCCTGTTGATCTCGCGCGGCGACCTGATGACCTTCATCGAGCGACCGATCAGCGCGTTGTTTCTCACGATTTGCGTGGTGCTGATCGCGGCCCAGATTTACGTTTGGCTGCGCAAGCCGAAAATCCTGGCCGAAGAAAAGGCGGTGGAGGCCCAGGTGCCGACGACGCCGTATTCGGAACTGGCTGGGTAACTATAGCGCGGGGCTGCCAAGCCCTGCGAACAACGACCACATCAAAGCGCTCACGGCCACGGCCATGAGCGCGGTGCCGAGCCAACCAAAAGCGACTAGCCAGGCCTTGGCTTTGAACCGCCCCATCAATCTTGAATTCGCAACGATTGCCATCATCATCGCCATGATCGGAACCGCGACGATGCCATTGAGCACGGCGCTCCATACCAGCATGTGAATGGCGCTTATGCCGGTGAAGTTAAGCCCGAAGCCGATAACGGTCGCGGCGGCGATGATCGTGTAAAATCCGATAGCGTCTGGAGCTTTTGCTTCGAGGGTGGCGCGCCACCCCAACGCTTCGGACACTCCGTAGGCCGCGGCGCCGGCCAACACCGGAATTGCCAGCATGCCCGTGCCGATAATGCCGAGGGCGAAAAGTAGAAAAGTAAAATCACCTGCCAGAGGTCTTAGCGCTTCGGCGGCTTCAGCCGCGGAGCTGATGTTGGTTATTCCGTTGCCGTTCAAGACAGTCGCCGTGGTCAAAATGATGAAAAAGGCGATGACGTTGGAAAAGATCATTCCAACCGTGGTGTCGATCTTGATGCGGTCAAGCTCCCGATCGCCGCCTTTGGTTAGGTTACGAAGCGGAGGGGCTTTCCTGCCTTGGTTCATCTCCTCGACTTCTTGTGAAGCCTGCCAGAAAAACAAATAGGGGCTTATCGTGGTGCCCAAAACAGCCACGACCATCAGGAAATAGTCGGTATTGATCGTGGGCTTTGGCCAGATGGCCTCCAACAAAGCGGTGTTCCACGGAACGTTCACGGTCAGCACGGTCGCGACATATGCAAACAGCGTGAGCGTCAAAAATTTGAGAATGGGAGCATAGCGGCGATAGGGCACAAAGACTTGCAACAGAGTCGATGTCGAAGCGAAAATCAGGGCATGTTCGTGATTGAGGCCGCCAACAACCAGTGAAAGGGCTTCTCCCATCGCGGCGATATCGGCCGCGATGTTGAATGTGCTTGCCGCGACCAAAAGAAATACAAGCGCCAGTACCAGCCAGCGGGGTGCCAGCTCCATTACATTGGCGGCGAGGCCCTTGCCGGTCACTCTGCCGATCCGCGCGCTGACCACCTGGATTGCGATCATGAACGGTGTTGTGAGAAACACCGTCCAAAGCAATCCATAACCAAATTGTGCTCCGGCTTGCGAATAGGTGGCAATGCCCGACGGGTCGTCATCAGCGGCGCCGGTCACTAGTCCCGGCCCGAGTAACCGAAGCACAACGTTTCGGGCTTTTTTGTTTTCTGAGTGACTAGTTTTGGCCATTCAATCCTTGCTACGACGGCAGGCCGCCGTGTTCGGACCCCCTAGCCGGTGCCTGCCTCAGATTGCTGTTCCACGACAGCATAGATGACGCCGATTAAAAGGCCCATCGCTAATTCAAGCCAGTGGAATCGTCCGTGAGCCTTGATCTTGTAAAAAAGCGTCGCGTCGTAAATCGAGCGCCCGTCAAAAAAAATTGACATGACGGGCAAATCACCGGCATATCTACATCATCGCCAAACTTCAAAACCCGTGGCCCGTGAAACCGGCCGCGGGCTTTTTGCATCGGAACGCCGCTAATCACGCGCGTTGGTTCGTCCTTCGTGCTGCCGCAATTCCGCAGTCAAAGGTTTGCGGGGCGCGCGCGGGTGCGAGGAAATCGCGATGAAAAAATTGCTTGTTGCCGTACTGATCGGTGGATCGTTGATTCCGTTTCAAGCGAGCGCTCAGGAGCGGGCTGGAGATGCTGCTCTGGGCGCCGTATCGGGCGCGGTCGTTTTGGGGCCCGTGGGCGCGGTGGCCGGTGCGTTGATTGGATTTACCGCGGGGCCCTCGATCGCGCGTTCTTGGGGAGTCGGGCGGTCCGCACCGCGGCCGCGAGAGCGGCGCGTCACACAATCGAGCTCCGGGAACGGAGAATCGGCAACTCACGGGGCTGTAACCCAAGAGGCGCAAGTTCAGCAGCAAGCGGCCGCTAAAATAAGCCCGCCGCCGGCCGTCAAAACCGAGACGGTTGCGGTTGGAAGGGCCACACCGCCCGCGCAAGGATTTGAATGAGAAGCGCTGGCGGTATGCGAGCGTCGCCTAAGAAATTTGACATGTCGGGCAAATCACCGGCATATTTACATCATCGCAGAAATCAAAAAGCCCGCGGCCAGCGAAATCGGCTGCGGGCTTTTTGCATCTGATTGGCCGGCACGCGCGAACGTGTCGGCACGCGGGCCGTGGCTAGTCCACGTCCGCACGCGGCCCCACCGCGACGATCCCGCGACCAGCGGATCGCATTTGGAGGGATAGGGTTCGCGCCTGAAATGATCGCGCAAGCGGTCATGCCGCATATTTGTTTCTCGCGACGCACGAAGGCGAAGCATGACCGCGATATTTGATATCGCTCGCGCTTGTTGGCTTGATTGCGATCGCGGTGTGGGAGGGATTTTCATGAGCGCGGATATCATTCAATTCATCCCGCGCTCGCCGCGAAATCGCGGTCAGACGGATTTTCCGACGATTGCCTTTCGCTCAACGCCACGGCGCGACAATCTGGCGATGGATCATGTCGATACGTCGCCTTGCGAGTATCGCTGGCCGGATGAGTGCGATCCGGTCCCGTCAGATTCGTTTTGCGTTTCCCAGGCGACGAAGTTGCGTCAGGAGTCTGCCGTCGATCGCGGCGAGTCCCGCGCCGATGAAGGCGAGGCCCGCGAAATGTCGGGGATCGAGATGTTCCCCCAACCCAAACGTCCCCATTAGGATCGCGCTCACGGGTATCAGGAACGTGACGAGCAGGAGATTGGTCGCGCCGGCGGTGGCGAGAATGTGGAAATAGAGCACATAGCCGAGGGCCGTTGAAAGCACGGCGCTGCCGATGATCGCCTCCCAAACCGGCACTGGCGGTATCGGCAAGGTCCATGGCCGGTCGACGAGTATCGCGATAGGAAATAGCAGGATCGCGGAGGCGGTGACCTGACCGGTGGCTGTCATGATCGGATCGATGCCCATCGATTTGAAACGGCGGCCGTAAACGCCAGCGAAAGCGTAAGACACCGCCGCGGCGAGGACTGCGACTTGCGCCCATATATTCGTTCCCATTCCCATCAACGAATCCGGGCCGATCAAGATCACGACGCCGAGAAAACCGATGGTTACGCCGAGCAAACGGTTGCTGGTGATTTTTTCGTCCCTTGTAAAAAAGTGCGCCACGATCACGGTCGATATCGGCGTCGTGGCATTCAAAATCGCCGCGAGTCCCGAGGCGATGTGGCTCTGGCCCCAGACCACCAGGCAAAACGGGATGGCGTTGTTGAGGAGCCCCATTCCAAAAAAGGCGCGCCAGGCGAACCATGTGCCGGGCATTTTCTTGCCCAACGCTTTGACCAGCGCGTTCATGATCAATGCCGCCAATCCGACGCGTGCCAACACGATCGTCAACGGCGGCAATGTGGCGAGCTGGACGGCGGAGAAAAAGAACGAGCCGCCCCACAGGACCGACAGCACGATCAGCGTGAGCCATTCGCTGCCGTTCATGCGGCGATTGATCGGGGTTTGGGCGGTCATTCTGGATGTCAACCTGACTGGAAACGCGGGTCGGGACTGTTGTCCGCCACGAAACCCCGATCCGCCACCCGATTTCCGTGACGTCGTTTTGAAAAGAATGAATTTTCGATGCCGAAAAGCGTAACAGAAATCCGTTCCATCGCGCGGAGTCACACCCGAGCCGCCGTCAACGTCCTGGTCGGTATCATGCGGTCGAAGGATGCCACCGCGGCGGCGCGGGTTACCGCGGCCAACGCCATTCTCGACCGCGGCTGGGGCAAGGCCACGCAGACGATCGACACGAGCGAGGATGCCCCCCTGGAATTCATCCATAGAATCGAGCGCGTCATTGTCCATCCTGAAAATTCCGACAGCGAGAGTGTTTGAGCCGCTTCTTCAAGCCGGCCGATACAAGGCGGCTTTTGGCGGGAGAGGCTCAGGAAAATCGCATTTTTTCGGCGAACTATTGATCGAGATCTGCCAGGCCGAACGCGGCACCTCGGCCGTGTGCATTCGCGAAGCGCAACGAACGCTGGCGCAATCCTCCAAGCGGCTGATCGAAAGTAAGATCGCGGGCCTCGGGATGGGTCATCGGTTCAAGGTTTTCAACGACAAGATTGAGACGCCCGGCGACGGGCTCATCATCTTTCGTGGCCTTCAGGCCGCGACCGCAAAATACCGCGACGACATCGCCGGCGCCCTCGTCACCGGGGGCACGTCAACCGCATATACGATTTCCTCTTTCGAGGTGTTCGATGCGCTTGCCCACCTTAACGGACAGATGATCGCGTTCACGCCGCACACCACCAACGGTGCGACGGTGACATTGAATGTCGACTCGCTGGGAGCCAGACCGCTGCGAACGTCACCGGGCGCGGAACTGCTCTCCGGCACCATCATTCAGGGCACGCCTTACGTCGCGGTCTACAACAATTCGGACGGTGCGTTCTATCTGCAGGGATTTTATGGCAATCCCTATAATGTGCCGCTCGGCGCCGGCATGGACTATTGGTTGCCGACCGCTCCGAATAGTTCGTTTGTTTTTCCAATCGGTCAAGCGATCTCGCGCACGACCTACGCCACTTTGTTTGCCTTGATGGGAACGACATACGGGAACGGTGATGGGTCAGCTACGTTCAATTTGCCGGATAAGACGGGGCGTGTTTCGGCGATGAGGGAGGCGGCTGCGACGCGGCTGACGTCAACTTATTTCGGTGGCGATTCAACTCAACTTGGATCGGTAGGTACTAGCAGCGAAAAACACACTCTAGCCGCGTCCGAGCTTCCGGCGCACAGTCATCCCAACACCCTAAACGATCCCGGCCATTCGCATGGTGGTGGTCAAGCCAGCCAACAAAATGGTGCGGGCGGCACGAATGGCGGCATTACACAAAGCTGGTTTTCTGGTGCACTCAATACCAATTCTGCAACAACCGGCATCACTATTAGCAACGCAAACAACACAGGCGGCGGCAACCCGCACGCGATTGTGCAGCCAACCATCGTATGCAATTATATCATTAGGATTATCTGATGCTCACCACTGCGCGTCTAGCAAGTCATGCTCAGATTCTTCTTTGCGTGAAAACTCCCAGGGCCACCACTCATGCCACAACGTTTCAACGTGTGGCAGCCTCCAGCCGAGGCAATCGCGAATAATCTCTAGCAAGCGCATCTAGCCAACCTACCACCACAACCCCACCGCGAATAGCCCTATCAGCCGCCTTCGGGCGGCTTTTCTTTGGATCATCCGTAATGACCGACCTCACCGCGCTAAAGGCATCTAACGCCTCCCGCTGGCAGAATGCCAAGCTATTGAAGCCCGGCAGCTTTACTGCAATCGCGAAGCACCTGATCGATCCCGGCGCAAAACAGCGTTATATGTTGGTTTCCGCCAAAACCGACATTCCTTGGTGGTTCATCGCGGTCATCCACGAGCGGGAGTGCTCGCAGGATTGGTCGCGGTCGCTGGCTCAGGGAGATCCATGGCGCGCCGTCTCGGTCCATGTGCCCGCGGGGCGCGGTCCGTTTAAGTCGTGGGAAGAGGCGGCGGTGGATGCCCTTGTCAACTGCGCTCCCTACGCCGCGCGCAATAGAGACTGGAGCGTCGGCGGGATGTTGACCAAGCTCGAGGAATATAATGGACTTGGCTACGCCGTTCACCGCAGGCCATCGCCGTATATCTGGTCGGGCACCGATCAATACGCCTGCGGGAAATACGTCAGCGACGGGGTGTATGATCCTGAAGCGGTCGATAGCCAGCTCGGCTGTGCTGGGCTGCTTTTGGCGATGATGGCGCTCGATCCGACCATCAGCTTCACCGACCAGACGATCGCTTCAGCACAGATAACCCCTTCACCGGTTCGGAAGCCCTCGCTCATCCATCCGTCGAAGGGTTCCATCGGCGCGTTCATCGCCTCCATTCTCTCCGCCATCTCCAATTTCAGAAGGAAATGACCATGATGTTATTCATTGCTTTCACCGCCGCCACCGCCGGCTTCGCGCTGTGCTGGTTCGCAAAAGACAGGATCACCGTTCTGTTCACCGGAACGGAATCGTTTATCAAGACGCTGGAAGCCAAGGCCGCCGCGCTCAAGGCGGTGTTGTAACGATGTGGGCACGCATTAAAGGTTGTTGTCTGCATTCCTTGACCGTGGCGTGGGGGTATTGCTTGGCCATTGCAGGCGCCTTGATGCAGGCCATCGATACGGCCGCGGACGCGCTTGGCGATCCGAGCCTTAGAGATCAAATCTCGGCGGCCATCGGCGATGCGAAAACCGTCGGCCGGATATTGTTGGGCATCTCCGTCGTGACCATCATCGCGCGGTTGCGCTCATTGCGGAAGGTGAGCTGAGATGTGGATGGCGATCATCTCCTTCCTTGGCGGGCCGGTCATCAAAGGCCTGGTCGATGCCTATAATGCCAAGCTGAAGGCCGGCAATGTCGACAACAAGATCGCGGCTGATCTGGCAGCGAGCGAAATTGCGGCGCAAGTGTCGGAAACCACCGCGATTTCACAATATCGCATCGCCGAAATCGGACACTGGTATGAGCCCGACAAGTTGATGGGGTATTGCGTGGCGCTTTATTTTTCGAAGCTTTTGGTGTGGGACAAGGTGCTCGGGCTTGGAACGACCGATCCTCTTGCGGGGTTTTCGGCTGTTACATCGAATCTTGTCGTTTCGTTCTATTTTGCCAAACGCGGCTTTGAAAACGTTGCCAGGATCATCCGACGATGAACGCCATCCGCGACGAGGATATCCGGGCTATCGTCGCCGAGACGCTTGCCGAACAGCAGAGGCTCCACCGCGACGACATCGACGCCCTCGTTTTGAGAACCATCGCAACGATCCTGACCTCTTTCGGGATCGAGGAAGAGGACCGCAAAGAACTGCGCGCTGATTTTCAACATTTGAGACGTTGGCGCAAAAGCGTCGAGCAGGCGCAGAGCTATACTTTCAAAGCCGTGATTACAATCATCGTCACCGGGTTTGTCGGGGCAGTATGGCTCGGCCTCAAGGTTATGCTCGGTAGATGACCGGTTGATCCGGTAGCAGCAGAGATACGCACGGCTCTGCTGCGCGTTATGAATCTTGCTAAACTAAAGCTGGAGAGGTTATGTAGGGCCGAGTTTGGTGCGATTATTGACGGGGCGGTATGACTTTCACATCGTGGCAATTCGGCCTCTTTATTACGATCGTTTTTGGGGCATACTATCTTCCACCGATCAGGACGTTTCAGATCCAGTTCCTGGTGATCGCGAGCCTGATCTTCTACGGCTACGGACAGCCGGAACTTCTTCCGCTGCTGGCCGCCGCGGTTTTTGGAACTTATCTGTTTTTGCTTTTGGCGTTGCGGAATCGGCCGATATGGCTGCCGGTGGGTATTGCCTTCAATCTCGCGCTGTTGGTATTCTTCAAGTACAAATTCCTGTTCGTTGAGCCGAACTCACCAAGCTTGGCTGATCTGGGACCAGTCGGTTTTCTTTTGAAATTGCCGCTTCCAATCGGGATTTCTTTTTTTGTGTTCCACAACATCAGCCTGTTGGTTGATCTAACGAAGCAGAAAAGCGCGCCTCCCGATCTTACAAGCGTCTTCCTCTACATCATATTCTTTCCGCAGCTGGTTTCGGGGCCGATCACGCGCGCCGAAATGTTTATGCCGCAAATCAAACCAAAATATTTTTCTGACATTCCATTCGTTGAGGCTGCGAAATGGATTTTGACCGGGTTTTTCTTCAAGCTTTACGTCGCGAACAATCTCAACGAGATGACGTCCTATATGGACTTTCCGCTGTTCGAGACGCTCCGAACCCAGGATCGATGGCTACTGGTTTTTCTGTACAGCTACCAGATTTATGCTGATTTCTTTGGCTATTCGGCAATAGCGATAGGTCTGGCATTGCTCTTTGGCTATCGGCTTCCAGTTAATTTCGACCGTCCATACACCTCCATATCGTTTTCCGAATTCTGGACGCGCTGGCACATTTCCCTGTCAAGCTGGCTACGGACCTATCTTTATATCCCGCTCGGCGGCAATCGCCGAGGTGCATTCAGAACCTATCTGAATCTAATCATTGTGATGGGATTGGGTGGTCTTTGGCACGGCGCCGGTCTCAGCTATCTGATGTGGGGACTGATGCACGGCGTCTTTCTCGCGATCGAACGGCCGTTCCTCAGGCGCTTTCATGCGGTTGACTTGAGGGTTTTTCAGGCGGCCCGCATCAGCTTCGTTTTTGTTTGCGTCAGCCTGCTGTGGATTTTTTTCAAATTGCCAAATTTCGATCACGCGCTCAGTTATCTATCCGGCATGTTTGTGTCGGGCACGAACCCAAACCCGCCAAAGCTGTTTCATAATTTGGCATTGCTCTATTCGCTACCGGTTATACTCCAGCATCTGGTGTCTCGTTCGCTGTTCGAACGCTCGCTGCGCGGCGCCGAGCCATATCTGTACGGATCGATGGCCGCGCTGATGTATCTCGAGGCGGGCCCCGAAACCTCATTTATTTACTTCCAGTTTTGAGGTCGGGGCATGCAACGAATGGCCATCGTCCGCTGGTTCGCAAAATGCGCCTTTAGCGCCCTAGTGCTGTTGTTCGCCTGCGGAATGGCTACGGCCTGGTTCGGCCACGGGCTGCAGCTTCCATCGAATACTACGCGCGACGGAACGACGATCGCGCTGAACCGGTATACCCAAGAGCCCGTTCCGGCGGTTGTTCTGGTGGGTAGTTCGCTGACCTTTCGGCTAAGTGAAGAGTACTTTGCGACACCTTCGGTGCGAAACCTCGCAATTGGCGGAGGCTCGCCCGTAACGGGACTTGAGATCGTCGCAAACAGCCCGCGCCTTCCGAAGATTATCTTGGTGGAAGCGAACGTTTTATCGCGCTCGATAGATGCAGCTTTGGTCGAAAGGTACTCGGGAAACGGCGCGGCCGGTCCGCTTTTTTTTCACCCCGTCAAGGCGGCCATCGCGGGTTACGATGGCTGGCGCCGTCAAGCGCGGGTCTCCACGGATATAAACCGCTTGCTGGCGGAACCTCCCAGCGACTTTGACAATCGGATCTACGCGGATCGTGCGCTCCAGCAGTTCAACGACGATGATCCGACGGTTGCCGTGCGAGTGAACGTGGCAAGAATTGAGCAATTGATGCGCTCGGTCGAGCAAAGGGGGGTGCGACTGTTGCTTTTCGAACTTCCCTATTTGGCGCCACTGGAAGAATCCCGCTTTGCAAAAATTACCAGCGAGATCGTTCACGCTAAATTCTCTGATCCCGATCGATGGCTGCGCATCGATTTTGATCGGAAAGAATTACGCTGGGCTGACGGCGTTCATTTGGACGCGCGATCCTCATTGATCATAGCGCGATCGATGGACAAGACGCTTTCCTCACTTTTGAGGTCGCTATAGGGTCTGATAGCGCTCGCGTTCGCCGAGCTGCCGACATCGCCAACATTCTCATGCAGTAACCTTGCCAGTGGGGCGGGATTTTCGAGGCCGGGCCGATGTACAGGATTCGCGAGGTCGACGGCCATGACGACGAAATCGCAGACATGCTCACGGACCTTCATCGCCTGACGTTTTTTGGCGGCGCTCCCCTTCCGGAATTCGACCAAGGGCACTGGTGGCTGGCGTATAGCGGCGATTTCCCCGTGGCCTTCGCCGGTGCGCGGTATAATGGTTGGACCTCTGTCATTTCCGACACCACCGATAATCTCGCTTCCGCGAACAACTTTATCCGGGGGGGCTATCGGCTGTATCGGCCACAATACCCATGGGCCTGGCCGAATACGTTGCATTGGCGGAAATTTATCAAACAAGGTTCGGACTAATTTGAGTATTTAAACCAACCGGCCTCCGTTGCATCGGCATGATGCCCGACGTGCCTCAACCTCGAAACTCGCCCGGTGGCCTCCGGCCACCGGGCTTTTTTGCGTTTTAGGAGGATTTTTGGCTTCCGGGCGTGGCGGTCAACATGGCCGCTGATAGGCTCACCATTGCTGCGGGTGACGTTGTCGAGGGAATAACGAAGCGGTACTTGTGGATGTCCGGAAGAAGACCTTAAAGTCGTTACGCGGCGATCTCCGTTCGACGCGCCGATCGATACCGAAGGGGCAAGTTGACCATGACCGCCAGACCGCAATTACCGAATCGTGCGCCGCGGGCGAAGGGCTTGCCGGCCGCGCTTGAGGGTCTGCTGGTCGTGGATTTTACGCGCGTCGTGGCCGGTCCAGCCTGCACGCAAAGCCTCGCCGATTTCGGGGCCGAGGTCATCAAGGTCGAGAATCCGGATGGCGGCGACGATACAAGGAGCTATGAGCACGCCGATCTCGCCGGTGAAAGTGCGGCTTTCATCAGTCTCAATCGCAACAAGCGCGGCA
>WNFR01000110.1_pt1 | contig 157840 bp, 142 predicted proteins | sample 5400221 | NCBI WGS metagenome assembly WNFR01 (sample SAMN13153357, study PRJNA577476) | soil metagenome | isolation source: 40 cm soil under Madrone tree | place: USA:California | collected 2016-06-14
CTTCACCAGTTACGAAGATTGTGCAACACTCAGGTCCGCCGATCAAAACGGGGCCGTAAAATCGAAAACGCTTCGTTTAGATTTCTTTCGTGAGGCAACGAATCGGTTTCGTCTAGATTTTTACGTGAGTCAATACGGTGAGTCATACGAGCCTTGGCCGGGTAACGGCGCCGGCATACGCATCCAATTTTCGGCAGCTTCGCAAACTTCTGCTGATCTCATGACAAGCAACTAGTTCTCGGCTATTGTTTCTCCGCTAACCTGGCTGAGACTCTACCGGAGGACTTATGCGACTAGGATTGAATTTCGGTTACTGGGGTTCCGGCCCTTCGGACAACATCGCGATCGCTCGAGAAGCTGAGCGGCTCGGTTATCACTCGCTGTGGACAGCTGAAGCTTACGGTTCGGACGCCGTGACTCCGCTGGTGTGGCTCGCGGCTCACACCGAACGAATCAATGTCGGCACTGCGATCATGCAGATGCCCGCGCGCACGCCGGCGATGACCGCGATGACCGCGGCGACGATTGATCTGTTGACCGGCGGCCGTTTCATGCTGGGCATCGGAGCTTCAGGCCCACAAGTCGTCGAAGGCTGGCACGGAGTCGTCTACGGCAAGCTGCTGACGAGAACTCGCGAGTACGTTGAGATCGTCCAAACCATCTTGAAGCGAGAGCAGCCACTCGAGCATCACGGCGAGTACTACGACATACCGGTGAAGGGGGGCACGGGGCTGGGCAAGCCGCTAAAGTTGATCGTGCATCCGCTCCGGCCCAACATCCCGATCTACGTTGCAGCGATCGGGCCGAAGAACGTCGCGCTTGCGGCCGAAATCGCCGATGGCTGGTTGCCTGTCTTCTTCTCACCGAAGCGAGTAAACGTGTTTCGGAAATCGCTTGACGAAGGCTTCGCGCGAAGAACCGATGGAAAGACGCTTGCCGATTTTGACATCTCGCCAACCGTCAGCGTCGTGGTCGGCGATGACGTAGACGCTTGCCGCATGCACGTGAAGCCGATTCTGGCGTTGTACATCGGAGGCATGGGTGCGCGGGGAAAGAACTTCTACAACGACCTCGCCTGCCGGTACGGTTACGAGGAAGCGGCAAAGACCATTCAGGATTACTATCTCGCCGGCAAAAAGAACGAAGCGATCGCCGCTGTACCCGATGAACTCGTCGATGAGATTGCGCTGTGCGGCCCGCGGGAGCGCATCAAGGATCAACTCGCTGTATGGAAGGAAGCTGGGGTAACCACGCTCATCTGCGGAGCCGGCAACATCGAAGCGATTCGCACCATGGGTGAACTCGTAGCCACCTAGTGAGGCTGTAACATTCGCTTTACTACTGAAGGAGCGTATCCGCGCAAATCCGCCGAATCAGTGTCATTCGTGGTCCATCCCGCCGGCGATGTGCCTCATAGGAACTCATCGACCACCGATGACACGGATCCGACGGATTCACACGGATCATCACAATCACCTTGACTGTCGGTCTCCGATCGTCTTTGGTCTCCGGTCTTCGGTCGTCTTCGGTCGCCTTCCGTTTGACAGGCCTTCGTTCAGGTATATAATCGCCCCAATCTTGAGACTGGCTCCATTGAGCAATAGACACTTAAACGGGAAAGGAGGGAACTAATGGTCACTCGAGTCCTGGGATTTGTGTACGGGGTGGTGTGCTACTTTGTCTTCTTCGGCACGTTTCTTTACGCCATTGGGTTCGTTGGAGGAGGCAACCTCTACGGCGAGGGGAAGCCGCTGATAGTGCCGCGGTCGATTGACCTTACGCCGACGGGACACGGCGAATCGCTCGCGCTGAGGTTGATCATCGACGCGGTGCTACTCAGCCTGTTCGCTATTCAGCACAGCGTGATGGCGCGAGAGTGGTTCAAGCGAAGGTGGACCCAGGTCGTAACGCCACTGCTTGAACGCAGCACCTACGTGTTGATCGCAAGCTTGACTCTGTTGCTCTTGTTCTGGCAATGGCGTCCGATCGGAACGGCGCGCGTTGCGTGGGACGTGCAGAATTCAACTGGCCGGCTCGTGTTGGAGGGCCTTTTCTGGCTGGGGTGGTTGACCGTCTTGATCTCGACATTCCTGGTAGATCACTTCAACCTTTTCGGTCTGAAACAGGTTGTTTGCTATCTGAAGGGAACGGACAGCCCGCCGCTCGCCTTCCGGACTCCAGGCTTGTATAAGGCGGTACGTCACCCAATTTACCTGGGATTCATCATCGCCTTTTGGGCCACTCCTCGGATGTCGATCGGCCATCTGTTCTTTGCGGGGATGACGACAGCCTATATCCTCGTTGCGATTCAGTTCGAGGAGCGTGATCTGATACACGCCTATGGCGAAAAATATGAGACCTATCGCAAGCAGGTCTCGATGCTGGCGCCGGTGAAGTTTCGGAAGGGATGAACAAACCGACGTGATCGCCACGAGCGCATTACAGGACGAGCGCGCGTTTGATCGCGTCCTTGTTCACGACAGTGCGAATTGGCCGGTTGGCGAATAGGCCCTTGATAGGATTGCGCATTGCGCCGTCCTCCAGCGCGAGATTGTCGGTGTGATAGCCGATCGTATAGCTCGGATCTTTTAGCAAGCTCCCGGTGAGCACTGCGATCACGTTCGCGGATGAATCAATAACGCCTGTAGCGACCAGTCGCTTGGTACCTGCAAGTGTCGCGGCGGATGCGGGCTCGCAGCCTATTCCGTCTCGCCCGATGATTGCTTTCGCATCGGCGATCTCTTGCTCGGTAACTCGCTCGACAATTCCGTCAGTGCAGTCGAGCGCGCGAAGCGCTTTCTTCCAGGAAACGGGATTGCCGATTCGAATCGCCGTCGCGAGCGTAGCCGGACGCGCAATCGGATGCAGAACAGTTTTGTCGCTTGACGCGAACAAGTCATAAAACGGCGCTGCGCCTTCTGCCTGGATGACTGCCAGCCGCGGCATTCGATCGATGAATCCCAGCTTCTTCATCTCGTGAAGCGCTTTGCCGAACGCCGACGTGTTGCCGAGGTTCCCTCCCGGCAGAACGATCCAGTCCGGAGGCTCCCAACCGCACTGCTCCATCATCTCGATGATGATTGCCTTCTGTCCTTCGAGACGAAACGGATTGATTGAATTCAAAAGGTACAGATCGGTCTCGTCAGCCAATTCACGGACGAGCCGCATCGCGTCGTCAAAGTTGCCTTCCATCTCGACAACCTTAGCTCCAAATTCGAGCGACTGCGAGAGCTTGCCGTAAGCGATCTGATCGGCAGGTATGAAGACGAACGCGCGTATTCCGGCTCGCGCCGCATAAGCCGCCATCGACGCAGACGTGTTCCCGGTCGATGCGCACGCGACCGCCGGCGCGCCGAGCGCGACCGCCTGCGTGACGCCGGTAGTCATGCCGTTGTCTTTGAATGATCCGGTGGGGTTCATACCTTGATGCTTGAACCGAAGCTCATCGAGTTCCGCGTATTCGGCTGACCACCGCGCTTCATAGATCGGAGTGTTGCCTTCGCCGAGCGTGACCACTTTCGAAAGGTCGCTGACGAACGGCAGCAGTTCACGGAATCGCCACACGCCACTGCGATCCAGTTCGGTGTCGACAGAGCGGCGCGCTTTGAAGATGCCCTTCATTTCGCCGGGACTATTTGCCAGATTGAACGCGTACTGAGCATCGAGCAATCCGCCGCAGCGTCGGCACGTATACACGCGCTCGTCGATGGCATAGCGCCCGTCGCAGTCAGCTTCGATGCAGCGAAGGAAGGCCTTCTTCTCGTCTGCTTTCATTGGGCTAGGTTAGTAGACCAGCGACCCCAAAGCAATGACCTCCAGGGATAGCGAAATGAGGTGCCGTCGGTTTTGATCGGGAGTGTCAGAATGTAATCGGGGTTCGCGCCGCACGGCGAGCATTACGGTTCTTTTGTGGCGTGTTCTTGCCAGAGCTTCTCCCATCCCTCACCGGGCTCCACCAGCTTCAACCCAACGCTCCCTTGACCTTCATCGCGCAAGACCCATTCGACTAGTGCAGCGGCCTCGAAGTCATATGACGGGACGGACACCTTGAGCAGCGCGCCCGGTTCAATCTCGCGAGCGGTTTCCAGCCTGAGCCCGGACGGGCTGATCTCTACAACATTCATCTCATCCGAGAAAGCCTCAAGGTGAGAGGTGTTCCCCTCGACGAGCGCCTTCAACGAAACCTTCAAGCGCGGTTCATCGCGGCGGTCCTCTTTCTCCCCCTCGACTTCGGTGGCCTCCGCCACCAGATCGTCGTAGCACGGAGCACACACCTCGCGATAGCCAAGGTGCGACACAGCCGCGACCTCCGGGAGATTGGCGATCTTAAGTATCTGATTTGTGTGTTCTTGGCATCGGTCACAGAAGGCAGACATACGGAAAAAGCTCCTTCGGTTGGGAGAGGGACAAAGGGCACGGAAGAGATGTCTTTTGCAGATTCATTGGGTCCGACTCGAATCGGTTTGGGTTGTAGTATATGCAGATTTGCTTTTTGACTCAACAGAATTCTGCGGCCGGCAGTGGCCTATGTGAATTCATCAACTAATCGAGCTCAATCGCAATCGCTGCGCGTTCTCGTTTCATGAGCTTGCTGTAAAGACCTCCAATCTTCTTCATCCACCCGTACTTCTTATCGAGAAGCCTGTGCGCGCGCTCGGCTCCGGCGGCGTCGAGAATTCGGGCGCGCGCTTCAACCCACTCGCCCTTTGGGTTGCCGCGCATGTCACAGGGCATCACTCGGACTCGGGGGTTGTTGCGAATGCGTTTCACCTTGCCGGCGTTCGCAAGCGAGTAGATGTACAACACACCCGCGTCTTCGGCGAACCACACCGGCGTTGCGACGGCGTTGCCGTTCTTGCGATAGGTCTCCAGGTTCAGATATTTCTGGTCGGCGAACTGGCTTATCTTTTCGTTGCTCATTTATTCTTGGATGCCGCGGCCGGCTCGCCTGCCAGCCGCTTGCCGTTCTCGCGATCAAAGACCGCGTTTCGCAAGAATTGTTCCGTGCTCCACGGAGGTGCGCCGCCGCCGAGGTATTTTTGATACCACTCGAGGTGAGCCGTGTAGTACAACGCCATCTCGTACCAGCTCGGCCAGTGACCGGCGTTCGAATAGATGATCAGCTTCGACGGCACGTTCATCTTCTGCAGCGCCGTGAAGAACTGAAGCGATTGAGTGTAAGGGATGCGATAATCGCGCTCGCCGCTGATGACCAGCGCAGGCGTCTTGAAGTTCTTCACCGAGTTCGACGGCGACACTTTCTCGTAAAGCTGAGAGTTCCACGGCTGACCCTTCAGGTCCCATTCGGGAAACCACAGCTCTTCGGTTTCGCCATAAAACGACCGCGTGTCGTAGAGGCCCATCATCGACGCGATAGCCTTGAAGCGGTCGGTGTGACCTTCGAACCACATCATCATGTATCCACCGTATGACCAGCCCATCGCTCCCATTCGGTTGCGATCGACATAGGGCAGCTTCTCGACGGCGTCGGTGATCTTCATGAGGTCTTCGTAGACCTTGCCGGCCCAGTCGCCCGATATCGCCGCAGTGAAGTCCTGCCCGTAGCCGGTCGAGCCGTGCGGATTGCCGAACGCAACGACGTACCCCGCACCCGGATAGACTTGCCAGTCGCCGCGGAACGCATCGGACCATTGCGACTGCGGTCCGCCGTGAACGTTGAGTATCAGCGGATACTTCTTGTTCGGATCAAAGTCGTGAGGCTTGACGATGAATACCTGGACCTTCGCGCCGCCCGCGCCGTCGACCCACATCGTCTCCGCGGGCCTGATGTCTGCTTCGTTCGCGACTGCGTCGTTGATGTGCGTTAAGCGAGCCGCAGCCCCCGCTTTCCCGTTGCTGATTTCGGCGCTGAAGACCTCGACCGGTTGGCCGACCGAGCTGCGCGCGTAGAGCAACCGCTTCCCCGCGAGTTCCCAGCCAAGGATCGTTTTGTCAGCCAGCACCCGGGTTATGGCTTTCGACGCGAGGTCCACACGATGGATGGGCGTTTGACCTTCGACCGGCGCGGCGAAGTAGAGCGACTTCGAATCATCGGACCACTGGAATTCATCTACCCAGTTCCGGAAAGATTCGGTCAGCACGGTTGACGCTCCGCTTGCTCGATCGTAGATCGCCAGCCGGAACAGATCAGACTCGTAGGCGGGCTGCTTCTGCATTCGATATGCGATGTACTTGCCGTCGGGTGAATACTTCGGGCTGCCATCGTAAGCGGGATTCGAAGCCGTGATGTTACGAGGTTGGGCTTTAGGGTCTGCCAGCGAGATCAGCCACAGATCGTTATTGGTCGAAGAAGCCGGCTGCTTGTCGTGGTTCGACACGAAAACGAACTCTTTTCCGTCCGGCGAGAAGTCGTACTGTAAAGGCCCGCCAAGTTGAAACGGGGGCGAATCATAATCGCCCGGAGTGATGTCCTTCGCTACGCCCGTTGCCGCGCTTGCCAGGAAGATGTGCGTTCGTGTCCCGTCTTTCCACTCGGTCCAGTGGCGATAGAGCAGGGAATCGGCTGAGTGCGCCTTGAGCGGCCCCTTCGACCACGTGTCGGCTATTTTCTGGTTGCAGGCGTCGTCGCCGCCGCATTCGGGATAGACGTCCGAAGAGAACGCGATCCATTTGCCGTCGGGAGACCATAGCGGATCGGAAACCCCTGTCGAGATGTTGGTGAGCTTCTTCGCCTCGCCGCCGCCGGTCGGCATAAGGTAAAGCTGCGCGCCGCCATCCTTCGAGCTGATGTATAGGATCCACTTGCCATCGGGCGAGAACATCGGCGAGCTCTCTCCCTTCTCGCCGCTGGTGAGCTGGCGAGGACTGCCGCCATCGATGTTCATCGTCCAGATGTGACTGAAGCGTTTCGCGCGCGCGAGGTCCGAGGTCGCCACGGCGTAGATAATCGACTTGCCGTCGGGTGAGACGTGAACGTCAGAGATTGATTTGACTCTATACAAATCTTCGATGGTGAAGGCGCGCTTCTGTGCGCGCGCGGTGAACGGAACCAGCAGCAGAATGATGACGAATAGAAGATGTTTTCTCATTGTTGGTGACCTCATCATTTAACGCAAAGGCGCGAAGCCGCTAAGCTCTTCCTGGACGACGCGCATTAAGTGCCTCTCAAGTATTCAGGACCTGTGAGTTCCTCGCTGACTTCCCACAAGCGTCGCGCGGCTTCCTCATTATGAGACGCCTCGGACGATTTCTGTTGCCGGCGCCTGGCGAAATACTCTCCAGTGACGCCTTCGACCTCGGGTGAGCTCGCAAGAAAGATCGAAGTGCGAGCCCCGCGCTCAGGGCTGATCGTCACAAGTTTGATCAAAGCCTGCATAAACTTCGGCAGTCCGCGAAACAGGTTAGTTCCGACTCCACCGGGATGCAAACAGTTTGCGGTGACACCGGTTCCTTCCAGGCGTCGCGCAAGCTCGTAGGTGAACAACACGTTCGCTAGTTTGGAATTCGCGTACGCGCCAAATGTGCTGTAGTCTCGTCCGGTTGGCCACGCGTTGATGTCGAGCTTGCCAAATTTGTGACCCGTCGAGGCAACGTTGACGATTCGCGAAGGCGCGCTCTTCCGCAGCAAGTCCAGCAGCAGGTTGGTGAGAAGGAAATAGCCCAGATGGTTGATCGCGAAGGTGCTCTCAAATCCGTCTTCAGTCATCGAGCGCTCGCGCAACACGACTCCGGCGTTGTTGACCAGCACATCGAGCCGGTCGTGCCGCTCTTTGAAGTCACTAGCGAATTGCCGAATTGAATTCTGCGAAGAAAAATCACAGATCATCAGTTCGACTCGATCTTTGCCGCTTCTCTGTTTGATCTCGCGGAGAGCCGCTTCGCCGCGTTCACGGTCGCGGCACACCATCACAACGGTCGCTCCGAGCTTCGCGAGCCCGAGGGCGGTCTCCTTACCGATGCCGGTGTTCGCGCCGGTGACAATGCAGATTTTGCCGGTCATATCAGGTTCCGGATCCCACTCTCAACCTCTAAGCGCCTGATCGAAGTCATCGATGATCTCTTCCGTCGCTTCGATTCCAACCGACACCCGAATCAAGCTGTCGGTTATCCCCAATCGCGCTCGGTCTTCGCGTGACATTCCGGAATGCGATGTTGTTGACGGTCGAGTGATCAGCGTTTCCACTCCCCCGAGACTCGGCGCAATGATCGGCAGCCGGGCCTTTTGCATAAACTTCTCAGCCGCATCGACGCCGCCCTTTATCTCGAAACTCAACATCCCGCTGAAGCCGTCGAACAAATCGCGCGCCCTTTGATGGCGAGGATGACTTTCGAGTCCGGGATAGTTCACTTTTTCAATTGCAGCGTGGGCTTCCAGGAAGCGCGCGATCTTCATTGCGCTTTCGTTTTGACATCTCACTCTCAGGGCGAGCGTCTTCATCCCGCGATGAAGCAGAAACGCCGCGTGCGGATCCATTGACCCACCCAGGTGGTTGAGCTTATGTGTGATCTTCTCGATCAGACCGGCACGGCCGATACACGCGCCGCCTACTATGTCCGAGTGCCCGTTCAAGTACTTCGTGCAACTGTGCAGCGAAATATCGAAGCCCCACTCGGCGGGTCTGAAGTTGATCGGGCTCGGGAACGTGTTGTCGATGAGCGAGACCAGCCCGTGTTCTTTCGCGAACGCGGCGGCTGCTTTGAGGTCGCTCACTTGCAGCGTCGGGTTCGACATTGCTTCGACATAGATCGCTTTTGTGTTCGGTCTCAGCTTGCTTTTCCAGGCATCGGGATCGTCACCGTCGATGAAATCGAACTCGAGCCCGAAGCCAGCGAAGTCTTGTGTAAGAAAGTCATGAGTGCCGCCGTACAGACAGTTCTGGGCCAGCAGATGATCTCCGGCCGATAAGACGGTGAGTAACGTCGTGGTGATTGCGGCCATTCCGCTCGCAGCCACCAGCCCGGCTTCGGCGTTCTCGAGCGCCGCCAGCTTCCGATGAAGCGCAAGATGATTGGGGCTGTTGTTCAACCGAATGTAGCGGATGTCATGATAGCTTTCCTCGCCGGCGTATTCGAACATCGCGGTTTGAAAGATCGGCAGGCTCACCGCGCCCATCACTCGCGGCTCGGGCTCGCCCGCATGAATCAGCTTTGTTTCGATTCGTTTGAAAGTTTTCATAGATGAGACATTGTCCATCATCGCCAAGCGAAGGCGCAAAGAGACATCCGGTGAATCCTGGTGATTACTGCGAAATGTTTTCTATTCTTACCGGCTCGACCGGCTCCGCCAATTCGAACCCGAACACCTTCGAATAAAAGTACAACTCCCCATCGAGCGAGCGCTTGATATTCTCCGCCTTTCTGAAGCCGTGCTGCTCGCCTTCGAACGGGACATACGCGACCGGCAAGCCTTTCTTCAGCGCGGCCGCGTACATCATCTCCGCTTGATTGGGAGGGACCACCTTGTCGTCGAGCCCCTGAAACAAGATGATCGGGCAGGACAATCGATCCGTGAAGTGAATCGGCGAGCGTTCCCAGTACAGGTCTTTTCGTTCGGGATACGGACCGACCAGGCTGTAGTTGTAACGCGATTCGAACTTGTGACAGTCCTGTTCGAGCAACTCTAGATCGCTGATGCCGTAGTAGCTCGCGCCGGCTTTGAACAAGTCGCGAAACGTGAGCGCCGCAAGCGTCGTGTAGCCGCCTGCGCTTCCGCCGCGAATGATCAATCGGTTGCCGTCGGCCTCACCTCGCTCGACCAGATAGCGCGCCCCGTTAGCGCAATCATCGACGTCGACTAATCCCCACTGTCCGTTGAGCCGTTCGCGGTACGCGCGACCGTAGCCCGTGCTCCCGCCGTAATTCACATCCAGCACGCCGAAGCCGCGACTCGTCCAATACTGAATATTCAGCTTGAGCGTCGTAGTGGTTGCAGAGGTCGGCCCGCCGTGACTGATCACGATTAACGGCGGGCGCTCATCCGCGGGAGCTTCATAGTCGCAATTCGTTGGCGGATAGAAAAACGCGTGCGCGGTCAGGCCGTGCTCCGTTGGAAACTCGACTTGCCGCGGGTTTGATAGATAGCCCTCGTCAACCCCAACTGAGCTCGACCTTCGAAGCACCCTGGCCTCGCGCGTTTCAAGATCGACGCAGACGGTTGACATTGACTCAGTTGGCGAACCGCCGCAGAACACCGCGCTGCCGGACGCCGTTCGCAGGCCGTGTATCTCGGTGTATGGAACGTCGATCGGTTCAAGCTTGCAAGCCGCTGTGTCCAGACTCGCCAGTTGCCAGTTGCCTCGCTCGCAGTAGGTACAAATGATGCGGCGCTCTGATTCGAACCCGTAGGTGGACATCCTGAAGACCCACTGCGGCGCGCCGAACTCGGCTTCCTTCTCGCACAGCGACTCAATGCCGCCGGCACTCAAACGACAAAGGTTCCACCAGCCGCTTCGATCAGACACAAAATGAAGAACGCCGCCGGGCGACCATTCGGGTTGAAAGATCGATTCGGACTTTCCGCCGGCGACCATCTCGGCATTAGCGATTTGCCCAGTTTCAGTCAAGTCACCGACCCAAAGCTCGGTCCCATCCCAGGGCATGTTCGGATGGTCCCAGGAGAGCCATGCCAAACGATTCCGATCGGGGCTCAGCCGCGGCGATGAATAGAAATCGTTTCCCGAAACTATCACTTCTCCTGAGACATCGCTGCCGAGTTTGATCTTCACGAGAGTGTTGGTCGCGTCGCGTCCGCCCACGGTGTGATCCTCGCGTACGCTGTAGATAAGATTGCGGCGGTGATCGATCACGCCGTCGGCATAGCGCATCTTCTCTGTCGAAGTGATTGGCCGCGGCGCTTCACCCGGCGCCTGACGATAGAGCCGCCGATCCCCAAAGTTGGAAAAGTAGACTGTGCCGGCGTCGACGAAGTAGGCGCCGCCTCCGTATTCGTGGACCGTACTGCGCGCATTGAATCCTGGCGGAGTGATGTCCGCAATAGCTCCATTGGGCGTCCGGCGGACGATGACGCTTCGGCCGCCTTCCGGCCGTCGAGCGCGATCTCACCGAGTCCGATCGTTCCCGCGACGATCAGATCCGACGTGATCGGTGACTTCCACGAACCGTAGGGAGCTTTTTGTTTTTCCGTCATCAGAATGTCGTGTTTCTTGGAGTTATCTTACGCGGATTGGGGAGCGCGTCCAGCCCTGATCCTTCGCCTGTTGAAGAAAAGCATTGCAGCTTCATCGGCTCCAGCGGCTGAGGAATTCCATACTGTTCTTCATGTCCTCAGCCGACTTGCTCGCAATCAGTTTCAAAAGACGGCGCATCTGTTCACCTACTGAGTAACGTTGCTGTGGCGCAAGGACGATGCCGGCATGTGACTTCCCTCTTGCTAGCCAGTCAGAATGGCGGCGGCAGTAATCTCCAATGTTAAAGCTGTATAGGATGCGACTCTCTTTCGTGGCGTATTCCAAATGGTCCTCATCGTCGCGGTGAATCATGCCAACCTCCAGGGCAGTCATTACATCAACTGACCGGGCGCGGAGTGCGCGAACAAGATCTCGGTCCTGACAATCTTCGTCAAAGTACAAGCAGATCGTCACGACCGACCCTGAGAGGAGAGATAGTGCTCCCGCTCCAATCTGTCGGCTTCTGCTTCCTCGGCGGCAATGTCAGTCTCTAGTTCGTTTCTGTTAGCGTGATAATAGGTTAGCGCTGCATAAACCTGAGATAGCGACAAGTGACCAACACGGTCGGCAATCTCTTCAGGACTTAACCCGAGCTTGTACCAGCCAACGATGCGGCGAACCGTGACTCCTGTCCCGGCAATTATTGGACGACCACCACGTATGCCGGGCTCCCGGACTATTAGGTTTCCGATTGATGACTTCTTTACAGTTCGCGGCGACACCGGAAATCGCCGAGCCAACTCTCCCCCGTCCGCCAACAAATCGGCAAACGCCGGGTCAGAGAGTGTTTTCTGCAAGAGACATCGCAATGCTAGCTCCAGCCACTTAGTAACCTTGTATCTCTGCTGATCGCTTGGTGACAGAGATTGAACGTTTGGTGGCATCAACTGCAACGGCGCAGCCGCGTGCTTGAAGTCGCAACAGAGTTCGTAGATAGCTGACGCTTGTGCTTCAGTTATCTCGGGCACCAACAGAGGCAGCCGTTGCGTGATCTGTTTCTTGTTAAGATCGCGACTGACACAAATCAACGACTCTAAGGCGGCATGAAATATGATGTGTCGGAATTCTGCGATCCCCATATGATACGCGCCATCAAAGAACTTTAAGGCGCGAACGATTCTTCGATACTTCTGCTCGTTGGTGAAGAGGTGTCGAAGCGGTGCCCACAGTTCAGCCATACGCGCCACGTCGCTGTTGGTGAGTGTTAACTCGTGTTGAGGACGGAAAACGTATGCCCTTGCATAGAACCCGAGTGCAATTGTGGGCCTATGGTATGTATTGTCGGAGTCAGGGTTTAAGGTCGTTATCCACGGTCCCCAAAGAGCAATTGGAGTCGGTTGGACTATTCTGGAAAGGACTATCGCCTGCATTATCAATTGCTGTGCTTCGCTGATTAGCGGGTCGTCCGCACCTGTAACCTCAGCGAGCCGCATGTAAATCCGATGCGTGAAAGGCCCCCAACTAAGCTTCTCCTGAGCTCTCAACAGAAATGCCCAGTTTTCCTCGCGTGGCAACGGGTCGGTTGCCAATACTCTATCGAACCAATCATTGGGCGGGACTATTTCTTGTAGATGGATTCCGTTACCTACATGAGCTTGTTTGACTACATGTGGATGATTCTCCAAATGAAAGAGACACGATACTTCGGCAAGCATAGTTCTTTCCTTCGCTCTCCTGGCTTAGCTCGATGGTTGCAATTACTAGCTCCTCAGCGAACCTCGCATTTCGCTAATAGGCTTTATATCGTCAAATCACGATCCAATCAACGTTGTCATCCCTTACCGAAAAACAGGCGCGCCCCGAGCAGGCTCAACGCAAGCACAAGCAAAATGCCAAGCCCTCCCAGAACCTTATCTACGCCCTTGATGCCCGTCCACTGCAAATAGTGAATCTTGTAAAGAGTGTCTATTCGGTCCGTGTCTTTTCCGCTCTGCGTGAGTGCGAGCCGGTTCCAGTCCAGCTCGATGCGGACGCCCGTGTTCGTCGTGATGACGTCGCCTTCGATGCTCGCGACTCGCCCGTAACGCGCAGGGTTTGCTGAGAAAGCATCGGTCACCAGCGCGTCGAGATCGTCCGCCGACGGCTCAGGCCTTGGTTGCATGGTAAGCGGGTCCAGGTGAATCCAGCCTCGCGATGTGCGGGCCAGCAAATGTTCGCCGAGAACCGTCTTCACGAAACGAGCCTCAAGCCACGCCGGGTCTGTCCGCGTCGCGATGTTTGATTCGAGCGGGTAGGTCTTTACTTGCAAGAGCTCATACGCGTCAGCGTAGCCGGGCTTCAAAAAGAAAATTGCGCCGGTGATTGCCCAGCCAGCCAGTGGCAGCAGCATCACGATCCCTATGACGCGATGAAGCGCGCGAGTTGTCATTGCACTACTTCACCACATTCACGATCAACCGCGACGAGTGGTAGACGTGTTGTGTTGCCTTCTGAAAATCCGATTCTCTCGCGGTGTAGATGTTGACGAACTTCTGCGGATTGCGATCCACGAGCGGGAACCAGCTGCTTTGAATCTGCACCATGACGCGGTGGCCTTTCGCGAATGTGTGATTCACGTCCGGCATCGCGTATTCGATCTTCTCGACCTTGTTGGGCGCCATCGGCTCGGGGTTCTCGAAGCTCTTTCTGAATCTTGCCCGCATCGGTTCGCCGCGGACCAGCATCTGGTAGCCGCCCATCTTCATACCCGTGGGGTTCGGCTGATTGTCGGGCGCATCGTCCGGATACACGTCGATCAGCTTCACAACGAAATCCGAATCAGTCGCGCTTGTGGAAACAAACAAGCTCGCCGTGAGCGGTCCGGCTACGGTCACGTCTTCAGTCAACACATCGGTCTGATATACGAGCACGTCCGGACGGCGTGCGGCGAACCGCTGGTCGTCAACCATGTACTCGCGAGTCATCCCAATGTTGATGTTGTTCATGAAAGGCACCGGCCTGGCTGGATCGCTTATGTACTCATCGAATGCGTTGGAATCCGGCGGCGCTGTGAATGACAGCTTACCGTTCGCGTTGAGGTACAAGCTCGCCGAGCGGGCGTTCGACGGCGGCCACTGATCATAGGTCTTCCATCTGTTCGATCCTGTCTCGAAGAAGTATGCTTCCGGCAGCTTCAGCTCGCCCTTCTCTTTCAGATAGTAGTTGAAGAACGGCAGCTCGATGTTCTCGCGATAAAAGACTGAAGTCTTTGAGCCGAAGCGAACGTCGCCGAGTCCCTCGCCGTCGCCGCGCGCCCATCCGCCGTGAAACCACGGACCCATCACCAGAATGTTGTAAGCGCCCGGACTCTGTTTCTCGACGGATTTGTAGGTATTGAGCGCGCCGAATAGGTCTTCAGCGTCGAACCATCCGCCTACGGTCATGACTGCGGGCTTGATGTTCTTCAAGTGCGGCCGCGTGTCGCGGGCCTTCCACCACGGGTCATAGTTCGGGTGCTCCATCATCTCGTTCCAGTAGGCGATATTTCCGTGGAAATACTTCCTGTCGGCATTCGCGAGCGGTCCCATCTCGAGAAAGAACTTGTAACCGTCGGGTGTGCCGTGGTTGAACCGCTCGCCGGAGCCGGTCGGCGTTGGTTTGGGTCTGGGGCGCCCGAATCCAGAGAAAAAGTTGAAGGCGTGCGGCAGGAAGAGCGTGCCGTTGTGATGGAAGTCGTCGCCGATGAACCAGTCTGAGATCGGCGCTTGCGGCGACGCAGCCTTGAGCGCGGGATGGGCGTCTATCGTTCCCACGGCAGTGTAGAAACCTGGGTATGAGATCCCCCACATACCGACCCGCCCGTTGTTATTCGGAATGTTCTTAACCAACCAATCGATGGTGTCGTAGGTGTCACTGCTCTCGTCGATGTCGGCGGGTTTGTTCTTGTGGTCATTCTGCGGCCGCATGTTCACGTAGGTGCCTTCGGACATATAAGCGCCGCGCACGTCCTGATAGACGACGATGTAGCCTTCTTTGGCGAACAGCGGCGACGGGCCGATGGTCTCTTTGTACGCATCGGGTCCGTATGGTGAGCAGCTATACGGAGTGCGGCTGAGAAGTATCGGATACTTCTGCGACGTGTCCTTAGGCGAGTAGATGGCAGTAAAGAGTTTCACGCCGTCGCGCATCGCGATCATTTGTTCGGACTTGGAGTAGTTGGCTTTGATGTTGACTGGCTGCTGCGCCGGAAGCGGGCGCGGAATGGCGATCAACGCAAGCCAGGTCAAACAAACCACGAGTCGAATTGAAAAGGATCTAGTTCTTTCCATCGTTTCTCCGTTGAGTTGCTTGTCGAGCAACTCAGTGTGTGTGAGCTAGGAGTTTCTCCTCGGCAGTCAGAATCTAGCAATAAATGCAGCCGCGTGATCGTATCCGTAGAACTCGACGAAGCGTGACTCCTTCATCTCAGCCAACAGCTCGGCTGCCACGTGCTTTGTCCCGAATCCCACCAACGCAACTCCTGTGGGATTGTCCTGACCGCTCTGTATCATCGACTGTCCAGCGATCTGCTAAGTCCGGCGCGTCTTTCTTTGCAAGTCTCTCAACGCCCGGTAGCCGATCCGCTTGACACCTTGCGATTCGAGTATGCGGCGAATCTCAGGGTCCTTTGTGAACAACTCATATTCAGCAGCTCGATCTTCCCACGAGTTCGTGATGTGCTTGATCTCGTCACCCGGGACCGACGCGTGAATGTATAACTCGGTCACGCCCGGCTTCAGCGAACTGATCGAGCGCTTCCAATAATCTCGTATCGGCTCGCCTGGCTTTCGGTCGCCGTGGATCAGATAGTCCGGATAAACAGTTCCATCCGAATCCAACTCGCCGCGCTGATGGCCGCCTCCCTGCGCTGCCAGCAATTCTTGAGAGCCCATCCTAAGCGGCAGATTGAATTCTTTCGCGATCCGCCGATAAATCTGGAAGTACGCCTCGTTGTATTGAAGCGTGCCCATGTGCGAATCCACGTGGGTCACATCAATGCCCGCGTCAATCGCCTTTTTGATCTGCGCACGCGCTTCGATATAAGCCTGCTCGGGCGTCGCGTTCTTGTAGACGCTTGCGATGTCCGGCCACAAATAGCCTTGCGGATCGACCAGCCCGGGCACTTCGCTCTTGCTCGCAACCGGTCCCCACTTGAGCGTCTTCCATTCGCTCGTGTGCGCGAGATGCACACCAAAGTCGGAGTTCGGATGCGCCTTCGCATAAGCGGCGATCTCAGGAAACCACGGGCCTGGAACGATGATGGTCGACGACGTGGCCAGGCCGTTCTCCATCGCGTCGATCACGGCCGCATTTGCCGCGTGACTGTTGCCTACATCGTCGACGTTGATGATCAGGATCTTGTCGGTCGGTTTGAAACCCAATCGTTCGGCGAGCGAGGGCGTCGTGCTGATGGCGATAGTGTTCGACCCCGCCCTCGCTGACGGCAAAGCAGAAAGCAGCAACAGCAGCAGTGCCTTTCTCATTCTGTGACTCCTCTCTTCCTTCAGGAATGGACCACTGATTGGGCGGATTCGACGGATTGTCGCGGATCTGATCAGTGCGGATCCGCCGCATCCGTCCGATCCGCGGTCTATTCCCTTTGAAAGGCTCTACTTTACGCCGTCCGCGGTCGAGCAGACAAAGATCTCCGGCGTGAGCCCTGTCGCCTGTTCATAACCACGAGCGACCGACCGCTTGAACTCCGCGACGCTATCGGCTTTGGCGAGGTTTATCGTGCAGCCGCCAAAGCCTCCGCCGGTCATTCGCGCGCCGAAAACGCCTTCTATTTTCGTTGCTAGATCCACCATCGTGTCCAGCTCCGCGCAGCTCACCTCGTAGTCGTCCCGCAAGCTGAGATGCGACTGGGCCATCAAGTCACCAAACGCGTACAGGTCACCGCGCTCAAGGGCAGCCGTCGCTTCCATCACGCGAGCGTTCTCGGTGATCACGTGACGGCATCGCTTGTAGGTCACTTCATTCAAGTTGTGGCCGCAGCGTTCCAAATCATTCACAGTCACGTCGCGAAGCGCTTGAATGTCAGGCAGCAGTTTGGCGAAGTGCTTAACGCCCGCCTCGCATTCGGCTCGGCGAGTATTGTACTCGCTTGACCCGAGTTCGTGCTTCACCATCGTGTTGCAGATCACCAGCCGCACGTCTTCAGGAAGCGGCAGCAATCGATACACCAGCAAGCGACAATCGAGCATCAACGCTCTTCCTGCTTGTCCACAGCAGGAAGTGAACTGGTCCATGATCCCGCAGCGCATTCCGACGAACTCGTTTTCAGCTTGCTGGCAAAGTTTGGCAAGCCCAATGCGATCGATCTCCATGCCGGCCGTCTCGAGCATCGCGTAGCCCGTTGCCACCTCGAGTGCGGCGGACGAGCTCAAGCCCGCTCCGATCGGGACGTCGCTGCGGATCGCGAGGTCGGCGCCGCGCAATCGATAGCCTGCTCGCTCGAGCGTGACCGCTACTCCACGCACGTAGTCGCTCCAGTGGCCTCGTGCGCGGGGGTCCAGCTCATCGAGATCGAACACGACGTTACCGGATAAGTCTTCGGAGTGAATGTGCAGCTCGCGGTCGTCTCGCGACGCGATCGCGACCCATGTGCAAAGGTCGATCGCCGCAGGCATGACGAATCCATCATTGTAGTCGGTGTGCTCGCCGATCAGGTTGACGCGGCCAGGAGCGCGATAGACTCGGGCGCCGCCGCTTCGAAGTTCTTCGAACGTCCGGGTCATCGGTTCAGTGTCCGCTCTTGCCGCTGCGCCTCTCTGGCTCGTCAGGTTTGGCAGAGCCCGCTGCCCGCCGTCCCAGCACCAGCATTACGACTCCGAAGATCGACAACACAACACCCCATCCGAGATTGACATTCAGCCCGAGCGAGCGTTGATAGATCGACTTGTCGCTAACCAATCCATACACAACCAGCAACAATCCAAACAGAGTGAACATCAAGCCGATCGGCAATCGAATGTCCAGTCCCATCTCAGGTCCTCCTCAAATGTACCGTAGACTGTCCAGTCTGCGGTTGGCTCGGATGCAATTTGACTCAAGATATGCGCAGCCTCGACAGTCTACTCCTCACCAGAAAATAACGTTTAGCACTAGCGTCATCAATAACACGATTACTCCCAGGATGGCCGGTCGCTGATACCAGGCCAACTGCGCTTCCTTAGGCCGCTCTGTAAGCGAATAAACCAGACCGGCCAACTCTTTTTCATCGCGCGCTCTGGTCATGAGGCTCACGAGAATCGTGACAACGAAGCACGTGCTCCATGCGAAAATCGCCGTCCAGAAGTTCTGCGCCATCTCGCTCGGATAGATGTGCCGCGCTCCAAACCAGCCGCCCTTTACTCCGGCCACCGCGTGCAGGGGCAGGGTCAAGCCGTGATGAATAGTCGCGGCCAGGATGCCCGATAACAAGCCGAGGAACGCACCGTGCCCGGTAGCTCGCTTCCAGAACATGCCGAGCAAGAACGTCGCGAACAGCGGCGCGTTGACGAAGGCGAACACCAACTGAAGCATGTCCATTATGTTATTGAAGCGCGTCGCTACGTATGCCGCCGCTACCGAGACGGCTATTCCGAACACGGTCGACATTCTTCCCATCCACAGATAGTGCTGATCGCTCGCGCCGCGCTTGATATATGACTGATATATGTCGTAGGTCCAAACGGTATTGAACGCAGTGACGTTGCCGGCCATTCCTGACATGAAACTCGCCATCAATGCGGTGAGCCCGATGCCCAGCATGCCGGAGGGAAAGTAATGTGCCAGCATCATCGGAATCGCCATGTCGTAGTTAAACGCGCCGTCGGGTTTCTTTGGCAGGGCGAAGCCGCTCTCACCGGCTTGATAGGTGAGCGCGATGGCGATCATTCCCGGCAGGATCACCAGGAACGGAAAGAACATCTTTGGTACCGCGGCGATCAACGGCGTCCGGCGAGCCGCTGACATAGAGTTGGCTGCCATGGCCCGTTGCACGACAAGGAAGTCCGTGCACCAGTAACCGAACGACAGCACGAATCCAAGCCCCATCGCCATCCCGAACCATTCGACTCCCATCGGGTTGGATGATGGGTCGCCCATAAACTTCCACGAGTGGGACCAGGCGCCGGACGCGAATCCGTGCTGAGTCGCCACGACCCCCAGCCTTGATTGCAGACCAGTCCATCCGCCGGCGTCTTTCAGTCCCAGGAAAACCAACGGCAGGAATCCAAACACGATCAGAAAGAACTGAAGCACCTCGTTGTAAATCGCCGATGTGAGGCCGCCAAGGAAAATGTAAAGGAGCACAATCACCGCCGACATCACCACGCTGAAGTTGAAGTCCCAGCCCAGCAGCGTTTGAAGCAGCAGACCCATCGCATACATCGAGATGCCTGACGAGAAAATCGTCATTGCGGCGAACGAGATTGCGTTCAACCCGCGAGTCTTCTCGTCGAAGCGCAGCTTCAAGTACTCAGGCACCGACCGCGCGCGAGAGCCGTAATAGAACGGCATCATGAAAACGCCTACGAACACCATCGCCGGAATCGCCCCGACCCAGTAAAAGTGGCTTGTCGCGATCCCGTACTTTGCGCCGGACGCTCCCATGCCGATCACTTCCTGGGCGCCGAGGTTGGCCGAGATGAAAGCGAGCCCGGTGATCCACGCCGGAATCGAACGCCCGGACAAGAAAAAGTCAGTGCTCGTTTTCATGTAGCGCTTCAGCGCGAAGCCTATGCCGAGCACGAACACGAAGTACACGAGCATGATGATCCAGTCGATAGCTGTAAGATTCATGTTCTGAGCCTCTGGGAATCAGTGTTTGTTTTGAGTTTGGAAAGCGGACCGCTCAATCCAACAACGGCGCAGAATATCACTTATCGGTTTTGTCCTCCAGCCGCCAGGAGTCTTTCAAAAAGCGCTTCAACCGGACCAGCCAGAGTCCGAGGGAGATCAGAATCAGCAAACAACAAAGAGTCACCAGAATGACTTCGATATAGACTGGAAGAACGACGAAGAATTCGCGCGCAAAAGCGATCGATATCGCTCCTGCCATCAGAGCGGTAGGCAGGAGAGACCCTCGGAAGCCCTTTCCGCTCTTCTTCGCCTGGAGCCACGACACGATGACCTGCATTAGAAGCAGGGCAAACAAACCGATCGTGCTCCAACGCGGTATGGTCATCAATGCCTCATTCCCTAAGCCGACGTCAATACAAGAACATCGGCTTTCCCAGCACCCTTCGAACCTTGGGCAGATACTGCTCGGTGTCATACAACTCGTCCACGTCGACTCGCTTCAACCCGCTGGTGATCGTGCTGATAGGAACGTGCGTGTAAGTTCCCTCGCGCAGCGCGCACATGCGTCCGCTCACGCCTTCAAGGATCAAGTCCATCGCCATGTAAGCGTAGTTGACCGAGACCATCAGATCGACAGCGTCCGGCGCCCCCGAGCGCATCAAGTAAGCGAGCTGCTGATAAACGATGTCCTCACCGGTGAGCTTTTTGAGCGCTTCGCCGACGATCAAGCCTATGCCGCCCAGCTTGCGATGGCCGTAGGCGTCGGCCTCTCCTGACTCGACGATTTTGCCGCCAATCATTTGCGCGCCTTCGCTGATGGTCACCATTGCGTAGTTGCTTGGATTGGCGCGCTTGTCTTGCATCACCAGCTTTGCCAGCCGCTCGGAATCGAACGGCACTTCAGAGATCAGAGCGCGGTCGGCGCCGGCCAGATAAGAACTGATCAAGCTGGTCTCGCCGCTGTTGCGCCCGAACAACTCCACGAAGGCGATACGCTCGTGCGAGCCGCTGCTGGTTCGAAGCTGATGGATGAACTGCACGCTTCGACTGACCGCCGTGCTGAAGCCGATGCAGTAGTCTGTGCCGTACACGTCGTTGTCCATCGTCTTCGGAATGGCGATGACTTCAACGCCTTCCCGATGGAGGCGCTCGCCGTAGCTGAGGGTGTCGTCGCCGCCGATGGGCACGAGTATCTCGATTCCGAGGTCTTCGAGGTTTTTCAGTATGTGAGGTGTGAAGTCTCGTGGGCGCGAGTCTGCTTCTTGGGCCTTCGCCTGTTGAGGGTCACGCAGGAATTCAGGCTCATCTTTGAGCTTAACCCTTGAAGGATTGGTGCGGCTGGTGTGCAAGATCGTTCCGCCGGTGCGATCGATGGTGCGAACCGCCTGCTTGTCGAGAGGTATGAAATGCTTCGAGAAGCTCTCGGGTTCCATCGGGTTAAAGTGGAGCAGGCCGCCCCAACCCCGCCGAATGCCGAGCACTTGGTAGCCTTCATCGATCGCGCGGTAGACGACGGCTTTGATACAGGGATTCAAGCCCGGGACATCGCCGCCTCCAGTCAAGATGCCAATAGTTTTCGCCACTGCACAGTCCCCCTTGAGCGTTATAGTTGATTTTTAGAAGAGTACATCAAGGACAGGAGATGGGAAACTGGCGCTTTCGCTTTCGCTCGATGGGTCAATTCATTGTCACGCCGATCGATTGCCGAGTAGCGCGCGTAATGCTCTATGCATCGTCCCAGACTAGACAGCGCTTTCGGCTTACGGGGCAAGGGCTCAAGACTAAAGTTTATGTTACAAAAGGTTTTGCCTTGGCCGGTGGGTCATGATACATTCAGCCGCGACCAGGTTGTGACTTGAGTGACCTCTCGACCACTGATGAGATGTTGATGGCTCGGCGATTTGAGGAGCAGGCTTCCTACCAACATTCAGGCTTTTTACTAACCAAGACTTGAACGGCTGGCGATCGATGCGAAGACAGTGGGACATTACTCAGGACGCCTTCGACAAGTTCCTCGCCTGGCTTGACCCAAATCGCGAGCAAGCCGGAACAAAGTACGAAGAGATTCGCCGGAGGCTCATAAAGATCTTCGCCTGCCGCGGGTGCGCTGGAAGCGAAGACCTCGCCGACGAGACGATCAACCGTGTCATCAGAAAAATGCAGGAGTTGGCCGACTCTTACACGGGTGACCCCGCGCTTTACTTTTATGGGGTGGCGCGCAACGTTCATCTCGAGCACGTGAAGAAGAATCCGGTGCCGCCGCCGCCGCCGCCTCCTGACCCCCCCGAACAAAAGGAGCGAGAGTATGAATGCCTGGAGCGCTGCATGAAGGTGCTCACGCCAGGGAATCGCGAGCTAATGCTTGAGTATTACAAGGAAGAAAAACACGCGAAGATAGTTCACCGCAGAGAACTAGCGACGCGGCTCGGCGTAGCGGTCAACGCGCTGCGGATACGGGCTTACCGAATCAGAGCCGGTCTGCAAGGCTGTGTGGAAAATTGTCTACACCAGGAAGCATAGATGAAACATATCGCGCTACCGGTCATAAATAAGTGAGCGATGGCGCACGAGAGCGGCTGAGAGATGAGTGAAGAAGTCTACGATGAAGTACATCTGAGGAAGTACCTGCTCGGTGAGTTGAACGAGGCGGAGCAGCAAGCACTTGAAGAGAGGTTAATGGCCGAGACTGAGTTCTTCGACCTGCTTCAAGTAGCTGAGGACGAGTTGGTAGATGACTACCTGGGAGGCGGGCTGTCCGCCGTAGAGCGGGAGAGATTTGACAGCTTTTTCGTGTCGACGTCCGAGCGGCGGCGGAAACTGAGTTTTGCGATGGCCTTGAGAAGATACGTCACAGACGAAGGAGCAGTCGACGCGCTGGCGCCGGCCGTCGCAGAATTAGCATCGCCGGTCCTCCCTCGTCCGTCACCGGTCGCCGGTCATCCGTCGTCGTGGTGGAATCGAGCGTTCTCGTCCCCGTATTTGAGGATGGCTGCTACCACGGTGATCGTAATCGGTCTCGGACTTGGGATTTGGAGGGCGTTCATCTATCAGTCTGATTTTGATAAGGGAATGGCTGCTTTGGCGCGAGCCTATCCGAATGGAAGCCCGATTGAAGCGCGCATATCAGAACTTCATTACGCGCCTAGTGCCAGGCTGCGAGGCAGTAAAGAGGAAGAGGGTGATAAAGTAGCGCGCAACAGCGCAGAGCGGTTCATTTTTGACGCGGCCAGGGAGCGTGCCGACGCTAAGTCGTATCATGCCTTAGGACGATTGTACTTGGCCGAGCATGATTTTGATGAGGCCGCACGGCAATTCGAAAGGGCCCTACAAACGGACGCGAACAACGCAGAGCTCCACAGCGACCTGGGTGCGGCTCTGTTGGAAAGAGCAAAGGTCTCCGCGCAAACAGACTCCAAAGCTCAGAACCTCGGCAGGTCCTTGCAAGAGCTGGACAGAGCCCTTGAGTTGGCTCCATTGCTATCGGAGGCCCTGTTCAATCGAGCGCTTTGCCTCGATGCGATGATGACCTACGGCCAGGCCCAGGAAGCATGGAAAAAGTACCTTGAGGTAGATCCCTCTTCTCAGTGGGCGGCCGAGGCGAGAAAGCGATTGGGAGAGTCGGAACAACGAAATAGGCGATCGGGCTACAAAGAGGCTCTCTTTGCTGATTTCGTGACCGCGTTCCGCGCTGGCGACAAGGCAAGGGCCTGGGATGCGTATGCGAATACGCGATCCCGAAACGGGAATTACATTGTCGAGAGGCTGTCGCAACAATTCCTGACAGCATCGACGGATCGGGATATTCAATTGGCCAGCAGCGCTTTGAAGATGCTTTCCTTTGCCGCACGACTAGACGCCGAGCGGATTGGCGATCACTATCTGCGCGATCTTGCGCATTACTATGCGCGGTCAACCGTGTCGCAAAGGGCCGTAGTGAAGAGAGCACGGGACCTAATGACGTCCGCTGGGCTACGGTACGACCGTAACGAGTTCGACAACGCGCGCGATCTCTTTGCGAAGGCATCCGAATTTTATCAAAGCAGCGGAGACACGTCTGAAGCCCTCTTTGCGCGTGGCTGGGAAAGTTTCTCAGTCGTCCGCGTGCCTGACACGAAGACCGCGCACGTACTCCTTGAACAGCTTTCGCCGGTTCTTTTGAAGAAAAACTACCGGTGGCTCTATGCCCAAACTCTGTACGCCATCGCCGACATCGAGAACAGCCAGGACCATCTTTCGGACGCGCTGAGCTATTCTAATGAATCGCTCCAGCTGTCAAAGGAGCTCGAAGACCCCTTGGGTGCTGGTCGGACAATGGGCCAATTGACTTCGTTGTACTTGCGGTTCGGCGACTATGAGAAGTCCTTAAGCAAAGGCTTCGTTGGTTTGGAGACTGCGCGAAATGTTCCGGCGGACGCGAAACAGGTGTGGCCTTTGTACTACGAAATGGCGCTGGGTTACCTCTCTCTGAACCTCTCTGGGGCTGCGCTTGCTTTCGGCAAGGAGGCGTTGCACGTAGCAATCGAAGCACAGTTTCCACTCATTGAAGCCCGCTCCTACGCGAGATTGGGAATGATTTACCAAGCTTGTTCCGACTACGGCGAGGCGATAAGAAACTCCCAACTTGCAGTTGACGTTGGCCGACGTCTCAAAGGACGAGGCGCGCTGAATACAACGGCGGCAGCGACGTTGAGTCTTGCTCACCTCAACAGGTTGATTGACAGTCACGGCTCCGCAATTGAGCTCTACAGCGAGGCGATTGCGCTCTATAAACAACTTGGGCTCGATATCTACACCTACGAGGCGCGGAGCGGCAGGTTGCACTCTCTAATTGCGCTCGGCGATGATGTCGCGGCGGCTGTCGAGCTTCCTCCGACCATGAAACTATACGAAGACTATCGCTTCAAAATCGCCGAGGAGAGCAACCGGAATCGATTCTTCGACAGGGGTCACGATCTGATCGACTTAGCCGTGGGCTTTGAGTACTCAAAGATGAAGAACCCACAAGCGGCCTACAACTATGCGGAGGCGTCACGTGCGAGATCGCTGTTTGATCTGATCACTGGCGAAAGGAGCGTGGTCGAGGGCGATGGCGGCCCTGATAATCGGCTTGCGTCGCCCCGGCAGCCAATGAACCTGGAAGAAATCCGGTCGAGCCTTCCAAACGACGTGCAGGTACTTCAGTACGCGGTACTAGACGACAAGGTCATTTGCTGGAGGGTCTCAAAAGGACTTGAACTTGAGGCTCGCTATCGCGACGCGTCCGCGAACACGCTTGACAGGATGGTTCGTGAGTACGCAGGGGCATTGTCAGGGACAATGAAGACCGACACCGCGGACGTTGTCTCGAAGGGCAAGGCTCTATACGACGTCCTGATAAGCCCAATCGAGTCACTTCTGGATCCAAATAAGACTATCTGTATTGTGCCGGACAAGAGCTTGAATTACGCACCATTCGCAGCGCTGATATCTCCCGCGTCTGGCAGATACCTGATTCAAGACTTCCAGCTCGAGTGCTCTCCGAGTGCAAGCATATTGGTGCTGTGTACTGAGATGGCGAAGGCGAGGCAGACTGGTATCCCCGAGCGCCTTTTAAGCGTGGGCGACCCGGACTTCGACGATAAGGTGTTCCTGTCACTTCCGAGACTTGAGTCCGCGCGCACTGAAGCTCAGCGAATCGCTGAGCTTTATGGTTCAAACAGAGCATTAGTTGATGATGAAGCACGTGAAGAGGCGGTGAAGCGGGAGTTGTTGGTCGCCGATGTTGCGCACTTTGCCACTCATTACGTTCCTAATCTGAAGTCTCCAATGCTCTCCCGGTTGTTGCTTGCGCGGCCAGAATCGCCCGGGGGAAGAGAGGACGGCTGTCTCCAGCCGGCCGAGATTTATCAGATGAAGCTCGGGCGGACTCGTCTGGTAGTGCTCTCTGGGTGTGAGACTGGTGTGGAAGAGACGCTTCGCGGCGAAGGCGCGATCGGAGCTGCGCGTCCCTTCCTTGCTGCAGGCGTCCCGATGGTGGTGGCGAGTTTGTGGCCGATCGAAACGGATTCAACGCAAGCCTTCATGATCGCATTCCACAGGTATCGCAAGGAAGGGAACTCGACGGTGCAAGCGCTTCGTCTGGCTCAACTAGATAGCCTTCAGAGATGCGATGATGCAAGCGCATTCACCTGGGCGTCGTTTGTGATGATCGGGGCATACTCCGAGTCTTTGTGATTCAAACTCGGGGCAGAGGGAGGCGTTTCTTGAACAAAAAGAGTCTCCGAAGGAGGCGCGGACAAGTGACCAGGGCAGGAGGGCACCAGAGACGGTAGGTTTCCTACTTCGAGTGAGACGCCTCACATAAAGTTCCTTGCCCCTGGGAGGAAGATGCACAGAATCCAATGAAAGGTGGAAAAAGCAATGAGCAATGAAACGGATCCGGTTGTCACCGCCGAGCCTATTCCCGAGTGGGGGGCTCCCTGCAGATCTTTGATTGCTGCCCCGACGGTTTCCGTCAAGTTTAGGGGGTTGCTCGCGTTTTGTTACAACGAAGCGCGACTAGAGTGTGAGGTCGGGGTCCATAACCAATCAGACCATTTCTTGAGTGTAGAGGTCGAGGAGAATGGCAAAAGCGTGCATAGATGGACGGGCCATGCAGCCGGCCAAGTCAATAACTCATACTTTCTTAAGGGAAGTCCCGAGCTGCCCTATGTCTGTTTCTATCATCCGAGAGAGACGTTCAATAGAGAGACCGGCGATGCGAAGGACTTCAGGTGGATCCTCGATCTTGAAAGCAGCGAGTTCTACAGCCCGAGACGCGGGGAGAGGCGTCGGCTCGAACGACGAGGCAGCGTGCTAAGGCCCCTGTTTACGATCGACACCGGTCAGTTTCACACCTTAAGCCGTTCCCACTGTACCTATAGAAGACAGGACTTCGCCGGCAACGCAGCCTCAATTATTCCGTTGGGTAAGATCGCTGTCGAAATCGGCCTTAACATCTTCCTGGGCACGGATGACTACGTGGACATAAGCATCCCGGGGTTCAACAGGCGCCTGAGGTCGGACAAGCTTTACGTAATAACCTTCAAGAATGATTGCGGAGACGATAGCTGTATCAATCAGGGCAGCGACAACCCCGAAATCCAGAGTGATTTTCGCTTTTATCACTCCACATTCAACCGACGTGCGGAGGATACCCTGCTGTACATAAAGCGGGACGACATAAACTGCGTAGAACCTCTCCCTGGCTTAGGCGAAGGGACAGACAGGGCGCCGTGCGCCTCCGCCGGCTTCGGGAGCGGGGGGAGCCTTGGCGGCTGAGCACCCTCTCCGGTGCTCCTTTCGTTGCTTCAATCCCATCGTGTCGTTGCGGCAACGAAGTTCGATTCCCAGCTGAAGACAGTACGCGGGAACAGACGCCGATTGATGGAGGCGATTAGTCGCGAGGAAGGCGTTAAATATTTGCTCGACTGATCGGGATAGAGAATGGACCCCCTCGTTGAGGAAGCTAGACAAGTCGTAAGCAACCTGCTCGGGAAAATGTTTGCAGAAAAAGCGACCCGGGAGTTTTGCCTTTCATTCAGCGATCCAACGTCGGGCCTCCTCGCCGCTGCGGTCGAAGGGCACCCGGGTCTGTTACCCATCCAGCGAATCGTCATCGAGTTTGCGCCTCTGTCAGATAGCATCAGTTCCGCATACATTGCAATAGATAGTTTGCGCGAGACGAAGGCGTGGACGGGGTTCGAGAGAGCGGCTAGGAAAGCGATTAGTATCGCGCCGGGTCAAGACCTTTTTCTCCGGCCCGCACATCTACTGAGACAAGCTAAGATTACCGCCCTGAGCAATGATCTCTTTAAGACCGCCGCACCGGTCCGCAACGAAATCGAAAGACTTGCCGCCGGCTTCCCCCCCGCTCACCCCGAGACCGCGTGGCCGCAGTTTCCGCCTTCTGTCACGGAAGTTTGCTGGCTTAATCGTTCTCTGAAGACGTGCGTGAATCCTCGTACCCTCGCCGAGATAGCGGCGGACAAGAACATTGAACGAATCGATATGGTCCGCCCCCTTCGGAGTGAGATCAATGTCACAGGCGTGACGGTCGGAGCGGTGAAGTTCCGGAAGAAGTTCAAGCGAAGCGGGAAAGGCGTGATCGTGGCGATCATCGACGAAGAAATCCCGTTGAAACACCCGGCGCTCGCACCCAGAGTCATTCAAAAGGCAAACTTCTCGCGCGAAGCGTGGGGCCGTCCGGGTACGCACGGAGCGGCCTTGGCCGGGATCATAGGATCCAGTGATGACGAGTTCACGGGCATCGCTCCCGAAGCTCTGATCTACAACTATAAGGTGCAAGCCACGAATCGTATCGTTTTTGGGGATGATATTGACGGCGTTCGCGGCCTTGAACAAGCCCTCCAAGACGGTGCTGACATTGCGAATTGCTCTTGGGGAACAGGACGGGCCGGTGACGGAACTTCGCGTGAAGCGCGAGCTTGTAATGAAGCTTGGAAATGCGGACTCGTCGTGGTTAAGAGCGCTGGAAACGACGGCCCCGGTGCCAGTACTTTAACAACACCAGCCGATGCAGATGGCGTAATAGTAGTCGGCGCAACGGATCGTCAAGGACGCGTAGTCCAGGATTACAGCAGCCGAGGCCCTGCAGGCACCAGGGCGCGGCCCCATCTTGTCGCTCCAGGCGGCACGAACGGCGAAGGCATCCAAAGCTGTGAACTGGGCGGCGGATTCCAGCCGTGTGCGCCAGGCACGAGTTTCGCTGCTGCTCATGTATCGGGAGTTCTTGCTCTGATTCTGGAAGGGGAGCCAAGCATTACCCCTGATGAGCTTCGCGCGAAACTCGTGGGCCTTTGCACCTCGCTTGGCGGAGCCGACGTGAACACTCATGGTGCGGGTTTCTTGTCACTGGCAGGTCTTAGCTAGCCGCCCTCGAGTTCAAGTTTGTTCGGAAGATCGAGAGAGGTAACTATCTCTAATTCGGAAAGCGTCGCTAAGCTGTTCCGCGGCACGCGCACGCGCATCGTCTGGTTGATCCATGCTGTTCCGGTCACTTCACCACCTGCTTCTCCCACCGCTTGTTCCACAGGAGCAATTGCACTTGAGAACGACGCCTTTAGAGCGTCAATCTTCTCGCTTCTCGATAACAGCTTCAACGCGTCCTGGATCGAATCGAAAATCGAGTTCTAAAACGACCTCGACGCTCTCGAGCCACTCTGATCCTTCAAGAAATGCCGCCAATGTTGGGGTGATTTTGTACGCGGTCATCAACCCCGCCTTCCTGTAGATCGATGGCGGCCCGTACCACGGTAAGGGCTGTGTCTTCAGATAGCTTTCGCCGCCGAGCAGAGGCGGCTCAATCGCTGTTCCGATCAGAACCAGCTCATTAGATTGTTCCTTTGCGTAACACGAGTCATAACTCACCTTAAGCCACGATGAACTATCGTCCCAACGTTAGCATCTCGATCTTGTGATGAGACTCCGGCTGATAGCCTTCGGGCGAATTCATCGCGGCAAGGCGCTCGTCGGAGTAGAGGTCAGTCCTTTGTGGCCAAACCGAACTGATCACCTCAATAAGTTGTTCCTCGGTGGCGCTGTTTCGCATCAACGACTTCAAATCGTGACTACGTTTGAGAACAGACACGTCACTAGCTTGCCCTCTGCCGTCATGCGGGCACGGATGCAGCTCGAGCATAAGGGTTCGGCCACCGACGTGATTCCCCCCACCTCTCCACCGCCGTTTTAACGAACAAGCCAGACACTGAATCAGCAACGTCAGAAATGTTTTGACAGGCTGAGCCATACAAGTATGTAACGCACCGCCGTCGGGCTGGTCTTTGGTTCTCTATGGCCACGCGCGAAGGAAGTTTGTGCTCGACGGTGAAACCAAACTTGATCGGAGGTCTGAGATGTCGAAAAAGATAGGCACCTACCGTAAGCCGACAAATCAGGTACTCGTATCGATATTGGTCATCGCCACCGTTCTTCCCTCGATGGCGCTCGCGAGGGCTGACGAAGTCTTGACCAATGAAAATATTCTCAGTCTGCTCCGATGGAAAGCCAAACCGCAGGAAGTCGTGGCGGTCATCGAGCGCAATGCCACGCGCTTCGATTTGTCCGGTGAGAGTGTCTCGAAGCTAAGAGAATCAGGCGTCACAAATGACATTCTCGAGGCTATGTGGAAAGCTACGTTGAAGGCTTCGAACAACGTAGGAGTAGGCTTGAGTAATCAGCAGCCGTCGACCGACCACAGCGCGGGGAACGGGATTCGGACTGGAGAGGCCAAGGGCCCAAACGCGAAGACCGCTGACCTGAAGCCTACGCCTCCCGCATCCGACCCGCCGAAAAACCCTTGTGAAGAGCTCAAGGCGGCTGGCAAGGAACACAGCACGGCACGTCTGGTTGCGGTTCAGGCCGTAGTGGCGGAGCCGCAGAAGTCTGGTTATCCAGTGCCCCCCATGTTCGACGAAAGCTGCCCGCTTTCCGATAATGACCCGGCCAGTGGAAAGCCAAAGACCCCTAGACACGTGGATTTGGACTGGAGAACTGGCAGCATATCGCCATCCTGCGTAGATCGCTCTGGGAAGTACTGCTTTGCGCTCCACAATGTTAACAACATACTCTACACCTATGGCTTCACGGTTAACCGAATCCAGCCTCAGGGAAGCGATCTTGACCTTCTAAAAGAAGCGATAGGGAAAGTGAAAGATCTTTTTGGAGGAGCTGCGAAAGCAGAAGCCATATGCTCCCTGGAAACCAAACTGACAGATGCGAAGGCGAAGTCGGATGCCTTGCAGGCAGCATTGTCTCTGCTTGACCCGGGAAAAGATGCGAGCGGAAAACCGACCAGCGTGCCGCTCGACACTACCAAGGCCAAATGGAAGGCGGTCCCGGCCAAGTTCGAAGCTTTCGAGGTAGCGGTCCGAGAATTAATTAAGCTCCTCCCAAAACCGGGCGACGCACTACCCACCAATTGTACAGCTTGTGACCTTGGTCTGGCCGAAGCGATGGTGCTCGATGTGTATGTGCCGGCTCGCGAACGCTACTTGGCGCTCACAACCCTGGTCGGTTCGCAGAACGTCGCGCGTTACACGACTGACCTCGATAGCACTAGCGCCTACGAATTGGTAGTGAAGGAATACTATGGCGGTCAGCAAACAACTGCCGAAGCCAAAACCTTCCATCTTGATGCTTGCCGTAAAATCCTGATCTCCTCGGCTGGGTTTCTTCTTACCCAGCTTCAAGCCCGCAGTTACGTAAGCCGCACTGCGCCTGATCCCAGCGACCCAACCAAAACCCAGAATGTACTCAGCGTGGATGGAGGCGGCAGGATGCGACCGGCGCTCACGGCGCTTCTCAATTACAACCTGCCGTGGCAGCCTTGGCGAAATGTGGGCCTCGCAATCTCCGCCGGTCCGGTCTTCGATATTTCGAATGGTAAAGCGGACACTTCGCACTTTGGCTTTTTTGGCGGCGGCTCTTTGCATCTCTGGAACCGGCTTTTCCTTACGCCCGGTGTCCACGTAGGTGAGTTCGCTGACTTTCCGCAAGGCTTTAGCAAGCCGGGGCAGCTCATCCCGGACAAGACCGGCACGCCCAACCCGGTCAAACGCTATACCGCTCGCTTCGCATTTGCGATCACTTTCAAGGTGAGCGAACTGGGATTTGGCGGCGGGTCGGGCACCGACACGAGCAAGAAAACGGCCAGCTCGCAGCCCAAATCCGCTTCCCAGTAGATGCAGCAGAAAAGAGACCGCTGCATTCGGCAGCTATACATTTGAAGGCTGATAGGCAAGGAATGAGGTAATCCCTGCCACATGCCGTCGAGGAGAAATGGCTATGGACCGAACGATCATTGATGACGCAAGACAAACAGTGAGCAACTTATTCGGAGAGAAGATGGCCGCCAAAGCCAGCGCCGCATTTTGTCTAGCGTTTGGCCAGCCTACTTCTCGCTTGTTTGCTGCTGCGGTCGAGGCAGCCCCTGGACTGCCCCAGAGCCAGTCGATTGTTGTTGAGTTTGTTCCCCAGCCAGAGGCAATTGTTAAGACTCTGGAAGCAATTGACAAACTGCGCCAAACCAGAGCATGGACGAGTCTCAGAAGCGCCATTAAGAAGACGATCAAGGACGCTCCGGTCCCCGACGAAGAGGTTCCTCTGCAAGCTGGCCATCTACTGCGACAAGCTAAGATTGTGGCAGCGAGAAACAACTTCTATCAGACTGCCGGGGCCATCCGAAATGAGATTGAAAGGCTCGCCCGCGGCTTTTTCCGACCTGGCCCAGAGACTACTGCATCGCCGCAGTTCCCATCTTCCGTAACGGAAGTTTGCTGGCTTAACCGCTCCGTTCGGACTTATACAAATCCTCGAGCTCTGGCTGACTTGGTGGCCGACAAGAACATTGAGCGCATTGATCTTCCGCGAAGGCTTCAAGCGGACATCGACGTGAGCGGGAAGACTGTGGGAGCAGTCCAATTTAGAAAGAAATCCAAACGAAGCGGCAAGGGAGTCATCGTGGCGGTTATCGACCAAGAAGCAGCATTAAGCCACCCGGCACTCACAAACAGAGTCATTCATAGGATGAACTTTTCGCGAGAGCCCTGGGGAACTCCGGGCCCGCATGCAACCGCCGTCGCCGGAATAATCGGGTCTGACGATACCGCCTTCACGGGAATGGCGCCGGATGCCGTGATTCATAACTACAAGGTATTAGCTACCAATTCTTTCCTGAATGGAGACGACTTTGATGGCGCTCTCGGAATACAGCAGGCACTCGAAGATGGTGCCCACATCGCAAACTGCTCTTGGGGAGCGGGACCAGCCGGAGACGGAACATCTCGTGAAGCGAGAGCTTGCGATAATGCCTGGAGTCTTGGTCTCGCTGTGGTCAAGAGTGCCGGCAACAACGGGCCGGGCCCGAGTACTCTTACGACGCCTGCCGATGCTGATGGAGTCATAGTCGTGGGCGCGACTGACCGTGAAGGACTCGCAGTCCAAGATTACAGCAGCCGAGGTCCTGCTAACGGTAAGAGTCGCCCCCATCTTGTCGCTCCGGGAGGCACGGAGATTCACGGCATCAATAGCTGTCTAATGGGAGGCGGTTTCGGAGACTGCGGGCACGGCACGAGCTTCGCCGCTCCCCATGTCTCGGGGCTTCTGGCTTTGATTCTGGAGGGTGAACCAGACCTCACGCCGGACCAACTTCGGGACAAGCTTCTAAGGCTTTGCACTGCCTTTCCCGGTGTTGACGTCAATACGCAAGGTGCGGGTTCGGTCTCGCTGGCGGGCCTTCTCTAGCGAGTCTCTAATTCAAGTCGGTGGGGAGTGTCTATAGAAGCAATCATCTCCAAATCGGAGAGCCTTCCTACCTCCCTAGCGGGCACGCGCGCCCTTACGGTTTGGTTAATCCACGCCTGTCCTGTGACTTCCCCACCTAGTTTCTGCACCGCCTCTTCGATAGGCGCTATGGCGCGGTCGAACGCTGCTTTTTGGACGGCGATTCTCTCGCTCCTCGACCGCGAATTCGCCGTTTCGGTTGAATGGAACTTTGGATCGACTTCGAGAACGAGTTCTAAGATCTCCGCCGGCCCTGTCTTTTCAAGTTGCGCTGCCAATTTCGGCGTAAGCTTCGCTGGATTCATATTGCTACCCTTGCTCGATCAGACTAACGCCTTTCAAAAATCGGGACTCCTACTATCCTCCGAGCGTTATCATCTCGATCTTGTGATGAGCTTTCGGCTGATAGCCTTCGGGCGAATTCATCGCGGCGAGACGCTCGTCGGAGTAGCGGTCAGTCCTCCGGTTCCAAACGGAACTGATGACCTCAATAAGTTGTTCGTCGGTTGCGCCGTTTCGCATCAACGACTTCAAATCGTGGCCTTGATCAGAGAACAAACAAGTCACCAGCTTGCCGTCTGCCGTCAGGCGGGCGCGGGTGCAGCTCGAGCAGAAGGGTTCCGTCACCGATGCGATTACTCCGATATCGCCGACGCCGTCCGTGAATTCGTAGTCAACCGCCGGAGCCGTTCCGTTGTCGCGGCCAACTTCTCTCAGCGGATAACGAGCGTTGATCGTCGCGAGAATCTCTTTCTTCGAGACGATCTTCTCGGAAATCCAGTTGTTCGCGTTGCCCACGTCCATGTACTCGATGAAGCGCATCGAGAAGTCGTGCTCGCGAGCGAACTCGACCAGCGGGATGATGTCGTCGTCGTTCAAGCCTCGCTCGATCACCGCGTTGATCTTGATCGGGTGAAGCCCGAGCGCTTTTGCGGCGAAGAGCCCTTCGATAACTTTATCCAGATTGCCGCGCTTGGTTATCTGCTTAAACTTCTCGTGGACAAGAGTGTCGATGCTTACGTTGATGCGTTTCAGCCCGGCCGCGGCGAGGTCTCCGATCTGTTCGGACAGCAACGATGCGTTTGTTGTGAGGCAAAGGTCGCGCACGCCCTCAATCCCCGACAGCATGCCGATGAGCCGGTGCAGGTCTCTGCGCACCAGTGGCTCGCCGCCGGTGATTCGAACCTTCTCGACTCCCAGGCCGGCGAACAGACGCGAGAGCCGCGTGATCTCTTCGAAGCTGAGGACCTCGCTTCGATCGATCCACACGTACTCTTCCAGAGGCATGCAGTACGTGCAGCGATAGTTGCACCTGTCGGTGACTGAAATCCTCAAGTCTTTAATAGGCCGGTTGAAAGCGTCGCGCAACGTCGCCGGCTCCAACTGTGAGCTTTGATCTGACAAACTCGATGACCTCCTTACTGATAAACCGGTCCTCTTCGTTCACCGTGAAACACGGTTTGTTCTTCTTAATTTCGCGAGCCAGCAACACATTGTCCGCCGGAAGCGGATGGCGCTGACCGGCCTTTCGAACAAGAATGTAAGCGTCGCTCAAGTCGAAAAACTGCTGAGCCGAAACTTTGAAATCCGGATTCGCCGCGTCGAGCACTTGAATATAAAGCGCCGGCGTCATAAAGCGGCGCAAGCTGTTGCTCTCGACGATGACATGCTCGTAGGCTTCGATCTTCTTTGTGAATGCGGGCAGCGCGGTTGCAAGCTCGCCTTGCTTCGTGCGCACCCACAAAGAGCGACGCGCGCCTGCCGCGAGAAACCGCGCGGTGTCGGTGCCGGTGTCCCGCTGGCGCTCTTCGGTGATTGAGAACTGATGCTCGCTCACCGCGCAGCCGCAAGCTTCACCGTTCGCCGAGCAAATGCCGTGACCGAATTGAGTGATTTTTGCCGCAGTCCAGTTCAGCTCCGGCAACCCGCGGATGATGCCTGCGACGACCGAAGTCTTGCCAATGTTCCTCGCGTGTCCGCCCACCATCACCAGTTTCATAACAATCACCGACGATTCTTATTCTAGCGCAGCCATCGAGAACAAGACAGCGGACGACCAAGCCACGCTGGGTTTGCGAATACGCACCTCTGACGAGGCCCGCTATGCTCTGGCATTTTCACACAGTCCCTGACGAGGTTTCGCGCAACTCTGACGCGCACCCATTCAAACTGACCCTTTGGTCACTCACCAAAAACTTTCTTGACTATAGTATGACGATCGTCATACCATCGGGCCGGTGCGTTATCCGAAAGAGCAAAAGGCAAAGACTCGCGGGAGAATCCTGAACGCGGCCGCGAGGCTGTTCCGCGAATCCGGCTACGATGGAGTAGGAGTCGATTGCCATCATGAATGAAGCCGGGCTGACTGCCGGAGGGTTCTAATCGCACTTCTCGTCAAAGGAAACGCTGTTCGCCGAAGCAATGGCCACAGCGCTCGATCCCAGCAATACATTGCGCGCGACGAAGAGTTCAGCCCTCGCCGCTAGCGATCCGCTCGCAGCTTTGATCAAAGGGTATTTGAGCGGCGCACACCGCGATACGGTGGCCGGGCGCTGTCCGCTGCCGGCCCTCGCAGCAGATGTCGCGCGAAAGAGCGATACGACTCGTGAGAGCTATGAGCGGGACTTTCTACGATATGTGAATGAGATTGAAGGGCTCCTGCCTGAAAGCTCGGTGCCTCCGCGCGAGCGCGCTCTGGCAATCGTAGCTCAGTGTGTGGGTGGATTGATGCTCTCGCGCGCGGTGAGGAGCGAGAAGCTATCCGATCAAATCCTGAAATCCTGCCACCTGGCGGCAATGACGATCCGCGAGGACAAGCAGGTCAACGAGTGATTTCGTCCAAAGGGACTGGAGACAAATGAATCGCACGGAAATCGAGATCAAGCTTAACCAGGAACGCGCCTGGACGTTGGAAACCTGGGCTGCCATGCCGCCTGACGATCTGGCTCGCAGCATCACGACGAGCAAGCACGACCCCGAAGCGTCATGGACCGCCAAGGATCACCTTGCCCATCTGGCTGGCATCGAGAAGGCGTTCAACAACATCATCCGGCGGCACATCGCTGGCGATCCGAATCCGATCGGAATCATGAAGAACCCGGATGGCGGCACGCCTTCACGCGAAGAGGTGATGACTCGCGTGCACGCAATGAACGAAGCGTGGGTGGATAAGCATCGCGACAAGAGCTTCAGCGAAGTTGTCGCGCTCGGGCAGAAGATTCGCGGCGAAACGCTTGCGCTGTTGGCTGAGCTGTCCGATGAACAATTGGCAGAGCGATTGCCGGGCGCACCCTGGGCTGACGGCACCATCGGCGGAGTGATCGCGGTCAACGGGGATCACGCGCGTCAACATCACGGCTGGGTCACGCGGGCTTTAGGCGGAAGTGCCTAAAAGACGGGCGACGGACGACCGGCGACCGCTGACCGTCACCCGGTCGCCGGTCGTCCGTCGCCCGTCCTTTTCACAGGAGTGCGACGATGACACAAGCACGCAATGATGGCTGGCATCAGACGGCCTGCATCCTCTGCAGTCTGAACTGCGGAATCGAGATGCAGTTGGGTGGCGCTGATGGACGGCACTTTGAACGCATCCGCGGCGACAAGTCGCATCCTGCCTCGCAGGGCTACACCTGCGAGAAGCCGCAGCGGCTGGATTCCTACCAGAACGCCGCCGACCGGTTGATGTCGCCGTTGCGGCGGAGGCCGGACGGCGGGTTCGAAGCAATCGACTGGGACACCGCGATCACTGAGATCGCCGAGCGATTCCTCGGGATCAAATCGCAGTATGGCGGCGAGACGATTCTGTACTACGGCGGGGGCGGCCAGGGAAATCATCTCGGCGGTTCTTACTCCGACAGCACGTTGAAGGCGCTCGGCTCGAAGTTCCGCTCCAACGCTCTTGCGCAGGAAAAGACCGGCGAGTTTTGGGTGAATGGACGGATGCTGGGCACCGGCATACACGGCGACTTCGAGCACTGCGAGGTGGCTGTCTTCATAGGTAAGAACCCCTGGCAGTCGCACGGCTTCGCTCGCGCTCGCGCAACTCTGCGCCAGATTGCCAAAGACCCCAACCGCTCGATCGTGGTGATCGATCCGCGACGCAGTGAGACGGCGGAGATGGCTGATTATCATCTGGCGATCAAACCGGGCACTGACGCCTGGTGCCTCGCCGCGCTGGTTGCGATCCTGGTGCAGGAAAATCTGATCAAGCGCGAGTGGCTGGCTGAGCATGCAAACGGCCTGGAAACTATCGAGCCCGCGTTCGCGGCGATTCACGTTTCCGAGTATGCGCAAGTTTGCGGCGTGCCGGAGGATCAGTTGCGTGAGACCGCAAGGCGCATCGCCGGCGCGAAGAGCGTCTCAGTCATCGAAGACCTCGGCATGCAGATGTCGGTGCACTCGACGCTCGGCAGCTATCTCAACCGGCTTATCTGGATTCTCACCGGCAACTTCGGCCGGAAGGGAACGAACTACGCGATGGCGCCGCTCATTGGATTGAATGCTTCGAGCAAAGGCAGCATCGTCGACAAGGGCGGGGGTGAGAAGATTGAGAAACGAAGCCCGGTCGTCGGCGCGCGAATCATTACCGGGCTGATCCCGTGCAACGTGATCCCCGAAGAAATCCTGACTGACCATCCAAAACGCTACCGGGCGATGCTCGTGGAGAGCGGTAATCCGGTTCACTCGCTGGCCGACAGCCAGAAGATGCGCGAAGCCTTGAGATCGCTCGAGCTGCTGGTTGTTATTGATATAGCGATGACGGAGACGGCGAGACTTGCTCATTACGTGCTGCCCGCGCCGACGCAGTTCGAGAAGTACGAAGCCACTTACTTCAACCTCGAGTTTCCCAACAACTACTTTCACTTGCGCGGTCCGATGCTCGGGCCGGTCGGCGACACGTTGCCCGAACCCGAAATTCACGCGCGGCTCGTCGAAGCTCTCGGTGCGCTGACGCCGGACGACCTGGCGCCGCTCAAGGCAGCCGCGGAGAAAGGCCGTGGTGCATTCGGGAAAGCGTTCTTCATGGCGATGGCGGCCAACCCGATGATCGGGAAACTTGCGCCCGTTGTGCTCTATCGGACGCTGGGACCGACCTTGCCGCACGGCGCTGCCTCGGCTGCGCTTCTGTGGGGAGCCTGTCATCTGTTCGTTCAGGCGAATCCGGAGTCAGCCGCGCGCGCAGGCTTCACTGGAGATTCAATCACGGCAGGCGAAAAACTGTTCGAGGCGATTCTCGACAGCCCGTCCGGCGTTGTGTTTTCGTCTGATGAGTATCATGACAGTTGGAAGCGCGTGCGGCAGACCGGTGGTAAGATCAACTTGGTGATTCCCGAACTGCTGACTGAACTGCCGAAGCTCTCCACTGAGCCGCTGCGTGCGGATCCGGATTTCCCGCTCGTTCTTTCCGCGGGTGAGCGCCGGTCGGAAACGACTAACACGATCATCCGGAATCCCGCGTGGCGCAAGAAGGGAGGCGACGGAGCGCTGCGCATAAGCCGCCGCGACGCCGAGGCGTTGAGTCTCGCAAACGGTGATCGGGCTCGACTGCACACCCGACGCGGCAAGGCCGAGGTGACAATCGAGGTTTCGGAGATGATGCGGCAAGGACATATCTCGTTACCCAATGGCCTTGGACTCGATTACGACGCTGGGGACGGAATCACCGTGCGTATCGGCACTTCGGCGAACGAGCTGACCTCCACCGAAGACCGGGACTTCCTTGCCGGCACGCCCTGGCACAAGCATGTGCCTGCGCGTCTGGAGCGGATGACATAGGTTTGAGTAAACCGGAGAGACTATGAACACAAGCTCAGTTCTCGCACTCGCGTTCGCCATCGGCGTAATCGCCGGCCTGCGTTCGATGACCGCGCCAGCCGTGGTCAGTTGGGCTGCGCATTGGAAATGGCTCGACCTTCAACATTCACCACTGGCCTTTTTGGGTTCGACCGCCGCCGTATACATCCTTACCGCGGGTGCGATTGTCGAGCTCATAGTGGACAAGCTCCCGAAGACGCCCAGCCGAAAGGCGCCTTTGGGTCTCATCGCTCGGTTCGCACTCGGCGGGCTGTCGGGCGCCGCGCTCTGCGCGGCGGCAAATCAGTCCATTGTGCTGGGTGCTCTGCTGGGCGGCGTGGGGGGAGTGGCGGGCGCCTTCGCCGGTTACGAGGCGCGCGCACGGCTGGTCAAGGCACTCAAGGTCCCGGATACGGTGGTGGCCCTTCTGGAAGATGCCGTGGCGATCGGCGGTGGGTTCTTTCTCGTCTCGCGATTCTAAGAGGAGTTCCCACGCATCAGCTGCCGCTTCGCTTCAAGTACATGCGGTATGCGGTCTGCCGAATCACATCGGGTATGTTCCTGTTCAGGGAAAGCGGGCGGAGGTCGCGCGATAGAATTCGATTGATAAGGTTGAGGCTGATGCCAATGGGAGTCCGCGAGTTTCGCACGAGGTTGTGTATAACGGAATACGAACGGGTCCACGCGCGGTTTTGACCAATCTGCCGCAGCACTTCTTCCGGTACGGTCTTGACTGCAGCGATACTCTCGATTTCTGCATCCGTCAACCGCGGGTTGCGCAACACCGCCCCCGCTACCATCCGGTTCGCGTCGCGAATAAGGATCATTCGAGCTTCGCGCGTCCCCTTTATAGCGAGCATCACCCTATCCTTCACGCTCATCAAAGCGACCCGCTGGAAGACCGGAATGCGGTCAACGGTCAGGAGAGGTTCTTCGGTCACGAACTCGCCGAGTATGCGTTCGATGTCGAGTTGTTCCTCCGGACCCGGGGCCGAGGCGGCGAAGGGACCGTGTTGTGCTTCATATTCGGTGACCAGGCCGTCATCTACTCCTTCTTCGATGAGGCCAAGACGTATCAAGTCTTCGATGCCGCCGATCGAAAGAGTATCGCGTGCTGCAAGCTCGGGGCTGTGCGGCGTATCAGCCTGCACGCGCTGCTCATCGGCGATCATTCTTATGCCAAATTGCTTTTCAAAGAACTCTTCCCGCACTTCGCGCGCCCGGCGTTCCGCCTCAGAGGACCGCGCGGAGTTTGTCAGGATGGAGTCGATGATTTCGGGCGATCGAATGAGGCTTTGCTGCTTGAGCGATATGGCCTCGATGATTCTTGAATCGGGGCTGTGGGCAGCGAGCTGGGCGAGCGCGCCATCGGGTGTAGAAGGATTGAATATTATGGCTTCGACCAGTTCGCGGGAGGCGCGAGGCCACAGGCAAAGGAACGCCAGCACGTCGGCGTGAGTCTCGGCCTGAGATGCCAGGTGAGCGAATGCTTCGGGATTGAGAGTGCCTATCGTCGCCCTTGCGACCGCTCGCACGTCTTCGTTTTCATCCGCATTTAACGCCACTAACACCTCGAGCGACTCCTCGTTCGAGAGTGGAAGCATGCCTTTGGCTGCCGCGGACTTAATTGCCTGCGGAGCCGTGCCAGCTCTGATCGCTTCTACAATTCGATTAGCGATGATTTCTTCTCTATCGGCATCATTGTGCGGTTCAAACGCAAGGGCAGGTGCAGGTATTCGAGGAGCAGGTTACATTAAACCAGGCCGCTATTCAATTGTTAGTTTCGATCAAGCTGGCCCGAAAAAGGGTCGCGAGTAGTAGTTCTTTGTTATTTCTGTTCAGGGTTATTAGATTGACTGACCGCACGCGGGGATCAAGTCCCTAAGCAATGAGGTCGTGGATTACGTTCCCGGCGACGTCGGTCAGGCGGAAATCTCGACCACTGTAATGGTAAGTGAGTTTCGTGTGGTCAATCCCTAGCAGGTGCAGAATGGTTGCGTGCAGGTCGTGTACATGCACCGGTTTGTCAGCCACCTTGAAGCCGAAATCATCGGTGGCGCCGTAGATGAGTCCGCCTTTGACGCCGCCGCCGGCCATCCACATGGTGAAGGCGAACGGGTTGTGATCGCGTCCGTTTTGTATGCCGTTCCCCCCCATTTCGACTACAGGTGTGCGGCCGAATTCGGAACCGCAGACCACTAGCGTGTCGTCGAGCAGGCCGCGTGATTTGAGGTCTTTGATCACCGCGGCGAACGGCTGATCGGAGTCTATCGCGCATTTGCGGTGCGCTTGAATATCAATATGGGCGTCCCAGGGATCGCCCTTCGCGTAATACACCTGCACCATCCGCACACCTCGTTGGACCAGGCGAACGGCGAGCAGGCAGCCGCGCGCCGTGCTGCCGGGCCCATAGAGTTTCAGCGTCGCGGGTGTTTCCTTGCGAATATCGAAGACCTCCGGCGCTTCCGTCTGCATTCGGTAGGCCGTTTCCATCGACTGGATCGTCGCTTCGAGTTGCGGGTCCGGAGATTTTTCGCGCTCCATTTGCAGCCGGTTGAGCCGCGTCAGGAGATCAAGCTCGCGCCGTTGTTCAGGCAGCGCGAATTTCTGGTTGTGAATATAGGAAATCAGTTTCTGAGGATCGAAACCCGGCTCTACTAATAACTCGGCGTTTTGTTTCTCACCCGGCTTATCAGATATGTAAGTTCCCTGGTGGATGGCAGGCAGAAAAGAACTGTTCCACAGCGGCGGGCCGACTGTTGTCGGAACATCGGGACACAAGACAACAAACCCGGGCAGGTTCTTGTTCTCGACGCCAAGACCGTAGGTCAGCCATGAACCGAGCGACGGGCGTCCCGCCTGACTGAAGCCGGTATTCATCATCAGCATCGACGGTTCGTGATTCGGGATGTCCGTGCAAACAGATCGAATCCAACAGATGCTGTCCGCGCATTCGGCGACTTGCGGGAACAACTCGCTGACATCCATGCCGCATTGTCCGTACCTCTTGAAGGTGTACGGCGAACGCAGCAGCGCGCCGGTTTTACGCTCGGTCGCAATAGTCCCGCCGGGCAGCGGCTGGCCGTGATACTTGTCGAGCATTGGCTTGGGATCGAAGCTGTCCACCTGTGAAAGTCCGCCGTTCATGTAAAGGAAGATGACGTGCTTCGCGCGCGCGGCATGGTGAACTCCGCCCTTGGGCCACCTGGCGGACTGGCCGGAAGCTCCCGTTTGCGCACGGGCCAGTGATTCTCCCACCATGCCCGCAAAGGCCATCATTCCGAATCCGCTGCCCATCCGACAGAGCGCTTCACGACGGGTGATCGGCCTGGATTCTTTATGTGTCATCGTGTTTCCCCTGGAAGCGGTTCAATTGATGAACATGAATTCGGTCGAGCTGAGCAGGATCTTGACGTAACGTCCCCAGTGAGTGACCGGCAGCAGCGGTTTCTTCGAATCGGTTTTACCGGCGCCCGGCACGACGCCCGCCATCATCCCGTTCGGATCCATCACTGTGGCGTCCGGCGTATCCGCTGCGCTCGGCGCAACGGGCGCGGCCTCTCCGGGCTTGTCGGTCATTTCTTTCTTTTCCGCTTTCTTCTTTTCCTTCTCCTCTTCCGCTTTCTTCCGCTCTTCATATTCTTTCAGCGGCTCGTTTCGGAGATAGTCGAGGCCAAGACGTATTTCTTCGGCTGTCGCCGCGCGCCCGAAAACAAGGCGGTAGGCTTTTTGTATGCGCGCCTCCAGGGTGGGTTCGGCTTCTATTCGCTGGACGAGGAGTTCGGCCTGTTGTTGCACAAAATCGCTGTTCATGAAAAACAAACGCTGCAACGGTACGTTCGTCGCGTAGCGCTGTTCGGCGGAAATGTTGGGACTTGGGAAATCGAAGAGCTGGAGGAAGTCATCCAATTTGTAGCGGCTCACTTTTCCATACAAAGTTCGTCGCGTGGACTGCGGCGTCAATGCTTCCGATGGCCCGCCCATTTTCTTGTCGAGCGCACCGGAAGCGGCCAGTAGCGAATCGCGGATTTGTTCGACGTCCATCCGCCGCCGATTGGCCCGCCAGTAAAGCCGATTCGCTGTGTCCTTATCGTAATTCGCCTGGCTGAATTCGTTGCTGAGTTGGTACACGGAACTGAGCATGATCTCCCGGTGCAGCTTCTTGATAGACATCCCATTCCGCATAAAAAAATCGGCCAGGTATTCGAGCAATTCGGGATGAATGGGACGTTCGCCGTTGAAACCGAAATTGCTGGGAGTGTCCACTATTCCCGATCCAAAATGCCATTTCCAAATGCGATTCACGATGACGCGCATCGCCAGCGGCTGGCGCAAGATTGCGTCCGCCAGTTCCAGGCGTCCGCTCCCCTTGCTGAAGCACAATCGGCTGTCCTGCGAGAGTACTGACAGGAAACCGCGCGGAACAACCTCGCCCAGATTGTTGGGATTGCCGCGCAGGCTGACGGGTAAATCCACCGGCTTCTCCCGATCCGCAACGCCATGCACGTAAGGATATGGGGCGGGCATCGATTTTCTGAAACTCTCGATGTCCTCGCGCAACGCGCTCAGATACGCTCGCCGCTCGGCGCTCAACTGCCGCTCCAACCCCCATCCCCTAAACGCGAGCAGTCCCGGTTTGAATTTCTGTATCACTCCCGGGAGCATGGGGTCGTCAAGATCGCGCACAAAAACGTCCATCCAAAGATTGGTTCGCTCCAGTGGCATCGCCTTTGTCTCAACGCTGCAGCTTGGACAGAAGTCGTCGTTTGTCACGAATTCGTTCGGCTTGAACAAAGGCTCCTTCGGCTTGGTTCCTGAAAGTGATTTGGCGATGATGATGTCGTTCTGTTCTTTCAAGTCCCTGCGTTCGAAGAGCACATCCAGCAGCAGGGTCTGGAATTCATCCGCCAGTTTTTTGGCCTCCGCCGCCGTCCCGCCTTTCTGCATCATCGCCTGCCAACTCTTCAAGTAAGGGTAGTAGCGTGGAGGTCGAGCGAGAAACCGAATCCAGCGCTGCATCAGTTCGTAATCGAGTTTGTTCTTCTCAATGACTTCGTTGAGATCTTCCTTGGGCTCGCCTCCCACACGCCAAACGGCCTGCATATATTTCGAGGTTTGCAGGGTCAGGCTTTCCGACAGTTGTTTTCCTTCGGTCTGGAGAAACTCCCCAAGCGATTTCTCCTTGTTCTTCAATTTTTTTTCAAGTTCGGTGTATTGATCCACGATGCTCCGCGGAGCCTGCGGATATTCTTTATAGGTGGTGCTGGCGAAGACTCCGGCCATCGCATAGTAGTCCCTGGTCGGAATCGGATCGTACTTGTGATCGTGGCAGCGCGCGCAACCCACGGTCAGCCCCAGAAACCCGCGACTGACGACATCAATGCGGTCGTGGCGCTCGTCCGCGCGCGTCACCTCGACGGCGCCATTGTCGTAGAACCACGGCCCCTGACCGAGAAATCCAAGGGCCGGCAGCGTCCTCACCCTTGATTTCTCCTCCATCTGATCCCCGGCCAATTGCGCGCGCACAAACTGGTCATAGGGCAGATCATCATTAAATGCTTTTACCACCCAGTCGCGATACAAGTACGCATGAGTATAAGGCGCAAATCCGCGCCCCATCGGATCAAGGCTTCGATAGTCGTCTTCGCCATAACGCGCCACGTCGAGCCAAAGGCGTCCCCAGCGTTCCCCGTACCGCGGGGAGGCGAGCAGGCGATCTACCACTCTGGCGAAAGCATCCGGCGCCTTGTCACTCTCGAACGCCTCAACCTCTTCCGACGTCGGTGGAATCCCAGTCAGATCAAGTGTCGCGCGTCGCAACAGCGTGCGCCGATCCGCGGGTCCGACGGGCGCGAGTCCTTCTTTCTCCAAGCGAGACAGAATGAAGCGATCAATTTCAGTCTTCGGCCAACGGCTGGTTTTGACGGTGGGCGCCGGAGCCGGATGCAACGGCTGGAAGGACCAGAATGCGCGCCGCGCCGGATCAATCAGTTCACCCTTCGCGGCAACCAGAGTCTTGCCGGTAGCCGGCCAGACAGCGCCTGTCCGAATCCATTGCGCAATCGCTTCAATTTGATCCGCCGTGAGTCTGCCGCCCTTCGGCATCTTCAACGCTCCGGCCTGTCGAACCGCAATCACGATAAGGCTGTTGTCGGCATCTCCGGGCACTATTGCCGGGCCCGATTTGCCGCCCTTCAGCATGGACTCGCGGGAATCCAGACGCAGACCGCCTAATTGCGAATCGGTATGACAGGAAAAACATTCGGTGGCGAGGATCGGCCGCACCCTGATCTCGAAAAAATCATCCTTGTTTTGAGACCACACAGGCCAGGCGGCAGCACCCAAAAGCGCGAGACCGAGCACGAAACGCTGATACTTCATGGAGCCCCGATGCATAAGCACTTTCAGCAGGCCTTCTTTCTTGGCGTTCAGACTCTCTCGCCACGCCGCTTGCCGGGAAACTTTAGCGCAGGAACGGCACATGAGCAATCGGACGGCGCGATCGGACGGCGCGATCGGACGGCGCGATCTGCGTCTTTGCGGATCTTTGCGTCTTGGCGCGAAACGGGTCATCCCGATAGGCTATTTTCGCGCAGAGCCGCAAAGACTCGCAAAGACGCTAAGAAGACTCGCGACCCGATCGTAACCGCTCGCGGTATCGAAATCACCCAGGTTTTTGCTAAGATGCCGAACCATGATACGAATACTTATCGTTGTTCCGATTCTTTTGTCTTCCTTTTCGCAGACCCCCAAGCCTGCACGTCCACCCAGACCCGGCGTGAAAGCTCCAGGTGTGCGGGTCGCGGTCACGGCGCTCAAGCCGGAGGCCCTGTTTGAGGTACCCGGCGCGCCGGACTGGATAGCTATAGACGAATCCGTCTGGGTTTCCAACTACCCGAAGAACACAGTGGCAAGGCTCGATCCAAAATCCAACAAAGTGATCGCGATGGTCTCTGTCGGCAACAAGCCCTGCTCCGGGCTGGCGACTGGCTTCGGGAGTCTATGGGTTCCTCTTTGCGGCGATCAGGCGGTCGCGCGCGTGGATCTCAAAGAAGGAAAGGTGACCGCTACCATCCCGATCGGGATCGGCGATTCTGAAGGCGGATTGGCGGAGGGCGCCGGCAGCATCTGGCTCGTCACCGACAAAAAGGGAACCCTGGCGCGAATTGATCCGGCGACGAATAAGGTGGTCGCAGAAATCCAGGTTCCGCCAGGCTCATTCGCGGTAGCCTTTGGAGAAGGGGCGGTTTGGGTTACGGGGACCGAGACTCATGCGTTGACGCGAATCAACCCGGATACGAATCTGGTGGTCGAGACGATTCCAGTGGGGAAGGCTCCGCGTTTCCTGACCATCGGCGGGGGATTTATTTGGACGCTGAATCAGACCAACGGCGATGTGTCGAAAGTGGACCCGAAGACGAACAAGGTTGTGGCGACGATCGAAGTCGGTGTGCCCGGACCGGGTGGTGAGATCGCCTTCGGTGAAGGTTCGGTGTGGGTTACGTCCTTCGAATTTCCGATCTCGCGGATCGATCCCGCCGTGGATAAGGTCGTGCAGCAATTCGCCGGTGAAGGCGGCGATGCTATCCGGGTTGGCCTTGGTTCCGTGTGGCTCTCGAATCTCCGCGCCGGCACAGTGTGGCGGTTGGATCCGCGCCGCATCGCGGCGACGGTTGCACAGTGAAAAAGCCGAAGCATCTCAGGCCGCGCTGTTAAGGTTGTGGATCGCAGTATTGAGAGGGTAGGCCGGTTTATCAACTTGATGCAAGATTACACCGCCGGAGCACTTCTTATACTTCTTTCCGCTTCCGCACGGGCAAGCCTCGTTGCGCCCGATGCGAGGTCCCTGTTGCGGACCGGCTTGGCCACTCCTCGGAATGAGCGGCAATATGAGAGAACCGTGCGGGAATCGAGCGAGCCAAGCTGCGCCGAGGTTCGCCGCGCGCACGGCCTCGTTTTCGTCGGAACTCAACGCACCAACGATTCGAGTAGCGCCGCATTGGTTAACGGAAGCAGATCTCTCGCCGCCGACTGCTTAGCCGCGTTCGGAGCGGCGCCCGACAAGAACCTGCTATAAACTGCTAGGGCTAGTCGGTGATCCGAAACGAATACTGTTCCAACTCCGTTCGCGCCGTGGCGAGCCTTTCCCCATACATAGTAACTATGTAGTCGCCAGGCCTCAGATTCGTCGCTGGCACTGTAACAGCCAGTTTGTGCGAGCCGCCGGGTGGTTTCAGCGATCCGCTCTCAAAAAACTCTCTCTCTCCAGCGCGTTTCATCGATATGCGGTACGACTCATACTTACCATACACCTCTACGGCGACGACGAATCGAAGCCAGCGAACATTCTCGGATACGCGCACCTCCCTCGTTTTGCCCGTTGCCCCTCTGGTAATAAATGCCGAGCCGAGTACAATCATCCTTAAGTCCGACGACACGTTTAGGGATTCGGCTCGCCCTTTTCTCTGAAGCGAGTTCTCACCCTCGATTCGTTTGTTGCGCTCAATCTCCAGTTCCAGCGCTGAGGATTCGCTTTGCGCACGGGCCTCGCTGAGTTCTCGCTCCGCAGTATCCTTCTCTTCATTGAGGCGCGCTACCTTAGCCTCGGTTTCGAACACCCTGTTCTGCAACGTTTGGTTTCTTAAGAACAGTGCGAGGCCGATAGCAAGGATGACCAGCGCGGCGATTGAGGCGGCCCGAGACAGGAATGAACTTGTTGAGCCAACCACTGGCCCTTGCGGCGTAGGTTTGCGCAGAGCCAGCTCAGGCTGGTCAGGTTTTTTTTTGGTAACTGCGCGAAAAAGCGCGCGGGAGAAACGAATGTCAGCTTCCCGACCTGATAAAGACGCTTTGAACGCGACTAGCTGTTCTGCGGGCATGCGGCCCGCGACAAAGTCATCGACGAGAGAATCTTCAAGAGCGAGAAGTTGATCGAAATACTCCCCGTCCGAAAAATATCGCTCTTCGACTTGGGCCCGCTCTTCTTCAGGCGATTGCCCAAGGATATAGCGGACCATTACTGCGTCTTGTTCCTTACTACCGGTCACGTTGTTTAAGTTACGCCTGCCCATTAGTGACCAAACCGGGATACTAATTTCTGATTAATTCGATCTCCCGCGCGTACACTCTCGATAACACTTTCTCAACTCGGCTTTGACGCGATGGATCTTCGTTCTCAGCCCCGCAAGTGAAACGACTACCCGCCTGGCCAGTTCGTCGCGGTCCCCCGCTTCGGAATAGTATTGTTCAAGCAGTAGTCTTTTGTCATGAGTTAGTGTCTGGAGGCAAAGTTCGGCGCACTCATCATCGAATTGATCCGGGGCGGCAGTCGGTCGCTGTTTCTCGATCGCCGCTTCGGCATCTGCATCGAGCTGCTTTAGCCTCGCCGATCTTCTGACGTTTTCCCTATAGACGTTGAGTGCTGTGCCCAGCGCGAAGCCCGACGGATTGTGCAGGATCTCGCCGGCGTAAGCAATGGTTACCAACCGGCCGATTGTTTCGTCGGCAAGGCCTTCGGGATCTTCACATCGCCTGCATCCGAAGAACTTGATCAGCTTGGTCCGCAGTCTCCAGTGTCTTTCTGCGGACGAAGACATTTCAGGCTCGCAACGGATCAGAAACTGCTCGAAGAGATCGTCATTTGTTGTCATGCGTTTTCAGAAACTGGGCCGCCTAACACGCTTTGACCCGCTGCTAACACTCGATTTCTCAAGAGGCACTGCTGTTCTGATCCAGACAATAAGGGTTGGATATTTCAATTCGACTACGGCTTACGGAATACCGCTATCTCGCTCCGAGGAAATAACGAACTCCTAAGAGTCTATGAACTTTGTCACACTTCACGAGATTTGTGTAGACCTAGAAGGAATGTCCAGCACACTATCCCGTTAACTAATCCTTTTACTGGCGATACGCTGTCTCCGCAAGCGGAACGCGAAGCCATCAACGCGCCGATTCAAGGCTCCTTTCTCCTATCAAAGCGGCAAGTCCTCAACTCGCGCGATGCGGACCAATTGTTTACGAGCGATGAAATAATTGGCACCGTGTAGTCACTAATGGATGCGACTTGAAATCGCAGAGAACACATCGACCGGTCCACGGAGGAAGTATGAAACAAGAGAATATCGAGGACGGCGGCGAGCGCCAACGAAAAGCATCGGACGCGGCGGCTGAGTCAGGTGGGTCGCCCTCAAACGAAGCAGCAGGCGCGCAAAAACGGGGAACGCTCGAAGACTGGGAACGGAGCGCCGAGCCGGGTAACGAGGCCAGCGATCAGCCGCCCTCAAACGAAGCAGCGGGCACCCAAGTACGGGGCACGCGCGAAGACTGGGACCGGAGCGCCGGGCCGGGTAGCGCACCCCAAGCTGCCGCCGGCGCGCCCTCGACGGCTGGCGAGTCAAGCGAGCCGAACACAGATGATTCGCCCAGCAAGCGAAGGGACGCTTAGAGACGGTACGCTCTGCGACTGAGAGTAGGCTGCACGCCCAGCCGAGGCTCGGCCAGACCGTAACGATTCGCCGCGTCAGCCAAAAGCAAACATTCCAACTCCAGCAAGCCTCTCCCGAGTCAGACCTCACGCGACTGGACGTTGCGACATGTTCAAGGCTTCCGTGGCAAGGGTAGCCGCTACGCATTGCCAGCTTCGGCTACGTCTGAAGATGCGATGTGACCCGGGGTTACCTTGCCACGGAAGAACCGCGCGCTATTTCTTCAGGTTCCAGCCAAACGCCGTAGCGACCGGCCTTGCCGCCAGATGAATCGCGAACGCACGCCCCAGCCTGAGATTATGCTTCTCTTAGACTTGCCATACCTTGATCTTTGACGACTCCCGATCAATACTAGGCCACCCGGGGCTCGATCCTGATAGATGCTGCCCGTTCAAACGAGGAATCCAGAGGTCCGGCTAAGGTGGTCTAGTAATGAGTCGAAGGCGGAAGGGGCATCTACGAGGCAGTGCTCGTCTGGCAGCGTATGGCTGTTGCTTGGTTCTCTTGTACCTGAGTGTGCTTGCGATTCCGGGAACGAGGAAAGGGGCTGCAAGGAAGGATGATAGTTTCGATAGAGGGAAGTACGGCAACAAGAATAGACAGATGAAGCGTCGGAGCGGCGCAACGACGCAGGATCGGGGTAGGGGAAAGGAGCTTCTAAGCGATGCCGAGCGCCTTCGTATGGAGTGGTCGGCGGAATCGTTGCGAATGGCACTCAGGTTGTACCGGTCAGCAATTGCACTTTTCGAGCAAACGGGCGACAAGAACGGACAAGCCCAGGCGCTTTTCGGTGAGGGTGAGGTCCTCACAATATTAGGCGACCAGGACGAAGCTCTTGTTCGACACCGGCGCGCCTTGCGCCTCGTTTCGGCGATTAGCAATACACGATTGGAAGTAGACATTCTCAACCAAGTGACACGGATCGAGATCGACAAGCGTGGACGGGCTTATGAATTGCACGCGCAACGCGCTCTCGCCCTCGCCGAGCAAATTGGCTACGCGTCCGGAGTGGCGGAAGCATTGAACAACCTGGGAGTGATTGCCTACGTCAGTAACGACCCCGCGAAGGCCATCGACTATTCCAACCGCGCGCTGTCATTATGGAGCAAAGAGGGTAACCTTGCGGGACAGGCTGAGGCATTGACCAGACTCGGATTAACCTACGGGGATTCCGGCAGTGTAAGCAGAGCAAAGGAGTTTCTTGATCGCGCGCTCGCAGCCGCCAGGGAAGCCCCAGATCGGCGTAAGGAAGCGCGAATCAACCTGGCATTGGCCTTAGTCCATACGGCCAGAGGAGAGTGGCAGAAAGCGCTGGACCTATATCGCAGAACAGTGTCGTTGCTGAGACAGGTTGGTGACAGAGTAACGTTGGCAGTGGCGCTCAACGGCCTTGGCGACTTGTATGAGGAGCTGGGGGAAGTGAACCAGTCATTGGCAAACTTCAACGAAGCACTGGCACTCTCGCACAGAATGGGCCACCCGGCGCACGAGGAGATTGCGCTACTCCACATCGCCGGCGCCTATGCCGCGGCCGGACGCGAGCTACGGGCCCTGCACGCTTACCGCAGCCTGATCCGGATCTCGCGCGTGTTACGAGACCCAAAGGTTGAGGTCTACGCGCTCAACGATGTGGGTCTAATCTACGAATCGCTCGGCTACTTCGAGAAATCGCGCGACTGCTATGATCGGGCCGTTACTATCGGTGAGTCGCTTCATCATCCGAGGGCGCAGGCCTATTCCCACGCGCGACTCGGCGCTCTTTATCTTCGAATGAACAAGCCGAAGGAGGCGCGAGCGCAGCAGGACTCAGCGCTATCGTTGATGAAACAAGCCGGTGACCGCGCCGGAGAGGCGCTGGTCCTCAACAACATCGCCAGGCTCAAACAACATGAGGGAGAGACCGATAGTGCTTTGCTGGACATGCAGCAGATTATTCAGACCAGTGAAGCTCAGCGCGCCGAGTTGCTCAGCTCGGATCTTAAGGCCTCGTACTTCGGGTTGATACATCGAAACTATGAGCAGCTTATAGATCTCCTCATGCAGAAACACACGCGTGAGCCGGCGGGGGATTACGACATCGCTGCGTTCGAGGCCAGCGAGCTTGGGCGCGCGAGTAGCTTGACAGAGATGCTCGTGCAAGCTCGGACCAATTTGCGCGAGGGAGTTCCGGCGGAATTGCTCGAACGAGAAAGCGTAGCTTTGGTCAAGTTGAGGAAAAAAGCCGCTGAAGCGACGCGGTTGCGTGAGGACAGGTTCACGCTCACGCAGACGAAACCGCACGAGGGTGAGAACCGGGCCGAAAAGCTGTTGCAGAAGAGCCGTGAGCTTGAGTCCGTCGGGCGCGAAGTCACTGAGCTCACAGCGCAACTTGATCAGGCGACGACAGAGATAGAGGCGGATCGGCCGAAGAAGTACGCGAGTCTTCTGCGACCCCGGCGCGTCAGTCTTAAACAACTTCAAAATGAACTGCTCGATGCTGACACGCTGGCGCTCGAGTATTCTCTCGGAGAGGAACGCAGTTATCTCTGGATCGTTGGCCCCAGTTCGTTGACCAGTCATGTGCTGCCAGGAAAGGCCAAGATCGAGCACGAGGCCTATGAGTTTTACAAGGCTCTGACTTCGATCTCGAAGGCTCGGAAGGACCTCGCCGGACCGCAGCGATCCCAAACCAACCTCACGCACTTCAAGACCGCCCGCGACTGGTTGAGCCGAACATTGTTAGCTCCTCTCACAGACATCGCGGCTTCCAAGCGCCTCGTGATAATTCCCGATGGCGCGCTTCATTATGTACCATTTGCCGCCTTGATCGAGCCGGGCCAGAACCAGCCGCTGGTAAGAGCGCACGAACTGGAGAGCCTGCCTTCACTTTCGGTTCTTCTTGAAATTCGAGACGAGATTTCGAGTCGGCCGAGTGCGTCGATGACACTCGCAGTACTTGCCGATCCCGTGGTTGAGGAGCACGACCCGAGACTGCTCGATAAGCAGACTGGACGTGGCCCTCGCGCGCCGGCCCGCGCGGGCGTCACCAGTCGAGGTCTTTCGGTGTTCGAAGGAGTGCGCAACCCATTCAACGCTTCGGACGCGATGGATGAAGCATTGAACTTTGTTCGTCTGCCCTTTGCCGCCGAAGAAGCGGCTACGCTCGGGAGTCTGGTCTCGGAGAGCGACCGCCTGATTCAAACTGGATTCGATGCAAACCGACAGACGGCGACCAGCGAAGACTTGAGCCAATATCGAATAATCCATTTTGCTACGCACGGGTTGCTGGATTTCCGGCACCCAAAACTATCCTGCCTGCTCCTTTCGCGCTTCGATCGGAAAGGCCAATCACAGGATGGATACCTTCGCTTGCAGGATGTCTACAACATGAAGCTGTCAGCTGACCTGGTCGTGTTGAGCGCCTGTCAGACGGCACTGGGCAAGGAGATCCGGGGCGAAGGGCTTGTGGGTCTAACGCGAGGCTTTATGTATGCCGGAGCTCGCGGAGTGCTCGCGAGTCTTTGGAATGTCGACGACAGCGCCACAGCGAAGCTGATGGAACGGATCTACCGAAAGATGCTTGGCGCTGAGAAACTACGTCCGGCGGCGGCGCTTCGCGCGGCTCAAGTTGAAATGCTGAGCGAGCAGCGCTGGCAAGACCCATACTTTTGGGCAGCGTTCGTCTTGCAAGGCGATTGGAAGTGAAATTGCTCTCCTGTTCAATGCATCTATCGCCAGAGGATTGCGTTCCGATGCGCCAGGCTCATCCGGCGACGGCCGTTAACATTCCGAACCCAACATTATCCACTAATAAGGGTACGTCTGACTGCGGCCGCGGTGGTCGAAAAGGCCGCTTTGGTTTCAGTTGAAAGCTGCACGACGACCGCCTTCCGCGGGTCGGGTGGGACAGGGTCCTTGCTACGGTCAAGGATCTCCGCTGGTGACTCCAGGTCCCTAATCGCTTCTTGTATCAACTTTTCAAGATCTGGTTCTTCTTCGCCGGGTGAGAAGACGCCGCCGGGCCCGACCGGGGGGAGCATCGGAGGGCCAAGCCAGCCACCAACCCACAGCTCAGTAGTACGAGAAGGATCCTCCTTGTCGATGCGAGCAGTAACCTTGAACATGACTCGTCGTTGTCCGCCGCTTTGGATAACTTCGTAGGAGGATGGATCGATACGGATCGAGCGCAGCTTTTTCAATTCGCCGTCGAGCCGGTGGAAGGACGGGTTGTCCCCGGCTGCCGCAGCACTGGCCACAAGCCGCGTCCACGAGTAGATTTCGGATTTGCTCTTGAACCACTGCTCGTCCAGGACGGACTCCGGTTTGTGTCGCGAGTCGAGAAGTGAGCCCAACCAGCCTGCCGGATCGACCGACTTGACGGCACTCTTGCGTTCATAGGCCGGGAAGCTCAGGCTGCCGATCTCCGTTGTATTGACCAACGAGAGCGGTGAGATCACCGCGAATGAAACCCCGGCCGCTTTCAGCACTTCAATCACTTTTGCGGTGTGGGCGGCGCCGATTATCAGTGCGACCGGTGCCCCCGGCGCCCGTTCACACATTCCGAGCGTATGCCTGACGATAGTGCAACTACGCTTGCTTGCTGTCTTGAAGAAATTGATTTGAACGCGCATTGCCTCCTTGTTGTTCTCGTTGACTCGCGCGCCGATCTGCTCGGCCTTTGACTGTATCTCGCCAAGCAGCACAATCATCTCCTCGGCTGATACGATGTTCTTCTTGTCGCGCAATTTCTCATAGCGCTCGTTGATCCACGGATTACTGCCAAACAGCAGGCGGCTTGCTTCCTCGATCTTCTTGGCGTTGATCAGATCGTTGATGCTCCTGATCTGCGACTGCGTCAGCGACTTCTCGGCGATGGCTAAGAGATAGGCCGAAACGGGATCTGAGTCGGCCGACTTGACGTTGTACTCTTCCTCCAGCTCATTCCCGATAACCTGGGCCTGAGGCCGAGTCAGAGCGAAGAATTCGGCCGAGCTGATCTCGCCTTCCTTGAGAAGCCGCACAGCGCCTTCCAATCCTGCTCGCCTCATCGGTTTGCTGGAAGTAAGTTCGTGGAACCAGCCAGCCGGCAGAAGACCCTTGGCTGCGATCGCGCCCTCGAGCGAGACCTGCCGGACCTGGTGTCCGGAGTGAAGCCTGAGAAGCATGAGCGCGATTTGCAGCTGGCCGATTCGTGATTCATGCGTCTCTTCAAACACGAAGAGGCGGGGCTCCCTGCCGCTGTTAACTGCCGCAATGACCCTGCCCGCCCCTTGCGCGACCTTGGCGGCGGTTTGCGTCACCGGCCCATCCTCCATTGGGAAGGCCTGGCGTCCGGGCGATATCGAATCGGAGCATCTCAAGGAGCCACGGTCCGCTTGCGGGGCGTCGTTGCCCGCCGAGTTCTCAGTTCCCCAGGCCGTCCACATCAGCGCCGGAGCCAATACGGGGCTCAGGAGCACCATAAAAAGAACGTTAGTGGTAATTCGGCTTTTCATTTTCTGGAACCTCCTTTCTTACCCAGGGCCTCATCAACTCCGGAGAGTGCGAATCGGTCCGTCTCCTCGGACCTTATTCGCTTGAGTGTTTGCAATGCATTCTTGCCGTCGATCCGGCCCAGCGCGATTGCCAGCCAGTAGCGGACCGTCGGGTCACGTTCCATCTGCCAGCGTTTCTCGAGCAATGGGACTGCCGCCTCGTCACCCAGCAAGCCCAACTGGAGCGCGGCCTCGCTTCGTCGCGAGGAGCCGCCTTCGCCCAGCTTTCCCAGGGCGAGTCCGGCCAGAAGGTCCAGCTTCTCGCCCCACTTGAACACAACCTCGCCGCCCGCCGAATCCTTTCCAAGCAACACTGGTTGGTCTTCCTGGCCCGGAAACTCCAAAGCGATCTGGTTGCGACCCAGATCGAAAGCAGCCTTTATGCTTTTGCCAAATCCGAGCGCAAGATAGAAATGTGCGGCGAAGACGATGGCCGCCCCATCTCCCAACTCCTTCGATACGCCGATGACGCAGGGAACGTGCTTGGCGATCTCGACCGCCTGCCTATTCGTGTAGCAGGCGTTAAGCACGACGCATTGCAGGCCCGCGTTGAGGAGGGCGAACAGGCCGCCAATTGCAGCAACCGGAACTCGGCGGCCTTTTCCGGTAGGGTCCACCAGGATTATCTCGTGCGTCTCAGCGCCATGTCCGCTGAAGTGAACGATATTGGGATTGTGCCTCATCAGCAACGACTGTAGATCGCCGACCCTGACCGCCGAGTGATAACTTACGTCGAATAGCTCGCGGAATTCGGCAAGCTGAATTCGCTCGTCGATTGCTCGTATCTCCTCGTCGATTCTGATCCGCGGAGTGTCAACCGGGTTGGCGGCCAGGAAGAGTATCTTGGTGGTCTTCGACATGGCTGACTCCCCTTGGACAAGCAAGCCTGTGGAGCTTGCGTCGCCCTCCTTAATGAGTGATCAAACCGCGCCGAAAATTTCCGACTAAATGTTCCGGCCGTCACCTCCGGTGAAATTCTTCAGCGGCTTTTGTCACTAATGGCTGTCGGGATGTATCTGCGCGTTTTTAAGCTGAGCTAGCCTCGGGTCGAGATACGGGAGCGAGGAACCCGATCCGTACGCCAGTGGCCGATCCGAAGTCTTTCTCCAGCAATAAGCCGCGGAAGAATCGCGCTCAGTGAAGGCAAACTAATGTATCTGGATCGACGTGGTGTATGCAGCGTCTGGTTGGCGCAGCGAGGAACGCATTGCGGCGCCTCGGTCAAATTTGTGGGCGTCTCATGCCTAAGCGTCTCTCACTTCGGTTAAGTGCTCTGCAAGGAGTTCGACTGCTTAAACAGGGGTTAAGAAAATGGACAAGAAGATCAAGGTGCTGTTCCTGGCGGCCAACCCGGTCGACGCCGGCCGCCTGCGGATGGACGAAGAGCTACGCGAGATCGGCAAAAAGATTCGCGGCGCCTCCGAGCGCGACTGCTTCGAGTTGGTCGCGGAGATGGCGCTCAGGCCGGGTGACCTTGCCGAGGCGCTTCTAAGACACAAGCCTCACGTCGTTCACTTCAGTGGGCACGGCAGCAAGACCAACGGCATCGTGCTTGAGGACGAGTCGGGCAAGACCAAGCTGGTCAATAAGCAGGCGCTTGTTCGCATCTTCAAGATACTCAAGGACGACATCAGGATCGTCGCGCTAAACGCCTGCTACGCGAAGGACCAAGCCGAGGCGCTGGCCGAAACGATCGACTTTACGATCGGGATGAACGACACGATCGGCGACAAGGCCGCCATCGTGTTCGCTGCCCACTTCTATCAGGCACTGGCGTTCGGTCGGTCGGTGAATGATGCCTTCGGTCTTGCGCTGAGCCAGCTAGACCTCGAGAGCATCGACGGGTCGAAGGCGCCCGTCTTGCTGGTACGGCCCGGGGCCGACCCGACTCAACCATTTGTGTTTGGCGCCCGGAGCCCGAACGAAGCAAAGGCCCGAAAAGGGACGGCAGGCTCGGGGTCGTCCAGCAGGATGAAGACCAGTCTCAAGAACTCGAGGGTCAAGGGTGACGTGACAATCATTCAGGGCGATAACAACAAGAACATAGGCAAGGTCGAAATCAAATAGTTGGTTAGCAGGCGGGGATGCACCGGGAATTCCGCGCGCACGGAGCGAGGAGTTTGTCGATTCTTGGGTGGACCGCCAGTGGTGAGCAGGTTTCGAATGGAATGCCCCGAGTGCAAAACTGATCTTGGCGAAACCTTGGAATGCAAGTGCGGTTGGAAGGCAGCCGCCCCCCAGGTACCCCGAGACGCTAGTGCCAACGCGCCAGTTGAGTTGGTCGCCGCCAGCGTCCCGTCCGAGCAACCGCCGGACGATGGACCGCGGGTGGGCGCCGAAGGTGAGAACCGTGGCCCGCCGTCGTCCGCAGTCGACGACCCGTCCCAGGCGCGGCAGCGCGCACCAGAGATAGAGATCAACAAATCGAAGGCCAAACAGCTGACGGTCCTCAAGGGCGATAGAAACAAGAACATCGGTAAGGTCGAGATCAACTACTGGGGGAGGTTTGAGGAGAAGGGACGAGCCAGTGAGGAAAAGGGGCGCGCCGATGATGAGCGTCGGGAGCAGGAGTACTTCAACGCAGTGGGCGAGTTGCCGCCGCGCCCCCCCGACCTGCCACATTTCTCTGTCGATGGCGGCGAGGCGCGATTGCAAGAACTCAAAGGAAGCTGGCTCATGCTTGTCAGTTGCGCCGACGGGGACATTGCGCTTTCCTCAGTTTACGGACTACTCGAGCGCCTCGACCTGGGCCGGGACGCGCGGAAGCTCTGGCTGAACTGTGAAGCAAGGATCCTCGACAGTCTCGACCTCGACATTGACGTCTTTCTCAAGACCAGAAGGAACCCCGCTAAGGGCCGCTCCGCCGTCGTAGTCGACGCCACGGGCGAGAAGGGAAAAATCTTCCTCGACCCACTGATCAAGGCAAGCCGGGGCGCAGCTCACTATGTCAAGCAGCAGTTGAAGGGCAACCGGTTATTCATGATCTGCCTGGCAGATTCAGAGTATCTGGCCAGTCGCCTGCCGGACGGCTTGGAGAGTCAGTGTTTTGACTTCTGGGACATTCAGTTCTTACCTCCGCTTTTGAAGCATCACTTCCCAAACCACTCTCCGTCGCTTCAGGCAACGATCGAGGAACAAAGGAACCGCGGCTGGTGGAGCGGACGCGACGGCGAGTTCTGCCAGCAGATCAAGAGGCTGATTCGAAAGGGAAGACTGGAGGAGGAGATCGACAGGAAGAGACAGGCGCACGCAACTCAAACGTCCGAAGAAGCCGATGCAGCCCCGCCTCTCATCGCAGCATCTGATGCGGAGCAAATTATCGTTCAGGCGGCGTGGTTTGCCTGCGCCTACTTTCCTAACCTGGGTGCGCGCGACTTCCAGCGAGTCGTTGCATCGTTGCTGGATAGTCAGACGGTGATCGTCACCGTGTACTCGCTGAAGACGACCGAACAAGGGGAGGTCGTAGCGGTGCAGACACCGATGTACAAACAGCTCGCTGAGATATGGCAACAGAAAGCGGATTCAATCCTCAGCCTTGCCGGACTGGAATTGGCGACCTACAAGGAGTCTGGTAGGGTAGTCGATTTCGCCGATCCCGCGATGAGAGCGCGCTTGCGAGGATACTTTGCATCGGAGAGGCAGTTCTACCTGGAAGATCAGTTCCGCAAGATTCAGGAGCACCGCCTGCTGTTCGACCGCTCGCCCCGGGTTGTTGAAAGCGTCATCGACCTGACTGTCGACCTCACGCTCGCCAGTTCAGATCAACACGAGATCGACTGGCTGATCGACGTGGTCTCTTCGATCTCACAATCGGGCTCTGAGGAGGACGAGGGGCCGGCATCAGTGACCGCGCCGACCGCCAATGATACGGCGGGACGCTGTTATTCATCGGTGGCGGTGCTGGTCCGCCGTCTGCTGGAAGACCCTCAACTCGAGCCGGCGGTCAATGGTTTCTTCGAGCAGTTGATGCGCTCCAGATGCCAGGAGGCGGTGTTTCAGATCGTAAGGCGATTGCGATTCAGTCCTCAATTCGACTTCTACTGGGTCAAGCAGTTGGTGGACCGAGGTAGCGAGCAGATTCGTGAGCGGGCATCTCGATTGCTCTCGGGGCGATTAAAGCAACAGGACTTGGGCATCTATGAAACTCTCCGGAGTCTCAAGTCGTGGCTTCCCGACGCGGAGCGTGACGAGGCTGAGTATTCACCGTCAAACGAATGCGCGCTTCTGCTATTGATCGAGTATTGCCTTTCTTCTACCTCAGAGTTCGATGCGCGCTACTACGGCGAATGGCCATGCCGGTATCCGCTGCTGGCAGTTCTGGACGTGCGTTCGCCTGAGGCGGACGCGGAGGCGGAAAACAACCTCGAACTGCTGGCCGGCTGGCTGTTTCATCCCGGATTAGAGAGCGTCTTGAACGAAAGCGGCACCTCGCTGGTTGCGGCGCTGGTAGCCGAGTGGGCGGTCATCCTGCTAGGCGCGGAGGTTGCGCTAAGGGATGCTGAACGAAGTCCGGCCACCGCCTCAACTAACGGCCATAGTGAGGCCGGCTTCGTGCTGGACCTACTGATAAAGCGGATAGCGCGGAGCACCGCACCCGAGCGCCAGAAGGAGCTCGCTCAATGCTGGGTCGCCGTTACCGAGTATCTTCTGTTCCTGATCGCAAACTTTAAGGGTTATACCGGCGAACAGCGACGCCAAATCCGGGCGCGGCGCGCGATTATTCTCGACGTGACGAAACGGTTCAACACGTTCCGCCGCCAACCGTGAGTGGCGGAAGCAAGAGGCGGATATGGCACAGACGTATTGTCTCGATAAAGTGATTCAGCGGGTCGACAAGCCGGCTCAAACCAGTTCGCCCTCCCGGAAGGTCGTGCAGGTAGCTGGCGAAGCAGGTCCGAGACGGCGATGGTTCGGTCGAGACCTCAGGTACTTTCTGGTCTCGAACACGCACGACAATCGCAACGTCGCCCAGTGCGACGGGCCGGTCTGCTTCGTCAAACACTTCGCCACCGGCCGGAATATCGGCATTCGCGTCAAGTACGAGGCGAGGTGCACCCCCGGCAATGAAGAACGAGTCGCCGGGGCGCTTAGTAACGGTATACATCCCGGCGCCGCCCTGGATGAGCTTATCTCGAAATGGGTCACCGACTTCACTACCGGCGCGGCGCTCGACTTTATCAACAACTACTACCAACAGGAGCCGGAACTCAGGGAGTATCTTGCCATGTGCGCCGACCACGAGGCGGGGCTCACTATTCAGTTCGAGTTGACCTTGGAAGGGAAGAGCGGACTAAAGCAAATCGAGATGATTACCGAGATGTTCCCCATACAAGTGAGCGACTTTCCCGGAGAGCAGAGCTTGAAGCTGACCGGTCGTCTCCTGATAGATGATGAGATCAACGCCATCGTCTACAGCAACCGGCGCCACGACCTTGATCGCCGCACCCGGGAACACCTGCGCGAGTACTTTGCCAACAACGTATCGCTGCACCAGTTCTACGCAGAGTTGAACGATGAAGCATTCAAACGGCGTGTGGAAGCCTTCCTGGACGTCCAACTGAAACTCGAAGGGCGACGCATCAAAATCATTGCTCTTGAAAGTGAGTCGAGGATCAGCCTCAAAGAACGGATATCCGAATTCCAACGGTTTGAGCGGGACGTACAGTGTCCAATCCGCGAGTATCCGGGACCAGTCACCATCAAAAACACACTCCAGATGATACTGGACGATCCAGCCAAGTCCGACCCGGACAATCCAATCAATCTGGAAGCGTGGGTTGCAAAGAACCTGGAACAGGTGATCCACTCGCTGCTATTTGATAAGCGATACCTCGACCTGTTGCTGAACTTCGATAAAACCAGAGATGAGATCAAGCGGAATATGCAGAAGCTTGCTGACAAGATCGGCTACGACATCCGCCAGATCATCACCCAGCCTGACCTGAAGCCCTTCAAGTTGCTCGACAACTTCACGATCGATACCGAACGCTCGTTCGCCACTCGAATTCAGAACTTTCCAGTGAAGTTGAATATTGTGGTGGTGGCCCGCATAAACAGCCTGCGCGACGTACAAAAATATCTGAACCGTCAGGAGGACGTGCAGGAAGCAATCGAAGAATGCGCGGTCGAGGTTGCCCGCCAGTACCTTCACAGCATAGATCCTGCGGACTTCTATATGAAGTTCAGCGATCCGGGCGACTCCAATAAACCAACGATCGAAGCTGTCCTCGTCAGGGAGATCAAGGCGAAACTAGCAGCAGAGTTCAAGGCGCACATCGTGAGGGTGGTCCCCAAGGTGGTCGACACCGAGATCATCGAACGACTCAAGAAACTGCGGAGCGAAGTGCGCCACTTCAGCGTTATCGTCCAACTGTTCAAGTCGCCGGACCGCGTAGTCTTCGAAGGGTCGTTTCAGGTCAACGGCGTCGTCGACTGGTACACGTTTCAGGCCCGGCAATGCGAGCTGACTCAGATTCTGGAGGAGGTCGAAAGGGACGTCCGCGCATATCTGGCCACTCGCAAGTATGGCGAGATCAGGTGGACCGACCCCGACGACCTGGATGCCATGAGGCTTGATGTTCAAGCCCGCGTCAATGCGAATCTGAAGGACGCCTTTGGTATCGCGATCGGCATTACCTCCTTCACACGCAACCGAACCGAGTACGAAGAGAGCCTCGCGAGGCTCGAGCGGGAGGAGGTCCTCAATGCGATCGAGACGATGAAGGACAGCATCGACTCCGACAGGCGTAGTCGGCTCGCTTACAAGGAGCAACTCGACAACCTGTTGACCCGAAAAAGTGAGGTCATTGTCGACGGCGACCCCACGGAGCTTAAAGACCTAGACGAGAGGATTATCTCCGTGCGTCAACATCTGACTATGCTCGACGAATCAATGATCAGAAGGCAACTCCGGAGTACGAAGCTCCACCTGCTGCCCGGCACGAGCCAGCGATCCCAAGGCGAGGCATCCTCTTCGGGTGCGGCTGAGCCGCCTGATGATGGCGCTTCAGCGCCGACATTTGACTACATTGAGGTAGCAGCGGATGACGACACTGACTGAAGACGACAGCGCTAGAGTCCAGATAGCGGAATCCTCGCCGACCGCCGTCCTGAGCAGCGCCGACTTTTGGCTCGATCATAAGAGTTTCGTGCTTATTTTCCTGTTGGGCGCGATTGCCATCGTCTGGCTCGGGCCTTACACCTACCGGCTCGAAGGGGGATGGGTGATCTTCACAGCCGGCGCACACCTGATGGCCGTGTGGGGCGGGATCATCACCGCACGATCCCTTGCCACCATCGACGTCGATTCAGCGATCGCCACCGAGGTCGATAGGCGCGGAAGCAAATACCTGAGCGATCTTAAGAGCGGCGCCAGAGCAATCGCCGACGTGGACAAGCTAGAAGAAGACCTGTTACCCACGAACAAGGCTGAACCGCCACAGGCCATGATCCGGATGTTCGAGCTCCTGTTTAAAGCGATCAAAGACCGCCGCTTTGACTCGAGCGTCAGCATCTCGCAGCCCTACCGCGAGGAGCCGCTCGAAGACATCTTCAGATTGCAAACGCTCCAGAAGATCGCGCTATGGATCGGGATCCTTGGCACCTTTGTCGGCTTGCTATTGGCCATGCAGGCAGGCAGCCTCACTAACATTGCCAGCAACGACGAGTTCATCAACCTGATAAAGGAAATGTTCGAAAAGTTGTCGGTCTCGTTCAGCGCCAGCCTAGCAGGGCTTGAGGCCGCGGTGATGCTAGGGTTTTTTGTGCTGCTTCTGCGCCGTCGTCAGGTGCGCTACTTCCAGAAAATGGACGCCGCTGTGACGACGGTTCTGCAACTCGCCCGCTACGCTATTAACAAAGACGAGTACCTCGCCTCGTTCCAGCAGTTGAGCTGCGACCTGGTCAGCGTCAAGGACACCCTCTACAACGAAGCTAACCATGTCGGCAAACTGCGGGACGCGGTTCGAGCGCAAACGGCCGAGATCACTGAAGGCATGAAGCAACTGGCCGACGCCCGCGTCCAATTCGACGGCTTTCTAAAAGGGCTCGCCGCCAATCAGCAGGAGTTTATCAATGAGGTCAAGGCGGTCTACGACACGATCTCCCTGAAGAACCTCGGGACAACCCTCGAAGCCGGCATCACTCAAGCAGGCGGTGAGATTTCGAAGGTCGTCGACGTCCAGGTCGCCCGCGTATCGAGCGAGATCGCGAAGTTCAATTCCTGCCTCGACCGCCTCGGTGCGGCCCTCGAGCTACAGAGACGCGACACCAACGACGGCACCAAGCGGATTGAAGGGCGAATCAAGACCGAGGGCGCCGAACGCGCTAGCCAGATAGGCGCCCTAAAAAGCAGGCTCGATGACTCGATGACGAGGATGGAGTCGGCCCAAACCAAGTTGTTGAACACCAGCCACGAAATATCAACGAGGCTGTCGACGACGATGCAGGGGTCGCGAGGGGCCGATGGCTATGGAGGCCGAGGCAACAGGTCAGCCGCTCCGAGGCGCAGAGGCTTTTGGGAGTGGCTCTCAAACTTTAGGTGGTGATCGCCAACGGCTCAGTAAGGCCCGCGTTTACTGATTGAGTACATTTATGAAACGGCTTGGCGACCTTGTAGCTGAGGACAGCAATCAATTCGGGCCGGGGACTGACCTGCTCATCTCAGTGATGGCGGTGCTCCTCGTGATGATCTTCATCAGCGGGCACCTGTACACCTCCTCGAGAAAGAAGAGCGGCGGGAATTTCACGACCTCTTCGGTCTCATTCCCCGCTGCCGATTTCTACACACGGCCGGTCACCAAGCTGGTCGATCCTCACCGCGCCCAACAGATGGTGAACACTATCGTCGGTGAATTCGGAGCGGTTCAGAACGAGTTCCCCTTCATATTCATCATCGGCCACGCCAGTCAACTCGATGATCCCTTAGCCCGGGACAAGTCTGAATCGGCGAGGATAGAACGGAATTGGGAATACGCCGGCCGGCGAGCCGGACTCATCGCCCGGCTGGTGCAAGAACATCTGACCGCCGATCAGAAAGAGCGGATCGTGGTGGTTAGCGCCGGCGAGATGGATATGAGAGTACCCCGGCAGCCCGACTCCCCCGATAATGCGTGGGTCGAGGTGGTCTTTGGAAAGCAATGGAAGCTGCCCGCCCGTCAGAGGACAAACTGACTGCCGTTCCGGCTCTTGCTGAATTGAGCTTCATGCAATACCGCCCGGACGCTCTACCCGTCTGAATGCAGTTAGAAAGGAAGGTAGTACTGCTTCACCGGCACAGACCAGTAAAACCCTCTGCCCCAAAGATGCCGCTCACTGAGACTCGAATGAAAGTGGACGGCGAGGCTCCCGTAGGTTGTATCTTTTCGGCATTAGCCTGAGTGAATTCGTGGCGCGTGCATCTCGCCGCTTTAACACATCGAAATTGCGGCTTTGCGCCCTCGTCAACTTTTTCACCTCAAACTGTTCAAACCTTTGTCGCGTCCGGTCAGGTGGGGTCTCGTTAACGATCGAATAGTAGTCTCATGTATCAAGTTATTTCTCTCATCAATAGCCGAACGCAAGATTACGGAGTTATCCTGTATTCTATTCTTGGCCTGCTTATCTCGCTTTGATGAAGATTACGCGCCGTGGCATTTCTTATACTTCTTGCCGCTGCCGCATGGGCATGGATCGTTGCGGCCGACGCGAGGACCCTTGTTGCGAACCGGCTTAGCTACTTCCTCCTCGCCTCCGGCGAAAGCGGTCTCGTTGGCCTTGGTGAAAGCGACCCGCCCGCGGCGCTGGCGGCGCCGGCGCTCCAGCAACTGCTGCTCGACGGGTGCGGTAACCTGGACCTGGAAGTTGAACAGGTATCGAATCGTCTCAGTGTCGATACGCTCCAGCATAGCCTGGAACAAGTAGAAGGACTCGCGCTTGTACTCCACCAGTGGATCCTTCTGGCCGTAGCCGCGCAGGCCGATGCCTTCTTTCAAGTGGTCGAGCGCCAGCAGGTGGTCCTTCCATTGCGCATCTACGATGTTGAGCATGATGTAACGCTCGAGGTTGCGCAGCGCCTCGACTCCCAACTGAACTTCTTTCTCCTTGTACTTCTCTTCAATCTTCGGCCAGATCACCGCGCGAGCTTCTTCGGGGCCCATCTCCGCCAGGTCCAGATGTTCGCCGTCCGCGTCGAAGCCGAAATTCAATCGAAGCTGTTCCTTCAATCCTACGATGTCCCACTCATCCACGCGCTGCTCTTTCGGCATGTACTGATCGATCAAGCCCTCGAAGTTGTCCTGGGCAATGCCGAGAATGTATTCGCGCTGATTCGTGCTTTGCTCTTCAGGCGTGTCGCCTTCAAACCCAATCAACAGGTCACGACGCAGTCCATAAACAGTCTCGCGCTGTTTATTCATCACGTCGTCGTATTCGAGCAGGTGTTTGCGGATTGAGAAGTTGTGTCCCTCGACGGACTTCTGCGCGGCTTCTATTCGTTTCGACACGAGCCGCGATTCGATTGGCACGCCTTCTTCCATGCCCAGCCGCAGCATCAGGCCCTTGATGCGCTCGCCGCCGAATATTCGCATCAGGTCGTCTTCAAGTGACAGGTAAAACCGTGACGAGCCGGGATCGCCCTGGCGGCCCGAACGACCGCGAAGCTGATTGTCTATGCGCCGGGACTCGTGACGCTCGGTGCCCAGAATGTGAAGCCCGCCGACGCCGACAACCTCCTGGTGCTCGGCATCGGTTGTTTGCTTGGCTCGAGCGAGTGCGTCACTCCACTGGCGCTCGTTGGCTTCATCGGGGTTGACCTCTTTCTCCCTCAGATACTGCTTAGCCAGGAACTCCGCGTTGCCGCCGAGCAGGATGTCGGTGCCGCGGCCGGCCATGTTTGTTGCGATCGTGACCTGGCCCTTGCGGCCGGCTTGCGCCACGATGTCCGCCTCGCGGGCCGCGTGTTCGGGTTTGGCGTTCAAGACGTTGTGCGGCACACGAGCCTTCTTGAGCCGGGCGGCCAGCGCTTCGGAATTCTCGACCGACACGGTGCCTACCAGCACCGGCTGGCCCTTCTCGTGAAGCTCTTTTATCTCGCCCACAACGGCGTCAAACTTCTCCCGCTCGGTGCGATAGATAACATCGGAGTAGTCCTTGCGGACCATCGGCTGGTTGGTCGGCATGACGGCGACGTCCAGCCTATAGATGTTAGCGAACTCGGAAGCCTCGGTCTCCGCGGTGCCGGTCATACCCGCGAGCTTCGCGTACATTCGAAAGTAGTTTTGAAGAGTGATCGTCGCAAGCGTCTGGTTCTCAGCTTCAATCTTAACGTTCTCTTTAGCCTCGACGCCCTGGTGCAAGCCATCGCTCCAGCGGCGGCCGGGCATGACGCGTCCGGTGAACTCGTCGACGATGATGACCTCGCCGTCTTTGACGATGTACTGCTTGTCGAGGTGATAAAGCGAATGCGCTTTGAGCGACTGCTCGATGCAGTGCAGCAGTTCCATGTTTGCCGGGTCGTAGAGATTGTCCACGCCGGTCTTTCGCTCGGCCTCTTCCACTCCCTCTTCGGTGAGCGTGGCGCTGTGCTGTTTCTCATCGACGTGGTAAAGCAGTCGAGGGTCCTGCTTGAGATCGATATCGCCGTCGGTCCCGCGGATCTCCGCTATGCGTTTCTGCTGTTCCTCTTTGAGCTTGATCATGCAGTCATTGGCGACGTAATACTTATCAGTCGAATCTTCCGAGGCGCCCGATATGATCAGCGGGGTTCGCGCTTCGTCTATCAGGATCGAGTCGACCTCGTCCACTATTGCGTAGTAATGTCCTCGCTGCGTCATCGCCGATGGCTCGAACTTCATGTTGTCGCGCAGGTAGTCGAAGCCGAACTCATTGTTGGTCCCGTAGGTGATGTCCGCGCGATAAGCTTCCTGCCGCTCCGAGTCGTCCATGTCGTGCTGTATGCAACCAACGGTGAGGCCAAGGAAGCGATATATCTTACCCATCCATTCGGTGTCGCGTTTCGCCAGGTAGTCGTTGACGGTGACGACGTGCACTCCGCGGCCGGTGATTGCATTCAAATACGCCGGCAGAGTCGCAACCAGCGTCTTGCCTTCGCCGGTCTTCATCTCTGCGATGATTCCGCGATGAAGCACCATTCCGCCGATGAGCTGAACGTCGAAGTGGCGCATGCCGGTCGCTCGCCGCGAAGCCTCCCGCACCACGGCAAACGCCTCGACCAATATTTCATCGAGGACCTCATCAAGCGCCGCTCGCAACGCTTTCTTTTGCTCGTCCGCCGTTCCGCCGGTCAATTCAGCGCCGGCCATGCGTCTCTCAACGTGCTCGCGGAACTTCGTGGTCTTCTCGCGAAGCTGCTCGTCCGACAAGCCCTTCATCTCAGCTTCGAGCGCGTTGATCTCACTGACGATGGGCCATAGGCGTTTGAGCAAACGTTCATTCGCTGTGCCAAAAACTTTAGCGGCAACTTTATTCAATAGTGCGGTCATACTTTTTCAGCTCTGTCCTGCGCCGTTTCCAAGGTTCCTTCCAAAAAATCATATAGGGTGAGTCAACGGGTGGCAACCGGCGGCGTGGGCATCGTGTGTTGCCGGCAAGAATAGCCGGAGGACATCGGCTCTTTGGTCAGCATTTCATACTGAACCAACCCCTATCTTTCCTTTGGGTCAGGACCTCTTAACTGTCTCGTCGTTTCTTCAGTTACGCTAAAGTTGGGAGGATCAAGTCCGGCCGTGTCCGCGGATGGTGGGAAATGAGGATGCTTCTCCCTCTCTAAAACGCCCGGCCTCGTAGAATCCTGATCGGCGGTGCGAACAAGTCTTCTGCCCACCACCAGGCCGTTAAACACAAGCCCGATCCCAATGCACAGAGGAATCACACCGACAACCCACAGACGGCGGAGGATCTCGACCGCATCCGGCGCGACATCGCCGCTCAGAATGATGCCTTGCATAAACACATAGAGAAAGATCGCCAACCCGATGCCGACGCTCCCCGTGATGACACCAGCTTTGATTTCCCTGGAGCGCTGTATCTCGGGAGTAGTCCCGCGCAGTTTCTCAAGCTCAACATCCCAAACGGTAACAGCACGGCCGTCCAGCGGTATGTCGGGAGTAGTCTCGCGCAGGCGCTCGAGCTCTTCTATTTTGCGTCTCTTACGCTCCACGTCGGAAAGGAACATCTCTGCGACCCAGGTCTTGCTCCAATCGAATTTCTCGCCCGTCTCGCGTGTCGCTACCACCTGACGTACGGCGTACAGATTCGCTCCGCACAATTTGCAGAACTTCAACTCATCGCTTTGACTCGCGCCGCATTGTGGACAGAACATCGAGTTACTCCCGTCTTACATTCCAGAGGAATACGAGGACTATAATCGATATGTTCTCTGGAGTCAGCCGATCTTTAACGGCCGCGGCGACAAGACAAGATGTCTTCTCAGGCGATAGAGGGTTTGTTCGACTGAGCGGGATCGAGACCCCGCCCAACATCAAGGCCGATGTCAACAATACGCACACCATTAGTCAACGGCGCCGGAGCCTGAACGGATGATTTCGAGCCGCGAAAACAACTCGGAGAAATTAATTATTGACTTCACCATGGACGAGTGTTAGAAATGGCGCGTCGCAAAGCACTATCTGATAATTGAGAGATTGTAGAGACTTGATCCCGGCTTTGGGATCGTTTGATCGTTCGGCGCCCCGCCCCTCGAAAGTCCTCCAGGTTTTTCCTCGTCCCCAAATCCGTTCTGCCCCTTCGATGCGATCTACGACCGCGAGATGATTCGCTTGGCCGCCTCAATCGCCGGTTCGAAATCGCGAACAAGTCGAGCACCTTCCCCGGGGGACACACATGCTAGGCAAAAAGAAGAAAAGCGTCGTTGGACTCGACATTGGTTCCAGCGCGCTGAAGGCCGTCGAGCTTAAGCACACGCGCAACGGGTTCGAGCTGGTCCACATAGCGCATCAGAATCTTCAATCCGACACAATCGTTGACGGACACATAATCGACCTCAATCACGTAAGCGACTCGATCAGTCGAATCTGGAACGAGCAAAACATAAAGACCGATCAGGTCGCCACGTCGCTTTCGGGGCACGCAGTCATTGTCAAAAAGATATTGCTTCCATCGATGCCGGAAGAGGAACTCGACGAACAGATTCACTGGGAGGCCGAGCAGTACATACCCTTCGACATCAACGACGTGAACCTCTACCACGAAATCATAGGTCACGACGCTGGGGGCCAGAACATGGACGTTCTCCTGGTAGCCTGCAAGCGCGACAAGATCGCACAGTACACACAGGTGATCTCGCAGACCGGCAGGCAACCGGTCATTGTCGACGTCGACGCCTTCGCGCTGCAGAACGCTTATGAGGTAAACTACAATCCCACCTTCAATCAGACAGTCGCGTTATTGGACATCGGCGCTTCGGTAATGACGATTAACGTCGTGCGGGGCGCGACTTCGATCTTCACCCGCGACATCTCCGCGGGCGGGAACCAGTACACTGATCTTCTTCAAAAAGAACTGAACCTTACATTCGAGCAGGCCGAAGCGCTTAAGCGCGGCGCGACGCCGGACCAGCAGCTCTCAATGGAGCAGATACAACCAGCCATCCAGAGCGTGTCTGAGATGCTGGCGCTCGAGATTCAGCGCACACTGGACTTCTTCCGAGCAACTGCCGTTGACTCGCCGGCGATTGACCGAATGTTGATAGCCGGCGGCTCGTCGAAGGTTCATCAATTGACCGAGTACCTGGCGGACAAGTTCCAGATGCCGGTGGAACGGTTCGACTCATTCCGCTCGATCAAAATCGACGGGAAAAAGTTCGATGACGAGTACCTGAGGGAGCTCTCACCAAATATGGCGGTGGCTGTCGGGCTGGCTGTCCGAGTGGCGGAGGTGGCGCAATGATCAGAGTCAATCTACTTGGAGGAACCGCCGAGCATCGTGTTTCGGTGCAGAAGACGAAAGTCGCCGCCCGTCGTGGACAGCAGATCTTCATGCTGGCAAGCGCGCTGGTGATAGTTCTGATCGCGGTCGGCGTCGATCACCTTTGGACCAACAACGCGCACGCAGCCGCACAGGCCGAGCTCACTCGCGAAGAGGAAGAAGCCAAGAAGCTTGAAGCCGACATCAAGCGCAAGGAAGAGTTGGAATCCGAGTTGAAACAGGTCGAAGAACGCATAAAGGTCATCAAGCAGCTTCGAGCCGAGCAGAAAGGGCCGGTCGCCATGCTATCGGCGATCAACGAGCGAATGCCCAGCGGCCAGCTTGACTTCCGCCTCGATGCCATCGTGCAGAAGGGCAGTCACCTTCAGATCATCGGCAGCTCGCTCAACCAGCAGGTGATCGCTGATTTTTCCAAGCAGCTGGAATACTCAAACGGGCTGTTCAGCAACCTGATGCTTTCGATCGAAGGCAAAGAGGTAAAGCTCGACGACGTGTCGGATAGGACCGAGAAGAAAGAACCCGACAAGCCCGACAAGAAGGACACGGACAGGAAGGATCAAGCGGCGAAGGATGCGGACAAAAAGGGCGAGCCCGCGGACGTAGCCCGCGTGTTCCAGTTCACGATCGACTGCGACTACAACAAGCCGCGCGCGGAAGGTGACAAGGCGGCGTCAGCGCCACAGGGCAAGTGAAGGAGACGATTTATGGCAGCGACGATGACTACTGTAGTGAAGGGCACCGAAGAGGGTGGCAACTTCTTCAGCCGGATGGCGTGGTACTACCAGATGGGCGTGCTGCTGTTGCTCTCCGGCCTGCTGATCTTTGGCGTCCATTTTCTGCTTTACAGTGACAAGCGCGCAGAGACCGAAAAGATCAAAGAGAAGGCTGAGCAGCTCAAGTCCAAGAACGCGCAGGGCAGCATCATTCTTCAGAACCTTCCGGCCGTCGAGCAGACGCTAAAAGAGAAGCGCGAGGAGATTGACCGGCTTCGCGACCTGCTTCCAGACCAGGTCCAGATATCAAGCGTCTACGACAACATCAAAGACTTTTTGCGCGAGCAGAAGCTTGAGTTGAAACGGTTCGTGCACATGAAGGCGGTTTCCGCTGACTTCTACACTGCCCAGCCGATTCAGATCGAAGTGACCGGCTCGTACGACTCGCTCGGCCAGTTCTTCTCCCGGCTGGGATTCTATTCGCGCATCGTGAGCGTGACTGAAGTTGAGGTCAAGCAGGCCGAGGAGCGCGGGCAGGAGGTGGGTCGATCGATAAACGGCGCCTTTGTAGTGACGGCATATTACATCGCGCCTGAGAACCTCGAGAAACTGACAATGAAGAAGCCCGCCACGCCGCCGCCAGCTGCACCGGCTGCGCCAGCGGCTAAGGCGAAATAGCGGAGTGGATGCTATGAAAGCAAAAACGATCAAGAGAACGACATTACAAATCCTGTTTGTGCTGACTATGGCGGTCATCGTCTCAGCGCAGGATAAGCCGGCGCAAAAGGCGGACGCCGCGGCTCAACCTCAACAGGCCACAGGTAAGGAATATCTCGGACCGACCGCCGATTCGATTCGGCCATACAGATCGTCGGGCCGGGATCCGTTTAAGAGAACTGTCAAACCGAAGACCCCGGCCGGGAAACTACAGCAAACTCGAATGCTCGGGTACCCGACTTTGGACGTGCGCCGCGCGGAGTTCAGACAGAAGGTTGAACAGGCGCGGGCACGCGATGGGGCTGAGCCCGATCCGGTCTCGCAATACCTGGTTGCCGAGCTTGATGTCACCGGCGTGTTCCGCGACGATCGCGGGTTCGGCGCATTCATGCGGGCGGGACCGACCGGCACCATGTTCTTCGTGCGAAACGGCGCGAAGGTCTACAACGGCGAGGTGATGCGCATCGGCGGCGACGGCGCTGATTCAGGGGGGGCGAAGGTGATGTTTCGCGAAGTGTCCTATAAGGAAGTCAACGGAAAACAGTCCCCGCAGGAGCGCATGGTGACAAAGGCGCCCGGGGAGAAGAAGTGAAGCGTCTTGTTTTGGCAAAGGATCGCACTATAATCAGTCCGATAATGAGAGGGTAAACAAATGGCTATGATCGCTAGGAGGCTTGTCGTATCACTGATGCTGCTCGCGCTTGTGGGCAACGTAAGCGTGTTTGCAGGATTGACCGCACGCGCAAGGGGCGAAGCGTTCGCTTTGGTGTCGCTAAAACACGAGACCGAGGGATCGCTCACGCGCATCCTGATCGAGTCGAGCGCACCACCCCTCTACACCGTTTTTCGACCGTCCGACCGGCTGATCGTCATCGATCTACCGGGCGGCGAGGCATCGCGTCTTGCGCCTGCGTACAGCGTCAAGAGCGCGCTGGTCGAATTGATCACGGTTCGACAGTCGCGGGTTGGCAGCACGGCGGGACGCGCGGTGGCCAGAATCGAAGTCAGCGTCCGAGCCGGTGCCCGAGACCGCTCGACGGTTAACGGCAATACGCTGATGCTCGAAATATCGCCAGACGCCAAGGCCGTGGCGGGCCGGGCCAGGCTCGAGAAGGACACGGCTCCTGAAGCAAAGGACGCGAAGCGGACGAGCCAGACACACACCGATACGCACGCTTCAGCGCCAGGCGTGCTTGTATACTCGGCTCCGGTTGTGAAGAATTCAGCGCCGAACGCCGAACCCGCGCCCGAGAGAGTCATGCCTCGGCCAACCGAGTTGAAGCCGGCCACTGTTATCCGCGCGGTTCACTCCGAGCCAGTAGGCGGAGCGGTTCGAATCGTTGTTGATGCCGATGGCGCGGCGCAGTATAAGGACTTCGTGCTGCCAAATCCATGGCGCATAGTCGTCGATATCACCGGCGTCCGCTCAGCGTTCGGTAATAAGACTACCACTGTAGGCGCCGGCCTCGTCGAGCGCTTCCGTGTAGGTCAGCCGAGCCCGAATGTAGTTCGCATAGTGCTCGACACCAAATCGAAAGTTTCATACCGAGTGGTTCGCGAAGGCGAAGCGCTTGTCATCACCATAGGCGACACGGGCGGTTCCCCTGAGGACAGCGTGAAGCAGAAAGTCGAGGTGCAGGCGCTGCAGAGCCCCAATCCGGCGAAAGACGCTGCCGAGCCTCAGCATAAGCCCGAGGTTAGAGTTGCCGGCGATCGACTCGAGAACAAGAGCGACAACGGGAAGCCGGCAGATCAGCCCTCGAAAGACACAATCGCGACTGCCAATCTGCTTGCTCAAACGAACGGACAGAGCTCCGGTCAGCGAGTAACACCTCAGCCGAACAGATCGTTGCCGGTGCCCTCGCAGCCAACTTCACAGCCGAGTTCCGTAAAGTCCGCTGCTCAACCGTCGCAGCCTTCTGTCGTACGCAGCGCGACGGACGTCCAGCGGTCGCCGTCGAACCCCGCGGCGCAGATGCCCAAGCGTAGCGAGGCCGCGTTCTGCGACCCGGGTTACGTCGGAGGAGCGATAAGCTTCGACCTGCGTGCCGGCGTCGACATCCGCGACATGCTGCGGTTTATCTCCCAACAATATGGTGTGAACTTCATAATCGATAAATCGGTTAGTGCTGTCCCGGTCGATATCCGCGTGACCGACATACCCTGGAATCAGGTTATGGAATCGGTGCTGCGTGCGAACCGTCTGGGCGCGGTGTGCGAAAGCAACGGCCGCATTATCAGAATAGCCACGCTGTCGGCCGTAAAAGAGGAGCAAGATCAGCAACTGGCGATAAAAGAGGCACAGGCCAACCAGGTTCCGCTTGTGACCAAGATCATCCACCTCAAGTACGCTCGCGCCACGGGGCAACTCGCAGGCCGGGGGTCGTCGGGCGGCGGAGGATCGAGTGGTGGAGGGGGCGGAGGATCGAGTAGCGGCGGTGGAGCAGGAGGCAGTACTGGCTCGCTGCGTTCGATCGTCGAGAGCCGGTTGAGTAAGCGCGGGCGCACCGAGGTTGACAGCCGCACCAATAGCTTGATCGTCACCGACCTGCCTGAGTACACACAGGTAATTGAGGAGATGATCGCCAAGCTCGACCGTCCCGAACCTCAGGTTGAAATCGAAGCGCGAATAGTGATCGCGAATCGAAACTTCCTCCGAGACATTGGCTCTGAGCTGGCTGGCGGACTAGCGGGCAAGAAAGGACGCAGCGGCATATTCGAGACGACGCCCGTTTCGTTCAACGGCGGCGGGCTGGCGTCGGGAGGGGCCGGCGCTAGTGGGGGCAGTAGTGGCGGCAGCACTGGCGGCAGTACTGGCGGCGGTGCTGGAAGCAGCACAAGCTCAGGCCTGGGTCCGAACCTGATCGGTCCGTTCGCGGACACCGCGCTTCGAGCGGGAGTTGCAAACACGGTGTTGAGTTTAACCACGGGTGCGATTGGAACCGGCATTCTCTCGATGGCGCTGTCGGCGTCCGAGACCAAGGGCCAGATTCGAACTATCGCAAGCCCGCGAGTCACCACGACTGACAATAAGACCGCCGAGATAGTCAACGGCGTGCAGATACCAGTGCAGACCGTTTCGAACAACACGATCACCACGACCTTCGTCACTGCTGCGTTGAGGCTCGAGATCACGCCGCAGATAATCGAAGAGAACGGACAGGTGTTGATGCACGTCGTGGCCGAGAACAACACGGTCAACTTCGCGTTGGCCGGGCAGTTCAACAACGGCACGCCGGGTATCAATACTCAATCGGCCGAAACAACGGTTCTCGTTGCCGATGGCGGGACAACCGTGATGGGCGGGATCAACATAGACACGGAGGGACACTCGATGAATCGAACGCCCGGCGTGTCCCGCATACCGCTGCTCGGCGAGTTGTTCAAGAAGCGACAGACGCGGCGCGATACCGACGAGATTCTGTTCTTCCTCACGCCGCGCATCGTTAGAAACGACGGCAGCGTTGGACCGCGAGCCCCGCAACGCAGTTCTGTCGAGGGCACGCCTAACCCGAACGCGCCGCAGCGGGCAGCTGCGATACCCGCGCCAGCTATCCAGGAAAAGAAACAAGATCCCAAACCGGCGCCGCCGGCGCCAACGATTCCTGGCGGTAAAGCGGGAAAGTAGGAGAGAATTGCGAATTTCGGATTGCGAATTTCGGATTTGAGGGTTGGTTCTCAATTCGAAATTCGCAATTCGAAATCTGCAATCCGAAATTCTTATGGGCTTCGCAGACACACTCACCGGCATCGCTAATAGAATCGAAGGATGCGCCGCCGTTGTCATACTGGGCATCGACGGGATACCAATCGAGCGGCACGTGCACGATCTGGACAGTGCAATCGATTTCGAAGTGGTTGCGACCGAGTTCACCACACTGGTCAGGCGCAGCATGCGCACCGCTTCAGATAGCGAACTGGGCGTGATGCGTGAGATGGTTTTCGCGACGGACACGATGAGCTTCCTGCTCCGGCCGATCACTTCTGAATACTTCCTGCTACTCGCGCTCAATCAGGGCGGCAACGTCGGACGCGCCCGATTCGAACTGCGCAAGGCCCAGCTCGCGATGGAAACCGAGTTCGCGATTTGAGTGCAGTCATCAGAGGGGCAGAGTTTGGTCCATTTCTGTTACCAGGCGCTCAAGAACATGATGCTGTCCTTAATCTCTTCAGCAGAAGCCTGAGCAACAATCTTCAAGAGACGGCGCATTTGTTCGCCTAAGCGATACCTTTGCTGTTGCGCCAGACTTATTCCTGAATGATGCTTGCCGTGCGTCACATATTCGGAGTGAAGCTGTTGATAGTCCCCACATTAAACGAATACAAGGCACGGCCCTGTGAGTTGGCGAATTCCAGGTGATCAATGTCATCACGTCTTATCATCCCTTGCTCCAGAGCCGTCGAAACATCCACGCCACGAATCCGCAGTGCGCGAACCAGGTCAGCGTCCATCGTATCCTCATCGAGGTAGAGGCGAATTTTCATTATGCGGTCTGCTTCTCTTGCACATACTCCTGCTCGATGCGGTCAGCATCCGCTTCGTCAGCGGCAATCTCGGCTTCGATTTCATCACGGTTAGCGTGGTAATAGGCCAGCGCGCCATAGACTTGTGCTTCAGTTAAGTGGCCATACCGGCGCGCGATTTCCTCCGGGCTATGGCCTACCTTGTACCATATAGCGATGCGATGAACTGTGATTCCAGTTCCTGCAATACAAGGCCTGCCATGGCGTATTTCAGGAGTGCTTACAATCAGCGAGCCTATCTCGGTGGTCATGAATCATGCTCCCATCAGTCGTTTACCGGACCTATCTTATGCTTGAGCATTATACATCATTGAGGCGGTCTAACTATGTTCACCATTTTGTGGCATTTCGTTTTTCAGATTAAGTTGTCAACCTTACTTACTTACTTTCAAAGTAGTTGTTGAATTCTAATCTGGTCACGATGGTCCTAGATGATGGGCGTACCCGGATGATATATGCGTCAGTTCTGCCTAGCGTAAGGCTGAGAGGAAAAGCCTCGTATATCCTGCCCATCTCAAATTGCAAGAGATTAGGATTGCACGCTGTATTCTCCTTGCACATCACCTTGATACGATTCTCAGGCGGCCATGCCGATTTCTCAACTTGCAACCAATCGATCTCCGTTTGCGCTTTCGTATTGCTCATAACCTTTGCTCCATTCTATCTTTTTGTAAATCCTCAGCTTAAGTCTGCTGAGGGGTCATCAGTCAGTTGCGTTAAGTTGCGTTAGGACGCAATGGCGGACTCAACTGAAAACCCCCAGGTAAATAAGAAGCAATCCCAAGCCGAACCAAAGCATTATGAAAATAACAATGCCTTCCGCATCCCGCCATGATGACAAGTTGCTATATCCCTTAGCGCGCTTCCGGAAGCCGACCAGTGTAATAACCAGAGCAGCTAATGACATACCAGTGAGGGCAAGAAGATTCTTTATGTAAGAACCTCAACCCCAGCGTCAACGGGCGTAACGGAAAGCTCAACCACCTGCGATCTTGCGGCTTGGCTCCAGCGCAAAGCTAGGCGGCGTTGATTACTGATCCAAAGCGGCGATGAAAGAACTGGCTTCAGCTCGCCATCTGTTGAGCGTCGCCGACCCACCCGGCAACCATTCCACTAGGATATTAAAGCTGTTAGAAAAGATCTCCGCTACGAGAGAAAAATGAGAGTCGCGAACATTTGGCACATAGGCGTGAGCATCGCGGTTCCTAATTGTCCTCCGCAGAAGTTCGTGGGCGGCGAACAGCAACTCCTTCTGCTCGACCGTTGCGCCAACGGTCGAACACAGCTGTGTAAGTGCTGCAGTAACACCGGACTTGGAATCATCATTCGTGAGACTTCCAATCGTGCCAAAGTGAGTCGTCGTCATTGTGCCAGCGGACTTCCAATCCTTTCGAAACTTCGGCACCCAGGCATGAATGGCCGCTGTTGGATACAGAGGAACTTCTTGTTCCTTCCGAATCTCGACTCCCCGAACCAGGCAAACACCCTTTGCGAGGAATTCAGCTCCAGCCGAGAAGATGATCCAGCATATGAGTCGTCCGAAAACCGGATCGATCTCTCCCCACGAGGATTCGAAAGCGGCTCGCGTCACTGGAGCGAATTTAGCCACATCTGGAACCCATTTAACGAGCCGTGAGTTCTCGAGCAAACTCACTGGCGCAGCAAGCTGAAGTGTTCCGTCCTCCAACGCTGTGCGCATAACGGGCATCACCCCCAAGTCGTATAGTGTATAGCCGTACCAGCTAAAAGGCGACCTGCAACAGAACCAAGAGAGCCGCGCCTGAAACCGGACGCGGCGTGAATAATTAGTCGTCGTTCCCGTTGGTTTTGTGCAGGCGCGAGTGTAACCAGCCCGCGGACTTGCGGCGCTCTTGTTCATTCATCTATCCTTCCAAGTTGGCCTGAGGGCCATGATCGTGACATACTGACACTCGAAGGGAATCAAACTGAGATGAACGCAAACGACATCCGACGCGGGATGATAATCATGTACAACGGCGCGCCGTTTCGCGTGCTTGACTTTCAACACCGCACGCCGGGCAATCTTCGCGCTTTTGTTCAGGCAAAGCTGCGAAGCCTGAAGAACGGCTCGTCAACTGAAGTTCGATTCAGCTCGACCGAAAACATCGAGCGCGCCTCGCTTGAAGATCACGAGATGGAGTACCTCTACTCAGATGGCGACATGCATCATTTCATGAACACGGAGACTTACGACCAGATCGCATTGGACGCCGAAACGCTGGGCGATGCCACCAACTATTTGACTCCGGGCACGAAGATACAGGTCGAGTTCTTTGATGGTGCGCCCATCGGTGTCGAGCTGCCGCCCGCGGTCGAGCTAACCGTTGTCGAGACCACCCCCGAGTTGAAAGGTGCGACCGCTTCCAACAGCCCGAAGCCTGCGAAGCTCGAAACCGGCGTAACCGTGCAGGTGCCGCCGTTTGTTAAGGAAGGCGACCGCATACGGGTTGATCCTGCGAAGGGCGTCTACCTCGAGCGCGTGAAATAGGCTCCTGGAGCCTGTTCCACGTTCTCAGGCTTCACAGCAGCCGCAAAGCATGTACCTCCTTTATAGCTTCGTCCTCTCGCTGCTGTTCCTCGTCCTCCTGCCTTACTTCGTTTATCAAGCCGTGCGTCACGGCAAGTATGCCGGCAGCTTTAAGGAGCGTCTGGGCTGGTTGCCGGAATCGGTACGCAGCGACAGCCGCAAGACCATCTGGGTACACGCCGTCTCGGTTGGTGAGTTTCTTGCCGCAAGGCCGTTGATAGAGCGAGTGAAGAGGGACCTGCCAGCCGCTCGAATAGTTGTCTCGACGACGACAGTCACCGGCCAGCAGCTCGCGCGATCCCAGTCGCACCTGCTCGGCGCCGCGTTCTATTTTCCATTTGATTGGAAGTTTTCGGTACGCCGCGCGCTCGCTCGGGTCAATCCCTCGGTCGTGATAATCCTTGAGACCGAGTTGTGGCCCAACTTCCTGCGCGAATGCCGGAATCGAGGTGTCGTGACAGTTCTGGCTAATGGCAGAATCTCGTCGCGGTCATTCCGTCGATATAAGCTGGTGGGCCGCCCGTTCCGGCGCGCAATCGAAGACTTCTCATTGATGGTCATGCAATCGGAGATGGACGCTGAACGGGCCCGCCAGCTTGGAGCTCCTGCGAGTCTTGTGCGCGTTTGCGGCAATCTAAAATACGATCATGCAGGGGATGGGGGTCGGGGGCCGGGGGTTGGGGAAGAAACGCAGGCCGGCCCCCAACCCCCAACCCTCCACCCCTATGTTGAGATCGTTCATCGGTTAGCGTCATTGCGTCATCTGATCGTGGCCGGCAGCACTGCGCCCGGTGAAGAGGAGATACTACTCGCGTCGCTCCGCGAAGTGCGCAGGCATAGCGGGCTTGAGGATGCGCGGCTGCTCCTGGCGCCGCGACATCCGGAAAGGTTTGATGAGGTTGGCCGCTTGATAGCGCGATCGGGGTTTGTATTTGTCCGTCGTTCAGAGTCGCGCGACTCCTCAGCCTATTCAGTCCAGCGTGAGAAGCCCAGTGACGACGGGTTTCAAATCGATACTTCGTCGAGCCCGAACGAAGCGGCCGGCGGCGGAGCGCCGGATGTGATCCTGCTGGACACGATTGGAGAGCTCGCGTCGATCTACCGATTCGCAGCGGTCGTCTTCGTAGGAGGCAGTCTGGTCCCTCGCGGAGGCCACAACATCATAGAGCCCGCCGCCTATGCAAAACCTATTGTCGTCGGCCCGCATACTGAGAACTTCCGCGAGATAGTTTTGGACTTCCTGCGCGCAGAAGCTGTCGTTCAGATCACTGCTGCCGGCAAGGACGCCCCGAATTGTCTCGCGCTGGAACTGATTCGACTGTTATCCGATCTCGAACATGCCCGCGCGATTGGCGAGCGCGCTCGTGATATCTTGCTCAAGAACCAAGGCGCGAGTGATTGCACTGTCGCGGCGATTAAAGAAGTGATTGGACATTAGTCCGTAGTCCGTAGTCCGTGGTCCGTAGTCCGTAGCTGGGAATTAGATGTCAATTAAACGACTTCTTAGTGACCACTGACTAAGGACTACGGACTACGGACTACGGACTACCGGACTACGGACTACTGATGGTTGCCGAGAAACACGAAAAGCTAAAGCGCGCTGTATTGTGGCCGCTGGCCAAGCTGTACGAGCTTGCGGTGCGCCTGCGGGTGGCGGCTTATGAGACCGACTATTTGAGACAGAGAAAGCTCGATGCGACAGTGATAAGCATTGGCAATCTGACGCTCGGGGGCGCGGGCAAGACGCCGATGGCCGACTACATTGCGCGGTACCTAAAATCCGAGGGCCATTCCGTCGCGATACTGACGCGAGGCTACGCGCGCGAGTCGTCCGGCAGGCGCGTGCTGAATGATCCGTCGACCGATAGGATAGCTGCCGGATCTTATCGAGAGTTCGGGGATGAACCCTTGATGCTCGCCCGCGCTCTTCCTGATATTCCTATCATCGTCGACAAGCACAGGTTCGAGGCGGGGCGTTGGGCAGAGCACCGACTGGGATCGGAAGTGTTGGTGCTTGATGACGCGTATCAGCACCTCGCGTTGGCACGCGACCTCAACATCCTGCTGATTGATGCGACTGACCCGCTCGGAGGTTTCGAGATGCCCCCTTTTGGCCGCCTGCGCGAACCTTTGTATGGGATCAAGAGGGCGGACGTGATAATAGTCACTCGCGCTGACCGGCCATTCGATCAGGGTCAGATTCAAGCGATCTTCAAGTACTATTGTGGCGACGAAGTGCCGGTGATGTATTTCTACTCGACGATCGCCAGGCTGCGTCATGTCGAGACGGGAGAGATCTATGACGCCAGGAGCTTCGCCGGCTGGAATGTTTCCGTTGCGTGTGGCATCGGCAACCCCCAGGCTTTCGCTGAGGACATCTTGCAGGTTGGAATCAATATTGTGAGCGAGAGTTTCTTCGGAGATCATCATGCGTTCAAGCAGGAGGACCTTGACCGAATCACCCGCGCTGCAAGAGACGCAGGAGCTGATGCTATAGTCACCACCGAGAAAGACGCCGTGCGGCTCGAAGGGTTAACCCACGGAGATGTTCCGATCTACGCTGCTCAACTTGAAATACAAAGCGATGATGAAGTGCGGCTCAAGAGTCTGTTGTTAAGAACAGTCAGCCTAAGGGAGAGCAAAAGGTAATCGGGAGAGCGGCTACTCTCACTCTCAACTATCTCATTCCGCTGTCAAAGTTGATCGTGACGCGGGCGAATTGGCCTGGCACGACTGTGACGGTTTCCTCACTTCCGCGCGGCAGGAAGCGTCCGCCCTGGTGTGGCGGACCGACTCTGTAAGTGCCGGGCGCCAGCGCGACACGAAACCGGCCGTCAGAGCCTGTTTCAAACCGTTTGACTTCGCGGTCGTCCGCCGCGCTCCATACGACAAGCGCAGTCTTGTAAGGAGCCGAACCCGGCGAACCTTCTCTCTGCGGGCCCGGGTGGACGGGGCTGATGACAGCCTGACCCTCGATGCCTGATTCACCCCGTGTTGTCACGACCCCACCCCCTCCAACGCGGACGAGCCTGGAGCCGCGCAGTTCATATTCACCACCAGGGACCGTCGAGCGTCTCCCGCTGCTCTCGGAGCGAATGTCTACCGCGAGACGGCTTGATGATCTATTCCCGCCTGCTGGCAAGAATCGATAGCTGTACACGGTGTTGATTTCGCCTTCGAATGGAAGCTCGACGAAGGACTGTTGGGCGCGGTCCCAGTGAAAGATGCGAAGCACCGCGCCGCCCGACGAACCCCTCCACCAGAGACTTACTATCTCGGGGAGGCCGTCGCCGTCGAGGTCCGATAGACGAACCGAGTCTACAGTGGATTCCGACTTACCGCCGTCCACCTGCCAAAGAATACGGGGACGTGAGCCGAGTGATTCGATTGCGAGGTGTGCCCTGTCTGTCGTCTGCCAGGTAACTACCTGTTGAATCTCGCGCGTGCCGATGAGCCGGCCGCTCGCGACAACCCGCTGCTTTCGCCGCGGCTTCTCTCCCGAGCCATGCGAAACTTGTCCGAAGCTTACTGCAGCTGACACCACCGCTACGCACAATGCGAATGTCATCAGCGGCAGATCAAATCTTATTAGCCTCATACTTGTATTGAGGGAACCGTATTGGTTGTTGACTGGCGGCTGACCAGAGTCGATCAAGCGATCTTGCCGGTCACGCAACGCCCGCCAGGCGGACGATCCCGCGAGCGCGCTCGGCTATCGCGGCGTAGTTTTCGTTCTTCAGATCGCCGCTGGTGAACAAGCGGCCTCCAACCGCGATCGCGAAAGCGCCGGCGCTGAAATAGTCAACGATGTTCTCGGAGCCAACTCCGCCTGCGACCACAAGTCGAATATCGGTGATCCGGGACGTGAGCGCCTCAACGTACTCCGGCCCTCCCATCGACGCCGCCGGGAACAAGGACACGATCGGCACACCCATCGCCCACGCAGTTGCGACCTCGGATGGAGTGAGCGCCCCAATCACGGGCGGCACCAGCGAGCGGCGGCAGGCTTCGACGAGCGTCGCGCTGGTGTGAGGCATCGATATGAACTGCGCTCCGCCCTTGATCGCGCGGTCCATCTGATCGTGGTTCGTCACCGAGCCCGCGCCTACACACACGCGGTCCCCGTAGCGATGACGCAGGTCTGAGATCACCCTGAAGCTGCCCGGCGTAGCAAGAGCAACCTCGACTAGCTTGATCCCGCCAACGATCGCTGCCTCGGCTGCGCGCAGCGCCGATTCGGCGGACAGGCCCCGCACTACGGCAAAGACTCTGTGAGCAGCGACAGAATTGATCAGTTCAGCGTCTTTCATAAATTAATAGGACCTATAGGACCAATAGGACCAATTTTCTTTTAGCTTTGCCGCAGAACGACGCGAGCGGGTGCGCCGTCTCCGTCCATGACTTTCAACGGCAGGCAGATCAGCTCGTAGTCACCGGGCTCAACTTCACGAAGGTCGAGCCCCTCAATGATTATTATGCTCGCGCTAAGCAGCACCATGTGCGTCTCCGGTGCAGCGTCGAACTTGTCCACGGACAGATAATCGATGCCAACCACCTTGATGCCGTCGTTGACCAGCGAGCGAGCCGCGCCGGGCGTTATGTAGACATAGTCCTTAACAAAAGTCTTCTGGCTCCACAGATACGAGTTGCGCGTCTTGAATAGCACTCGAGCGTCGACGGTAAAATCGAACTCCTCGAGCACCGCTTCATCGACGACTGGAGCGGTCACCTCGACCACTCGCGCGCGTCCTATCAGCAGCTCGAGGGGAAGCTTGTCCACCGTGATGCCTCCCTCGATCAGGTGAAAGGGTGGATCGACGTGTGTTCCAGCGTGTGAGCTAAAAGAATAACGGCTCAGATTGTATTTCGCGTCGTCTTCATTAGCCTTTGTTCTGCGATTGATCTTTACGTGTGGATCGCCCGGATAAACTACCAATTCCTTTGAGAGGGGAACGGTCACATCATAGATTTTCATCACCACTGGCCTTTCCTGTTACCGACGCATGCTATTTCGGCGCGAGGATGATTGTCAAATTAGGAAGTACTCGGCTAACGGGAGACGGAGAGAACTATTTGCCATTTTCTATTTTTTATTTTCTATTATTTTTTAGGTATTTGCCGTTCTCTTCAATAAACAATAGAAAATATAAAATGGAAAATAAAAATATAAAATGGAAAATCCTTCTCTCCGTCTCTCCCTCGCCCGTCTCCCCGTCTCCCGTCGTCCCGTCGACGCGCTATCGCTTGCTTCGAACGCTCCGCTTCAGCTCTCGAAGCAGATCCGACACCCGGCTTGTTTCGCTCTCATTCAGTTGTGCGCCTCCGAACCGTACGCGATTGTAAAGCGTGGTTATCTCGCGAATAGGTGAAAGCCCCGAAGCGAGTGCGAACTCAATCGGTGTCTGATCTGGCTGCTTCACCAGACCTGCTGGCCGCGCGATCGCGAGCATCTGCTCGTAAAATAGCACTGCCGACTGTCGATACTCGCGCCTCGCCACCCTGCGCCGCCAGGTCGGCAAGACAAAGAGCCTGTGCCACCACGGGCCGTAGCCGGTTGGCGGAAGACCTCGGCCCTTTCTGTAGGCGATGACGATGTACAACGACACGAACGCTAGAGCCAACACTGCCAGCGAGCCCGCAACCATGAGCAACTCGCCCATGCTCCAGGGTCGATTGATCAACTTGCTGAGCATCTTCCGCGTCCAGAGCGTGGCGCCGAGATAGTAGGCAAGCAGACGATCCTTGACGCTCAGCAACCGGTGTTGCAGATCGACCATGATCGAAGCCTGTTCGTCGCTGTCCAACGTCACGATGTAGTCGAGCCAGAAGACCTCCATCGCGTCGGCGTACTTTCTCAACCTCGCAAGCAACCCGCCCTGACTGTAGTCGTTGATGCCTGCCGAAGGGGTCGGATCAAACTCGATCCACGACTCGGTGCGCGGGAAGTAAGCCTCGACCCACGAATGAGCATCGCTCTCGCGGACAGTGTACATCGCGTTGAGGTCGTTGTACTCGCCCATCTGGAACCCGTTGACGATCCGAGACGGAATGTCGAGCGTCCGCAGCATTATTACCATCGCCGTCGCGAAATATTCGCAGTGACCTTCGCGCGTTTTGAAAAGGAACTCCGCCAGCGGATCGCCGTCAGTCCCCTTCAGATCGAGCGTGTAATGAAACTCAGTCTTTAGGAAACTCTCGATCGCCCGCGCTTTGTCGTAAGGCGTCGGCGCGTTGCGCGTGATCTCGTGCGCGAGTTGCGATATTCGAGAATCCAGTTTCGGTCGTTGCAGATAAACCTGTTTGGCAGGCTCAAGAGGAGCGTCAAGACGAAGCTCCTGCTCGCTCGGGACGCTTATGTCGGATGAAACAACGTAGGCTGTTCGCCCCTTTGAGCCTAACGAGGAAAGCGCGCCGGTTGCCCTGTCCTTGAACACTTTTGCAAACGGTCCACGCACTCTGAAAACCCTTTGAGCTGCGAACAGGGTGTCGGTCGACACAGGCTCAAGGACTATCATCTGCTCGACTGTTGGCGGACGAGGGGCGGTTCCTTGTCGTTCGAACACGGCACGGTCAACGATGTGATCGCGGTTGAACTGTGCGTCGGCCGCTGCGCCTTCGCGAGAAGAACGGTCCTGAATGAACTCCTGTCGGCGATCCGCGTTTCCAACAAGGCTCCAAACCCGGCCATCATAGTTCTCAAGCGCGACGCCTCTCCAGCGCAGATATTTCTGCGGCTTTCGATCCAGACGCACTCGCATGACTACGCGCGGGCTCTTCTTGATCGACGCGACTTGCCCAAGTTCCACTCGGTCCGAGAACCCGGTGATTGCATCGCCATCGTTGAATCCGCCGGCGACGCCGCCTCCGCCGACCCTTGGGATCAGAAAGAAGAAAGGCAGCGTGAGCGCCGCGACGATCACTACCTGTGCGAACGACGCGCCGAGAAGATACCGAACACGATTGCCTTTTCTCGCGGGCGCGACGTCGTCCCTCGCCCGATACTTAACTTGTTGCGGTTGCTGCAGAGGAGTGACGATCTCATCTTCGAGAGAGCTCACCTCGCGGCGCGCACGGCGGATTTCAAACGCAGCCAGCGTGGAGGTGAAGAAGAAGAGGAAGGTTGCGAGCGACGCCACGAATGTAGCGTTGAATGTCAGGCCGGCGGCTAGCAGCATTTGAAAGAATGCGATCAGGTACAGAAACACCCAGTCACGGTCGCGTTTGTTCTGGAACAGCTTGGCCGCCGAAACGAACAGCGTCATGTGAACGAGCGCGAGGACGCGATTGCTGATCACCGCGCCGTCTATGAAGACGAACGGCACATAGGCAATGCTGAGCGCGCGCCACATCCACTCGCGCAACCTGAGCCGCTGCGCACCGCGCACGTCTCGGTAGAAGCAAACGACGACGGCGATCGAGTACAGGGCGATCGATATGCCGTCGAGCGAGCCCGTAAGCGCTATCGCCAAAAACGCCGTGGTGACAAGCGCATATGAAGTTGTTCTGAAATAAGCTTCCATAAAACGACGGACGACCGGCGACCGACGACAGACGAACGGAGAGCAGACAACGGACCACGTGGATAATTACTCGAAGCGGTCCTGCCACACGTGTCCAGGGATGGTCCCCTTTCTTGCCGAGGTGATTAGAACTTTGAATCGCCGCTCGTCGCGAAGCACCGGTACCTCGTCAAGCAATCGCCACGCGGTCCCTCCGTTTGATTTTCGCGGCTCGCCGGCTGGATTGCGCAAATTCTCTGAAGCGGCCTCTCTCTGAGACCTTCTTAGAAATCTCCAACCGCGCCGGCGGGGTGCTTGTTCAACATGAGCACGATCATCAGGGGGCTCAGTCGGCTGAAGCGTCGCGAGCGATGCGAGTATCTTGTAAAGCTGCTCCTGACCCGAGCCTGAGGGCACGTGATGCTGTTCACCGGTGGTTATCAACTCGACCTCGGCGCGCTCGAGTATGAAGTGATTGGCAAGCGACGCGGCCATCAGCACAGCTCGCTCGAATCGCTCCCGAAATTCATCTACGTCTGCCCGGGTGCTGGTGCTGCTTGATTCTTCCGCGGGCTGGCCGGAAGGTTTGTTGGAATTCGCCGCCGCTCTGGCTAACGCGCTTGCACCGGGCGGCAACGCGGTGTCGAAGACGATCGTCAGCCGCCACTCGTCCTCTCGCATGTGCTCGCGCACCATCATCGCCATCGATTTCGCGGTCGCTTTCCAATCGATGTAGCGCATGTGGTCGGAAGGTTGATAGCGGCGAATCGCGTACAGATCGTCGCCCGAACCCCGACCGTGACTCTCAATCTGTCCCGCGAGCATTGGTAGCGCATGATAAAAATCGTCGAGGGGCTGCGGCTTTGGATAGACCAGTATTTCGCCAGTCGCGTCGATGCGGCGCCACTTCTTGAAGAAACCTGCCGGGAATTTCGTAGCGATACGAAAGCCGGTTATAGGATATCGGCCGCGAACCTTGAAGGTATGCTCGATGCGTTGTCGGGCGCTCGAACCCGCCGGCGCGAGCACGAAGTAGGCCAGCTTGCTCAGGCCGCTCGACGATGCAGACATAACACGCACGGGAGCCGAGGTGCGGAGGCGCAGAGGGGAATCGTCTTTCCCCCCTGCTCCTGCTCTCCTCTGCTCCTCTGCTCCTCTGCCTTCCTTCGCGCCTCCTTTTTCTTCTTCCTCTTCTTCGCCTTCCGCCAGAGCCTCAACCATCAGGCTGTAGCTCGGCATGAACCGCTTGTGGTTGAGAAGCGTGACGCTGATGTTCGCCGGCTCCCCGGCGAAGATGTGATCGGGGAAACGCAACTGAATAGATACGTCCGCAAGCGAGACGCGCGCGATCAAGTTCGCGGCTATGAGGAACGCGAGCATCGCCGACAGCACCAGGTACAGAAGATTGTTTCCGTTGTTCCAGGCTGCGAAGCCTATGATCATAAGGAAAACGATAAATAACAAACCTTCGACCGTGACGCTGGTTCTGATAGCAAAGCGAAGAAGCTCAAGCCGAACGTTTCGCGCGAGACGGGGAATGATGTACAAGGCCCCGATCAGCGCCAGCACCAGCGAGATTGCAGCGGCGATCGCGGCAACTTGTGTGCTCTGCTGATCCGCGGCAACCGAGCTGAGCAGCGCAATGATGAAAGCCAGGCCGAGAAAGAAGACCGTGATGAGGAAGTCGCGCCACGCTTGCCGATTCATACTACCTCACACCTCACAGCGGCACGTTGACGGTTTTGAGAATTTCTTGAAGGGCGGCTTGCGATTCGTCCGAGCGGCGCAATCCCGTCGAATAGCGCGAATTCACTACGATTCGGTGAGCGAATATCGGAACAACCAGCCGCTTGATGTCATCGGGGATTACGAAGTCGCGGCCTTCGACAAACGCCAGCGCCTGAGCAGCGTGGTAAAGTGCCAGGCTTCCGCGCGGGCTCACGCCGAGGTCGAGTATGTCGGCGTCACGAGTTGCTCGAACTATGCGGATCAGGTAGTCAATCAGGGCCTCGTCGACGGTCACCTCACGCACCTCGTGTTGCAGCTCGAGCACACCGTCGCTGTGCATCACGGGGACAACGCGGTCTACGGCGGAGTTCAGGGTCTGCTCCCGCAGGATCGTCTTCTCGTCTTCCGAGTCGGGATAGCCCATTCTCAGCCGCATCATAAACCTGTCGAGCTGCGATTCCGGCAGCGGGTAGGTTCCGTGATGCTCGATGGGATTTTGGGTAGCGAGCACCATGAACGGCCGAGGCAAGTGATAGGTTTCCTGCTCGACGGTGACCTGTCCCTCGCCCATCGCTTCGAGCAGCGCCGATTGGGTCTTGGGAGTCGAGCGATTGATCTCATCGGCGAGTATCACGTTGGCGAAAATCGGCCCCGACTTGAACTCGAATGTGCTTGTCCGCTGATTGAAAACTTCCAATCCAACGATGTCCGACGGCAGCATGTCCGAAGTGAACTGAATCCGTTGGAAGGTGCAGTCAAAACTTCGCGCGAGAGTTTGGGCGAGCGTGGTCTTCCCGACGCCCGGAACGTCTTCGATCAACAAGTGCCCGCCTGCCAGCAGCGTGACCAGCGCGAGTTCAACTACGTCGGACTTGCCGTGAATAACAGTCTCGATTGTAGCCTGGAGTTGTTCCAGCTTCCCGGCGGTCGTGATCACTAAGTCGATCCTCGCTCGAGCGTTTTGGGGTGCACAAGTCTTGGGGTGCACAAGAAATCTAACACAAATGAACGCGGCCCGCGAATAGAAGTTGCATATTCCGTTCATTCCTATTACTTTCCTGACTCTAATTAGTCGGCGGAGCCGTGCTGACCCAAAACCCGCAAGATCGTAGGACCAATGAAAAGAAACATCGCAACGCGATTTAGACATCCGCTCCTCATCGCGTGTCTGGCGCTCACCGTGGGTCTCTCGGCGTGCGCTCCATCGACGTCTATCAGGGACCTGCGCCCGACTGTTATCTTGATTTCGCTGGACGGGTTCCGCTACGACTATCTCGAGAAATACCATCCACCGACTCTCTTGTCTCTGGCTCGCGACGGCGTACAAGCGAAGTGGATGATTCCATCGTTCCCAAGCAAGACTTTCCCTAACCACTACACGATCGCCACCGGGCTCTATCCACAGAATCACGGTATCGTCGAGAACAACGTTTTCGATAAAGGCTTCAACGCCACATTCACGATGAGCAATCGCGAGGAAGTTCAGAATGGTCGTTGGTGGTTGGGCGAACCGATCTGGATCACCGCTGAAAAACAGGGGCAGAGAACCGCGCCCTACTTCTGGCCGGGAAGCGAGGCTGAAATAGCGGGCGCGCGGCCCACTTACTGGAAGCCTTATGACGGGAAGGTGCCGAACGATGCGCGTGTTGATACGATCCTATCGTGGCTCGATCTGCCGCTGGGGGAGCGCCCGACTTTCTTGACTCTTTACTTCAGCGACGTTGACAATGCCGGGCACGACTTCAGCCCAGACGCGGTAGAAACACGCGACGCAGTGCTCAAAGTTGACAGCGACCTTGGCAAACTCATCGAGGGACTCAAGGCGCGGGGGATATTCGCGCAGGTCAACCTGATCATCGTCTCCGATCACGGGATGGCGGCGCAGGACGCGAACAACGCAATTATCCTGGACGATCTTGTTGATACGAGTCTGGCGGAGAGAATCTTATGGACGAGCGAGATCGTCAGCATCTTTCCAAGACCCGGCAAGGAAGACGCGATCTATAAAACGCTGAAGGCCAGGATGCCGCCGCACGCGAAACTCTATCGCAAAGCGGAAGTACCCGCGCGCTTTCATTACTCGAGCAGCCCGCGCATCGCTCCGCTGTTGGTGCTGCCTGAAGAAGGATGGACCTTAACTACGCGGGCAAAGTTTGATGAGGCGAAAGCGAAGGACCGGAAAAACGGCTTGAGAGGCGGGCACGGCTACGATAATGAGCTTCCGTCGATGCGGGCGATCTTTATCGCGCACGGCTCGGCGTTCAAGAAGGGTGTCGTCATCGAGCCGTTTGAAAACGTTCAGGTCTACAATGTGATGACCAGGATTCTCGGGTTGAGACCCGCGCCCAACGACGGGAACGACACGATAGTCAGCGCGGTCTTAGCGGATGACTATCCCCACCATTGATGCCTCCGGGCTTCTACCAAACTCCGTGGGGGAATCACGATAACAGCGCCGGGAGCACCGAGGTTTCCTGCTCCAGGGATTCTTGTGTTGCGGACATAACGACTCCTTTCTGATAGTCAAGTAGCGTAAACAACAACTAAAACCTCGGGCTTGCTACTCTACGCCTTCCGCCTGGAGTGATCAAGCTGTAGCATTGACTCCCAACATTATCTCCAGCGGTTTAGGCTATGTCGGCGCCTCCAAACGTTCGCCTGTTGCAGCCGCGCCAACGAGATGGTTAATACACAACGATGGAAAGTACTGGAACCCCCCTTTGCCGTCTGACAATTGATGCCGCTAAGATGCGCGTAGAGACATCATCGGCCTTGCGCGGGGACTAGAGGAACCATGGCTAAGTCAGCCTCAACAGAAGATCGACTCGCCGAGCTTGCGACGCTCAGCAAGTCGCCGGATACTCCCGAAGCTCGCAAGCAGCTTCGAAAGCATCTTGCGAGCAAGACCAGCCTCATCGTCGCCAAGGCGGCGGAGATCACCGCTCATATCGAAGATCACGACTTCGTCCCCGATCTCATCGGCGCTTTTCATCGCTTCATGATTGATCCGGCGAAGACTGACAAGGGCTGCGCTGCTAAGACCGCGATCGTGAGAGCGTTGCTGGCTGCTGATTGCGATGACGAGGACCTGTATCGCACCGGGATTAAGCATGTGCAGCACGAGCCAACGTGGGGTGGGCGCTCGGACACAGCCGCGCCGTTGAGGGCGCTCTGCGGATTGGGTCTGGTTCAGGTAGGCTCTCCGGACGCGATGAACGAACTGGCGGCATTGCTCGCCGACAAAGAGCCCGACGCCCGGATAGGCGCGGCCGGAGCTCTTGGTCATTGCGGACCTACAGCAGCGCCGCTTCTTAGATTCAAGGTGCTGACGGGAGACGAGGAGCCGGCCGTGCTCGCCGAGTGCTTATCCGGGTTGATGGCGCTGTCGCCGAGCGCTTCGTTTGAATTCGTAGCCAGGTTTGTCGATCAAAAATACCCCTTGCTTTATGAGCACGCCGCGCTTGCGCTTTCGGAGTCACGGTTGCCCGGAGTCTTCGAGTTGTTGAAGGAGAAGTGGACCACCACGTTTGATCGCGAGTTCAAGCAAACCTTGCTGCTTCCAATAGCTTTGACGAGATCTCAAGAAGCACGCGACTTCCTCATATCGGTCTTGGAAACCGGTGAGGTGAAAATGGCTACTGCCGCGATTGCGACGCTGGGCATCTATCGCGAGGACGCGACGATGCAAAAACGCGCAGAGGAGAGCATCGGCGGCCCAAACAAAGCTCAATTGCTAGCGGCCTTGCGCGGCGTGTTCGAATGACTTGACGGCGCTCCACATGTGCCTTCGGATGCCGTAGAATAACAACGCCGCGACGAGAAGATAGATCACCGAATTAACGCTTATGCACGCACTCATGCCAAAGCGCTCGCTTGCAGCGGCTATCGCCACGGGAGCGACTCCGCCGCCGATCCAACCTACGGAGTTCATGAAGCCGACCGCTGAGGCTCGACGCTCGGGCGGTACTACATCGTGAAGCGAGGCCCAGATGTTCGCATCGTAAAGCCCTTTGAAATATCCAAACCCGGTCAGCGCCAAAATCACAACCGGAACCGACAACGTCCATCCCGCTAGAAAGATGAACGGAACTCCAAGCGTCAATCCTATCGCTTGCGTTAGCATCCGCCCGCCTCTGTTGGTTCTTGCCAGCCGGTCCGCCAGAACTCCTCCGCTCAACACACCGAGCACCGATGCGATCTGCAAATAGGCCGTCGCGCTAACGCCGGCCATCGCCAGGCTGAGGTTGAACTTGCGATAGAGGAACGACGGCATCCACGTCAGGAAGATCATCGCCACAAAGTTCGCGCCGACGAAGACCACGGTAAGGATTCGCACCATAGGGTTAGCGAACAGCTCGCGCGCCGTTTTGAACACTTCCTTCAGTAGGCGTACGACGCGGCCGGTGAAGGACTCCGCACTCACGCCAAGCAGGGAAGGTTGTCCACGATTGATCGCAGCTTCGGCTTCGCCCAGGCCGTCAGACAGTCGGGGCTCTCGGGAGGCGGACTGAGTCGAAGGCGTACGAGCGGGCTCGCGGAGCAGTACGATCAGCAGAACGCTGAGCAGGATGCCCAGCGAGCCGAACACGTAGAAGCTCGAACGCCAGCCGTAGTGCTGCCCGAGCACTCCGGCGACGCTTCCCCCGGCGATTGTCCCTGCGTAGACGCTCGACTGATGGATCGACATCGCACGCGAACGGGTGCTCGCACCGTGGTAGGCGCTCAAGATGGACATAGACGCAGGAAAGTAAAATGCCTCGCCGAACCCTTCCAGCGCGCGGAAAAAGACAAGGTGTGAATACTTTGTCGAGAACGCGGTCGCAATCGTTATAAGCGACCAGAAGCCGAGCCCGCCTATAATCAGAGCTTTGCGATTAATTCGATCGCCTACCAGACCGGCGATCGGCCCGGCTGCGGCATACACCCACATAAACGACGCGCCGACGATGCCCAGCTGCACGTCGCTCAGATTCATTTCCGATTTGAGCAGCTCGAAGACGGAGAAGATCGCTTGCCGGTCCGCGTAGTTGAAAAAACACACGAACCACAACATGGCGACGACCCACCATTTGTAGGTTCTTCCGGTTTCTGGTTTCTGGTTTCTGGTTTCTAGTTCCAAGCAGCTAACCTTTTCAACCATGCGTTCGTGTACGCGTTTGCTAACGTTTCACCGGGGACCAGAAACTACAAACCAAAAACCAGAAACCCGAAACCATTTTTTCATTCCGGCCAGCGCCCTTCAGGCATATCGCGTAACACGAGCTTCCGCGGATCAATCACGACGTGTTTGATTCGTTCGCGCTTCCGGGTATAGGTGACGTGCACCAATCCGTCAGCGGTCTGTATAACGGCGGGGTATGAGTACTCGCCGGGCCGGTCCTCCAATATCAGAGCCGCCCTCCAGGTCTCGCCGTCGGATGAAACCGCCACATTGAGCGGGCTGCGTGCTCTCTGGGTGTGGTTGTATACGACCAAAGCGCGGCCGTCCTTGAGCATCACCGCATCGATGCCCGAGCTCGGATTCGGAAGCGGCGTCGCCTTCATCGCGCTCCAGGTTCTTCCGCCGTCTGACGACCAGCTCTCGGTGATCTTGCGCTGCTGACTGCGGCAGAGGATTTGAATCTCGCCCGATCGATGGACCAGTATCGCCGGTTGGATGGCGCCGAATTGCGTCCCGTCATTCAGGGGTTCGGTCTTCCGCCAGGTTTCGCCGAGGTCTGTTGTGCGCTCCATGTGAACGCGCCAACCCGCCTGCTCAGTGCTGGAGCCGCACAAGATCGAGCCGTCCGGCAGCTGGACCGGTTTGTTCTTGATCGGGCCGAGAATGCCATCGGGCAGTCGCCGCGGCTTCGACCAGCTCGCGCCGCCATCGGAGGAAGTCGTGAGCATGCCCCACCATTCGCTGGGGCTTGGTCCGACTTTGTAGAAGAGCAGCAGCGGTCCACGCGCGGGCTGAAACAGCACCGGGTTCCAGCAAGGGTAACGCTCGCCGGCTGGTTGAATGCCGTTGGCGACTTCCACTACTTTCGACCATCCGTTTTTGTCTCGCCTTGAAACCCAGATTCCAACGTCGGGGCTCTTCTCGCGCGTGCCTCCGAACCAGGCCGCAACCAGTCCGCCTGTGGACTCGGCGATGGTTGATGCGTGGCACGATGGGAAGGGCGCCTGTTCGTAAATGAACTCCGCGTTGACAATGGCGTCGCGGCTCTCCGCGGTATTGTTGTTTCTGCCCTCGGTCAGAATGCCTGGCAGAGCTATGAGAAACACAAGGGCAGCGCAATTCATAGGTTGCATAGTCAACCTCTCAGTCGGTGAACGGAATCGCAAGTCGATTGCGGTTGAAAAGGGCTGACGAAGAGGCGCACGAGACACCATATCAACCGATTTCGGATCCTGAATTATGCAATTCTCAGCCGCACTCTCTCACCCCGAATTTCCGCGACCGCGTTGGTACTCCATCCGATGCGCGAAATAGTATCACCCAGATTCTTAAGCGCAGCAAATGTGGTCTCTTAATCGAGGTGCGGAGGGCACGGTGGTGCGGTGCAACAATGGAGCAGTGCAGGAATGAACCATCGCTATTCAGGTGCAAGCCCGACGGGCTTGCCTATGGAAAAGATGAATCGAGGCCGCGGGATGCAACCCCAATGGGGTTGCATACCCCAGCCCAGGGTTGCCGTACTCGGCTACCCTGGGTGGACCAGGGTGGACCAGTGCAGGTTGTGAACCAACATTATTCAGACGCAACTCCAACGGGGTTGCGTCCCAAACCACATGATTGCGATACTCGCCCCTACCTGGGTTGAACGCCGATTGGGTCGCAACCCCGACGGGGTTGCGACGCGCGTCCACAATTCCACAACGGGGAAAAACAATCATGCCTCAATCGCTCTCTGCGGTTTAGATACATCTCGTCTTCTCGACGAAAGAGCGTCGACCATTTCTACGGGACCCAGTCACCCGCGAAGCTTTGCACGCGTACCTTGGCGGTATCTCCAAGACCCTCGATTGCCCGCCCATCCTCATCGGGGGAATGGAAGACCACGTGCACGTACTCGCGCGTTTCGGCCGCACAATTACGCAGGCGGAATGGGTAAAGGAACTGAAACGCGTCTCGAACCTTTGGCTGAAAGAGGAGGGCGTCGCCTACGGGGATTTCCAATGGCAAGGCGGCTATGCGGACTCTTCGGTGAGTCGATCCAAGTTGGACCGGGTAAGGAACTATATTGCGGACCAGGAAACGCATCACCGGAAGATGGACTTTCAGGACGAGCTTCGCTCATTGCTTCGGAAACACGATGTAGAATGGGACGAACGGTTTGTGTGGGACTGAGCCGCAACCCCGACGGGGTTGCGTCCCAGGGTTGCCGTACTCGGCTACTCTGGGTGGAGCAGCGCAGCACTGAACCGTCGTTATCCATGCGTAACCCCAACGGGGTTGCGTCCCCGCACGGATTCACGATGCTTAAGAATCATCCTTGTACCACGGTGATCGCACCGTGTCGGTCCCCGCCAAGGTGGTTGCGAATCGATCCATTGACCTCACGTCCAGCCGAGCCGTAACCCCGATTGGGGTTGGTTCCTCCGTGCATTCAAATCGTCCCTGTGCCTGCTTCGTCCCAAGGTAGCCGAGTACAGCAACCTTGGGCTGTGAGTCGCAATCCCGTTGGGATTGCCTCCGCAACCTAAGAGGGGAAACGGCGGTTGGAAGCTTTGTTGGATTTGATTCAGCAGGCTCCGGGAGAGGAAGGAGCCGCTGAAGCTTGTGGCCCAATGATGCCGAGTCTACCCTTCAGCGGTAACAGCTCCGCCGCTGAATCTGACTCGATAAGTTCCCCTGCCTCCTTTACCGACTGTTACGTGCAAGACGACAGGTTGCCGTTTGCCAAGCCTCACGTTTTTCACAACTCGTGCGCTTTGCCCATCTCCGTCGGCCTGCGCATACTCGCAGCAGAGAATCGCCGCGGCGGCATTTTTGTCGAGTAGTTCAAAATTGAGTAGAGCCTGGCCGGTTGACGATTTAACATCCACCGTTATTGTCAGCTCTCCCGGCCCTGCGAGGAAGGAATAGAAATATTCATCACCACTAGCATCCAACTCACCGTTTATCTCATTGGACTTGACTGGCGTCGGATGGTCGCGGTCTTTTGATTGGGCGGCTGCCGAGCGCGACAAGGTAACGACAGTGAGTAGAAGGAAGGCTAACGCCAGAGATACAGATCGTTTCATTACTAGACTCCTTGAAATGTGAGCTGTTGAGGATCAGTTGGTCTGGCTAATTCCAGAGAACCTGAGAAGAGAGTAAGCTAGGCTCTGGTCTTAATGAGCCTATGCCTGGTGAGTGCCAATGTCAAATATGAGAGGGCTCAGCTTCTCGGTTCACTCGTTGCGATTCGCCTTGTCTTCCTTACCGTTCAATTCACGACCCCTGCTTCTCCAAAAACGGCCGAAGCGATCGATACACCGTCTCCGTCACGATCTTCGTGCCTGCTTCATTCGGATGTATTCCGTCGCGCTGGTTCAGCGAATCGATTCCTGCTACGCCGTCCAGGAAGAACGGAATTTCGGGCACGTTGTACTCTCGCGAGAGGGAGGGGAATGTTTCGTGGACAGCCTGGCGATACTCGGCGCCCGAGTTCGTGGGAGCTTCCATTCCGGCGAGCAACACGGTTGCGCCGTGCGCTTTTGCGCGCTCGATGATGCGTGCGAGATTCTCCTTCATCGCACCGATTGACTGGCCTCGCAAGATGTCGTTCGCGCCGAGTTCGACGATCACGATCTTGACGTCCCCGTCGAGCGCCCAGTCGATCCGCCGCACTCCGCCCGCTGATGTGTCACCCGATACGCCGGCGTTGACGACTTCGTAGGCGAAGCCGTCGGCGTCGAGCTTCTTCTGAAGCAGCGACGGATAGCTGGCGGACTGCGGAAGGCCTAAGCCCGCCGTGAGGCTGTCGCCGAATGCGACTATCTTCGGTAAACTCTTCGCAGGCTTCGCGGGAGCGGGAGGCGATGCGGGCGACGCGTCCTTCGGAGCTGTGCCCCTGCAGCCGGTCACAACGAACATCGCGGTCAGGATGGCGTAAAATGGAAAGCGATTGCGGACGAGTGGCCGGACTCGACTCCGAGATCGACACGAGTGAATTAGAAAGTGATTCATGATCGAATTATACAAGGTTTCCAAGGTTGTTCCCTCGGGCGCGGAGATGCTCACGATTCTTCACCCGCTCGATCTGACGATTCCGGACGGCCAGTTCATAGCGGTCGTTGGGCCTTCGGGCAGCGGTAAGTCGACGCTGCTCGGGCTGATTGCCGGGCTCGATGAGCCGACTGCGGGCGAGATTCGCATCGATGGCCAGACGATCACCACTATGAACGAAGACTCGCTCGCCGAGCTTCGAGGCGCCAAGATCGGATTCGTGTTTCAGTCTTTTCATCTGATCCCTTCGTTGACCGCTCTCGAAAACATTCTGGTGCCCATGGAGATAGCTGGCGCGCGCGATGCACGAGAGCGCGCGCAGCATCTGATGGAAGACGTGGACCTGGTGGCGCGGGCACATCATTATCCTTCGCAGCTTTCCGGCGGTGAGCAGCAGCGAGTCGCGATCGCGCGAGCGTTTGCGAACGATCCGTCGATCATGCTTGCGGATGAGCCTACCGGGAACCTCGATTCACACAACGGGCGCCACGTTTTCGAGCTGATGGTCGAGATGAATCGAAAGCGCAAAGCAACGCTGGTGCTGGTGACACACGATCACGAGCTTGCGGCATTGGCTGACCGGCGTATCTCGCTGAGGGACGGCCGAGTCGTGACCGACAGCGACGCGGAAGCGTTGAGTCGAGAGCAAGACACGGTGGAGGTGAGCCGCTCATGAGATTCATTTTACAAATGGCGCGGCGCGAACTTCGAGCCTCGTGGCGGCGGCTGCTGTTCTTCTTCGCGTGCATTGCGGTCGGCGTCGGCGCGATCGCCGCCGGGCGGTCGATGCTTCAAAACGCCCATTTTGCGATGACATCCGAAGCGCGCAATCTGTTAACGGCGGATGTTCAGCTCGACAGCGGCCGCCCCTGGGAGCCTGAGGCGCTCGCCGTGATCGATCGCATCGCGCAGCCCGTGGCCCAGGCAAGGACCGAGACGATTGAATCGCCTACCATGGCTCGCCCGGCCGATTCTGCTCATGAAGGCTCGATGATGATCGAGCTGAAGGGAATCGACGCCGCCTTTCCGCTCGTTGGCGGATTCACTCTAACGAACGGCGAGTCATTCGACTACTCACTCGTCCAGAATAACGGCGCCGTAGTCTCGGTTGCGCTTCTCGACAGATTGCAGCTTCGAATCGGAGATAGCGTCAAGATCGGAGTCGCCACATTTCAGATCAGGGGCATAATCGATCAAGAGCCTGGACGCGGAGGCGGGTTCCGCCTCGGCCCACGAGTGTTCATCGAGAGGTCTGCGCTCGAGGCGGCGGGACTCACAGGCTTCGGCAGCCGCGCACGCCGCAGAATTCTTTTCACGGTTCCTGAAGACAAGATGGGCGCGCTGGTTCGTCAGTTCCGGGACGCGCTGAAAAACAATCTCATCAATGTTCGCTCGTACCGGGACTCTCAGGAGAATCTGAACGAATCTTTTTCGCGAGCCGAAGACTATTCTTCGCTGACCGGCCTTGTCATCCTTGTGCTCGGCGGAATCGGCATCTCCAACGTGACCCGGGTTTTCATCGAGCAGAAGCGCAAAGCTATCGCGGTGCTGAAGTGTATAGGGGCGACTGGGCGAAGGATAACGGTCGCCTACCTGGCTCAGGTCATCACAATGGGAGTTGTAGGGAGTGTGTTCGGCGTTCTGTTCGGCAAAGGAGTTCTGCTTCTCATTCAGGGAGTCTTCGCGGACAAGCTGCCGCCTTACATGACCTACGGGCTTCGATCCGGCGCCGCAGCGCAAGGAGTCGCAACTGGGATAATGATCTCAATACTCTTTTCAGCGCTGCCGCTGCTTCACATTCGTCACATAAGACCGAACGTGCTCCTGCGCGACAGCGCCACGTCAGCGCGTGGCCCCCTGGATCTGGTGCGATGGGGAGTTGCGGTCTTGGTGATCCTCGGTTTGTTGTTTGTCGTCTCGTGGCAAGGAGGGGGAGTTCTGGTCGGATTGATTTTTCTAGGCGGGCTGGTGGCCGCCGCCGGCGCGTTGTACCTCGGCGCGACCTTGCTGATCTTCCTGGTGCGCCGCATGCGGCCGCTCACATCGTTCGCGTTGAAACAGGCGATCAACAGCCTTCATCGTCCCGGCAATCAAACGCGCATCATTGTGATGATAGTTGGGCTGGGCGTCTTCGCCGTGCTCTCGGTTCAGTCGCTGCAATCAAACTTCATTCGCGAATTGGATCGAGGCCGCACTGGCGATCTGCCGGACATGTTCCTGATCGACATCCAAACCGATCAACGGCAAGGAGTGTCCGACGTCGTTGCTGAGACGATGGGCTCGCCTCCTATTCTGGTGCCGACCGTTCGCACTCGAATCGTCGCCATCAACGGCAAGGACATCGATCTCAACGAAGCCGAGATGAAGCGCGAGCGCGGACGCCTGGGCAGGGAATACGTTGTCACTTACCGCCCAAACCTCGAGACGAATGAATCGATAGTTGCGGGGAAGTTTTGGGACGAGTCGCCTTCTTCGGAGCCCGAGGTTTCCATTGAAGAGAGCCTGCGCGGTCTGTCCGGGCTTGATATTGGCGGTGAGATCGGGTTCGACGTTCAGGGTCGCAAGCTAACGGCGCGCGTGACGAGCGTTCGCCACGTCGACTGGCGAAACTCACGGACGGGTTTCGTTATTCTGTTTCGGCCGGGAACTCTTGAAAGCGCGCCCCAAATGCTGGTCGGCGCGCTCAACGGTCCAACGGGTGAAGTCGAGCGCTCGCGGTTTCAACGAGCGCTGGTCGACAAGTTTCCAAACGTTTCAGTTATCGATGTCGCAGACATCTCGCGTGCCATCGAGCGAATCATCAACAACATCACATTGGCCGTGTCATTTGTTGCAAGCTTCGTTTTGCTGAGTGGCGCATTGATTCTGATCGGCTCGCTGGCAATGACGAAGTTCCAGCGGATCTATGAAGTCGCCGTCCTGAAGACACTCGGCGCAAAACGAAAGGTGCTTTTGAAGATTCTACTCGCAGAGTATGGTTTGATTGGCCTGGTAGCGGGCATCATCGGGTCGCTCGCTGCGGTAGGCCTGTCTTACGCAACCTCTCGGTGGGTGTTCGAGATTCCGTGGAGCTTCACACCGGTGGTAAATATCGGCGGGGTGGGAGCTACGATCATCCTGGTGACCGTTGTGGGAACCCTGGCAACGGTTGACGTGCTGTCTCGCAAGCCGCTTGCGACGCTTCGCGCCCAGTGAGGGGTCTACTCGTCGCGACGCAATCCTTAAATCAAAATGGCTCCGTCTCAATTTACGAGACAGAGCCATTTTGTTCGCAAGTCCGAGTTGTAGATCCGTCGATGGGCTAGAACCCGCCCATTCCGCCGCCGCCCGGCATCTGCGGAGCTTCCTTCTCCTGTTCCGGCATCTCCGAGATCAGGGCTTCCGTAGTGAGCAGCAGCCCGGCAATCGAAGCGGCGTTCTGCAATGCGTAGCGGGTGACCTTGGTCGGATCGACCACGCCCATCGCCAGCATATCGCCGTATTCTTCAGTCTCGGCATTGAAACCGTAGTTCGCCGACTTGTTGCTTCTGACCTTGTCGACAACCACCGCGCCTTCGTGACCGGCGTTCGCAACGATTTGGCGAAGCGGTTCTTCAAGCGCGCGCTTCACGATGCCGACACCGATGTTCTCGTCTTCGTTGTCGAGCTTGAAGTTTTCGAGCGCCTTTTGCGCGCGAACAAAAGCAACGCCGCCGCCGGGGACGATGCCCTCTTCAACGGCCGCCTTAGTCGCGTGCATGGCATCCTCGACGCGAGCCTTTTTCTCCTTCAGCTCGGTCTCGGTAGCCGCGCCGACCTTGATCACTGCCACGCCGCCCACGAGCTTCGCAAGCCGCTCTTGGAGCTTCTCGCGATCGTAGTCGGAAGTGGTGTCATCGATCTGAGTGCGAATCTGCTTGACGCGGCCTTCGATCTCGGAAGACTTGCCCGCGCCTTCGACGATCGTCGTGTTGTCTTTGTCGACCACGATCTTCTTTGCTCGGCCGAGGTCTGCGAGCTGAATGCTCTCGAGCTTGATGCCGAGGTCTTCAGTGATGGCCTTGCCCCCGGTGAGAATCGCGATGTCCTGAAGCATCGCCTTGCGGCGGTCGCCGAATCCCGGCGCCTTCACGGCGCAGACCTGCAAGGTGCCGCGCAGCCGATTTACGACAAGCGTAGCCAGCGCTTCGCCTTCAACGTCTTCGGCGATGATCAGCAGCGGCTTGCCGCCGCGCGCAACCTGCTCGAGCAGCGGAAGCAGATCCTTCATGGACGAGATCTTCTTCTCGTGAATGAGGACCACGGCGTCTTCGATGATGGCTTCCATTCGCTCGGGATCGGTTACGAAGTAGGGTGAGAGATACCCGCGGTCGAACTGCATACCTTCGACCACTTCAAGAGCCGTTTCCAGCGTCCTGGACTCTTCAACGGTGATGACGCCGTCTTGTCCGACTTTGCCCATCGCCTCGGCGATCAGATTGCCTATGGTAGCATCGCCGTTGGCCGAGATGGTTCCGACCTGGGCAATCGCTTCGTTGTCCTTCACCTTCTTGGACAAACGCTGAATCTCCTCGACTGCTTTCTCGACGGCCTTGTCGATCCCGCGCTTCAAGGCCATTGGGCTCGCTCCGGCGGCTACGGTCTTCACGCCTTCGCGGAAGATCGCCTGAGCCAGAACCGTGGCGGTTGTTGTTCCGTCGCCTGCGATGTCAGAGGTCTTCGACGCGACCTCGCGCACCATCTGCGCGCCGGTGTTCTCCAGTTTGTCTTCCAACTCGATTTCCTTAGCGACTGTGACGCCGTCCTTGGTGATGGTGGGAGACCCGAACTTCTTCTCGATGACGACGTTGCGACCCTTGGGGCCGAGAGTGACTTTGACGGCGTCTGCGAGCCGATTGACTCCTGCCAGCAGAGCGCGTCGCGACTCCTCCCCGTATGCTATGTGTTTAGCCATTTATTCTTCTCCTGGTTTAAGAATTGCTATTTGCCTTTTCCTTTTGCCTTCGCGGCTCTCTCAATCACGCCGAGGATGTCGTCCTCGCGCATGATCAAATACTCTTCGTCGTCGAGTTTGACCTCGGTGCCGGCGTATTTGCCGAACAGCACCCGGTCTCCCTCTTTGACGTCCATCGCCAGGCGCTCGCCGCTATCGAGCTTCTTGCCTTCTCCGGCGGCGATGACCTCGCCCTCCTGCGGCTTTTCTCTGGCGCTGTCTGGAATGATGATGCCCCCACGGATCTGCTCGCCTTCCTCGATCCGCCTGATGATCACACGATCTTGAAGCGGGCGTATACTTGCCATACGTGTCGTTGCTCCTTTCTAGTGAATTGAAGCTAAGCGCTGATGAGATGGAAATACATGCGCGCGTTAGCACTCTCAATTGAGACTGCTAAGTATATGTTTTGAGGAGGCCGTCTGTCAATGCGTCTTCAAAGAATCAATCCGATTATTTTCTGACAGTCGGAGAATTCGGCTCGCCGGGTCTCTCGGACCGTCTTTGCGCCCGGTCAGTCATCAGTCATAATCAGAGTGCGGTAAACGTCAGGCCGGGCAACCAGTCGTCGTCACGCCGGACGGAACAACGAGCAGAGGCTAAGGCTCCTCAAGCGGCAACTCCTGGAACTATGATTAGAGCAATCAAACTATCCCTTACAACCGCGGCGATCCTGGTTCTACTCGCCACGGTTTCGTTCGCTGATCTACAGCTGCCCGCGTCGCAAGGGCTGCTCAGCGACTTGGCTGGAAAACTCAGCCCCGCGAATAAGCAACAGATCGAAACGCTGCTTCGGAGCTTTCGGGACCGCACCGGCATCGAGATCGCGGTTGTCACGATTCCATTTGATGACATGCAAGGTTATCCGATCGAGGACTACGCGCTTCGATTAGGCCGGGAGTGGGGCGTCGGACGCGATTCGGAGAAGCGAGCGCTGTTGCTCCTTGTCGCGATCAAGGCGCCCGACAATCAGGGCCTTTATCACGGAGGAACAAGACTCGAAGTCAGCCGCCACCTTGAGGGCGATGTGCCGGACATCCTTGCGGGCGAGCTCATTCGCAAGATGCGCGATGACTTTAGCGCCGGGCGCTTCGACCAGGCAATGACGACCGGAACCCAAACGATTCTGGCGACTCTCGCTCAGAGGCTCGGAGTCTCAATGGACGGAATCGATTCGAGTCAGGCCGCGCGCCAGCCAGCCCGTCAGCCGGCGCGTGCGCGTGGTCGCAGCGGAGGCGGAATATCGCTGTTCACGATTGTCATCATCGGTTTTGTCATCTTTGCGATCATCCGCGGGCTCTTTGGCGGTGGAGGAGGAGGGGGTCGATGGGGAGGCATTGGCTCTAACTGGTTGCTGTGGGCGATTCTGTTTGGAAGCGGCAGAGGAGGCGGCGGCTGGGGGAGCTTCGGTGGCGGCGGAGACTCAGGTTGGGGCGGTGGAGGCGACAGCGGGGGCGGCGGCGACTTTGGTGGGTTCGGCGGCGGCGGGGATTTCGGCGGTGGCGGCGCGAGCGATAGTTGGTAGAGTGATGCGTGATACGTGATGAACTGGATTGGACACCGAGGACACGGATCGAACGGATGGAGACGCGGTTCTGATCCGTGAGAATCCGCCGGATCCGTCCCATCCGCGGTCCATTCCGATTGTGATTGATGATAATGGAGGAGATCTTGGCTGACGAACTGAAAGAACTTGTAGAAAAGCTAACCGAGGCGCACGGCGAGAATCTCAAATCAGTCGTGCTCTACGGGTCGGCGGTGGTTGGCGGACAGCTCGATGAAGACCGGCCCAAGAAAGTTCTAGTCGTGCTCGATCGGATCGCGCCGGCCGACCTCAAGGCCGCCCATGAAGTAGCGGAGTGGTGGCGATCCGAAGGCAACCCGGTCCCCGTCTACTTCACAAGCGAAGAGATGGCCGACTCGTCGGATGTGTTTCCGATCGAGTTCATCGATATGAGTCAGGTCCGTCATGTGTTGTACGGCAAAGATCCGTTTGATGGCTTGGACATTCCGACGCAGAATCTTCGTCATCAAATCGAATATGAGCTGCGTGCGAAGCTCCTGAGACTTCGAAGGCTCTACATCCCCGCATCACGAAATGCCAATCAGCTTGCCAGACTGATGGCCGACTCGCTGGATAATTTCGCGGTTCTGTTCCGCCACGTGCTTGTTATGCTTGGGAAGGAAGCATCCTTTAATAAACGCGAATGCGTAATGAGGCTGGCTGATGAGCTTAAGTTGGATAAGAAGGTTCTCGTGCGCATCTTCGAGTATGCGCCTGACGAAGAAGTATGGTTGGAGTCTGAGACCAACGAAACCTTCGCGAAGTATCTGGCGCAGATCGAAAAGGTGATTGAGGTGGTTGATAGGAGTGATGCGTAATACGTGACGTAGCATAGACTTCAGTCTGTGTTCTTCAGTCTGTTCTTAGGGCGATGGACGGACACAGACTAAAGGCTATGCTACGTCACGCATCACCCATCAAGTCAGTTTCACCTGTTCCAACCCCTTCGGCGTCAGGTACAGCTTTTCAAGTTTGCCGGTCAGATACTTAAACGCGTCGTCAACCGAATCAGTCTTATAAAAGATCTCGAGTTCCGAGGCATTGACTACCCCCCAGCGCACTAACGCGTCGAAGTTGATCACCTCGTCCCAGAACTCCGAGCCGAACAGAACCACCGGCATTTTCTTGCGAGGCTTCTTGGTCTGAATCAATGTGAGCACCTCGAAAAGCTCATCCATCGTGCCGAAGCCGCCCGGAAAGACTACCAGCGCTTTCGCGGGATACACGAACCAGAACTTGCGCATGAAAAAGTAGTGAAAGTTGAAGATCAGCTCACGCGAGACGTATTGATTTACTTCCTGCTCCATCGGCAACTGAATGTTCAAACCGATCGTCTGGCCGCGCGCCATCGATGCCCCGCGGTTGGCGGCCTCCATCATCCCGCGCGATCCCCCCGAGCACACGATAAAGTGATGATGACTCGTCAAACTCTTGGACCACTCAGTCACTCTTCGCGCCAGTTCCACGGCGTCGTAGTAATAGCGCGCCAATCTAGTGGCCTGCTCGGCGCGCGCAAGTCTGGCGTGCAACTCCGGCGTCGGCTCAACGCTTTGCTTTGTTTCTTCCCTTACCAATTCCAACTCGGCCGCAGCCGTCTCAGGCGACATCGATCGTGCCGAGCCGAAGAACACGATGGTGTCGCGAATGCGATGCCGCCGCAGCCGCGTTGCCGGCTCGATGTACTCCGATAGTATTCTGATCAGCCTCGCTTCCTGGCTCTTAAGGAACTCCGCGTTAAGGTAGGGCAGAGGCGGTGTGACCCTCTTATCCGATTCGGACATTCTCTCCTCGTTGCAAAGAAAAAGCCACGCGAGTCGGAACGCATTTCGCCGATCTTCGGTGGCACAGCTCAGGCTATGAACCAGTCTTCCAGAAGTGGTGCAGCAGCTCCCAGGCGATCATCAGCCCAAAGGCTAAACTGAATACGCCGGCGCAGAGACGGATCATACCGTTGATGGTCTCGAAACGCCGGGCGGTCAAGACAAACGGTAAGCTAATCACTGCGCTCATGATCAGCATCCCGCCGATCGAACCTATCCCGAATACGGCCATGTAAACCAGTCCGAGCACGATAGAAGGGATCTTCGTCAGCACCAGCAGTGTCAGGGCTGCGCTGCCCGCGAATCCATGAACGAGTCCGACCGCGAACGGCCGGCGGCCAAGTTTGAACATGCGATGCCCGTGATCGTGTTCTTCACCAAGATGAACGTGAACGTGTTCGTGGGGCCGGTGGCCGTGTTCATGAACGTGTGTGTGGATTTGCACGCCGCGTTCGCGGAGCGCCCGCCGTGTCGCGCTGATCCCAAGGACGATCAGCATGACCGCAACCGGCGTTTCCATCCATGGCAGGACGGTGTCAGGGATCGACACTCGCAACAGGATTATTGCCAGCCCGACTCCAAGCAGCGACGCCGAATGACCAAGACCCCAGAAAGTGCCGATCAGCGACGAACGACGCAGGCTCTTGTGATCGCTTACGATCGTGGAGACTGCTACGAGGTGGTCAGGGTCGAGCGCGTGCTGAAGTCCGAGAACGAATCCCCCGGCCAGTGCTGTGGCTACAGTCGCATCCATACTTGCTCCCGCTCGCAGGGTTCAACTACCAGGAAGGCGCGAACGGCAATGATACCATAGCGAAAAGGATTCAGCCCTGAGAGCACGCTGGATCACGTTTTAGTGATCGGGAATCGCATGAAGCAAAGCACGAACACCAAGACAGCGATGACCGCGAGAGTGACCCTGCCTGCCCCGAGTGGCTCCTCCTCAACGACGGGAGGGTGTCCCACCTTCATAAGGAAAAGTAGCACTAGGGTCCAGAGCAAGTAGATAGGCGGCTCATCCGCCAACTTCGAGTAGACTGCTAAGGCGCCGCAGGCGGCGGCAGCGATGCGCGAGATCCAGATATGTGCCCGGCGGCCCAGCACGGCATAAACCACGTGACCTCCATCGAGCTGACCCACTGGAAACAGATTCAAGGCTGTCACCAGCAAGCTCCCCCACGCCGCCCAATAAATCGGGTTCCACTCGGTGGATTTGGGCAGCCCAAGCAGCTTAGAAACCAGAATGAAGAGCAAGGGGTCATTAGACTGCACACCACTGGCAGCCACGGCGCTGGGCGTGGCTGGTGTAGCGAAGACCAGGCCCACGACTGCAGCCGGTAACGCGAACGCGAAGCCTGCGAGCGGCCCGGCTATTCCTATGTCAAACAACGCGCGCCGGGACCTGATCGGTTCTTTGATCTTGATCACCGCACCAAATGTGCCGAACAGAGTTATAGTCGGGGGAGCGGGAATGAAAAACGGCAGTGTGGCTCGAATACCGTAGTGACGGCACGCGAAGTAGTGCCCCAACTCGTGAGCGCCCAGGATCGTCAACAACGTGAACGTGAATAGAAGCCCCTTTGCCAGCGGATCAAAATTGCCAGTCGCGGTCTCTCGCAGAACCGCGAGGGTGGGTGCGACCAGCGAGCCGATCACCGAAGAGTCGTCTTGCACCTGAACCGCGAGTTGGGCTTGAACGGCGAGCGCCGCCCCGGTGAGCGTGGTGCTTATCGCGGTCGTCACGAACAGCACGGTATGGAGCAGCAAGCGAGGCGTTGATAACTCGATCTCGCGTGTTCGGACTAACGGTTGTGCGGGTTGGAACTCAGTGAAGAGATATGGCTGGTCTGTGTTCTCCACAGATTTAGAATACAACCCCTGAATAGTTAGCTGTCAACCGGCGTGTGGTTCGGCTTCAGTGCGGCCTCAACCGTTACGATTGAAGTTCTTTGCCGGGCTTAAACCTGATGGTTTTGCCTGGCGGAATGTCGGTGACCTCTCCCGTTCGAGGGTTGCGCCCGACCCCGCGCTTCCGAGGCTTGACGACGAACACGCCGAAGCCGCGCAGTTCGATGCGCTCGCCGCGCTGCAGCGCCTTTTTCATCGCCTCGAACAACGACTCGACTGCCACTTCGGCTTTGATCTTAGGAACGCCCGTCTTATCGGCAACCTGATTGACTATGTCTAACTTGATCACCTTTGCCTCCGCTCGCTATATCGATTGAAGCACTCAGAGCCCGGTCTAGTGAGGCTGCATTATAGGAGCCGACCAGGGGAGTGTCAACGTCAAGAAGTTGATCTCATTAGATATGAAAACCTCGAAGCGGCGGTACGAGCGGGAACCTGCCCGCCGAGCCCTTCGCCGTCGTGCATAGCTTTGGTAGACTGTCAATTCTCGATTTCAACCTCTTCAGCATAAAGGTCAAAATGGCTACGTCTGAAAGCAAGATCGAGGAAAAACCAGTTAGCGATGGCTTGAAGAAACTTGCCGAGAAGGACGCATCTGCCTTTGCCGGCGGTGGAAGCAAGCGCATCGAGCGCCAACATGCCTCGGGAAAGATGACCGCGCGCGAGCGCGTTGAGTTCCTGTTGGACGACGGCACGTTCGAAGAGTTCGACCGCTTCAAAAGGCATCGCTCTCTGGACTTCGGGATGGAGAATCAACACTACCCGGGCGACGGCGTGGTCTCGGGGCACGGGCTGATCGACGGACGCAGGGTCTTCGTATTCGCCCAGGACTTCACGGTGTTCGGAGGCTCGCTATCGGAGACCAACGCCGAGAAGATCTGCAAGGTCATGGATATGGCGATGAAGGTCGGCGCGCCGGTGATTGGTCTGAACGATTCAGGCGGCGCTCGAATACAGGAAGGAGTCGTATCGCTTGGAGGCTACGCCGACATTTTCTTGCGCAACACTCTTGCGTCAGGAGTCGTGCCTCAAATATCCGCGATCATGGGACCCTGTGCGGGCGGAGCGGTTTACTCGCCGGCGATCACCGATTTCAACATCATGGTGAAGACAAGTTCGTACATGTTCATCACCGGGCCCGACGTGATAAAGACAGTCACGCTCCAGGAGGTGAGCAAGGAAGAGCTGGGCGGCGCGATGACTCACAATTCGGTTTCCGGCGTAGCTCACTTCGCCGCCGAGAACGACGAGGACTGCTTGAGGACCATTCGTCAGTTGCTCTCGTTCATCCCGTCGAACAACCTCGAAGACCCACCTCGCGTGTCGGCCAGCGACCCCATTGATCGCATGGATGAGCGTTTGAACCGCGTCGTTCCGGAAGCGCCAAACGTTCCCTACGACATCCGCGATATCATTCACCTGGTCGTTGATGACGCTTATCTATTTGAAGTTCACGAGCACTATGCGAAAAACATCGTCGTTGGATTCGCGCGGTTGGGAGGGAGGTCGGTTGGCATAGTTGCAAACCAGCCCGCGCACCTCGCCGGCGTGTTGGATATAGACGCTTCAGTCAAGGCTGCGCGGTTCGTCCGCTTCTGCGACTGTTTTAACATCCCGCTGATCACCTTCGAGGACGTGCCCGGATTTCTGCCGGGCGTTGAGCAGGAGCACGGCGGAATCATCCGTCACGGAGCGAAGCTGCTGTTTGCGTTCGCCGAAGCTACTGTGCCAAAGATCACCTTGATAACGCGCAAGGCTTACGGCGGAGCTTATTGCGTGATGGCGAGCAAGCACATTCGCGCTGACGTCAACTTCGCTTATCCGACGGCTGAGATCGCAGTGATGGGAGCGGAGGGCGCGGTAGGCGTTTTGTATCGGCGGGAGATCGCTCAGGCTGAGAGTCCGGAGCTTGAATCCAAAAGCCGTGCGGACGAGTTTCGCGAGAAGTTCGCTTCGCCTTATGTGGCAGCCGAGCGGGGCTTCATCGACGAAGTGATCGAGCCGAAATTGACCCGGCCGAAGCTGATCCGCGCGCTCGAGATGCTCGACACCAAGCGCGATCAAAACCCTCCGAAGAAGCACGGCAACATTCCGTTGTAAACCGCAAGAGCTCACGAGAGGCGCGACCGTCAGTCAGACGTCTCAAATCGCACGGGGAAGAGGTTCCCTTTGATTGCGCGGCGCGCCGAAGGAGTCACCTCATCCTCATTGTCGGATCGCCGAGCAATATCCAAGTTCGCCGGGCGTCCAAGTCAAATGTCGCCGCTTTGGCTCTCACCGCGGCGTCGCCGAGCCTCGAATTCGGAATCGCAAACACCTGGCGGTAGAACTCTTGATTCATCGGACCCTGTCCATCCGGAAACGTAATAGCCGATGACGCCCATACGGCGACTGCTCCTCCCGCAGGTGATTTCAACAGAGCCTCCGCGAGCGAATCAAGCGCCGGATCCTGGAAGTAACCGTTTAGACAATTCATTGCCACAAACACCGGGAGTCGCTCTCGATTCTCCAGCTTGCTGGCGTCGGTCGAGTTGAAAACACCGCCGCGCCAAAGGTCAACGCCTCCGTGACCGATGTAGTTTACAATCCTTTCGCCGCGATTGATTGCGTCAATGAGAGCAGTTCGCGTCGCCTGGTCTCCGAGTTGTCCTCGATTTATCCGGGTCACCCTGAGGTAACCGGGTACCAAAGCGACCAAAGACTCGCTTGCGGCTTCGAAGTCATAACCGTCGTTAACATCCGAGACCAGTAGCGCCTCGTCCGCCGGCCTCGTTCTTTGATAAGACGTGATCTTGTCGATCATCAATTGCGCCTCGACCGCGTCGCGAGCCGGCAAACGGCCGACGGCGAGATCGGCGACGCCGTCAGAATTGAAGTCCGCAAGCCAGTCGTCCGATGCCGTTTCCATGAAGAGTGTATCTACAAGTTTCGTCGGTACAATATCAGCATTACCGAGACCAAGATAATTCTTCGGGTCGAAGCTCGCGTCGCCGAACAGCAGCGCGTAACTGATCGGTTTCTTCCATTTGTTCTTCGCGAACAACAGGAAGTCTCTGATTGCCTGTGGCGTTTTTTGTCCAAAGCTGAACTCGTCGAAAATGTCTTCGACGTCGACGATCGCAACGGACAGACCTTCGTCTTCCCGAATCTTCTTGAGCGGTAGAGCAGCGTCGCTCAGGTCCCTTGTAGTGATGATGACGAGGTCGGCGCCTCGGGAGGGGTTTCGCCAGCTTGAAGGGTTATCGGCTGTTAGCTTCACCGCAGGCTGAGCCCTATTCGGCGTGAGGGCAAGCAAGGTCCTCTCGCCGGTTCCCGGTACGTTCAGGCTGACGGCGTACCCGCCCTGCTCTTCCTTGACGATCTCGCCCGTCAGTTGTTGAACGGAAAACGGTTCGGTGACATCGAAGACCTCAATCGCATTACTGCTGAATCCATCAATGGTGATTGCTTGTTGTGCGCTAACGGAAAAGCGCAAGGAGTCACCATCCGCAGTGAACACGTGTCGATATCTGAACTGAACATAGTCAACGAGGCTTATATCGGCCGGTCCCCCTTGAGATAACAGGCTTATCTGGTTCTGGCCGTCTCTAACCAGGGCTTGAGGGACCGAGAAATTGGTCTCTTTCAGCTCCTGACTCTGAAAGACAATTTGACCTACGTAGAATCCATTGAGCTGCGCTGTGACGACGTGGGGCAAATTGGTGACGCCCTGGAGAGAGATTGTCAAAATCACCGGTTGACCGTTCGATTGATCGAGGCGCCTCACAATCAGGGGTTGCTCAACTGGCTGGATACCTACGACGGGACCAAAGAAGTTTTCTTTGTCGCCGTTCCTCAAGCCGGAAAAGTAGAGAATTCTGTCCCTGCACTGGATGGTGAATGGAAAGTGCCGCCTGGGGAGGGCTTAGCTTCGCTTCGCAGGTTGGATACCCGGAGACCGCGCTGATTGGCCGCGATGAGCCAGTAAATACGCAGATCGGTGAAGGCTGAATCTACGCCGGTGCCATAGAATTCCACGGAGTCATTCGAGTCCAGGCGGCCATCCGCCTCGCCGTTTACCAGCAATGGCGACTGCCTGCCGTCGACAAACAGTTGCAGATTGCGCGGGTCAATTGCCGGATCAAGCCCGGCCGCGAGAAGCTCAGGTTGAGTCAAGCGATACCAGCCTTCGTGTTGGACTCCTATCTTGATCGCGTAAGAGGATGCAATGGTCGATTGGGTCCGCAAGCCGGCCGCAGTCGGTGTGGGTGTTTTGGCGCGAGCTTCGACCGGGAATGATGAGTCCCGGGTTGTTGTCAGGTCGGCGAGCGTCTTAGACGACTGAGCAGGCGTCTCCGTTCCTGGCGCAGAGTTCGCGAAAATCGGTCCATGCCAGACGCTCTTACCGCTGATGTCGAGATCTTCGATCCAGTAAGGACTTGTCGTCGCTGGCGTATTGTTGTCTCGCCACTGATACGAGAAACCAGATTGCATTGCGATGTCCGAGCCGATCCGAAGAGCTGAGCCTGCAACGAGCTCCGGGTTCACTCGCGAGAGGCGGCCGCCGTTATCAGAATAGATGTTGAATCCGAGGTTGTTGACTTCCATGCCGGTACGCCACTGAATGAGTGCGCCGTCATCGAATCGAGTGGCCGTCGCGCTTGCGATTGAAATCTCGGTTGGCGAGCCGGCGGTTACTTGCCGGCAAGCGCAAAATTCGGAGGTGTCATTTGTGGCGTTGTCGGTGGCCGTCGCAGTGACGAACTGCCCGGGAGTTACCGCGGTCGTCAGCGTAATTGAAAACGATACGGGGTTGTTATCGACCGGCGTGGTTACGGTGATCGTGCCCAGATAGACCTTGCCTTCGCCACTGCCCGAGGCGTCGCACGATGGATTAAAAAAGAACTCGAGTGTGTAAGTGTGATTGGGTACGCTGTCCAGCGAACCCAGGATGGTAGTCGTTATGCCGTTGCTGACGACAAGCGCCAGGACAGGGAAGTTTTGCAGGTTGTTAGCTCCGCTGTCCTGATCGAGCGTGTCATTGGGCGTAACACCGTCAAGGCCCAGATCAATCCCCAGATGAGTAGTCGTCGTGCCGTTAGAGAATATCGAGTTGGAGAAGATTCCATTGCCGACGCCTAATTGAACTCGCACCCCGTCGTCGCCGTTGAAAGCTATGATATTGCCAAGCGCGACCGCGCCTCCGATGGTGTTTCCCGAAGAAGAAATAAGGACGCCTGTTAGTCCGTTGCCTATCGGGCTTCTTCCAGTTACATCGGCGCCGATGATGTTGTTCTGCACGACGCCTCCGGGAGTCGTAGGGCTCAGAAGGGAGATCCCGTGCATCCCGTTTCCGGAAGTGATATTTCGCGCGCTTCCCGCGCCGCCTATCGTGTTGCTTGCGCCAAAGGTTCTTATTCCATCGAGGGTGTTCCCCAAGTCGATCACGCCGTTTATGTCGGCGCCGATGAAGTTGCCTTGCACGATCGCGGCGGTAGAAGCGCCGAGAATAAAAATTCCATGGCCACTATTGCCTGAGATGGTGTTTTTGGCGCCGGCAACCGAGCCGCCTACTTGCACGTTGGGAGAGTTGTCAATGTGCACGCCGTCCAACGTGTTCCCCAGAGCGGCGTTTCCGGCGGCGTTCAAACCAATGATATTCCCCTGCACGCGCACGGCGGTAGCAAGAGTCGACGCCGTATTCATTATCTCAATACCGTTGGAGTTGTTGCCGGAGATGAGGTTTCCTGTTCCGACGGAGGTGCTGCCGATGATGGTGCTCACTGAAGTGTCCACGAGCACTCCATCGGAAGCGTTGCCCAAATCCACGGCGCCGGTTACATCGGTTCCTATATAGTTTCCGAACACAAAGTTCGCATTCAAGACGTGGTCGAATGTCACGCCGTTCTGGATATTGCCGGATATGATGTTGCGTTCCGGCGCCGTCGCTCCACCGATCGTAGTGTTTGAACAATTGCCGGTCAGAACCACGCCCCCTTGTGAATTGGCCACTGCCGATGTGCCTGCGGCGTTTACGCCGATGTAATTGCCTTTGATGACGTTGCTGTCTGCGCCCAGGTTTGAACCAAATGTATCGATGCCCTGACCGCCATTCCCGGAAATAACATTACGCGCTGTGGTGGTTGAGCCGCCGATGGTGCTGCCGTTTCCGTCAAATATAAGAACGCCGCTGTTGGCGTTGCCCAATGCTGCCGAGCCGGCGGCGTTCAAACCGATGATGTTTCCCAAAACAGAATTTCCATCTTGGGAGATCTCAACGCCGGCGCCGTTGTTGCCGGAAATGACATTTCCTAAAACAGTGCCCGGCGTAGATGTAAGCCCGCCCACGATATTGTTAGAGCCGAGCATCGCAACGCCATTATGATTACCCGACGCAACAGTTCCGGCGCTGTTCGTACCGACGTAGTTGCCTTGGACAATATTGCCGCCGCTCTCCAGGCGAATGCCGTCGAAGCCGAAGCGATTGATCACCAGGCCCTGAACAGTTGTGTTGCCTGCGGTGATTGTTAGCCCTGCCGCGTTTGCTCCGGCGTTCACGCCACTGATCTCAATCAACGGCGGTCCTGTGTATCCCGCCCCGCCCTGGCTCCACCCGTTTATCGAAACAGGATCTGTTATCGCCGGCAGCGGAACAGGAGGCGTGATTGTATGGACGCCCGCCCCGGGGATCGCGAATGTAATTGTGTCGGCGAAAAATCCGCCGTTGGAGTCAAGTATCGCCTTCCGCAATGATCCCGGTGTGGGGCTGGCATTGTTTCCGTTGTCTGCGGTCGTAGTCACGGTGAAGGTGATGGCGCTTGCCCGCCTGACTGAGAGCGACTCGCCAAGCAAGATCGCCGCCGCCGTCAGCAGCACCACGCATTTTAAGGACGATCGTTTCTTATTTGCCTGCATTGGAGTCAATCCTCGAGTGATTTGTCTCACTTGTGTATCGTCGCGCGTGCGCTGGAAGAGAATTGTTGGAACGAGGCTGATGCTCAAGCCTCGCTCCTTCTCTCATTTCTTATCGGGATCCGGAGGCGGAGCTAAAATGAAGCTCGTCCTACCGGTCTCGTTGTCGAATACTTCGATGGTCGCAACAAGATTGGTCATCGTGCGCTCGGGAGGATTAATCAAATGCACCTTCCCGCGAATCTCCGCCCGGTTGTCTGTTAGTTCAAGGAAATTGCCGTTGAGGTCCAGGAATGCCGCGTGGCCGGACATCACACATTGAACAGAGCGCTGCCGAATGTTGCCTTCGCTATCCAGGAACATCAGCTCGACTTCCCGGCACGGACCAGGCGGTACATCCATCGTGTCCACGACGTTGAGGCGAGCCGTTTGACCGTGAGTGACGGCGAGCATACCGAACGCGGGCGGGTCAGGCTGCGGGTTGAACGCAGAGACGTGGTCTCTATCAATGATGCCCGCCGCTGCCATCAGAACGGCGGAGAGCGTCGCTACAGTGAGTACCTTAAGCAGTGTGTTTCGTGTTTTCATTATCTGCCTTCTCCTTTTAGTTCAAGTCTGTCCAATCGGTAATTCTTGAGCTCTTACGTTTCGCTGCTTCACTCCTAATTCCGTTGCGGCCTTAGCCGAGGCTGAGCCACAGTGTCAGGCTAGCCCCCGACTTCTGGCTCGGTAATTGGGTCGCCGCTCAATGGTGCTTCGCCGGCCGCACGGCAATTGATACTCGAAATCTGATTGAGAGTCACCGCATGAGTTGGTAGGTATGTTTATATGAGTTGGTAGGTATGTTTATCGGCCAGCGTTCGGTGGTCAGCGGCCCGGGGGGCGTTATTTGATCAGACGATTGCGGAGAGCCTTGGTGACTGCTTCAGACTTGGAATGGACTTGCAGCTTCTCGTAGATGTGGCGTATGTGAAAGCAGATCGTGTTGAAGCTGACACCGAGCTGAGCTGCGGCCGTCTTGTAATTGTGACCTTCGACCAGCAGCTTCAACAACCGCAACTCATGCGGCGTGAGATTATAATCGACTCGGTCAGGCGGGCGGAATTCTCGAAACAGCGCCACTACCCGGCGCGCGACTTCGGGCGACATTGGCGCGCCGCCGGATGCTGCCTCTTTAAGGCTCTCAAGTAACCGCGCCGGAGGTGTCTTCTTCAGCAAGTACCCGCAGGCTCCCGCGCATAGCGCATCAAAGATACGGTCGTTGTCGTCGTAAACAGTCAGCATCAGCAGGGTCAAAACGGGATACCGCTCTTTGAGCAATCGCACCCCTTCGATGCCATTCATTCCCGGCAAGCCTATGTCCACCAGCGCGATATCGGGCAGATCGAAGCCGATCTTGTCGAGCGCCTCTTCCATCGTCCGGAAACTGCCCGTGCAGTGAAAGCCCGGGGTTCCGTCAATCAACATCCAGAAGCCTTCGCGCAGCGAGCGTACGTCTTCGATGATCGCAACCTTTACGATCTGTTGATCAGGCGATCCATCAGTCGGTTGTGTTACGCCAGAGTCAGACATAAGTATCCCAGTCGGGTTGTGAGCTTTGCCGCTACAGTACTCCTCGCCTAATCGAGAAGTCACCACATGATCATGTGGTGGAACCAGGTGGGCGGTCTGCCCTTTTCCTCCAGGCGTGGCGGCCAACGGGCGCTCTCAGCAGCACAACTGTGCCCTTGCCGTTGTTCGAGCTTATGTCCAGTGTGCCCCCAATCCGCGCAGTCCTTTCGCGCATGCTCACCAGACCGTTGCCGTCACCCTCACCATCAGGCTCAAATCCTTTGCCATTGTCTCGGATCTTCAATTCAAGCCATCCACTTTCGATAAGAAACTCAATATTCGCTTCCGTGCAACCTGAGTGGCGAACCACGTTATTAACGCTCTCCTTGAAGATCAGAAACACTTCTCGGCGCTTATCTGCTCCGAGCCGGATATCGTGCTGCGCTTCGGGCGCGCTAAAGTTGAATTCAATATCGCGGGCCGTGAAGACATCGCTCGCAAATCGCCGGATTCGTTGAGTCAGGTCGCTCAGGTGGTCTCTCCTTGGATTGATAGCCCATACGATGTCATTCATGGAGTCCACAAGGTCCCGCGAGAGGTCGGCAATCATCGAGAGCGGCTCTGACACGCTCGGCTCGAAGCCAACGCGACGGCGTACGACTTCGCTGAGAACTGATACTTGCGACAGGCTCGAGCCGATGTCGTCGTGCAGGTCAGTCGCGATGCGCGTTCGCACCCGTTCGATCTCTATCAATCGTTTGACTCGATAGCGAAACAGAGAATAGGCCACCAAGCCGGTCAGCATTGCGGCCATTGCAATAAACCACCAGCGCTGCCAGATCGGACGAAGAATAGTGAAGGCGACAATCGCCGGGGACTGACTGGCCAGACCTTCCGTGCTGACCGCTCGCACCAGAAAGCGATAAGCTCCGGGGGAGAGATTCGGAAAGTTGACGCTGCGCTGGTCGGTCAAAGGACTCCAGTCTACGTCCGGGCCTTCCAGCTTGTATTGATAGCGGAGCGCCTCGCCCGGCCCAAAGCCGAGGCCGAAGAAGTCTATCTGCAAATGATTCTGATTCGCTCCGAGCGTGAGACCAGATACGTCGGTTTCGCCAAGCTCAGAGATCGTCTGCTGAACACCGGCGACACTCAGTCCGCCGACCAGAATTGATGGCGGCAGCTCAGTTCGGCGAGGCTCCGGAATGAACCTCGATAACCCATCAAGCGTTCCAAACCAGAGGGCGCCACCGCTGTCGCGGAAGGAAACATTCAGGTTGTTGTTTGCGAGCCCATCCGCTGTTGTGTAGTGCTTGATATGACCGGTCGCCGGATCGAGCTGATCTAAGCCTCGACCTGTCCCGATATAAACTCGCCCCCATTCGTCTTCAGTCAAGCACGTAGCGTGGTTGGAAGAAAGACCATCGGCGGTTGTATAGGCGGTGAACTGCGGGCGATCGGTGCGTGGGTCATCCACTCGCGCGACGCCCCCTTCGGCTGTGGCAATCCAAAGCCTGCCCGCGTGATCGAGATAGAGCGCCCTGATGAAGCCCTCAGGGAGTCCATCACCTTTTGAAAAAATGGCGAAACGTCCATCTCGGTAGCGAGCAACGCCACCATGATAAAATCCGATCCAGAGATTGCCTGATCTGTCTTCGCAAAAGGCGGTCGGCCAATCCAATCGACCGCCGTCCTCTATGGTGTACCGAAAAAAGGTCCCGGTACTCCGTTCCCATCTGCTGAGCGGGTACGTGGGTGGAGTATCAATTGTGCCGGCCCAAACGTCGCCGCGCGAGTCTTCAAAAATGCGGAATAGATTATTGCCACCCAACCCGTCGCGCGTAGTATAAACTGCTTTTGGTCGCGCGTGCGTGAGTTGTGAGAGCCTCGCTAACCTTGGGTAGCGAACGAGCCCCTGAAAGGTAGACAGCCACCACTCTCCGGTGATGTCCTCGAACATGTTTTGATACCAACCCCAGCTCGATTGGGTAATCCCTCTAGGCAAGGTAAGCTCAACGGCGGTGAACGTTCTACTGTCGAATCGGCTAATAAATCCCTTCCCATGGCCAACGCTGATGACGCAGAGCTCGCCCGCTCGATCTTCTGAGATGCCTCCCACTCGATTTCCACCGAGGCCGTCGGCATAGCCATAGGTGGTGAAACCGTTGGCCGCGATCTTCATCGCGCCGTTGGTTTCTGTGCCCATCCAAAGATTGCCGTCGCGGTCTTCGCCCAACGCGACAACATCTATGATTCCGTTGGCTGACGTGTAGCTTCTAAACTGGCGGCCAGCTTTGTCGGCGTTTGGCAATAACTCGTTCAGCGCACTCCAGGTGCCGACCCACAAGCGTCCGTCAGAAGATTGAAACAAACAACTGACGCTGTTACTCGCCAGCCCGTCTTTCGTTGAGTACACGCGCGCGACCACCGAGCGACCCGGCGCTGGCTCAGGAACAAGCCGGCAAAGCCCAGTGGTGGTGCCGAGCCAAATATTCCAGTCGCGATCTTCGAAAAGCGTTAAATTGCCTGTCAGCGGCAGTCCCTCCAGCGCCGTGTATCGCTCTACGATTCCATCCGGCCGGCGTCTGTAGAGGCCACTTCCTGTTAGAACCCATATCGCGCCGCGCCGGTCTGCGAGAATCGAGAATGCATTCACACGGCCAAAGCTGGTTGTTGGCCCGAGGTCTACGGATGCGAATGTCCACTGGCCGTTTTCTAGATCGCTCCGATAGACACTCGACTCTGTACCGCACCAAATAGTGCCCTCGCGATCTTCGCAGAGCTTATAAACGGCTCGCGATCTTTGATAGTTGGGCGCCCCGCTATCTGATGTATCGTCATCACCCAAATGATAGACGACAAATCTTGGTTCGTGGCGAGCAGCATCAGTGTGACCTGATTGCGTCGGGGCGCCAGGATTGAATCGGCACAGCCCGCTGAGAGTGGCTACCCAGTAGACACCACTGCGGGTCTCTAAGAAATCATTGACCTGACGGTCAGGCAAGCCTTGATCGACGCCGTAATTTGTAAACTTGTAACCATCGAAACGCGATAGTCCTTCCGAAGTGCAGAACCACAGGAAACCACGGGAGTCTCTGACGATGCGATTGACGCCATCGCTGGCCAGTCCATCCGTAGTCGTGTAGGTCCTGATCGGTAAGCGCTCGGCTTGGGCCCTCCCTGACATCCCAGTCAAAAGCGTCAGCAATAAGGCTAAGCGAAAAGCAATCGCCAGACGGCTCAACTCGCTCACTGGCATCAGACGCTCCAGATTCTGCTGGTACGAAGATCGGCGTTCATTCTACGATGCGTTCAATGAAGTGATCAAACCATCCGACCGCGTGACTAGATCTGTCAATTTCCCTACTGACAACTCACTGCTGACAATTCAAGACACACAACTGTATAATCGGGCGGTGCGTTGGAGGAGGATGCCATGAAAGAATGCCCAACCTGTCGCCGATTTTTCCCCGACCAAAACAGCTTCTGCAGCTTCGACGGACTGAAGCTCATTCGTTCCGTTCAGAATACCGACGAGCTTCAGCAGGGTCACGGTCAACGGCAGATTCCGCCGCCGCCCAAACCAGTACCGTTGCGGGTGACGATAATCGATCAGAGCGACGAGGGGCATCGTTCGCGCAAAATTGACGGACTCGCGCTTGATTTTGGCAAGCAGGGCATGCGCATACAGACCGGAACCATTGAGACCGGCGAGCTCCATATAATTCGCGACCATACCGTCGCGTTCAAGAACAAGCTTGACGTCGAGGTGGATTTGCCAAATGCGACGATCAGGTTCACCGGGTTTGCGGCCTGGTATCGGCCTGAAGCGGAAGGACTGTTCTGGGTCGTCGGCCTTTACATACGAGACATGGCTGCAGCAGATCGCCAGGCTTACGATGAGTACTTGAAAATGCTCTCGCGGAACGCGGAGACGCAGAGCGCGCCTGCATAGTCGCCGCGTAGCATGACTTTCGTCTGTGTCCGGCGGTTGCGATAGAAGCGACATCAACGGCACACAGACTAAAGTGTATGTTACGCCACGATTTCTGAAACTGGAGGCGGCGCCGAAATCGTTAACCTGTTGTCAGCCTAATTTGAATTGCATCGTGAGAGCGGGCGATTCTGACAATACCCAGGGGGATTCCATGAGCAGCAACACAACAGACGGGCGTAACTGGATCGAGCGGTTGAGCAGCAAGATCCCGGGCTACAGTGGTTATGTCGACCGCGAACGCCGTCGAGACGTCGATAAACTTCACCGCGAGCATCTGGCGGACCGGATGCGCGGGCTCAAGTCGCCGCTGACCGATCTGATGCGCGAGCTGACGAGCACCGGCCGGTTGTTTGAAGTCGGACCTGTTGACGCGGCGATCAAGAAGCTCGATCATCTCGAGAATCGCGTGAGGTTCGCAAGCTACGGCTATGCGGGCTTCTTCGATGTGGTGAAGATCGAACAATCGCAGTTAGACTCGATTTACCAGTTTGATCTGGCTCTTGTCGAGCACGTTGACAAGATCGAGGCGAAGCTATCAGAGTTGAAGAGTCAAGCTGCGACATCGGATGGGTTAAAGGCTTCGTGCGCGGAAGTGACCGCCGAGATCGATCAGACCGATCACGCTTTTGATGAGCGATACAAGGCGATCAACAACTTCGCGGAAGGACAGCCACCGGGCCAGCCCTTGTTCAGTTAGTTTCTGGTTCGTCGTTTTTCGAGTTTCTGGTTCGTCAGTTAGTTGCTGGTTTGTTGTTTCTGGTTTCTGGTTCGACTAGAAAGAGGCAGCGACCCGCAACCACAAACTAGAAACCAGAAACCACTTTTAAGCCGATGGCAAACTGTAAAAACTGTGGATTAGAGTTGTTCACCGCGCAGCGATTCTGTCGCTCGTGCGGCGCGCCTACCGAGGAATTATCCGAAGAGCAAGTTCCCACTCGGATGATGCCGCCCCAACCTGAAGGCTGGGGCGCCCGCGGCGGCGCCAGCACTGCGCCAACATCGAGGTCTGAGACAACTCCAGTTTATGATCCTTCGGCCGGCTATCGGCCGACCGTGCCGCCGCCTTACCCCTCGGTTGTTCCGCCCTATTCCCCTCCGCGGTCCCGCTCGCCGTTGGGCTGGATCCTCGCGTTTATCGGAATGGGGTTGTTTGTACTGGTGGTGATCGCAGTGATGATGATGGCGCGCTTCGGTCGCGGCAGAGGCGGCGACTTCGGAGGCACGCCGCCTCCCCAAATTGCCAGACAGGGCGAGAAACCGTTTGACGAGAATAATGCGGAGACGGTTACGAACCTGGGAAACGACACGGTTCTCGCCAGGACTTTCGCGTTGAGCGACGGCTCCAAGCTCTCTCTCAAGAACGTCAACGGAAACATCACCGTCATCGGCTCGGACGAGCCGAAGGCAGAAGTGAAGGTGATCAAGCGCGGCGCCTCCGACCGCGGCGCCCAGGTGTTCTTTACCGAGAGCGGAGGAAACCTTTCGATAAGAACAGCGCAGACTCGTGGAAATCAGGACATACGATTTGAAGTGAGGCTGCCGCGCAAGCTCGGCCGCGTCGAGCTTTCATCGACCAACGGCGTAATCAAGATTTCTGATGTGACCGCGGAGATCCTTGTCGACGGCACGAACGGAGCCATCGAGCTGGCTAACGTTATCGGAGCGTCTAAGATTCGCACTACAAACGGCAGTATCAAGGCAGCTCTGCTGGAACCAAGCGACCGCAGCATGGAGTTTGAGAGCACTAACGGCAGCATTGAACTCACGGTTGCCCCGGGGTTTGAGGCCGATCTTGAAGCATCTACGGTCCACGGCACCATCAATATCGATGAAACGTTTGGCGTCCTGGTCGAAAAGGGAATCGTTGGCCAGAAAGCAAAAGGCGAAATAGGACAAGGCGGAGAGCGGCTCAAGCTTGCGACCACGAACGGGAACATAAAGCTCGCAACCGCGGAGCCGAGCGCGAAACAGAGCGGGAAGGGGAAACAGAATGGCAATTGAAGTCTTGCAGTATTTCGATCAGACCGGAACGGAGTTGGTTCATCGTATTCCCGAAGGCGGCTCCTCGGACATCAAGATGGGCGCGCAACTCATAGTTCAGGAGAACCAGTCGGCGGTCTTCTTCCGCGACGGGAAGGCACTCGATACTTTCGGTCCCGGACGGCACACGCTCACGACCAACAACATTCCTCTGCTGACCCGCTTGCTATCGATCCCGTTCGGCGGGACGTCGCCGTTCCAGGCAAGCCTCCTTTTCATAGCGCGGCACACCTTTCAAGATTTGAAATGGGGGACCAAGGAGCCCATAGCTTTTCGAGACACCGAGCTTCGAATGGTGCGGCTGCGGGCCTTCGGCAAGTACTCGATGCGAATCGCCGATCCGCAATTGTTCGCCGGCTCGATCGTGGGCACTCGCGGAATCGTATCCACCGAAGCGATCGGTTCCTTCCTGCGCGACATTGTCGTTGCCCGGCTCAACGACCTGCTCGGTGAAAATCTCAAGACCATCTTCGATCTTCCCGCTTACTACGATGAACTTGCCGCCGGCGTGAAAGCGCGCGTGGCTGACGACTTTTCGAAGCAAGGGCTCGAGCTTGTCGACTTGATCATCTCCGCGATCACTCCTCCCGAAGAAGTTCAGAAGATGATCGACGAGCGCTCGGGCATGGGGGCGATCGGTGACATGAACGCCTACATGCAATTCAAAGCCGCGCAGTCGATTTCCGACGCAGCCAAGCAGGAAGGCGGTGCTGCGGGGCAAGGAATGGGACTCGGACTCGGCCTGGGCTTCGGACAGGTGATGGCCGGAGCAGTCGGCGGTGCGCACGCTCAAGGATCGGGAACCTCCCAGGCTCAGACAGTAGCGTGTGCGAAATGCGGAACGCAGAATCCAGCCGGCGCGAAGTTCTGCTCGAACTGCGGAGCCACACAACAGACTCCCCAGGGCGCTTCCGTAGAATGCCCCACCTGCCATTCACAAGTGCAAGCCGGTTCCAAATTCTGCGCAACATGCGGAACGTCGCTTGTGCCTCAGCCGTGTAAGAATTGCCTGGCGCCCGTCCAGCCCGGAGCAAAATTCTGCGCGAGTTGCGGCACACCTGTGTCATAATCTCAGTGGGACTTGCGGAGGCTCAAGCTTATGAGATTACGAGCATGGTCAATTATCGGTATTGTCTTGCTGGCGATAGGAACTTTGGATTTCAACGCCGGCGTTTCAAAGGTTCACGCATCAACCATCCAATCTGACAACGCGCCGAAGATCTTCGACGCCCGTGTGAAGGGGAAGAAGTTGATCCTGACCGGCGAGAACTTCACTCAGGGCGCGGTGATACTGGTCAACGGCGAACCGCAAAAAACCAGAAACGACGAGGACAGTCCTTCAACGATGCTCATCGCGAAGAAGGCCGGCAGCAACATCGCGGACAACGCTGCCGTGAGTATTCAAGTCCAGAGTGCAAACGGCCTGACGGACAAGTTTCCGTTCTTCAAGGGACAAGTGGTAACCCTCGCGGACGCGGGCAAGCCTATTAACTTGCGGGTCGGTGACAGGTTCCTGTTGTTTTTGCAGGACGGCGCGTACGAATTCACTCCCACGGTGCTTGACGAGACGATTCTGAGGAAGGTGACTGATGTTGAGATTTCAGGATCGCAGGGTGTATTTGAAGCGCTGCGCTCGGGGAACACGAAGCTTTCGGCGGTCGGCCTGTTGCCTTGTCACAAGACAATTCCTGCCTGCCTCGCTCCGGCGCTTAGTGTAGAGTTTACCGTGATAGTCGAGTGACGGAGAACGAGGCTTGGAAGCAACCGGGAAATACCTTGCTGCCTTTCAGATCATAGACAATTGATCGAGGCATTCTGCGCGCAGAAACTCAGAGCTCAGCCCGGAACTTAGAACTTACTCACCTCCAAGAGGCCTGCTACATCCCTCCTCAGAAATGTAGCGTAGACTATCTAGTCTGCGGGCAGCCCGAAACCGGACCGGCTTACGCAGACTGGACAGTCTACGCTAGATCGTATCGATCAATCCATTGACGCCCCCGGCACGCTCGCTCTCCAAGAAAACGGCGGAAAACATTTTCAACCATCACTAAAGATATTTATTGACATCCGCGAGCAATTCGTCTAGGATGTCGCTGGCCAAAAATAGTCAGGGCATATTCGAGTATAAACATTGTTCGGACGATGCTGTTCGGAGCGCCTCTGCCGCCGTATTTTTGTCGCACCGGACGGGGGCGTCTCAAGCTAAGGTGAAAATAGAAGCCTGGGGTTCTCATTGCATTGTTCAAGGACGGTGGTAGACGGGCATTGTCGAGAGCGCTGACAGGGCCGATTGGTCCGGGCGCGATTTCTTTCCTCCTTTGACGGCTAGGGAGGGTACGCCTCGCGGTTAGGTCTAAACCCAGGAAGGCAACCGCGCTGCGTCCCCTCTCTTTTTTTCAGTCAACCAAGCCACATTTCAGTCAACCAAGAAGGGGTCAGACTTGAGTTTGTTGATATTTGGTCTTCGATAGATGGAGGCTCTTGTCACTAATGCCCAGGAAACCAAGGATCGAAATCGCAGGGGGACTCTATCACGTCATCACTCGCGGCAATAATCGTCGAAAGATTTTCAGGTCCCACGATGATTACCTCGAGTCCACCGGCTTGCTTCAACAGCAGAAATCCAAACTTCCCTTCTATCTCTACGCTTATTGCCTGATGCCAGACCATGTTCATCTTCTAATCGAGATGCGAGACGATTCCCTCAGCCGGATTATGCAAAGGGTACTAACCAGCTACAGCCAATACTACAACCGCAGGTACAAAAAGATTGGGCATCTCTTTCAAGGCCGCTACAAGTCGATTCTCTGTCAGACGGATCGCTATTTGGGCGAGTTGGTGCGATACATACATTTGAATCCGATCAGAGCTAGAATCGTGAAACGGCCCGAGGACATTGAGTACAGCGGCCATCGGGCATATCTTGGATTGGATATAGAATGTATCGAATCTCCAGAGCCGGGACAGGAAGTTCTGCTAGGCATTTGGCGTTCGGACTGCACGAGGGGAAGATTGTTTGGTGACTTAGAATTTCTTAATGTGACGCTGGCTCCTCGTCCATCCAACCGCAAGCAATAGACTCGACAGGTACACCGGTCAATGGTTTACCGCCGGAAAAGCGACGGGACGGTCGCGCGAGACTGTTGACATTACGTCTCACCCACTTTCACATCGGGCGGCAGTCAGATTCAAAGCGTTGGCCCTTGAGCAATCAGGCGAAGCATCGAACAACCAAATAACGGGCGTGGCGATAAGCCCCGCCTGCTTCGCTTAAAGATCAAGATCAATCAACAGTAACCGTTGTTTTCCAACAGCCCATCCTGTACTATGGCCGATGTATCTTGCGGCGAAATATCGACTCGTGGCGGCGGTCGGTAGATGATGACAAACTTACACGAGAGGGCTCCAGATGAAATTCAAGAAGCGACACTGGCTGCTGGTATTGACGCTTGTGCTTCCGCTCACGTTTGCGGGCGCGCACACCGGCCAGCGTTCCGCGGGGCAAAGTCCGGCCGACAGTGCGGCCCGAGCGCGAATCGCGGATGACTTTAGTAACGCCATCCTTGTCGCCAAGGACCACTACGCGGGGCAGCTTGATTTCAACAAGGTGACCAAGGCTTCGATCACCGGCATGCTCCGCACGCTCGATCCACACTCGATGTATTTCGACCGCCAGCAGTGGGAAGATTTCCAAAACGATCAGAGCAGCCGCTACTACGGAATCGGATCCACCATCATTCAACACAGCGGGAAAGTGTACATAGTCTCGCCGACCGAGGCGACCGCGTCATACAAAGCCGGGCTTCGTTACGGCGATCACATAGCCGGAATCAACGGCGAGTCGACCGAGGGCTGGACTCAGGCTCAAGTCAGAAGCAAGCTGCTCGGCCCTGAAGGCACTACGGTAACCGTCAAGATCTCGCGCCTGGGAGTCGAAAAGCCGATCGAGTTCAAGCTGACGCGGGGACCCGTCCCGCTTCCATCAGTCGCGAATTATTTCATGCTCGCGGGGGGAGTGGGCTACGTCAATCTCGAACGAGGCTTCAATACGACCACCTTCGATGAAGTGAATAGAGCTCTTGGAGAACTGCGGCAGCGTGGGATGTCGTCGCTGATCCTCGATCTTCGCGGCAACCATGGCGGGCTTGTAGACCAGGCGCAGAAAGTGTCGAACCTGTTTCTTTATCGCGGCCAAAAGATATTGTCGATGCGCGGACGCCCAGGGGTCTTCCAATCCAGGGAATTTACTGCCAACAACACTAGTCCCGAGGAATACCCCATTGTTGTTTTGATAAACAGACTGTCGGCTTCGGCTGCCGAGATCGTGGCGGGCGCGCTGCAGGACCACGACCGCGCACGGCTGGTCGGAGAAAACAGTTTCGGCAAGGGGCTCGTGCAGAGCCCGTATCCGCTGTCGGATCAATCGGCGCTGGTGCTCACCACCGGTCACTATTACACGCCGAGCGGGCGGCTGATCCAGCGCGACTACAGCGGCCGGTCGTTCTACGACTACAACCTCAAACGCGGCGACAAGAACGCGGCTCACACAGAGGAAAAGCGAACGGACTCGGGCCGCACGGTCTATGGCGGGGGGGGAATCGATCCCGACGTCGAAGCGAAGATAAGGGTTCCCCAGCACGAGTTCGAGCTTCAGCGGGTATGGTTTGACTCGGTGTTCGAGTTTGCTCACCAACTCGCGGCTGGTCAGGTTCAGGGAAGCGGCGAATTCAAGCTGGATCGGCAGGCCGATCATCGCCACCAGCTCCAACCGAACGAGTATCAGATCACCGACAAGGTCCTCGCGGCGTTCAAGACCTTCCTGCGCGACCATAAGGAGTTCAAGCTGGAAGAGACGCGCGCGGACAAAGATGCCGAGTTCATCAAGAGGCAGATTCGTTACGAAATGGTGACCGCGGCATATGGCGTTGAGACGGCGTATCAGGTGCTGTTGGAAACTGACCTTCAGATGCAGCGAGCGGTGGCCGAGATACCAAAGGCCAGAATCATGGCTGAAGACATGCGCAGGCTAAGGAGCTCGCGCGACGGGGAGCCGCGCAGGAATTAGGTTTATCCAATCAGTTTGAAAGACGAAGACGGCGGCCCGAGCTTAAAGGTTCGGGCCGACGCGTTTTGGGCACGCTCCGAGAACTTAAATCGTGCATCTTACGGCTTGATCTCCCGCCGCTTTTTCTCGTCCGCTGCGTTGGTGCGATCTGCGACTGCCTTAACGTCTTCCGTATTTCTTATCCTGATTGATGAGCCGCCACCTTGTATCGCCGCCTCAATCTCAATCCCTTCGCACCGCAAGACCTTGTTGGGATTCTCGCTCGGCCCAACCGTCCAGTCCCCCGCACCTTGGAGCTTTAACGACTCCGAAAGCTTTGCCACCCACTGGTCAATGTCCCTCCACGTCGCGCCGCCATATTGGATGCTAAGATCAATCACTCGGCCCTTGTTTACACCGGCCGAGACTGATTCAACAGCGCCGAACTGTTGGGCGTCGCCGTCGGTAGCGGGATCGAACACCAGATACGCAGCCTCGTTGCCCGTAGCCGCCTTTGCTTTCTCGACGGCATCTTTCATCTCCTTTCTTTTGCTGCTGCCTGGAAACAAAGCGAGTAGCTGTTGGGTGCTCATGCCCAATCTGAGACCACGAACGCTCGGCGCGGTGGCCTCCGTCAAAGTGCATTTGGGTCGAGCAGGCCGTGGGTTTGACGCTTGTGAAATAGCCGTTACCGTCACGAACGCCAGCGCGACGAAAGCAATTGCAAGCTTATTCATTTGTTTTTCTCCTGTTTCTTAGCGGTGTAAAACGAAATCCATCCCACACGTTGATGCCCTAAGGCCAGGGGTGGCAATTAACTTGTTTTGTCGCTATTGGATCACGGTATTTACCGCCCGCATTACCGCGGTTGACGGGTTTTGCAGGCCGTCTTCTCCAGGACACCGTCGTCGCAGCAAAGAGCTACGCAACCCGAGAACTCCGCACGACGGATATTACAAAGGAATCCCGACGCGAGCAAGTAGATTGGAGTATTTGACACATATTCTCATCAGGGGGATGAGGTTGAGCCGACGCAGGCGCGCACGCTCTTCGAAGCTTCGGTTGTTTCGTGAATCTCTTTCCGCTAAGATTTGTACTGAACGACTTGTTGAGGCTGTGCTGGCGAGACTCCCGTGACTCGCCTGATGTTGTTTCTGAGGTGAAATAGATGAAACTGAGAAATCGGTATTGGTTACTCGTGGCCGCGCTCATCATCCCGATTACATTCGCAGGCGCCCATCCCGCGCAACGGCTACTTGGGCAGAGAGACGATGAATCAACCACAAGGCAGCGAATTGCCGATGATTTCGCGAAGGCCATTCTCGTCGCGAAAGACAATTACGCGGGGCAGGTCGATCTAAACAAAGCGACCAAGGCCTCGATCCTCGGCATGCTCCACACGCTCGACCCGCACTCCAACTATTTCGATCAAAAAGAGTGGGAGAAGGTCCAGCAGGACCAGCGCAGCAAGTACTCGGGCATAGGCTCGACCATCGCGCAACGAAACGACAAGGTTTATATAATGTCTCCGTTCGACGCGACGCCGGCTCATCGCGGCGGTATACGCTACGGCGATCAGATCATCGAGATCAATGGTGAATCGACCGAGACCTGGAACTCCCAACAAGTTTCCAACAAGCTTATCGGACCCGAGGGCACGTCGGTGACCGTCAAAGTTGCGCGCCTGAGCGCAAGCCAGCCGGTCGAGTTCAAGTTCGTTCGTGAAGCCGTGAAGCTGGATTCAGTGACGAATTACTACATGGCCGGGAACGGCATCGGCTACATTAACTTCGATCGAGGATTCAACTTCACAAGCTTTGACGAGATTCGCACGGCGCTCGCGGAGCTGAAGGCTCAAGGGATGACCTCCCTCATACTGGATCTGCGCGGTAATCCCGGCGGCCTGGTCGATCAGGCGAAGAAGATCACAAATTTGTTTTTGTATCGCGGCCAAGCCATCGTGACGCTGCGGGGGCGTCCGCAGGTTTTTCCTGCTCGCGAAGAAACCGCCAGCAACACCAGCCCCGAAGAGTTTCCGGTAGTCGTGTTGATCAACTCCAGATCGGCATCGGCTTCCGAGATCGTGGCCGGCGCGCTTCAAGACCACGATCGCGCGGTCATAGTTGGCGAGAACAGCTTCGGCAAGGGACTGGTGCAGAGCGTGTTCCCGTTGTCGGATGGCTCGGGGCTTTGGCTGGTGACCGGGCACTTCTACACGCCGAGCGGGCGTCTCATCCAGCGCGAGTACAACAACAGATCGTTCTACGACTATTATCTGAAGCGAGGCGACAAGGAAGCCGTCCAGCGGACCGAAGAAAAACGTACCGACACGGGGCGGACGGTCTACGGGGGCGGAGGTATTCAGCCTGATGTGCTGGTCAAGTTCCCATCTCACGAGATCGAGCTTCAGCGAACCTGGATCGAACCCGTCTTTCAATTCACGCGCACCCTGGTGGCCGGCAAGATCGCGGGAAATACCGAGTTCAAGATAGACGGCGCGTGTGATCACAAGCACCGGCTTGCGGCGCGCGACTATCCGGTCAGCGACAAAGTGCTCGTGGCGTTTAAGAGCTTCCTGCGCGATCACAAGGAGATGAAGGCCGATGAATCGCGCGTTGACAAGGATGCCGACTGGCTCAAACGGCGAATTCGCTACGAGGTGGCGACGGCGGCTTTCGGAGAGGACAATGCACGCGCGGCGCTGGCCGACGGGGATGTGCAACTCCAACGCGCGGTGGGGGAACTGCCGAAGGCGAAAGCGTTGTCCGATGATATTCGCAGAATGCGCGCCGCGGCCCGGGGAGATATTCGGAGGAACTAATAAGAGGAGTTCGTACTGCGAACTATTCACAAAGTATGAGCGCGGCCCGGCAAATAATCCGGGCCGCGCTTTCTCGTCTTGACACAAGGGCGGGGCGGCGCCGCTTCGTGCTATACTCGCCGCATCGAAAATCTCCATCGCAATTTGGGAGATCTCATTGAAGGAAAGGCAGCATGAAAACTCGGAGATGATTCGCCTGTGGACGACGGTGATCGTCCGGGTGATCTTTCTGCTGGCCGGCCTGCTTATCGTTAGCTGGCTGGTCTACGAGATTCGTACTTTGCTGCTGTTGTTAATCCTGGCCATTTTCTTTTGCTACTTGATCGCGCCGATCGTTCACTTGCTCGAGCAGCCCCTCTACATTGGCAATCACGAAATTCGACTCCCGCGAACCGTTGCGCTTGTGCTGGTGTATCTGCTGATCGGGACGGCGCTGTTCGTGGGCTTTCGGCTGATCTGGCCGCCAATGTCGGAACAGATAAGTGAGCTGGCAAAAAATATGCCGAAGTACGTCGAGTCGGCCAAGAACACAACCAATAATGTAGTCAATGGCGCAAATAGCTGGATGCGTCACCTCAAGCTGCCACAGGAGTCGCGCGATTATCTGCTCGACCATATCAAGGACCTGGCTGGATCAGCGCTTCCGTGGTTTGAATCTCTGGTTGGAGGACTGGTCGGCCTCGTTCCGTATCTGACCTGGCTCATCCTGGTTCCGATACTCTCATTTTTTCTTCTTAAAGATGCCGTGTCGTTTGAACAAAACCTGATTGCGCTGTTGCCCAGCGAGCGATTGCAGAAACGGGTCCACTGGTTGCTGATGGACGTCAGCCGAACGCTCGCGGCTTATATCCGCGCGCAGATTACTTCGTGTTTGGTAGTTGGCACAGTGGTAATGATCGGGTTGAGTCTGATCGGCGCACCCTACCCGATAGTGCTCGGAGCGATAGCCGGCTTGCTGGAGTTCATTCCGCTTATAGGTCCGCTGATTTCGGCGTCCATAATCTTCGGTCTGACGCTGACCGTCGCATTCAAGACCGCGTTGATTGTCGCGTTGTTCCTGGCAATCCTCCGCATGCTGCAAGACTATTTCATCTATCCTAGAATAGTCGGCCGCGGTATCAAGATGCACCCGCTGGTAGTGATCGTAGCTATTCTCGCGGGAGCAGAGATCGGCGGGCTCATTGGCGTTTTCCTGTCCATCCCGGTGGTTGGTCTGGTCATAGTGTTCTATAACCACTACCTGGCATTTCGCGGCATACAGAATCTTCGCGTAGTGGTTCAGCCGGAAAACGCCGAGGGCGAAGTAGTGCCTCAACCCATGGCTTCGAAGGCGGCCGAGTCACTCGTCGAACAGTAGAGCTTATTCGTTTAGTTGATCAGCCTATGAGTATCCACATAGCAATCGCGGCGTCGAAGGGCGGGACAGGCAAGACTACAACAACTTGGAATCTCGGTTTCGGTCTGGCAATGGCTGGCGCGCGAGTGTTGCTGGTCGATTTGGATCCGCAGGACAACCTCAGATTCATCTCCGGGGCCGATCACGCTCGAGGCACGGTAGCCTCAGCCCTCGAACACGGGACTTTCAGTCCGAATCACATCCGGGAGAGTATGTGGCTCCTGCCAAGCGGCGGCCGCCGTTTGTGGCAGGTTACGGTTTCGAGCGACGGTCTTGGGAATCTAACGGCCCCGCTTAGACACGCGCTTGCAGCGAGAGACGAGGAGTACGATTTCATTTTGTTGGACTGTCCGCCGGAACTGGGGCGAATGACCTCCGCGGCGCTGTCGCTTTCGGATTACCTGTTGACACCGTGCGTATCGACGTGGCTGGGCTTGCGTTCGATCGAGCAAATGATCGAGTTCATAGACACTCATACTCGGGACGCTCGGATTGACAGCGAACGCACCGGCATCGTGATGACTTTTTACACGACGCGTCGGGCGGGTCCGGAAATGGTCAGGCACCAAGCGAAGAAGCTCTTTCACTCGCGAGTGCTTCGAACCGTGATTCGCGAGCGAACGGAACTGGATTATTCGCAGGAGGCGCACAAGTCTGTGTTCGAGTATGCGCCGAGAAGCGACGGCGCCGAAGACTACACCGCGCTCACCAAAGAAGTGATCAGGCGACTGGGCTGATCCGCCACCCTTCCGCCACCCGAGCCAGTATTGACCGCAGATGTTCGACAAACTTCAGTTTGTCGTCCGTTGCGAAAGGCGCCCCAGTAAATGACAAACTTCAGTTTGTCGTCCGTTGCAAAAGGGGCGCCCAGTGAACGACAAATTGAAGTCTGTCGGACCTTCACTTGCGATGGGCGTCTGCGATACGCTCGCGGATGAATTGATCGGCCTCAACTTCCACCATCTCGCCGGCGACCGTGTAGACACGGCGGGCGAGCGGTCCTTTTGGGGCTGCCGGTTCGATGTCCCGCGTATCAATGATCACATAGAAAGGCGTACCCCACTTTCGCTTATCGCCGGCAGCGCGCCGGTATTTGTAGTGCGAGGAATCCTTTCTTTGATCTCGTTTCCTGGTCTCAACCACAAAAGGATAGTCAATGCCTATGCGGCCGATGTGAATGCGCAGCTCGGCGGCGTCCGAGTATTCCGCAACGCCAACCAGGCCAAGCCCGCGCTCGCGATATTTGGTCCACATGCGTTCTACGATGTGGCCGTTTCGATTGCTGTTTGGGCACCATCCTGCGAGGTACTCGACGATCACCAGGCTCTTGCCTTGCGCATACTCTCGAAGGTCAAACGGATTGCCTTCGACGGTCTGGTAAGTGAAGTCGTAGAAATCCAGCTTGCGCTCGACGATCGGGGCGTAATCCGGCTTGGCGTCGTCTGTCGCAACACTCACCGTAGGTTCTGCCATGTCGCCGCCAGGGACGGGCGGAGCCGCAATCATAACAGCGGCCACGAGCAGGAGTATCAAGCCGGGTTGTCGGGACATAATGGTTTGGCCGAGCGTCGTTGTTTGTTTATACTTTTCCCTTATGCGAATGTACGGCGACCACCAGTTCCCGGGCAAGCTCTTCATAGTCGAAGGCATTGACGGATCGGGCAAGTCTACACAACTAAGCCTGCTCCAGCAGTGGCTGAAGCGCGAGGGCTATATGGTGTTCTTCAGCGAGTGGAACTCGTCCCCTCTGGTCAAGGAGACAACCCGCCGGGGCAAGAAGAAGCAGATGCTGACGCCCACAACCTTCTCGCTTCTTCACACGACCGATCTTGCGGACCGCATCGAGCGCCACATCATCCCGCCCTTGAAAGCCGGAGCCATCGTGCTTGCCGATCGCTACATTTACACCGCGTTCGCGCGCGATACCGCGCGTGGCGTCAGTCCGCATTGGGTGCGCGGGCTCTACAAATTTGCCGTCAAACCGACCATCGCTTTTTATTTCCGAGTGCCGCTCGAAGTTTCGCTCAAGCGAATCCTCGGCGCGCGCGCCGGACTGAAGTACTACGAAGCGGGGATGGACCTGGGTTTGAGCGACGACCTGGAAGAGAGCTTCGAGCTGTTTCAGGGAATGATCAGTCATAAGTACGAAGAGATGATAGACGAATTCGGACTGCGGGTGATAGATGCTACTCGTTCGATCGAAGAGCAGCAAAATGAGGTGCGCGCCATCGTCGAACGCGAGCTTATCGATGTTCCCAAACGCCCATCGCCCACTCTCACCATGCTCAATTTCGGTTTCCGGGAGGGTTGAATCGAGCTTGGAGAATCGACCGAACAACCACACATTCGAATTCTACGGCGAGGGCTTGCCGGGCGTTGATCTGACAGAACTTCGCGGCAGGCTTATCGTCATCGAAGGGCCGGATGGAGTTGGACGCTCGACTCAGGTGGCGATGCTCAAGGCGTGGCTGGAGTCGAACGGGCACGCGGTGCTCGACACTGGAATGACCAGATCGGCGCTTGCGGGGAAGGGAATCAAGCAGGCCAAGGCAGGTATCACGCTGGGACCGATCTCGCTGACGCTCTTTTATGCGACTGATTTTGCGGACCGGATCGAGAATGAGATGATACCGGCGTTGCGCGCGGGCTTCATTGTTTTGACGGATCGCTACATCTACTCATTGATCGCGCGCTCGATTGTCCGGGGCCTTGAGCCGAGTTGGATCAAGGCTTGTTATGGACTGGCGCTGAAGCCCGACGCTGTTTTCTATCTGCGCTCGAACGTCGGCGGCTTGATCCCGCGCGTGTTGAGCAGCCCGGCCGGGTTCGATTACTGGGAATCGGGAATGGACATTCGCCTTGGCGATGATTTGTTCGACAGTTTTGCCGAGTATCAGGCCAGGATGCTATCGGTGTTCGACTCGATGATCGACGAATACGGCTTCGAGGTCATCGACGCGACCCAACCGATTGACGTGATCTACAGAAACCTTCAACGCCGCATCGGCCATCATCTCCGAGAACTCTAGTAAAACGCTTCCTCACATCGCCGCTCCGATAAATACTCCTTTGTTAGCGTGGTGGCCTCCCAGCATCTCACTTTTCCGCTACGAATGTTTTCCGGCTCTGTGCGCCGTCGATGACGCGTTCGCCAACAATCCCGTTGTTCTATTGCAGTACGCAGGTCTGTATGGAAACGCAGAGACAGCCCGTCGCTGGGAAAGAATCGGTACGAGTTCAAGTCAACAATAGCAGGAATGACGGTTGCACACTGGGTATGTGGGCCGACTTTGATGAAGGGCTCGTCGAGCGGTTTTGAGTCGGCACACAATGACGGCGTGCCCATCAATCGGTACGCCGCGACGATTGAGATAAGGAGGAAAGAACATGCTTTGGACAATTCTAGTGGTTCTAATGATTCTGTGGCTATTGGGCCTGATCGGTGGAGTTGGTGGTGGCCTTATCCACTTGTTGCTGGTCATCGCCGTTATAGTTCTGCTTTTCCAACTCCTTTCGGGCCGCCGAACCGTGGTCTGACGTCTCGGTTTTCGGAGGCGCTACCAGGATAAAGGAAAGAGCGGGAAAACATAGAGGGCGCGACCAAGCAAGCCTTACCCGCTCAAAGTCATCAGACCCGGTCAGCAGGGTGGTCATCCTGATCAGCCTCGGCAAAAGTAAAGGGGTGGCCAGTACGGCCGGGGCTCTCCCCTACGCGGACACTGCCAATCGGGCTTTCGGCGGCCGTGAGCTGCAATGTAGTTCGCGGCCGTCTTGTTCATTTCCAGGGAAATTGAACAAATCGGCGCGGCGCGCTGACGACTGTTCTCGCCGGTCGGCGCCGAACCGGAGTCCAAAACGGAAAGGAAGGTTCCCATGCTAGAAGCAAAGGCCACAACCGATCATCAAAAAATCAAACGCTGGGTTGAGAGGCGTGGCGGCAAACCCGCCGCGGTGAAAGGAACCGGCAGCGGGGATGATCCAGGCGTTCTGAGAATTGACTTTCCCGGTTACACCGGCGAAGAGTCGTTGCGCCAGATCTCGTGGGAGCAGTTCTTCGACAAGTTCGAGAAGGAGCAGCTCGCGTTTGTCTATCAAGAGGGGCCGCAGTCAAGGTTTGTTATGTAAGTCGCCTCCGATCTACATAGCAGAGCTCTCCTGCTGGGTCAAAAAGAATAAGCTTTCGAGTGGTTGGAGATCGCTTAGCAGACTTGTATGAGACTCGACGGACGCCAAGTGCGCTTACGCTCGTGGCGCTCAACCTTGACGTTTGAAGTATTGCACCGCTCGCTCATGCTTTTCGGCCGCTTCGCGCGTATCAAACGTCCCCAGGTTTCTTCGCTTCCCGGTTTTCGGGTTCTTCTTCAGCGAGTAGAGCCGGTATTTGCCTGACTTCAGTTTCCTAATCATCGAATAGTCCCTCACGGTCGATCTTTTTGGAAAAGCCCATTGCCGGAAAAGGTGAAACGAGCAAGAACCAATTAAGATGGAAGTCGCGCAACAGGAAATCGGGGATCAATTGGTGATTTCTCTTAGGCCAACAAGTTCCTCAGGGCTGATCTGATAAGCCTCGTTGCAGAAGTGACAGATCAACTGAGCGCCGTTGTCTTTCTCGAGCATGTCCTCGACCTCTTCGCGGCCCAGCGCGGAGATGATTAGCAGCGCGCGCTTGCGCGAGCACTGGCAATAAAAGCGCGGCTCCTTCTCGTCAAGCACCAGCAAGTCCGGATCGCCCAGCACCGCCCGGAGCATCTCGATTGGTGAGAGACCCTCGCGCACCATGTCCGTGGCGTAGGGTGCTCGCGAGATGTTGCGCTCGAGATGAGCGGAAAGGCCGTCATCCGCCCCCGGCATCATCTGTACGATGTAGCCGCCCGCCGCCGACACGCGCAAGCTCTCGAGCGAGAACTCGGCAGTCAATGACTCAGGCGAACCCAGACCGTTTCCGGGCTGCATCGCTTCCACGCCGTCAATGGTCATCAGCACGCCCAGGCTCACAGCCGAATTCACCTGTTCAGATCTCGCCAGATAATAGGCAATGTCTTCGCCGATCTCGCCCGACACTATGGGCACCATCCCTCGATAAGGCTCTTTCATCAAACCGATTTCGAATCCGGCGTCGCGTGTGACGTAGAGATTGCCTCCGCCAACCACAGCCCGAACGTCGAGCTTGCCGAGCTCGTTCATAGCGGTGGCGTCGGCTTCGGGATTCGAAACGTAGCCGCGCACGTTGCCGCTGGGATCTGCCTGCGCGATGATGTCGCCGATAGGACCGTCGCAATCGAAATGCACGGTCAGCTTCTCGAGGTCCTTCACACCGCTTCCCAGAAGCAGCCCGCCCGTAAGCGTGCGGCCGAGCGCAGCAGAAGCAGTCGGGAAAGTGCGATGGCGACGACAGGCTTCGCCGACGAGGTTGGTCGTTACCGCAGCCATACACCTGATCTGATTGTCGGCAGCCGTCGCGTGAATGAGTTTGTCTGGCATTAGTACCTTGTCCCTGGGAGCGCAGGCATCCCTGCCTGCCTTTTCTAGCCCTACGCCCAGCAGGCAGGATGCCTGCGCTCCCAGGGATAACTAGGTCGCACATTTCTTGGATTGTTCCGTTAAGAGTCCAATCGCGTGCGGCAGTGAGCTGCGAATCGCGCTGAAGTTCTGAACTGCGCCGCGCGTGCTTCCCGGCAAGTTGACGATCAGCGTTCGGCCTCTTATTCCGCACACCGCGCGCGACAGCGGCGCAAGCGGAGTCTCGTCCAGGCTCCGAAACCGCATCAACTCCGCAAGCCCGGGAGCCTCGCGCTCGATCACTGCTCGCGTAGCCTCTGGGGTGTTGTCCCGCGGAGCGAATCCGGTCCCGCCGGTTGTGAGAATCAAATTCACCCCGCCTCGGTCGGCGCACTCCCGGAGCCTGGCAGAAATCAGATCGCGATCGTCCGATAGAATCTCGGAGATGGCCACGCGAGCCCCAAGCTTTTCAAGTTCGGTGACCACGGCAGGTCCCGACCGGTCCTCGCGCTCACCACGCGAAGCTGAGTCGCTAATAGTCAACACCGCCGCTACGATTTCAACTCTCGCCATTGGTTCTTTTCCGTGGAAGTCACCCGGCAAACACGAAGTAGTATTGCAGCGCTTTGCGACGTTTGTAAACTGTGCAGTGTTTCAAAGCGGGCTCGCGAGTAGACAGCGCCTCCTTCGCTGTCAGGAGAGACCAAGGACAGCTTGCGGAGTGTAAATCGAACCGGTGGGCTTCAGGTCGCTGCGCATTAGTATCACGTCTGTGGCTTTGAACGTTTCAGACTCAAAGCCGCTTGCGATCAATGCTTCCGCTACCCGGGCGGCATTATGCGGCGTTCTTATGCGACCTATAGTCAGGTGAGGTGAGAATTTGCGCTTCTCGCGGTTGAAGCCCTCTCGCGCGAGTTCGTCTTCGATGTTTGAGTAGAGTTGTTGGAGCCGTTCATGCACGTTCGAAAAGCCAACCCACAACACTCGCGGGCTCCGAGCCGAAGGAAAGCAGCCTGACCCGCTGACCTCGACTTCAAACGGGCCGATCCCACTTGCCGCGCGCTCGAGCGCTTTTTTGACCCGCTCGATTCGTGCCGCCTCGACGCCGCCGAGGAACTTCAAGGTCAGATGAATGTTCGACGGCTTCGTCCAGCTTATCTGAGCGTCGATCTGCCGCAAGATCTCTTGAAGTCTATTGATTCGTTCTTTGATTGATTGAGGTATCTCGATGCAGATGAACGTGCGGATGACATCGGTCGGCTCTGTGTCGCGTGCTAGATGTTTCTTGCTCATGTATTCTGGAACTATCCATTCCAGATCTGAGAGAGGACCCGCTTGAAATTTCCGCCGAGAATACCTTCGATGTCCTTGTCGGTGTACTTTCGCCGGATCAGGCCTTCGGTCAGATCGAACATGCGCTTCGGATGATCGAGGCCTTCGATATCGATCTTCTCTCGAAAGCCATAGCTCCCCTTGTAGCCTGCGCGCAACTGTCTGTTCAACTCGGGCGGCATCGCATCGTAGCCATAAAGATCGATGTCGCTGCCGACGCCCAGATGCTCCGGACCGACAAGCTTTGCGACGTGATCGAAATGATCAAGCACGTGCTCGATCGTAGTCGGCTCGTCAGCCTTCACGAACATCCGCACGGCGGTTATTCCCATAACGCTTCCGGCTGCGCCCATCGCTTTTATCGCTTCGTCAGTCTTGCAGCGCGGATGCCCGGAGACGCGAGACGTCGACGGCCATCCCAACCGAATTCATTCGTTCGATGATCGCTACGCCGAAATCGCTGATGCCTTCGTCGCGCCGTTCGGTCGAACCGTTGCCGATCATGTTTCGCGAGTTGTAAGTCAGTTGGGAAACGCGTTGGCCGATTCCGTGAAAGAAGGTAACGTCGGCTGGAGTCCGAAACTGCTCGGAGTTTTGCAATCCCAGCAGAACGCCTATCTTACCTGAACGCTTGACCCGCTCGAGGTCGCCTGCGCTGTCGATTCGCATGAAATGATCGGTGTGATCGGCGATGAATCCGTTCCACGCCGCGAAGAACTTCAGGACTTCGAGATAGGCGTCAGGCCCGCCCATGCCGACGCCAATGTGAAAGACGCTTATGCCTGAATCCTTGAACGGTTGCAGATCGGTGACGGTGAAGCTCTCGGGATTGGCGAACCACTTCGCCTGCTTCGGAAAGTTGAGCGTGAACGGACTGAGCATATCGATGACGGTGGCTCGTTCGACCAGACCAATCGCGCGCGCCGAATATTCCTTCGAAGATGAGGCGAATAGGCGGTAACGACCGCGATTGATCATCGGCGCGGCGAGCGCCGCGAAACCGGCTCCAGCAGCCGATTTCAACAATTCTCGGCGAGTCAACGTTTTCATATTGGGCTTCTGCCTGTCGTGTTATTCGCGATCGCACACGATGACTTGTTCGAACTCTGCTCCGCTGGCATCGGTCCCGCTGATCTTGGCCGTTAGCGTCTTCCCATCCTCAGAGACCTCGTACGAGCTGTGGCCGACGACTTTCCCAGATTGGCTGGCAACGGTGTCCAGAAGGCGAGGGCCAGCCCACCGCGACACCTCGACCAGCCCGGGGGCATCGGGAATCGGGTGTTGCTTGCCGTCCGGATGAATCTTGAATGTGCCTGACTCTTCGACGCCCGACATGTTGACGCCCGTGTAGATCATCGAAACCACATCGTCGGAAACCTCAAAGCGCAACGTGGCACTTTTGAAAAGATGGTTCGGGTGTCGTTGCGATTTCGAAATGTTCGCTTGCCATGTGCCCGCCAGCGGGTTCTTTTGTTGCGAAAGGGCAGCCGGTCCGGCCAGCGCGACCAGCACAATGATCAGTGGCAGGAAAGGTGTCCGTCCTCTTGGGGATGTTGTTCTCACGATCGACTCCTTTGATTTCATCGGTGAGTCCCCTCCTTCGTCGTTACGTAATTTGAGCTACCCGGAGGCGTAGTAGTTAATGAGCAGACTTTGCGAATCCACAATCTCTTCACCCTCACCAGCCCGCACTCGCTCATAGCTTCCATCGGGCATCAGGCGGCGCGCTTTTACGTTGTCCCGCAGGCACACGTCGAGCACGTCTTCCTTCAGATGCTTCCTCAATCGTGGATCTCCGATTGGCGCCAAAAGCTCGACGCGACGATCAAGGTTCCGTTGCATCCAGTCCGCGCTGCCGATGTAGATGTCTTCTTCGCCGCCGTTGAGAAAATAGAAGATCCGGCTGTGCTCCAGGAAGCGGCCCACGATACTCCTCACGCTGATCGTGTCCGACAACCCCGGCACCCCCGGTCTCAACGCGCAGACTCCGCGCACCAAAAGATCAATTGGCACACCCGACTGCGATGTTTCGTAGAGCGCGCGAACGAGCTTGGTGTCCGTCAGACTGTTGATCTTGGCTATGATGCGTGCGGGTCTTCCGTTCTGGTGATGTTCGATCTCGCGTTCGATCAGGGCGGTTACTCGCTCGCGCAGGTTCACCGGCGCAACCAGCAAGCGGCGATATTCGATCTGCTTCGAATAACCCGTCAAATAGTTAAAGAGCTCGGTCGCGTCGGCCCCGAATTGTTCGTCAGCAGTGAACAGGCCAAGGTCGGTGTAAATGCGCGCGGTCGCGGGATTGTAATTGCCCGTGCCAATGTGGACATAACGGCGGAGGGAATCGCCCTCGCGGCGCACTACCAACGCGAGCTTGCAATGAGTCTTCAATCCAATCAGCCCGTACACGACGTGAACGCCAACCCGCTCGAGGCGCCTGGCCCACTCAATGTTGCTCTCTTCATCAAAGCGGGCCTTCAACTCCACGAGCACCGCCACTTGCTTGCCCTTCTCGCAGGCCGCCATCAGCGCTTTCACGACCGGCGAGTCGGGGCCGGTGCGATATAACGTCATCTTGATCGCCTGGACATTCGGATCGTCCGCCGCGGCGTTGATGAAATCGACCACGGATGAGAAAGAAGTGTACGGATGATGAACGAGCACGTCGTTGCGTTTGATGACATCGAACATCGACTCCTCTGTTCTGAACGCAGGAGCGACCGAAGCGATGAGAGGTTTGTCCTTCAGAGCAGGCTGGTCGAGTTTGTATAGCGCCATCAGGTCGGGCATGTTGAGCGGCCCGTCGATCGTGTACACATCATCGGCATTCAGCCGCAGCGAGCTTGCCAGATACCGTACCATCTCACCGGGCATGGACGCGGCTACTTCAAGCCGCACCGCCGTCCCGAATCGCCGCTTGCGTACCTCGCGCTCGACAACTTGCAACAGGTCGTTTGCTTCGTCTTCACGGATTTCAATGTCGGCATCGCGCGTCACCCTGAATGCATGCAGCTCGCTCGCACGCATGCCTGGGAACAGGACCTCGATGTTTGCGACGATTAGTTCTTCGAGAAAGATAAACTCAGTGCCTTTCGCGCTTTCAACGGGCACGAGGCGCGGGACGAGAGGCGGAACCTTTACACGCGCGAAGCGAGCCTGGGCAGCATTCGGCGTCGAGTCCGCGCCGCCATTGGGTTCGATCATCACGCCGAGGTTAAGACTGAGATTCGAGATGTATGGGAACGGATGGCTCGGGTCGACCGCTTGCGGCGTGAGCACCGGGAACACGTTCTCCATGAAGTATGTGGTCAACGTGCGACGCTCGCGGTCCGACAACGCGCGGTAAGACGTTATGACGATTCCGTGCGAAGCGAGCGCGGGCAGCAGCTCTTCTTTGAAGCAGGCAACCTGCTGGGCGACCATCGGGTGCAATCGTTCGTTGATCAGTTTGAGCTGCGCGGCAGGCGTGAGGCCATCGAGCGAAAGGTCAGTGACGCCTTCATCGACCTGCTCCTTCAGCCCCGACACGCGGATCATGAAGAACTCGTCGAGGTTCGAAGAGAAGATCGAAATGAACTTGACGCGTTCGAGCAAGGGTTGCGATTGATCCAGCGCTTCTTCGAGCACGCGGCGATTGAACTCGAGCCAGCTTTCCTCGCGGTTGAACAAAAGCTTGCGTGAGAGAAAGAGCGTCGGCGGAAGGGTTACCGCATGTTGCCCGCTATCAGTGTCTTTCTGATGCCGCTCGATTGCGTCTGTCATTTGTACTAGTTCACTCCTTCCGCGGCTTCGACACCTGATGGGCACGAGAAGCCTTCTGCGTTAAGCGCGCGATTTAGTGCCTCGAGTACGAGCAGCACGTTCTCACGCGAGCTTCCCGAACCCATCAGACCGATGCGCCAGATCTTTCCTTTTAGCGGACCAAGACCGCCGCCGATCTCGATGTTCGAGTCGTTCAACAAACGACCTCGCACGCGAGCGTCGTCCACGCCCTCTGGCACCCGAACGGCGTTCAAGCTCCACAGCCGCTGCTCGGGCGCGACATTCATCTCGAGCCCCATCGCTTCAACGCCTGCAACAAGCGCGCGATGGTTCCGCTCATGGCGCCACCATCGGGCTTCGAGCCCTTCGTCGCACACGATCCTGAGCGCCTCGCGCAACGCGTAGTTCATCGATATCGGCGCAGTGTGATGATAAGTCCTATCGGCGCCCCAGTACTTCTCGACCATCGTCATGTCGAGATACCAGCTCTGAACTTTTGATTTTCTTGCGCGAATTCGCTCGAGCGCGCGCTCGGAGAATGTTATCGGCGCAAGACCCGGCGGAGCCCCGAGGCACTTCTGTGTGCCCGAATAACAAACGTCGATTCCATTCCGATCGACTCCCACGGGATGCCCTCCCAGCGAGGTCACGGCATCGACGACAAGCAGCGCGCCCTTGTTATGAGCCAGCTCGTCCAGGCCTGTGAGGTCTTGCAGCACGCCCGTCGAAGTCTCAGCGTGAACGATGGCCAGCGCGCGCGGGTTCGAGGAGTCGAGCGCGGCTTCGATATCCTTGCGCTCGATCGCATGGCCCCACTCCGCGCGAACGATCACCGGTTTTCCGCCGGCTCGCCCGATGATATCGAGCATTCGTTCGCCAAAGACTCCGTGGATGCAGACGACCACTTCATCGCCAGGCTCGATTATGTTGACGAGAGCCGCTTCCATGCCCGCGCTTCCCGTTGCGGAGATTGGAACCGTGACGCGGTTGCCCGTCTCAAACACGTATCGGAGCATCTCCTGGATGTCATCCATGCAGCGCAGGAAGAGCGGATCGAGATGGCCGAGCACCGGCGCGGCCATCGCTTCGAGCACGCGATCTTCAACGGGGCTCGGCCCAGGTCCCAATAACACGCGTCTCGGCGGTTGAAACTTTTCGAATGTCCTCCGCTCTCGGATTCGTTGTGGTTGATCTGCCATAAGTCAAACCCTCTCCATCGGTTACTCAATTCATTTTTCACCAGTCCCGAGCGCGGAGCGTATCGGCGTGCAAAGCGCGATGTCCGGCGCGCTGCCCAGGTTTCCGGTCAGAATCCCGATCACCTCGCCCTTTCGATTGAGCACCGGCCCTCCGCTATTGCCATGATAAGCACGCAGGTTGAGCTGAATAAAGTCGTGCCCTACCCGGCTCACGATCCCGGGTGAAAGCGACGGATCGGCCGTGGTGTCTTTGGTCTTTTCCAACAACTCCAGCCCAAGAGGATACCCGATAACCAGAACTTCGTCGCCTGGATTTGTGTGGCTGAGGTCGGGCTCGATGCCGAGCACAAACGGCAAGTTGGGGGAGTCGATTCTCAGGATCGCCACGTCAACATTATTCTCTCCGAGTCTGTAGACCTCCGCCGGCAGCAGGTCTTCGAGAATGTGGTGCGGCAGGATCGCTTCGATCTTTGTTATGCGGCCGGTCGTTCCGGGTGGCGGCGGGTTGTACTCCCAGTCGCGCACCAAATGGCGATTTGTGACTATCAATCCGCTGTCCGGTATGATGAAGCCCGACCCGGTTCGCGCTTCGGTGGTTGTCACCTGGCCGCTCGAATCCAGCAACTCAAACTCGGTTCGAATGAGGACGACCGCCGGACTGTTCAGCTCGGCGATTTCTGCGAAGCTCATCGACTCCGGGTCGGATGCGCGAAGCCTGAAAGACGCGACTATGCCGGCAACACCGCCCAGCAGCATAGCGGCTACCAGTGCGGCGATGAGCGCCCCGTTGCTCTTCAAGCCGGCGACTGCGCGATAACCGGCGGCCTCGTCTTGAGCCATCGCAGTCGAAAGAACACGATCGCGACCCTTTCGATCCTTGCTGACGGTTTCAAGTTGATCTTCTTTCTCGGGGCGCTCAATTCCGAATCGCAACAGCGGACCGCCGGCGCCGAATTCGATCAGATCGTCGTGCGCCAATTCACTGACCACCACGCGGCGGCCGTTTATCATGGTCCCGTTGGTCGAACCCAGATCGCGCAGCACATATTGATCGCCGCGCTGGGTGACCTCGGCGTGATGTGACGAGACTCGCCGCGCGCCGTCGCCTAAGCAGAGCGTGTTGTCGGGCGCGCGCCCGACCAGGATTCGTTCGGCGTCGAACTTTGCGCGTTCTCCCTTTTGTGGGCCTATGAGGTAGGTGAAAGTGGCACGCATGATCTGGCGATTGCTTAATCTATAGCATCACATTTCAGCGCACAAGTTTCTGTTATTCAACGCGTGAGTGAATGGATCTGCTCGTCAACGAGGCCAATCGGGGCGCCGTTCTCGCAAGTTGGCTTCAAATGCATCAGGAACTCGCGATTGCCCGCGGCCCCGAGAATTGGAGACTCAATCAGACCAACAGGACCGAGGCCGAGAACTGTCGCCGCGTCCTTGATCTCGATCAGCACACGTTTGTGCTTCAAACGATCGGTCACAACTCCGCTGCGGCCCACTTCGCCTTTTCCGACTTCGAACTGCGGTTTGATGAGCACGACACAATCGGCTTCGCTCTTAAGACAGGGGGCCAACGCGGGCAGTACTTTTGTAAGCGAGATAAAAACCACGTCAACAGTTGCTAGATCGAAGCGATAGGGGAATTGGTCTGGTTCGAGTTGGCGGGCATTCTGCCCTTCGAGAACGACGACCCGCGGGTCCTGACGCAAGCGCCACACGAGTTGATTGTGCCCCACGTCAATCGCCCAGACGCAAGCGGCTCCGTGTTGAAGCAGGCAGTCTGTGAAACCGCCCGTCGAGGCTCCAACATCGAGGCAGTTCTTTCCAATGGGATCGATATTGAACTCGCGAAGCGCTGCTTCGAGTTTTAGTCCTCCTCGGCCCGCATAACGTAAAGTCTCGCCTTTGATTCGAATCTCAGCGTCAGGGTCGATCAACTGGCCGGGTTTGTCGATGCGCTGTTCTCGCACAAGCACTTGTCCTGCGAGTATCAATGCTTGCGCGCGCGTGCGGCTGTCGACGAATCCGCGCTCAACTAAGACCCTATCTGCACGCTCCTTTGCCAGCTGGCGATCACCCGAGCGATAAGCTTCTCATCGGGCGGCCGCCCATTGCCAAAGACATACACGTGAATGTTGTCTCGCGCCTCGCGAAGCGCTTCAACACGGCCCTCGTCTTTCAGATGTGCGACAACCGACATCAGATACTCCTGCTCGGCTGCACTCATATACCTGTAATACAGATCGAATGCCAATCCTGTGGAGTGGGGAGGTGTGGGTCCGCAAGCGGCGTTCGCGTTAGTTCCGGCGAGTTCCTGCTGGTACTGCACGGGCCGCACCAGCGAAGAGACCGGCAGCGGGCGGTCGAACCGCTCTTTGTAGTTTTGAGCGATCTGAGTGAGCAGATCGCGTGCCTCCGGACGAATGAAGCTGAGAAGGCGAATCTTCAAACGACGTCGTGCGTCCGCGTCGTTCAGATCATAAGTCTCGCCCTCGAAGTCACGGGCCAGCTCGGAGAGCAGTTGATATTCAGCCACGAGAGACTTGCGCCGCTTTGGATCCGCGCTGAAAGCCGCCAACAGTTTGCTTTTTGCCTTCGCCGACGCGAGCGCCTTCCGGGCTTGACCAACTTGACTCAATAGCGTGGCTCGACGCGCGCGCTCACGCTTGGGTGCGCGTCGCCGTTCGGATTCGAGATACGCGAGCCTGGCTGTGCTTTCTTTGACTGCATCAAGGGCTCGCTGGACTTCTTCCATAACGCCTCCCTCGGTTGCAGCGAGCGGTATGTCTTGTCGTGTAGCTGGATCGTAATGCGCGAACGGCTCGCCGCTTACGCTGTAGCCGACGCCGTACAAAATGTAGTCTGCTCCCAGTTGTTTCATCTCCACGACTGCATGTCGCCGGATCAACGATACCAGGTCCGCGAAGTCAACGGAGATTACGTCGACGTGCCCCTGCAAATCTGCTGTTTGGACAGCCAGGAAGCGGCGGCGATCAACGTGGTGCTTCAGTTGTTCCGGGATTTCGACGGTAGCGTTTCTGCCGACTGCTTCGCCACGATCTTGTTCGACCTTGCTCACTGCTTCCTTCCACGGATCGACAGTTTCGGCAACGGACGGCGGCGGGCTCACCGAGGAGTGCTTACACCCGGCACAGGCGATCGCGATCAGCACCGCGAACTTTGTCAGCGCGAGGATGATTCTGCGGGGCGGTGTGTTAGGGGAGGTCAAACTGGCCACCGCAGATAGCTTATCCGAGTTCAAAACTATCGCGCTACAGTTGGCGTATGAGCATAGAATCATAAAGGCGTGAATTGAGGTCATTAAACGTAACTCTAATTAGTTCCTACGTTCGGTTAGTGTGGCTGGGTATCGCTGGGCATGGAACTTTGAATGCAAAATGAGCGCGGCGTATAATCGGGGCACCGATGATAAGTCTGGAGTTCAAGCTTCTGCTTGCATGTTCAGAGTTCAAGCTTTAGCTTGCCTCGCACGCAACCTGAAGGTTGAACTCTAAACCAGGAGGCTAAATGTTTTGTCCAAAGTGCGGCGGTGAATCACTGGAAACCCAGCGGTTCTGCAAGGCTTGTGGGACCAATCTTCAGTTGATCAATAATGCGCTCAGCGGCGGCGACAGTCCCCAGGGTCCGTTCGGTATCGATGTCGATGCGCTGGCCAAAAATGCCAGGGACTTTGCGCAGAGCTGGAAGACGAGCTGGAGCGGCGCCCACCTGAAGGTGGGTGTTAGCGATCTTCACGGGCCCCGCTCCGGTGACGCAAGGGAACGGTACCGCGTCAGCCGCGAATCAAGAAAGCAGGCTCGAGAAGAAGCGCGCCGGCAAAACCTTCCGAAGCCAAAGGAGTACATGTCCTACTCGTGGCAGCATAACCTTAGAAATGGCCTAGTGAGCCTGTTCTGGGGCGCCGGTCTCGGAATTGTGTTGTACTACCTTAGCCAGAATGCGATCGACGCCGGCTTGATAAGGCACATAGAAGAGCAGTCGCGCGGACACGTCCAGGGGCTGGAGCCGGTCGTGAGGATGATCTGGTTGATAGCGCTGCTGCCGGTGTTAAAGGGTCTGGCGCATATCATCTACGCCGCGTTCTTCGGCGAGTCGATGGCTACGCTGACGGCACGCTTCACTCCGCCGCCTTTGTTGGAAGAACCACAACCGTTTCTCAGGCAAGACACAGCGCCAGTTGTCGAGCGAGAAGCTGTGCCGAGAAGCTACGAACCTTCAATCGAACCGCCGCCGAGCGTCACCGAACACACGACTCATATTTTCGAAGAGGATCAACGAGGGGCGAGACGTGAGACGCAATGAAGAAGAAGTCCGTAGTCCGTAGTCCGTAGTCCGTAGTTTATAGTGCGACTACAATCGGACTTCTAGCCACGGACTACGGACTACGGACTACGGACTAACTACCTGCTATACACCGGCTCGAAGCTGAACTTGCTCGCGACGAAATCTCTCACCTGTGAGTAGATTCCGTCTGCATCAAGCCCATACTTCGCAAGCAGCAAGCTCTGGCTGGCGTGCTCGATGATCCTGTCCGGAAATCCGAGACGCATCACCCGAACTTCATTCAGTTGGTTTTCTTCCAGCAACTCCATCACCGCGCTGCCGAAACCGCCCATCAGGTAGTGATCTTCCGCGGTCACGATCGCGCCGTGCGAACGCGCGAGAGCCAGTATCAGCTCCGAGTCGAGGGGTTTCACGAAGCGCGCGTTGACTACCGTAACGTTGAGGCCCTCAAGCGCGAGCCTTTCGGCGGCCTTCACGCAGTAGCTCACTTCCGACCCGATTCCGAGGATCGCCACGTCCGAGCCTTCGCGTAATATCTCTGCCTTGCCGATCTCCAGCGCCTCGATCTTTTCATCCATCGGCACACCGACCCCGCTTCCGCGCGGGTAACGCACGGACGCGGGACCGTCGTACAACACGCCGGTCTTGAGCATATGACGCAGCTCGTTCTCGTCTTTGGGCGCCATAATCACAAACCCGGGCATCGGTCTCAGATAGGCGAAGTCCATCAGACCGTGATGAGTCGGCCCATCTGCTCCGGCGACACCCGCCCGATCCAACGCGAATGTCACGTCCAGCCCCATCAGAACCACGTCGTGGAATATCTGATCATACGCACGCTGCAAGAACGTCGAGTAGATCGCCGCGATCGGCTTCAGGCCTTCGGTGGCCATGCCTGCGGCAAAGGTCACCGCGTGTTGTTCGGCTATCGCGGTGTCGAACGTGCGAGTTGGAAACTCCTTCATCACCTTGCTGAGCCCCGTGCCGTCCGGCATCGCGGCCGTGAGCGCTACGATGCGTTCATCTTCCTTCATCAAGTCAATCGTGGCCTGGGCGAACACAGCAGTGTAAGCCGGCGCCGTTGCAGGTTCCTTGATGAACTTGCCGGTTGCAATCTCGAAGGCCGACGTACCGTGCCACGCGGCCTTGTCGCGCTCAGCCGGCTCGTAGCCTTTGCCCTTCACCGTCAGCGCGTGAATGAGCACCGGTCCCGCTTCTGCTTTCGCTTCCTCCAGCGTTTGGAGAATTGAATTGATGTCGTGACCGTTGATGGGACCCAGATACTTGAGCCCCAGCTCTTCCCAAAGCGCGCCCGGTATGAAGGCTCGCGCCAGAGTGTCTTTCACTGCCTTAGCGCTCGACAGCATCAACTCGCCGAAGGCTGGAATAACTTTCAGCCACTCTTCGATTTCATGCTTGAACTCGTTGTAGGGCCGCGCACTGCGAATCCGGTTGAGGTACCCGGAAAGTGCGCCGACGTTGGGCGAGATCGACATCTCGTTGTCGTTTAGCAGGATTATCATCCGCTTTTTCAAGTGTCCGACTTGATTGATGCCTTCCAGCGCCATTCCTGCCGTCAGTCCGGCGTCACCGATAAACGCAACTACGTCGAAGTCTTCGTGCTTCAGATCGCGCGCGGCCGCGATGCCCAGCGCCGAGGAAATCGACGTTCCCGCGTGAGCTGCGTTGAACACGTCGTATTCAGATTCCTCGCGGCGGAGGAAGCCGCTCAGCCCGTTGTATTGGCGAATGGTGGGGAACTGCTCGCGGCGGCCAGTGAGGATCTTATGCGCATAGGCCTGATGACCTATGTCGATGACCAGTTTGTCTTTAGGCGTATTTAAGGAGTAGTGCAGCGCGATGATCAGCTCGACGGGCCCCAGACTCGCGCCGGTGTGGCCGCCGATCTTCGAGAGTGTTTCGATCATATACTCGCGAATTTCGTCGGCGAGGGGTTGCAGCTTTGATTGCGGAAGTTTCCTCAAGTCCGCGGGTTCGTTGATTTGCGAGAGCAGTTTCATAATAAGCCTTAGTCTCCTGAGAGTTTGTTGGGGCTGAACTAGAGCTACAAAGATAGCGGCCTCACGAGCTTCTTGCAATGATGAATCGGGCGATCTCTTCTAGGACTTGAGTCTTTAGACCGAGGCTCGAGACGATCTCGACTGCCTCCGCGACAAGCTCGCGTGCTTGTGTTTGTGACGCCGCTATACCGTGAATCGCCGGGTAGGTGGCTTTGTTGGTCGCCTGGTCCTTGCCGGGAGTCTTGCCGAGTTGTTCACTCGTCGAGGTCACATCCAGAATATCGTCTGCGATCTGGAACGCGAGACCGATGCACTGACCATATGCGCGAAGCTTCTCGACCTGGTCTCCGTTTGCTCCGGCGACGATGCCGCCCACTACAACAGATGCCGCGATCATCGCGCCGGTCTTCGAGCGATGAATGTATTCGAGCGTTGAGCCGTCAACGTTTTCGCCTTCGCTCTCGATGTCAGCCATTTGCCCACCGATCAACGCCTCGACGGTGCCCGCGGCCGTCGCGACTTCACGGATAACTCTCACCTGACGTTCAGCATCGCGCTTCGGGGCGTCGGCAGCCAGCACGCGGAACGCTTGAGTCAACAGCGCATCGCCCGCGAGTATCGCGACCGCTTCGCCGAACGCCTTGTGACACGTGGGCCGCCCTCGCCGCAAGTCGTCGTTGTCCATCGCCGGTAGATCGTCGTGAATCAGCGAATAGGTGTGAATCATTTCGATAGCGCAAGCGGCTGGCATCAAGTCGTCCGTGTCTGCGCCGAAGGCTTCGCCGGCGGCAAGAACCAGCGCCGGCCTGAGCCGTTTCCCGCCTGCGAGCAAGCTGTAGCGCATCGCTCGATGAAGCTGCTCGGGCGGCGTTGTCTCGGATGGCACAACCCGATCGAGCCATTCGTTCACTTCCACGGCCCGCCGCGCAAGGTAGTGAGTGATCGTTTCAGTTGCGGTCATTCTTCCTCAGGTTCCTCGAAGGGCGCGGGCTTGTATGCGCCGTCGTTTCCGCGGAGCAGGATCTCGACTTTGCGTTCCGCTTCGTCGAGCCTCTTCTGGCACTCGCGCGACAGACGCACGCCTTGCTCGAACAGCTCGAGTGAACGATCGAGCGGGAGATCGCCTCCCTCAAGCTGGCGGACGATCTGCTCAAGCTCTTCGAGCGATGACTCGAAACTCTTTTCTGCTGTCATTTTCACTTCCACATTCTGTAGTGACCGATTATCTTCCAGGCCATCAGCACGTCCTCGATCTTTGCGCCCGCGCCGATGTTGTGAACGACCAGGTAATTTGGCGTACCGCCGGCGACGGCGTCGGTGACGAGACCGATGTGAAGCAGGTGGTTGTCGAGTTCCCAGGCCACGACGTCACCTGGATTGTAGTCGGATGTCTTCCTGGTGATAGGCACTGACCTGGATCTTCGCTCAAACAAGGTCATAAGATTGGGCACGCGCCGATGGTCGATGTTTGAGTCGGGTTTGCGGGCGCCCCATTTTGCCGGGTACGCCGCAAAATGCCGCGCCATGTCCTCGTGAACCTCTTTCTGCAGATCGACTCCGGCGTTCCGGAACGCCCTGACAATCACGTCCGCACAGACACCGCGTTCGAGCGGCACATCGCCGTTAGGGTATTCGAGCTTCGTATAAGATGGGTCGTATTCAAAGGTCTGCCGGGTCTGTTCGATCGCCGAATCCACAACTTTCTTTATTTGCGGCGTGTCTGAGATCGGCCGGCGAGTCAAGGTCTCAACTGCAGACCCTTGCGCCGGCGCTTTCTTCGCCGAAGCTGCCGCGTCACCGGCACGGGATGAGCAGGCTGAGGCTGAAACAAAAGCCATGAGGCCCGCGGCCACAAGCGCGAAGGTCCGCACCAGAGACTGGGTGAGTTTCGTAGTCCCGCCTTCAGGCGGAAGAACGGCTTGGGATGTTCCGAATCTCCCGTAGATCACGCTTCCGCCTGAAGGCGGGACTACGAAACTTGGTGTTTTCACAGTCGCTCCTGCCGGTGACATTCGCGTGCTGGCGAAGAAAGCGCCCATAAGATTTCGGCAATTCTACCTGGTCGCGAGAATAAGTGGTGATGGACCCGGCGCTTCGATCGTAGTGACTTTCTTGAAGCCCGCGTCCTTCAACCACTCGCGGTACTGGCGCATCGTGAACACATTGCCGTGCTCGGTGTTCAAAAGCATGTTCAAGCCGAATACAAGCGGCAAAGCTGGACCAGTCCGCTCGTCGTTGGGGACCATCTCGCCTATCAAGAGCATCCCGCCCTCGTTCAGTGATCGGTAAGACCTCTTGATCAGCTTCTTGCCCCACTTCTCGCCTTCACTGTGAATGATGTGGCCGAGTATAACGAGGTCGAACTTGTTCCGCCCGAAGTCTACTTCGCGCAGATTGCCTTCGATGTAGTCGTATCGGTCAGCGACGCCGAATCGCTCGGTGAACTGTCTGGCTACCTTTGTTACTTCGGGATAATCGACGACCGTCACGCGGGCATCCAGGATAGCCTGCGCAAACGCGATTGACCAGGGCGCGGCGCCGGCTGCGACGTCGAGAATGCGACTGATCCGTTTTCGAGTCTTTTCAGGAATGGCCGCGACTGCGGCTCTCGCAGCCCCGTAGCTCATCGGAAAGATGGCCGCGACGAGCTGAGGAAAAAAGTCTCGCCCGGATTCTTCAAGGTCAACGGCCCTGAACGGGCACCCACTCTTTACGACATCGGTGAGATGTGCCCAACTCTCCCACACGAGTTTTGTCTCATAGACCATCGGGCCAAGATAAATATCGCCTCCGCGAACGAGAAACTTTTCCGAAACAGGTTCAAGCCCGTACGCGTCGCCTTTCTTGTTCAGATAGCCGAGGCTGACGAGCGCATCGAGAAGCATTACCACCCCGCGCCCCGAAACTCTGGCTGCGCGCGCGATCTCTTTTGCTGAGTGTTTGCCAGCCGCAATATGAGTGAACAGGTCAAGCTCTGTCCCGGCCACTAAAGCCTGAGCGTTCCTCGCCGCCCAGAGGTCGTCAAGAATACGTTGCGGTGTTACGTCCATTTGTTTTGCTGGTTGTGCCATTCGATATGTATCTCCCTTGTTTGGTTTCTGGTTTCTGGTTTCTAGTTTGTCGTTTCGGTCCTGTTAAGTGTTCGGACTCGCTTCTATCCCGGCACGAGCCCGGGTGACGAACTTATCCTTCACAGAAAACCAGAAACTACAAACCACAAACCAGAAACTAATTCTTCGTACAATCCATCTCGCCTTCAGACACGCGGACCCGGACTCGCTCGCCGGAGCTGACGTCGCTCGCGCGTTTGATTACTCGCCCTTGTTTGTCGAACGCGATCGCGTATCCGCGCGCAAGCACGCCGAGCGGCGACAGCGACTCTAGCTTTCCAGCGGCCAGCGAAACTCGCTCGCTTCCCCTGTCGAGCACGGTCCGAGCTGTTGCTTGAAGAAGCCCGCCAAGTTCTGCGAGTCTACCGCGCTGCTCAACCAACCGGCGCCGCAAGTCGGCTTCACTCAACCGCAGCGCGAGCGCGGCGTGGCGGGCGCGGCGTGTCTTGAGCGCGGTTCTCAGAGCCGATTCCATCGAGTATCCCGCGTCGTCCACTCGCTGAGCGAAGTCCCGTATGCGCGATTGGACCTGTGGAAATGCCCGGCTCGATTCGAGCTCTGAGAGCGCGCTTTGCAAGGCCAGCAGGCGATACCGGACAGCCTTTCTCAGGTCTTCGGCGAGCCCGGTAATTCGCGCACACATTTCATCGCGGACGCTGGCTACCATCTCTGCTGCCGCCGACGGTGTCGAAGCGCGCAAGTCTGCCACCAGGTCCGCGATCGTAAAGTCGGTCTCGTGACCTACCGCCGAGATGACCGGAACTCGCGAGTTGTAAATCGCTCGCGCAACCGCTTCGTCGTTGAAGCACGACAAGTCTTCCGTCGAGCCGCCGCCCCTGCCCACGATGATCGCGTCCACTTCTTTTCGCGAGTTCAGCAGCCGGACGGCGCGAGCGATGTCAGCCGCCGCGCTTTCCCCTTGAACGCGCACCGGCGCGATCAATACGCTCACTGCTTCATTGCGGCGCTTCAGCACTCGAAGTATGTCTCGAACGGCGGCGCCGGTCGGCGAGGTCACGACTCCGATGCAACGCGGCAAGATGGGCAGCGGCCGCTTGCGCTCTACCGCAAACAGACCATCGGCCGCCAGTCGCTTCTTGAGTTGCTCGAACGCGAGTTGCAAGGCGCCGGCCCCAACCGGCTCCATGTACTCGACTATGAGTTGATACTCGCCGCGTGCGTCGTAAATCGAAAGCCTGCCGCGCGCGATGACGTGCAGCCCGTCTTCAGGAATAAAACGAATCATTCGATTTTGCATCCTGAAGCTGGCGCAACGCAGCGCGGCGGCATCGTCCTTGAGCGAGAAATACCAGTGTGCCGATGTATGGCGGCGGAAGTTTGATATCTCGCCTTCGACGTACACATCGATGAACTCGCGTTCGACAAGCATCTTGAGTCGCGCGGTGAGCTCTGACACCGACACTGCGCGGCGTTGTTGCGTGAGTTGTTCGAGGAAACTCAGTTGAGACATGGGATTCCTGAGCGGGCTGAAGGAGAGATCATTCCTCTTCGACACCCAGCCTCTCCAGCTCGGCTTGAAGCTTTTTCCAATCAAACGGCTTGAGGCTGAAGACAGTCCCGTCAATGTCGAAGGTAGGCACGATCCGTTTTCCGCTGTTAGCCTGTTCCACGAAGCGCGCGCCCTCGACGGACTCTTCGATATCAACTTCGTCGTAGAATATCCCTTCGTCGTCGAGGAAGCGCTTGGCCTGATGGCAATCTGCGCTCCAACCCGTCGTATAGACTTTTATTGGTTGCTTTTTAGAAGCTGCGCTATAATGACGCTCCGAGGTAGCTGACATGGTGTTTAACAGATCTCTTCTCGCATCTTTTGCTCGCCAAATATTGCTTGCAGCTTTGGTGGTGTTAGCGCTGGCGGCTTCCGGGTTTGCTCAGGATCCGACCGGGCGGCCCGACCCGAAAGGCAAGAAGCCCCCTGTGAAGAAGCCGGCGGTCAAAGCCGAGCCCGTGCCCATTACGGTTACGCTGACCGTCTTGACTACTCCGCCCGGGAGCACCGTGTTCGTCAACGGCGAAGAGCGCGGAGTGACAAACGGCGAGGGCAAGATTCAGTTTGAAAAGCTTCCGCTGGGGCACTACAGCGTCGAGGTGCGCAAGGGCGGCTACAACCCGATGCTTCGCGGATTCGAGGCCGGAACTGAATCGCCAACCCTGGTCTTCAAACTCGAACCAAATCTCGACGACTACATCAGAGAGTTCAACGGGTTGGTTTCCTCTGGAAAGCTTGCGGGTCCTGCGAGCCCCAATGCATTTGAGCTGCTTGAGAAGCTGGCGACGACGTATGGCGATCGCGCCGAAGTCACAACGCTCAAGAGTGTGCTCTCGGCGAAGCTCGCCGAAACAATCACGCCGGTCATCACGCAGACGGCTACGAGCTGGCGAACTGTGGCGCTCGATCAAATGGTGCGTGCGCAGGACGCGGCGACAAACGCGCTTGCCTTGAAGAAGGACGATGTTCGCATACAGGCCCAGGCCGCATATCTGAGGGGCGCGATCGCCTTGCGCGCATGGCAGTCTGCGGGCGCGGCCCCGGGGAAGGGTGATAACGGTGGGCAGGGCGACGCCGGTGGCAGCGTCAGCGGACCAGGCGTAGCCCGCGCCGAGTTTGAGAACGCGCTAAAGCTCGATGACACACTTGCGGCCGCACGGTATCAGTTGGGGATTGTGTTGCTTGCTTCGAGTGACGCCGCGGGCGCCGAAGCTGCTCTCGTAAAAGCTACGCAGCAAGAACCTCGATGGGCCTCGGCTCACATCGCGCTCGGACTGGCCTGTTACGGCGGAGCTAAGTTCAAGGAAGCGATTGACGCTTATCAAAAGGCGATCGCGATCGAACCGAACAACGCCGCGGCAATTGCGGGTCTGGGGCTTGCGCGAGTTATGAAAGGCGAGAAGGACGGTGTCAAAGACATCGAGCGTGCGACGAAGATCGATCCTAACAACGCGCTGCCTCATCTGAACCTCGCGATTGTTTACACACAGTCGAAGAATAAGAAAGACTGGTCTCGCGCCGAGGATGAGTTCAAGAAGGCAATTCAATTGAACTCTCAGAATCTCGAGTTCCAGAACAGCGCCGCCGAACGAATGCTCGCGGATGTGCAGAAGCGAAAGAAGTAGACCTCGAGTTCTGGACGGCGGGCTTATGACTGCGAAAACCCTTCCACACACGCGCAAATCGTAACTCGGGAAAGTGGACCTCTCGAGAGAGCCGGATTGGAAAGTGCAACACGGTCACGAGTACTCCGGTGAATGGGTCGTGCTTCGCGATGGCCGTCTTTTGGGGCATACCGCTGACAGCGCCAAAGTCTCTGCAATCATGGATCTGGCTCGCAGTGAAGGCGTCGTGACACCTTACGTGAAATTCATCGCTGAAGATCCAGCGCCGATCTGGATGGAATGGCTATGAGCGGGCGCCTTGGGCTGCCTAGCTTCCGCTTCCTTACCACGCTAACGCTAGTTCGCTTCCTTTCGAGAATCATTCGAGAATCAATAAACCCAGGCCACAAGCGCAATGACCTGGTGGCTAGTTTTCCGCTACAAGCTCAAACCGCGAAGCTTTGACCGCCGACCTGCTTCGTGATACAAGCTTCCTCAATCCTTGAACTACTAACTCGTCGGGAGGCGGAACCATGTCAAAGCGTATCGTTCTCGGTGTGCTTCGCTGTCGAACCATCCTCATACTCGCGGGTCTTGTGCTGGCCGGACTCGCCACACTCTCCGCTACAAGGGTCGCAACTGCCAACGGAACGCCCACACGTCTCTTGCGCTCGCCCACGGTGAGTGCCACGCACATCGCGTTCGCTTACGCAAATAATATCTGGATAGTTGAACGCTCGGGAGGCACCGCCCGCCGTTTAACGAGCTTTCAGGGCCAGACCTCGAATCCTCATTTCTCGCCCGACGGGAAATGGATCGCCTTCACCGGCGAGTACGCCGGCAATAACGACGTCTACGTCGTGCCGTCTGAAGGCGGCGAGCCAAAGCGCTTGACGTGGCACCCCGGCAGCGATCAGGTACAAGGATGGACCCCCGACGGAAAAGCGGTGATGTTCTCGTCGGCGCGAGCGACCTGGGCCCCGAGTGGTGCGCCTCGTTTCTGGACCGTCCAGGCTTCCGGCGGCGTGGAGGAACCGATGGCGTTGCCTCGAGCTAATCAAGGCAAAATCTCACCCGACGGTTCCCGTGTAGCTTACCGGATGAACACCTCGTGGGACGAAGAGCGACGAAACTACCGCGGCGGCCAGAACCGGCCGATCTGGATAGTTGATTTGAAGAGCTACGATCTGGTCTCGCCGCCGTGGACCGACTCGAAAGACATGGATCCGGCCTGGGTGGGCGACACTGTTTATTTCATCTCGGATCGCGACGGCGTCGCGAACGTCTGGGCGTATGACACCAGGTCGAAGCGGTTGACGCAAGCCACCAGGTTCAACGATTTCGACGTCAAGACACTCGACGCGGGCCCGGGCGCGGTTGTGTTCGAGCAGGCCGGCTACATCCACGAGCTCGATCCCAGGAGCGGTAAAGAGCACATCGTCAACATCACCGCGACCGGCGACTTCCCGTGGATGATGCCGCGATGGGAAGACGTTTCCAGGTCGATGACCAACATCGCCCTCTCGCCGACGGGGAAGCGGGTGGTGCTCGAAGCTCGCGGTGAGATCTTCACCATCCCCGCCGAGAAGGGCGACGTAAGAAATCTTACTCATTCGAGCGGCTCCGCTGAACGCGATCCAGCGTGGTCGCCGGATGGAAAATACGTCTCGTATTTCAGCGATAAGTCGGGCGAGTACAAGCTGGTGATCGAGTCGCAGGATGGAGTCGCGCCGCCTCGCGAGATTTCGCTCGACCATCCAACTCACTATTACACGCCGTCGTGGTCTCCGGACTCGAAGAAGATCATGTTCACCGACACCAACCTGCACGTGTGGGTTCTCGACCTCGACACGGGCAAGGCGAAGGGTGTTGGCAACGACCCGTGGATGGTCCCGCAGCGCACGCTCAACCCGGTGTGGGCTCCCGATTCGAAGTGGGTTGCGTACTCGAGCAGGCTGAAGTCGATGTATCACGCAATCTTCATAAGCAACGTCGAGACGGGTGAGACGAAGCAGATCACCGACGGGCTGGCCGACTCGACCTGGCCCGCATTCGACGCCAGCGGGAAATATCTCTGGTTCCTGGCCTCGACCGATTTCGGGTTGCGGTCGCAGTGGCTCGACATGACTTCTTACGATCACGACGAGACCTTCGGGCTCTACTGTGCGCTCCTCAAGAAAGGCGAGGCGAGCCCGCTTCTTCCCGAAAGCGATGAAGACAAAGGCGTCGGAAGCGCGCCAAGTTTTGGCGGCGGTGGAGGAGGAGGCCGTGGCGGTCGTGGCGGAGCCCCGGGCGCAGGCGGAGCAGCAGCCGATCCCGCGGCGGCGGACGCCGATCAACCTACGCAAGCGCCCAGGGGACCGCGAACGCCCGTGACCGTGCAGATCGACTTTGAAGGACTGCAGCAGCGTATCATCTCGGTCCCGGGGATTCCCGAGCGCCAGTATTCGGAGCTAAAAGCGGGCGTCGCTGGTACTGTTTATTACCTTGAAGCGCCGGCCGGCGGTGGTGGTGGACGGCGTGGCGGCGGCGGCTTCGGCGGCGCGGGCAGCACGTTGCAGCGGTACCGGCTGAGCGATCGTCGAGCAACCCCATTTGTAACCGGAGTTGCAGCTTACGATGTCAGCGCGGAC